>Ga0209705_10000007_pt1 | contig 103887 bp, 106 predicted proteins | sample PPLLaktember2015_5_FD_187262 | JGI IMG/M metagenome (GOLD analysis project Ga0209705, IMG submission 187262) | Freshwater sediment microbial communities from Prairie Pothole Lake near Jamestown, North Dakota, USA - PPLs Lake P8 Core (1) Depth... | ecosystem: Environmental > Aquatic >... | reverse complement strand
CCGACTTGGGCGACCCCATCACGAACTCGCCGGGCGGTATGACTACCAGGTCGGGGCAGGTCGGGCAGTCGTGCAAGGTCGAGCCGGGAGACTGGGCGGTCGCCACGCCCAGCGCGAGCGCGCAAGCGAGCGCCACGGCATGCATCATCCACGTTGGTTGCATTCGTTCTCCTCCGTACGGGAGGAAAAACGCTACTGGTCAGGTGCGCGCGCGAGGTTGACGCAGATCAAACGATCGACCAAGGCAGGAACGGCCGGCCGGCCAGCGCCCGCAGCAAGGTGGAGACCAGGAAGCCGCTATTGGTTGCCGCTACCAGCCGCACCGCCGCGGGCGCGGCCTTCGCTTTCGGATACGCAGTCGGCCAACCGGCGAAGGGCACGAACTGGCGTCTTCGGCTTCGACGAGCCGGGAGACCGCAGGCACCTCCCCGCGAGGCAGCACATCGCAGAGCTGGCCGCACCCGACCCGCTTAGCACCCCTGGACTGACCCTTGTCCGCCGGCGCTGTCCTCTGCGCCTAAGCTGGCGCTACTCGGGTTGGGAGCCGCGCTGCGGGCGATAGCATGCGCTGGGGCCGGCGCAGAACGCATCCTTTGGCTCGCATGTCGATGCGCTCGCCGCCTCCGGCGACGGCGGCGCCGCGACCGCACGGCGAGCACAGCATGCACTAGCTCCACGCCCCCTTCCAACACGGCCAGCAGCAGCACCCCTATCACCCAGGACCAGGGGTTGAGCACGAGACGGGCGGCACGTGCGAAAAAGCTGCGGTCATCAATGGCATTCGCGCTGGAACCCTTGGTCTCTTGGACCTGCAACGCGACCAGCTCATCGGGCAGGCCCTGCTCGTCTGATGAGTAGGCAGATCGAACATTGAGATCGTCCAGGCCCGCACTCGGTCCCTCGCTGCCAGGGAGGTCGCTGGTCAATCCAGCCATCGAGTGGACAAGCTCTCTCATCGTCTCATTGCGTGTCAAGTCGGGCAAGACACCGGAGAGGACGTTGATGGATCCGTCCGACGAGTCGCCGGGCCAACTCTCGTCCCCGTTCATCTGCGTGAGGCTTCGCTCGTCCACCCAGCCCGGCATCGAACCCACGCGTTGAGGCGCGTCGAGACCCCGCTTGCACTCCTGCTCGTCCATGCTCGGGTTCGGGCAAGCCAGAACCGGCTGCCCATCGGTATCGTTCGCAGCGCCGGTAGTCTCGGTCGTGTTGGCCGTCTCCGATTCCAGCAGGGAGGACCCCGGGTTAGGCACACCTCCTTCCAACAGGGGGGCATCCAGCACGCTGTCCGCACCCAGCTGGCCATCGGAGTCGATCTGGATGGGGGTTGCGCTTGCCGGGACGGCGCAGCAAAGGGCCAGAATCAAGAGTACCCACGGCCGCCGACGGTCGGATCCGTCGCGGCGGCCGATCGATGGCCAACGCATATCGCTCACATGCATCATTCTGAACCGGCGAATTCAACGCCCAGAGCAAAGCGCGCGCCGGAGCGTCGCATCTGTCGGCTTTTCAATGGGTTGTGCAGGGTGGCGACAAAGGTCAGCAGGTCTGGTGTAAGAAGTTCTGACACCCGTACGTGCAGCAATGAGCGGACAACGCCCGCGGCGCGGCTATTCATGTAACAAATGGGCTCACGGGCGCATCCTTCCCGGAACTTCGACAGACAACAGACCGGGGCATCGATGGAGACAGTCGCTGCGCGCTCGCGTACGTCCCGACTGAGCATGCTCCCGGGCACCCGCCCGGTGTTCGAGGCGGGGTGGCGGCCGCCTCTGCCGTGAAGAAACGCAGAGCGCGACGCGGTGCGAGGTCAAGGGGATGCAGGTTGGTCCTGCGCGACCACCACGTGGTCTCGCGCGCCTTTCCTGGCAGCGTGCAACACCCGATTGACGTGCAGGAATAGGTCGCCGAAGCTCTCCGCGGGCATACCTTGCGCCTGGGCGACCCCCAGGCTCACCGTCACTGCGACCCCGGCCGGCTTGAGCTGGGCGATGCGCGCCCGCAAGGTCTCGGCCTTGAGCTTCGCGTCGGAAACCGCGCAGTGAGACAGCAAGAGCACGAACTGATCGTCCTTGCACCGGACCGCCACATCGCCGCGGCGGCACTCGCGGCGAATCAGACGCCCGATACTGCGGAGCACTTCCGCGCAGATCGCCGGCTCATACGTATGGGTGATGTGGTCGAAGTGATCGATGTCCACTACGATCACGCTCACCGGGAAACCATGGCGGCGCGCTTCCGCCAGGTACATTGGCGCGACCTCACTCAGGAAGCGCCGGTTGTTCAACGTAGTGAGCGGGTCGGTCAGGGCGAGCGCTTCGAACGCGGCGCGGTGCGCCTCGCCCTCCTCCTCGCGGCGCTTCCCGCGCAGCAGCCTCTCTACCCGCACGGTCAACTCTTCCGGGACGACCGGCTTAGGGATGAAGTCGTCGGCGCCGCTGCGTAGCATATCGATCCGGCGTACAGGGTCGATCTGCGACGACATCGCCAGCACCGGCGTGCGCCCCTCGGCACCGGGCATTCCCCGCACCTCCCGGATCAGGGCCGCACCGGTCAGCGGAGCCTGAAGCATCGCGGCGGTGATGAGCAGATCCACCGGCTCGTCCCTGATACGCGTCAACGCGTGGTTCGGGTCGGCCACGTGGCGGGCCTCGAGCCCGATGTTGCGCAGCACCGCGACGAGCGCTTCCGCTTCTGCGAGGTCATCCTCGACGACTAGCACCCGCCCCGTCAGGACGGGCTGCGGGGGAAGAGCCCTGCCAAGGAACTGCCGGATGCGCTCGACTTCCTTCCGGTCCATGACCTCGGTCGCGCCGGCCTCCAGCAGCGCCTTGACCTTGCGTGGCTCCGGGTCCGGCAACAAGACGAGGACGGGTATGGGAGGCATGCCCGGCCTGCCCCGAAGCGCGCTGCAGAGCTGTGCGCCGGTGCCATCGGGCAGCCTGGCGGCGACGCAGACCAAGTCGAACCGCTGCTCTCCGGCCTGCCGCAACCCGTCGGTCATGTTGGCGGCCTCGACGAAGTCCGCGCCCACCTCGCGCAGCAGCGCGACGAGCACCGATCTCTGGGCTCGGGAAGGCTCGACGATCAGGACACGGCGGGCGGCTGGAGGCATGGGGTAGGGAGCATGGGCCGCGGGTGTGGAAGCTTCATGATTATCGGCTAGCCATGCTCAGGGTTGAGCCCCGCAGCAGCAACAATGGGTCCGGTCGAAGTCCGAGCTCCGGTGCGGCAGCGCCAGCAATCGCCAAAGTTCGGCCCGTTCGCTGCCCTCGATGGAAGTCATTCAGGCGCTTGCTTCCCACCCAGGCTTCGCGAGGGACTCGCGATCTGCGGATAGGCCCTATGATTGCTGTATTTCTCCCCACCTGCGCCCACGACCATGTCCGATCCGACCGTCGACCCGCTCTCGCCGCTAGAAGCCCGCGTGCTCGGTGTGCTGATTGAAAAGCAAGCCGTCACGCCGGACACCTATCCGCTCACGCTCAACGCGCTTACGGCCGGCTGCAACCAGAAGACCAGCCGGCATCCGGTGATGGACGCTTCCGAGTCCGAAGTGCAGACCGCGCTGGATCAGCTCAAGCGCCGCACGCTGGTGATCGAGAGCTATGGCGCGTCGGGACGGGTGCTGCGCTACGCGCACAATTTCCCCAAGGTGTTCAATCTGGGCTCGACCGCGACCACACTGCTGGCCGTGCTGATGCTGCGCGGCCCACAGACCCCGGGCGAGCTGCGTCTGAACTGCGAGCGCATGTACCGCTTCGCCGACATCTCTTCGGTCGAGGCATACCTCGACGAGCTCGCCGCACGCTCCGCAGGCGCGCTGGTGGCCAGGCTGCAGAAGCAGCCGGGATCGCGAGAGCATCGCTGGGCGCAGCTGCTCACAGGCCCGCTCGGCGCGGAGGCGGAGGTTGAGACCTCGGCCCCGACCACACGCACATCCGCACCGGGCGAGCTCATCGCACTGAAGGGGGAACTGACCGAGCTGCGCGAGGAGCTCGCCGCGGTCAAGGAGCTGGTCGAGCGCTTGTACAAAGAGCTCGGCGTGGCGCGGTGAAGCTGCAGCGCTGCTTGGTCGCCGCCGCTGTACTGAGCGCCGCCACGTTCGCCCGCGCCGATCTCACCGGCGGGACGGTCGAAGCCAGGCTCGACGCGTCGGCAGGGGGCTGGCAGCAGCCCACCGCCACGGTCGGCCCCGGCGTGGAGTTCACCGGGTCGCTTGCGAGTGGCATGGTCCAGGCTGCCCTGGACCTGTCCGCAGCCGGCCTCACCTTCAGTCTGATCAACCGCTCCACCGGCAATGAGCTCAACCCGGACGGCATCGTCGATCTCGGGCTGCGCGGGTTCCAGCTCGACAACCTGCTGTCCACCACCGGCCCGGTCACGGAGCTGACGCTGCTCTCCTCAACCTTCCCCGCCGGCACCTTCGACCGTCTCACGGTCACGCCGGGCCGCGTCGTCTGGACTGCACCGGAGCTGATCATGCCGGGTCGGGGTACTCTGTGGCAGGCAACGTGGCGGATAGCGCACTGACAGAGAATGCGGGTCGTTCATTGGCGCTCCGCCAGGACCCCTAGAATGGAGGCAGGAGGAGACTGATGCATACGCGCACCGGCTCGCAATACTTCGTCCGCGCGGACGATGTCACGCCTTATCATCCAGCCAACCACACCGGCACCGTCAACCGGCGCCTGATCGGGCGCGACAACGTCGGCGCCAAGAAGCTGGAAGTCGTGCTGGGCGTGATCGAGAAGGGCAAAGGCGCACTGCCGCACGCCCATCCGGGCATCGAGCAGGTGTGCTACATGCTGGCCGGGCGCGCCCGCGCCGAGGTGGGCGGCGAGACCTGCGAGCTCGGGCCAGGCGACTGCTGCTTCTTCCCCGCCGATATGCCGCACGTCTTCACCGTGGTGAGCGACGAGCCGGTGAAGGTGCTGGTGGTCTACTCGCCGCCTTACGAGGAGAATCCGGAGCGCGTGGTGCGCCAGACGTAAGGCAAGAGAAAACCTCTCACCGCGAAGGACGCCAAGCCGAACCAGAAGCGCTGGTCGAGCCGATTTCGCGATGCCCAGCCCCGTCTCGACCGGACCGGACACCAGCAGCCGAAAAACTCATTCACCGCGGAGGAACACAGAGAACAGCAAAAGGGGCCGTGTGCAACGAAGGCGTCCCTGTTGACGCCTCTCCAGCGTTTCCCATACCTTCCGTCTATCCCATGCCATCTGGTTTTCCTCTCCGTTCCTCTGCGGTGAATGCGGTTCTGACTTTCAGCCGCACCAGCCTGCTCTATGCCCTCGCCGCCGCGCTCATGCTGCTCGGTACCGACCTTCGTGCAGCCGAGCCCTACCCTGCAAAGCCGATCCGGCTGGTGGTCCCCTTCGCTGCGGGCAGCGCCACCGACTCGGTCGGCCGCATCCTGGCGCAAGAGCTGTCCCAGCGGCTCGGCCAGAACGTGCTGGTGGAGAACCGTCCCGGCGCCAACGGCCAGCTCGCCGCGACCTTCGTGGCGAAGAGCGCGCCGGACGGCTACACGCTGTTCATGACGACCAACACCAGTCATGCGGCCAACCCTCACCTGTACAAGACTCTGCCGTACGATCCGGTCCGGGACTTCGAGCCGATCGCCCGCGTCGGCACGCTGCCGTTCATGCTGGTGGTCACCGCCGGGCTGCCGGTCGAGACGACGGCGCAGCTGATCGCCTACGCCAAAGCCCACCCCGGCACGCTCGCCTACGCTGCCGCGAACAGCACTTCTCTGGTGGGCGCGGAAACCATCAACGTCATCGCCGGCACCGACCTGCTGCGCGTGTCATACAAATCCAGCCCCGAGGCAATCCTCGACCTCACCGCCGGGCGGTTGCAGGTGATGGTCGCCGACTTCGTCACCGCCATTCCGCATGTGAAGGCCGGAAAGCTCAAGGTGCTGGGCGTCACCACCGCCAGGCGCTCGAGCCTGCTGCCCGAAGTGCCGCCGATCGCCGATACGTTGAAGGGCTTCGACCTCACATCCTGGAACGGTCTGTTCGCACCTGCCGGAACACCGCAGCCCGTCGTCGCCCGCGTGGCCAGGGAGACGCTGGCCATCCTGTCCCGGCCCGACCTTCGCAAACGCCTGGCAGCAATCGGGTTCGAGGTCGATCCCCTCGGCCCCGAGCCGTTCGGGCGGTATGTGCGCGATCAGGTCGCCTACTGGGGTAAACTCGTGCACGCTGCGCGGATCGAGCCGGAGTAGTCTGCAGGCCGTTGACCACAGCGCGCCAGACGCAAACCGACAAACGCATTAGCACGAAGGACACGAAGGAACACGAAGGAAACCGTCTGGGCCGTTGGCCTCTTGCTGCAGGGCGCGATGTCTTTCCTCGCCTGCTCGGCAGAGAGGGGGACGCACCAACCTCACAGAACGGGAGGTTTTCTTCGTGTTCCTTCGTGTCCTTCATGGTCATTGAGGTTGCTTTCGTTCAACGCATCCACCAGAGTCATCGCATGCCTGGCCCCCTGTCCGGAGTGAAGATCCTCGACCTCACCACCGTGGTGATGGGCCCTTTTGCGACCCAGATCCTCGCCGAGCTGGGGGCGGACGTCATCAAAGTGGAAACGCACGACGGGGACAACATGCGCCACGTCGGCCCGATGGTGAACCCCGGGATGGGCCACCTGTACCTCAACCTCAACCGGGGCAAGCGCGGCATCGTGCTCGATCTGAAGCAGCCTGCAGGCCGCGAGGCGTTGCTGCGGCTGATTCGCGCCGCCGACGTGCTGATCTACAACGTCCGGCCGCAGGCGATGGCGCGGCTGGGGCTGGGCTACGACGACGTGCGTGCGGCGAACCCGCGCATCATCTACGTCGGCGCGTACGGCTACTCGCAGCGCGGGCCCTATGCCGCGAAAGCGGCCTACGACGACCTGATCCAGGGCGCAACCGGGCTGCCGTGGCTGGCGACGCGTAATGGCGGCGAAGCGCCCCGCTACGCGCCGGTGAACCTCGCCGACCGCGTCACCGGCCTGCACGCGGTTTACGCTGTCACCACGGCGCTGTTCTTCCGCGAGCGCAGCGGCCAGGGCCAGTCGGTGGAGGTGCCCATGTTCGAGAGCATGTCGCACTTCGTCCTCGGCGATCACCTCGCAGGCCTATCCTGGGAGCCCCCGATCGGCAGCAGCGGCTACGCGCGGCTCGAGCACCGCCGACCCTATCGCACCAGGGACGGCTGGCTGTGCGTGCTGGTGTACAACGACAAGCAGTGGAAGAGCTTCCTGCAAGCCGTCGATCGCAACGATCTGTTGGCCGACCCGCGCTTCTTTCCCCACGCCAGCCGCGCCGCGCACATCGACGAGATCTATGCGATTCTCGCGGAGCTGATGAGCGCGCGCACCAGCGCCGAGTGGACTGCACTGCTGGAACGCATCGACATCCCGGTGGCACCAATGAACACCGTCGAAGATCTGGTGCAGGATCCGCACCTCGCTGCGAGCGGGTTCTTCTCGTTCGAGCAGCACGGTTCCGAAGGCACGCTCCGCGTGCCGCGCACACCCACCGATTGGTCTTCCGCGGCGCCGGGACGGCTGCGGCCGGCCCCACGTCTCGGCGAGCACTCGGCCGAGGTGCTGCGCGAGGCGGGCTATTCCGATGCCGAGATCACCGATTTGGCGCGACAGGGCGTGACGCTGGTTCCCGACTGAGGTGGGCGCGCCCGCGCCGTATGTGTCGGCGCAGGAACACTCACGGCATATTGCGCAAGGTGGCGTGCTTCGCCGCAGGCACCTTCCATCTCACATCGGATTACTGTCACCGGTCGGGAATGTGGTTGAGGGAAGTTGGCCAACTCCCTGTTTAGGCGCGTCAGCGGCTCCGGGGAGGTCGGCCTTCGACGTCTCGTTTGACGTGCGTCAAATCGCGTGAACGCCGGTGTGCCATATTTGTCGAATGGCGGGTGCTCGTTAAGAACATACCCACGCCATGTGTGTGGTAGCGAACATACCAAACGCATCGATACGGGTAGACTTTTTATATCCGTTATATTCGTTATATCCGTTTTTTCTGTCAGCAGGGATTAGGAGACCTTCAATGAAAGCCGGTAATTGTTTGTCGTACAACGTGCTCGCCCTGGCAGTGGCCGGAGCAGTGGGCGGTTACGCCACCCCCGCTTTTTCAGCACAGGCGATACCTAACTACACCTACTGCGTCAACTATCCCAATACTCCGGAATGCGGCGGTGTCGTGCCGCCAGCTCCCGCGCCGAGAGCCGCTCCCGAACCTGCAGCCGCCGCGCCGGCTCCTGAGCAGCCGAAGGAGAGGACGGTCGTGGTGGCCGAGCCCGGCCCGCCCCCGAACAAGCCCGGCGAGTGCTATACCAAAGTCATGCTGCCCGCCGAGTTCCGCGACGAGCCGATGCAGCAGGTGGTCCAGCCCGCCGGTGAGCGCGTCGAATACTCCGAGGCGGTGTACGAGGAGGTCGAAGAGCAAGTTCTGGTCAAGCCGGCGAGCAAGAAGATAACGGTGGTGCCGGCCGAGTACGGGGAGGTCGAGGAGAGGGTGTTGGTGCGCGAGGCCTATCGCCGGGAAATCGAAGTCCCCGCCCTGTACAACACTTATTATGAGCGGGTGATGGAGACGCCCGCGCGCGACGTGTGGAAGCCGGGCCGCGGGGCGGTCGAGAAGGTGGACCCCACCACGGGCGAGATCCTGTGCCTGGTGCACGAGGAGGCGACCTACAAGACGGTGGAGCGCAAGGAGCTGGCGCGCGCGGCGAGCAAGCGCTACGAGGACGTGCCCGCCGAGTACGCCACGGTGAAGAAGACGGTGCTGACGAAGCCCGAGAGCATCGAGGAGGTCGAAATACCCGCCGAGTACGAGACCATCAAGATGCGCAAGCTGGTGAAGGGGCCCGAGCCGGTGAAGGTGCCGGTGGAGGCGACCTACGCCACCGTCAACAAGCAGGTGTTGGTGCGGCCGGAGCGTGCCGAGTGGACGCAGGTGCTGTGCGACGTCAACGCGACGCCGGCCAAGATCGAGGAGGTGGAGCGTGCGCTTAACTCGCAGGGCTACTCCGTGCCGGTCGACGGCCAGATCGACCCGGAGTTGGACGCGGCGGTCAGGTCGTTCCAGGAAAAGAACGATTTGCTTCCGACCGGAATGATGACGGCGGACACGCTCGCGAAGCTGGGGGTGAAGCTGGACTAGTCGTGCTCACCGGGAGCGCAGGCAGCTCCCTGCCGAGCAGAACGGCACGCGCCTTGAGGCGGGTGCCGTTTTTCGTCTTGCTGTGCGTAGCGCAGGTCAGGTTTTCGGAAGCGCCACCGGCTCCACCGACTCGGCCTGCAACGCAGGGGCGATCGATGCCGCGGTGCACTGCTCGAGTGCCCGCAAGCGGCCGTCGAACGCGATCAGCTCACACTGGTAGCCAAGCGCGGCGTCCCGCACCCGCCCGCACATTGATGCCACATTGCGCCCAAAGCGCTCGTTGGACTTCTCGAACCCGGTGCGTAGCTCGGCGGGCAGCTGCGCGGACAGCAGCGCCGAGGCGACCAGCACGTCCCTGCGCCGGTGCTCGGCAGCGGAGCGCAGATTGACAACCGCCAGGCGCTTGGTGGCGGGGTCCGCCTCAACGTCGGCCGTGGGTTGGAACACACCATCCTTGCCGCCGTCTTTGGCGGGCTTGGGGGCGGAAGCGCGCGAAGACGGGTTGTCGGCGAGCAGGCGCCGCGCCCACGCGCCGACCGACATTTCGAGCGTGTACATGTCCCGGGGGGTCACTTCAGGCTTGCTGAGGCAGGAGCTGGCGAGAACGGGGCGATTGCGCAGAGCGAGGAACGCCTCCACGCAATAGGAGATGCGGCGACCGCTCTCGGGCAGCAGCCGCTCGTTGCCCTCGAGGATCAAGAAGTCTTCCACTGTCAGCAGACGTGTCTCGGGCAGCGAGACGCGCACGCCCCGGGCACCGAACCGCTGGCTCGCCAGGAAGGCGAGCAGCTGACGTTGCTGTTTGAGCTCGTCCACCAGGACATCGCGCAATGCCCGCTCGTCGACGTATCGCGACTCGAGCCCGCGTTCCGTGATGATCAGGGTCGACATCAGGCCCTGAGCAGGCAGCGCCTGCCCGCGGCTCGCAAAGAACCGGGCGGTATCCGGGGTGAGGTAGACGGCCAGAGCCTGCAAGCCATCGCCAGAGACGTCGTGCAGCAGATAGATCGGCTCGAGTGCCGTAGCGCCCAGCGTCTGGCCGGGTGGGGCCGTCAACCGAAGGGCGATGCCTCCGACGGCCGCGTCGACCACGTCCGCATCACCGGCAGCAGTCTGTGCCGCCGCTGCGCCGCCGGCCGCCAGCGCAAGAACGAGCGCGAAGCCCGGTCCTCTGAGACCGAAGATGCGCGCGACTGTGGAAGCAACTGCAAACATATTCTCTCCTCTTATCGTCCGAACCGTAAGCGCCCGTGGCTCGATGCGGACGCCGACCACCGCAATATCGGGCAGGCGTGCCCAAGCTTGAGCCGGGCGCGAGGCTGCGCGCGAGTCCCCTGCATGCCCACCGACTCTGCGCTCTCGGAGTGGAGCTCGCCGACGACCCGCAGCGTCGGGCCCAGATGCACGGAGAGCAGGCAATGTGCCAGGGCGCGGGTCTGGCGTCCGTGACGCGCAAGCTTGAGCGTTGCGCTGCGGGCGTTCGCTACCTCGCAAGGCATACCCTTCGCGGGCACACCAATCCAACGGCCTCGCATACCAGCCGTCAGCGCCGCCGGTGACTCCGTGCTCGCTGATTGCTGACCCGGCCAAGTGCCGGGCGACGGCAACCTCGGGCCCGACCGGGTACGATGGCGGTCGTCTGCCTGCGACTTTGCTATGGACTTCTCCTTCTCCCCCGAGCAGCGCGCCGTTCGCGATGCGATCCTCAAGCTGTGCGAGCGCTTCGACGCGCAGTACTGGCGCGACCGCGACCGCGAGGGCGGCTTCCCAGACGAGCTCCATCGAGCGATCGCGCAGGCCGGTTGGCTGGGTATCGCGATGCCGGAGGCGCACGGCGGAGCGGGCCTCGGGATCACCGAGGCGGCGCTGATGATGCAGGCAATCAGCGAATCGGGCGCGGGCTTCTCCGGCGCCTCGGCGGTGCACATGAACATCTTCGGGCTGAATCCCGTGGTCGTGTTCGGGACCGACGAGCAGAAGCAACGCTGGCTCCCGCCGCTCATCCGCGGCGAACAGAAGACCTGCTTCGCCGTGACCGAGCCCGACGCCGGTCTCGACACCGCGAGGCTCAAGACCTTCGCTCGCAACCTCGGCGACCACTACGTGCTGAAGGGGCAGAAGATCTGGATCTCCACCGCGCAGGTCGCCCACAAGATGCTGATCCTCGCGCGCACCGGGCCGCCCGAGGCGGGCCGAAAGCCCACCGACGGGCTCACGCTCTTCTACACCGACCTCGACCGCCGCTACGTCGATGTGCGCGAGATCGAGAAGATGGGCCGCAAGGCGGTGGATTCCAACCTGCTGTTCATCGAGGAGCTGCCGGTGCCGGCATCCGATCGTATCGGCGAGGCAGGCAAAGGCTTCGACTACATCCTGCACGGACTCAACCCCGAGCGCATCCTGATCGCTGCGGAGGCGGTCGGGCTGGGGCGTGCGGCGCTGGCCCGCGCGGTGCAGTACGCCAACGAGCGCATCGTGTTCGACCGGCCGATCGGCCAGAACCAGGCCATCCAGCACCCGCTCGCGCGCTGCTGGATGGAGTTGGAGGCCGCCAACCTGATGGTGTTCAAGGCCGCCACGCTTTACGACCACGGCGAGCCCTGCGGCGCCGAGGCCAATGCCGCGAAGTACCTTGCCGCCGAGGCCTGCTTCCGCACCTGTGAGCAGGCGATGCTCATTCACGGGGGCATGGGCTACGCGAAGGAGTACCACATCGAGCGCTTTTTCCGCGAGGCGATGATCCCCCGGCTCGCACCGGTCAGCCCGCAGCTCATCCTGTGCTTCATCGCCGAGAAGGTGCTGGGGCTGCCCAAGTCCTACTGACCCCGAATTCGGGGTTCTACCGCCTGAACCCTCCAGCGGGGAACCATCGCCGCCGCCGGTCCTCCAACGGCGGGCCGAGCGGTTCGGCCCGTCCAGTTCACCAGCAAGGATTCCCCTTCATGCGGCACCTTCCCCTGGCCGTCTGCATCGCCCTGTTTCCGGCTGCCCAAGCCCTGGCGCAGCAGCCCGCCGGCCTGCACCCGTTCGTCTCGGTCACGCCCGTGTACCAGTTCGACGCCGAGGTCGATTCCGGCGGGGAATTCGGCGTCGCAGGCGCCGTCACGCGACTGGGCGTGTTGGCGCCGGTGGGACAGAGCGCCCGGGTGGGCGTCAGCCTCAACTACGACTACCTGGACTACCGCTTCGATGCGCCGGCCGCCTTCGGCGGGGCAGCGCCCTGGGACAACGTGGAGCGCGTGGGCGTCAGCTTGCCGCTGTTCTTTCGCGGCTCGGAGCGCTGGGGCTGGTCGCTCACGCCCTCAGCCGACTACTTCCGCGAGAAGGACGCGGGCTGGGACGATGCGCTCTCGTACGGCGCCACCTTCGCAGTGACTCGCGAGTTCGCCTCAGGGCGCATCGGCCTGGGCGCGGGCGTGTTCAGCCAGCTCGAGAAAACGCGCGCTTTCCCGTTCATCGCGGTCGACTACAAGTTCAGCGAGCGCTGGCGGCTCACGAACCCGCTCGCCGCCGGCCCGACCGGACCCGCCGGGCTGGAGCTGAAGTACGCACTGGGCAGCGACTGGGAGCTGGGCGCCGGCGGTGCGTGGCGCTCCTACCGGTTCCGCCTGGACGACAAAGGCATTGGTCCTGCCGGCGTGGGTGAGGAGCAAACGGTGATCGGCTTCCTGCACCTGGGCCGCAGCTTCGAGCGCAGCGTGACCCTGGACTTCTACGCTGGCGCGACCTTCGCGGGGGAGTTGCGCGTCGAGGACAGCAATGGCAACGAGCTGGCGACGACCGACTTCGATCCGGCGCCGTTGCTGGGGGTCACCATTTCGGCGCGGTTCTAGCCCATTGCCTCATGAGGCCGACGCCGAGCCAACCTGCCGGAAATCGACCGCTGCTACGTTTGCCGGAATGGATTATAAGCTATTGAAAAACAGAAAAACTACCTCTCCGTTGCGGGCGAAGGTCAAGAAATTGCTAAAGGCGGCCTGATTTGGGCCGAAACTAGTGCTGTCAGGGAGTTCTAGCGATTTGTTGAGGTCAGTCATGAAGAGGGGTATCGGACCGGAGCTGTTTCAGCAGGCGGTGGCCGCGTCGCAAGACGGCCTCGTCATCGCCGACGCACGCCTGCCGGACATGCCGCTCATCTACGTCAATCCGGCGTTCGAGCGGCTGACCGGATATCGTGCCAACGAGGTCGTAGGCCACAACTGCCGGTTCCTGCAGGCCGACGACACCAACCAGGAAGGGCTGGACGCGATCCGCGTCGCGCTGCGCGAAGGCTCCAGCTGTGTGGCAACACTGCGCAACTACCGCAAGGACGGCTCGATGTTCTGGAACGAGCTGAGCCTGGGGCCGATCCGCGACCGCGCCGGCCAGATCACCCACATCGTGGGCACGCTGTCGGACGTCACCGCGCGCGTGCAAGCGGAGCACCAGCTGCTCCAGAAGCAGCAGCGGCTCGAGCGGACCAAGCGCATGCTCGAAGGGCTGGCGCTGAAGGACGGTCTCACCGGCCTGTACAACCGGCGCTACTTCAGCGAGCAGTTGCTGCGCGAGTGGAACCGCGCGCGGCGCGACGAAGTGCCGTTGTCGCTGTTCATGATCGACATCGATCACTTCAAGCGCTTCAACGACACGTACGGACACCTCGCCGGTGACCGCTGCATCCGCACAGTCGGCGAGGCCGTGCAACGCTGGTTCGCGCGTGGCTCCGATCTGGTCGCGCGCTACGGCGGTGAAGAGTTTGTGGTGCTCACTACGGGCGTCGAGCGGCGGCAGGCACGCGAGCGTGCCGAAGCGCTACGGCAGATGATCCGGCAGGTGGAGGTGGAAGGCACCGGCCGCGCGCATTCGCCCTCGGTGACCGTGAGCGTCGGCCTGGCGTCGGCCATCCCCGAGGACGGCATTCGCCCCGAGGATCTGCTGGCTGCTGCCGACCGCGCCCTCTACCAGGCCAAACGCCAGGGCCGCGATCGCATTGCGGTGGCCTCTTCGCCGCGCACACTCGCGCACGCGGCCTGAAGCGGGACGGGGCGGCCGCCCCCGTCCTCGCGCCCTTTGCAGTCCGGCAGTGCGCACGGTTCCTCGCGAGCGCGAACCAGCTCGAGCCCTGTCGCGAATCGCGCTAGCCCGGATATTTCATCAGGACGCGGATTATTGGGTCGTTCTGGGCGAGCCAGGTCGGGCTCGACCGTCGCAGACAATAGATCATTCTATTGGCAAGACGGGCATGCCCGAGATGGCCGTCCAGAACGAGCCAGAAACCGCGTAACCCCAAAGCCAAAGTGTCCTGCCCTGCAATCATCTCGAAAGCTTTTGCTGGTGTACATCTGCAAGCAATACAGGGGTGGCCTGGTGAAATATCCGGGCTAGCCGTTCCCGTGCACCCAGCCGACTCTCCCCGACTCGGGCAGCGACTACTCGATCTTCACCCCGGACTGCGCCACGACCTTGCGCCAGCGCGCGATCTCAGCGCGCATGAACTCGGCCATTGCCTCGGGCGTGCCGGCGCGAACCTGCGTGCCTTGAGCCGCCAGTAGCTGCTTCATCTCCTGCGTAGCGAGGATGCGCCGGATCTCAGCATTTAACTTGTCGACGATCGCGCGCGGCGTGCCCGCGGGCGCCAGCACACCCTGCCACGAGCCGGTCTCAAAGGCGGGCAGGCCCGACTCGGCCACGGTCGGAATATCGGGTGCGGCGGCGACACGCTTCGCAGAGGATACGGCCAGGGCCCTGAGCTTCCCGCTCTTCACGAAGGGATGGGTCGGGAGCATGCCGTTGAACAGCACGTCAGCGTGCCCTGCGACCACGTCGGCGACCGCCTGCGAGCCACCCTTGTAGGGAACGTAGGTCCAGTCGATGCCGGTGCGCAGGGCGAACTCGATGCCGGCGAGGTGCGGCGCGCCTCCCAGCCCCGACATCGCGAAGTTGAGCTGACCCGGCCTGGCCTTCGCCAGATCGATCAGCTCCTTCACCGTGCGCACCGGTACCGACGGATGCACACCGAGGATGTGCGGTGAGTAGCTGATCAGCACCACCGGCTGGAAGTCCTTCGCCGGATCGAACGTCAGCGTGGAGAACACGCTCGGGCTGATGCACAGCGCGCCAATGTCGGCGAGCAGCAGCGTGTAGCCATCCGGCGCGGAGCGGGCCACCAGGTCCGCCCCCACATTGCCGTTCGCGCCGGGCTTGTTCACGACAACGACCTGCTGCGACCATCTCTGCGTCAGCTTCTGGCCGATGACGCGCGCGAGGATGTCCGACGTGCCCGCCGGCGTGTAAGGCACGACGATCTGGATCGGCTTCGCGGGGTAGGACTGCGTCTGCACAGCGCTCGCAGGCACTGCGAGCGCTGCTCCGAGGAGTATTCTCGCAAGCTTCACGACAGACTTCCTGCGCGGCAGCAGCGACATGGCCTCACTCGCTGGGGCTCGGGTCAACGCAGCAGCAGCACGCTGGAGGGGATCAGCACCTCGAGCAGGCCGGCCACCGACACGAAGGTCGTCAGCAGCGTCCAGCTCTTCAGCGTCTCTTTCTCGGTAAAGCCGGACAGAGGGCCCACCACCCGAAATCCGCTGTCGTTCATCCATGCCGATGCTTCTCCTCGCGTCGTCGAACGGTTCGCGCCGCTCTGCGTTCGAGCTCGATGATAGCGTGTTAGAGTTCCCTCTACCCCCTTCCCCGGATCGAGTCCAGGGCAGACTCTCTGCCGCGATTGGAGGGTTGCTCCGCCCGCCGAGCTGCGCCGTGGCCACGTTCTGCTTACAGGTTCGATGAGCGCCGCTCCCTGGCTGTGGATTCCCATCACGCTCTGGGCAGCGTTCGCCCAGACGCTGCGCAACGCCGCCCAGCGCCATCTCACCGCTTCACTCGGCACGCTCGGCGCGACGCTGGTGCGCTTCCTGTACGGCCTGCCGTTCGCTGCGCTGTGGCTGATCGGCGTGCACGTCGTCGGCGGCTATGCCCTGCCCACACCGACCGCAGCGTTCGCGGGGTGGGTGCTGCTGGGCGCGGTGAGCCAGATCACCGCCACGGCCTTGCTCCTGCGCGTGATGGCCGAGCGCAACTTCACGCTCGGTGTGGCCTACTCCAAGAGCGAGCTGATCCAGGTCGCGCTGTTCGGCTTCGTGTTCCTGGGCGACCGGGTCGGAGTGCTGACCGCTGCTGCGATCGCACTGGGCACGCTGGGCGTGCTGATGATCTCGCCCGCCGACCGGCAGCGGCCTCTGCGCGCGCTGCTGATCGGCTGGACCACGCGCTCCGCGCTGCTCGGCCTCGCCTCCGGCACGGGCTTCGCCCTGTCGGCGGTCGGCTATCGCGGTGCGGCCCTGGCGCTGGAAGGAAGCCCCTTCCTGATGGCCGCCGCCTATACCCTGCTGGCCGCGCAGGTGCTGCAGACGCTGCTGCTCGGAGGCGGGCTGCTGCTGCACAAGCCGCAAGTCCTGTCGGCCGTGCTGCGCGCGTGGCGCGCCTCGCTGTTCGCCGGCTTCATGGGCGCCGCCGCCTCGATCGGCTGGTTCACGGCGATGGCGATCGAGCCGGTCGCACACGTGCGCACGCTCGCGCTGGTGGAGCTGGTGTTCACGCTGATCATTTCGCAGCGCGTGTTCCGCGAGCGGTTCACCCGGCTGGAACTGGCCGGTATCGCCGTGCTGGCCTGCGGGCTGGTGGTCGTGACGCTGCAGGGTTGAGCAACGCGGCAGGCCCGGCGGCGGTTACCGGGCCGATCAGGGCGGTCCTGGGCGTCTCGCCTGTCTGCGAGTGCAGGGGCGCCCCGGCCGGCGCTCTCTGCGACGATCGCCACCGACCGTCCCGCCGGTCGGACGCTGCCTGGCATATGCAACTGTCTTTGACAAACTTTGCCCTCCCGGAGAAGGCGACATAACGTGATGGAGCTCGGTGTTTTCGCACGCGGCGTCACCGGCCAGCCGTACCGAGCAGAAGAACAAGGAGGAGACGATGAGGCACCATCGCGCTTGCCTGGGCGCTTCGCTCGGGTCGCTGCTCGCCGTGGCTTCGCCCATCACGCGGGCAACCGACCTGACGCTGCCAGTCGGCGGGCGGGTGTCGATCGAGCTCCTCGGGTCCGAAGCAGGATTGCACAATACCCTGTCTGTGCTTTCACCGGAGGTTGCGGTAGCGGTCAGCGGATGCAAGCTCGAGCCGGCGGCCGGACTCGGCGGCACGCACATTCTGAGCGAGAAGATCTCGCAGCGCGGGTGCCGCGTGGATTTGGACGCCGACCCCGCAATGCCGGGGATCCAGGGGTTCGCTGCCGGCGCCGTGCTGCGGTTCGGACTCTGCGCTCAGACCGACGCCGATCCGCAGTGCGAATTCATCTGGTCGAGCGCCTCGGCAGACAACGCGGACGCTGACGACCACTTGAGGACCACACCCCACCCGGAGTTCCCCGATCGAATATTCCAGCTCAATTGGAAAGACCAGGAGAACCCGGGCAACAGCGACTTCAACGATTCGATCGCGGTGGTGCGGATCAACGTCGACAGCGACGGCGACGGCCTGTGGGATGACTGGGAGACGGTCGGAATCGACAGCAACGGAGACGGAATCGTCGACCTCGACCTGCCTGCTCTGGGCGCCCACCCGCAGCGCAAGAACGTTTTCGTCGAGATCGACTGGATGGACTGCACCGCGGGCGGGAGCGACTGCGCGGCGGGAGACACGCACAATCACCGGCCGAGCAACGCCGCCGTCACCGCCGTGGTGCAGGCTTTCGCGGATGCCAGCGTACGCAATCCCGACGGCAGCACCGGCATCATTCTGCGCATCGACGTGGGCAACCCGATCGCTCACCAGGACGTGCTGAACATCCCGGGTCTGTGCTTCGACGGCAGCCCCGGAATCGGCAACTTTGACACCGTAAAGGCGGATCCCGCCAACTTCGGGCCCGCCAATCCACGCCGCTTCGCGTATCACTACGCCCTGTTCACCCACCGTCAGGCGGTGGATTCGACGATTTCGGGATGCGCTGAGCTGCCCGGCAACGATTTCCAGGTCTCGCTCGGGGGCTGGAATCCCGGGGCCGGGGACACGGACGGAGACGGCGTGATCGATCAAGACGTGGGCACCGTGGCCCAGCAGGCGGGCACCTTGATGCACGAGCTCGGCCACAACTTCGGCCTGCAGCATGGCGGAGCTGACGGCGTCAATCGCAAGCCGAACTACCTCAGCGCCATGAACTACGGCTTCCAGATGTCCGGTATTCCTTCGACCGACCCGGACGGTGCCGGCGCGCTGCGAGGCAGAGTCGACTACTCCCGTGGAGTGCTCCCGGGGCTGAAGCAAACCAACCCGAGCGAGCCTGCGGGTATCGGCGACGGACCGGATAGGTCGAACGACAGCACGGCCGCCGGTGACGACCAGCAAGTGGGTGCGGTGACTAACGCGCAGAGCGCCGGGCTGAACGGCTTCAACGACTGGGCGAACCTCAAGTACGACTTCCAGACCACCGGTGACTTCGAGGACGGCGCTCACACCGAGCCTGTGCCATGACGAGCCGGTGAACGGGCTCGTGGACGGAAGACACGGCTTGCGCCCGGCGCAGATGTTGGCGGGGAGTGCGGACTAGCAGCGTGTTCAAAACGCCACAATCACACTCCGAACCGGCTGCGACGGTCGAGCCCGACCTGGCTCGCCCAGAACGACCCAGAAATCCGCGTCCCGATGAAATATCCGGGCTAGCGCTCCACGTCCATCCGGCGCAGGCGGTGCACCAGGCTGCGCATCACTTCGAGCGCAAACTCGGGGCGCTGGGCCACCAGCTCGTTGAAGCGGCGCTCGTCGATGGGCACCAGGACACAGCGCGTCTTGGCGATGGCGGTGGCGCTGCGCGGTCCGGCGTCGATCAACGCCATCTCGCCGACGATCCCGCCGGCGCGAACGGTCTCCACCACCTTGCCGTCGAGCAGGATCTGCGCTTCCCCTTCGATCAGCACATACATCACGCCGCCCTGGTCGCCCTGGGCGAATACGACATGCCCGGGAAGGATCTGGGTCAGCGTGGCGTCGCTGGGAAGCAGGTCGATGAGCGGCATGAGGCCTCCTTGAGAGCGTCGGTCGAATTCTACGCGCAGCGGATGGCTTGCGGTTTGATCCGCAGCGGCGCCCGGGCAGGCTCGAGCGACGGAATCTGCTCCAGGGGAGGCGAAATCGGGCAACGCCAGTGTCATCGTTCAGTCGATCAAGTACCCCCAGCATCGCCCGGGGACTGGGGAGAGTTCGACTCATGCGCTGGACGCGGTCGACCCAGCGCCAGCCTCTGCCTGGCCGCAGCATACTCCCGCTGCATGCGTGCAACCAGTTCCCGCGTCGACAGCACTTCGTCGATGTTGCCCACGCCCTGCCCCGCACCCCAGATGTCCTTCCACGCCTTGGCCGGGCGGTTGGAACCGAAGTTCATCGAGGTCTTGTCGGCCAGGGGAAGATTGTCCGGGTCGAGGCCCGCTGCGGCCACACTCTTCTTCAGATAGTTCCCGTGCACGCCAGTGAAGAACGGCGTGTAGACCACGTCAGCCGCGGTGCTGTCCACGATCATCTGCTTGTAGGCGTCCACCGCATTGGCCTCCTGCGTGGCGATGAAGCGAGTGCCGATGTAGGCGAAGTCCGCGCCGATCGCCTCCGCGGCAAGGATCCCCGGACCGTCGGTGATGGCGCCCGACAGGGCGATGGGTCCGTCGAAGAAGCGGCGCACCTCGCGCACGAGCGCAAACGGGCTGACCATGCCAGCGTGGCCGCCCGCACCCGCGCACACCAGCACCAGGCCGTCCACGCCGGCTTCCAGGGCTTTCTGCGCGTGCCGGATCGAGATCACGTCGTGAAACACCATGCCACCGTACTCGTGCACTTTCTTCACCACGTCGTTCGGCGCGCGCAGGCTGGTGATGATGATCGGGACCTGGTGGCGCATGCAAGCGTCGAGATCGTGATCCAGCCGATCATTGGACTGGTGGATGATCTGGTTCACTGCGAAAGGCGCAGTCTTCGCATCTGGCTGCACGCGCCTGCGCTGCGCCAGCGCATTCTCGATGGTGGTAAGCCACTCGTCGAGCTTTTCCAGGGGGCGAGCGTTGAGCGCGGGGAAGGAGCCGACGACCCCGCTCTCGCACTGGGCGATGACCAGGGTCGGGTTGGAGACGATGAACATCGGCGCGGCGATGACGGGCAGCGACAGCTGGCTGCGAAGCTTCTGGGCAGGGGACATCGGTGTTGTTTCGGGTTGATCGGCAACCGCGCACCATGCCTGCTCGGGCCTTCGCGGTCAAGCCCAGAGCCACAAGCGGAAAGTCAGGATCAACAGGATCTTCCAGGATTGACACGACCCCCGAGCCGCGTGATCGCACCCATCTGAAGAAGGGATCGCAAGGCAGCCCCCGCTCGCCTTCCTCTGCGGCCTCTGCGTTGAGATGTAGCGCGGCAGCGATGGAAGACCTAAATCCGGCCGCGAATGCGCCGATGTTGAAGAGGCCGATCGACCTTTCACGGCTTCCGCCGCCCCCGACCACCCGCCATGCCGGACACGGTCCAGACCGAGGATTTCTCCTACAGGTTCCTGCAGGACATCGCTCGCGACCTGTCGCAGAAGGACCTCAAGTTCCCGACCTTCATCGAGGCCTCGCTGCGCGTGCGCATGGCGCTGAGCAGGAAGGAGCTCGGCACGAACGAGCTGGCGAAGGTGGTGCGCAGCGAGCCGCTGCTGTCCGCGCGTGTGGTCGCGCTGGCCAACAGTGCCGCGCTCAGCCCCAACGGCAGGCCGGTCACCGACCTCAAGAACGCCCTGATCATCGTCGGACACAACGCGGTGCGCAGCCTGGCCGTCTCGCTGGCGATGGACCAGATCGCGCACGCCAAAGATCTCAAGCCCTTTGCAGCACAGTCCCGGCGACTCTGGGAGCACAGCCTCGAAGTCGCGGCGCTGGCCTGGGTACTCGCCAGACATCGCGGAACACCCGACCCCGACGAAGCGCTGTTCGCGGGCCTGGTACACGATCTGGGCCACTTCTATCTGATGTGGCGCGCGACGCGCTTCCCCGAGCTGGTCGAGCGCGCCGACGAGCTGCGCGAGCTGGTGCACGAGTGGCATCCGGGGATCGGCGCAGCGTTGCTACAGAACCTCAATCTCCCCGAATCGCTGGTGCGCGCCGTGGACGAGCATGAGCTGGCGCCCGAGAACCTCACGCCGGGCAGCCTGGCGGAGCTGTTGTGCGTGGCAGACCGCTGCTCGAAGTCGTCCGGAATCGCTCCACCGCCGGATGCGAACGGCAGCGATGCGCCCGACTTGTCCGCCGAGGGTCTGAACGAAGAGGCCGCCCGCGCGATCCTCGCCGAGGCTGCCGAGGACGTGCGCTCGCTGACGGCGATGCTCAAGGGATAACGCCGACCCCATCGAGCCCACCAGTCACAAAAGACAATGCAGGGGAGAGCCGACAACCCTATTCATCACGAAGGACACGAAGGAAACCGCGTGTTCGCTGGCCTTACCTTCGGAGCACGCTCCTTCCCCCCTTGGTCCTTGGCGTCAAGCAAGAGCGCATCAGCTCCGCGGCTGCGCCGCCACCTGGAGAGTTCCTTCGCGCTCCTTCGTGTCCTCCGTGTCCTTCGTGGTAGGTGAGGTTGGTTTGTCTTAGTGCTTCAGCGGCTTGAAGCGAATGCGCTTCGGCTGGGCCGCCTCCTCACCCAGGCGCTTGCGCTTGTCCGCCTCGTACTCCTGGTAGTTGCCGTCGAAGAACACGACCTGAGAGTCGCCCTCGAAGGCGAGGATGTGGGAGGCGATGCGGTCGAGGAACCAGCGGTCGTGCGAGATCACCAGCACGCAGCCGGCGAACTCGAGCAGCGACTCCTCGAGCGCGCGCAGTGTCTCGACGTCCAGGTCGTTGGACGGTTCATCCAGCAGCAGGACGTTGGCACCCACACTGAGGGTCTGCGCCAGGTGCAGCCGGCCGCGCTCGCCGCCGGACAGATTGCCGACGAGCTTTTGCTGATCGGCACCCTTGAAGTTGAAGCGGCCGATGTAGGCGCGCGAGGGCATCTCGAACTTGCCGACGGTGATGATGTCCGCACCGCCGGAGATCGCCTCCCACACTGTCTTCTCGCCCTGGAGCGCATCGCGCGATTGGTCGACGTAGGCGAGCTTTACAGTCGGTCCGATGGCGATCTCGCCGCTATCGGGCTTCTCTTGGCCCGTGATCATGCGGAACAGCGTCGACTTGCCGGCGCCGTTGGGGCCGATGATCCCGACGATCGCCCCGGGCGGGACCTTGAAGCTCAGGTTGTCGATCAGCAGACGCTCGCCGTAACCCTTCGACACGTTCTTGAACTCGATCACGCTGTCGCCCAGGCGCTCGGCCACCGGGATGAAGATCTCCTGCGTCTCGTTGCGCTTCTGGCTCTCGAATGACGACAGCTCTTCGAAGCGCGCCAGGCGGGCCTTGCTCTTGGCCTGCCGCGCCTTCGGGCTGGCGCGCACCCACTCGAGCTCGTGCCTCATGGTCTTGATGCGTGCGGCCTCCTGCTTCGCCTCGGTCTCCAGGCGCTGCTCCTTCTGCTCCAGCCACGAACTGTAGTTGCCCTTCCAGGGGATGCCGTGCCCGCGATCCAGCTCCAAAATCCACTCGGCCGCGTTGTCGAGAAAGTAGCGGTCGTGCGTCACCGCCACCACGGTCCCCGGGAAGCGCTGAAGGAACTGCTCGAGCCAATCCACGCTCTCGGCATCGAGGTGGTTGGTGGGCTCGTCCAGCAGCAGCATGTCGGGCTTGGACAGCAGCAGCTTGCACAGGGCCGCCCGGCGCTTCTCGCCGCCGGAAAGGTTGGAGACCTTGGCGTCCCAGGGCGGCAGTCGCAGCGCATCGGCCGCGATCTCGAGCTGATGCTCGGTGTCGCTACCGGCGGCGGCAAGCACGGCTTCGTACTTGGCTTGCTCGCTGGCGAGCTTGTCGAAGTCGGGATCGGGCTCCGCATAGGCAGCGTAGATCTCATCCAGCTTCTGCCTCGCTTCGAGGATCTCGCCGAGACCCGATTCCACTTCCTCGCGGACGGTCTTGTCGGGATCGAGCTGCGGTTCCTGGGGGAGGAAGCCGATCTTGATGCCCGGCATCGGCACGGCTTCGCCTTCGATATCCTTGTCCAGACCGGCCATGATCTTGAGCAGGCTGGACTTGCCGGAGCCGTTCAGGCCCAGCACGCCGATCTTGGCGCCGGGGAAGAACGACAGGGAAATATCCTTGAGGATCTGACGCTTCGGGGGTACGACCTTGCCCACGCGCAGCATCGTGTAAACGTATTGAGCCATGTTCCAGGAGTCTTTGGGCGTTGCCCGGGTTCAGGCCGGCGTGGCCGCCGGCGGTTGCGAAAGGGCGCAATTATGCGGCAAGCGGGCGACATGCGGAAATCCGCTCGCCGGGGTGCCGGCGGTTCCCTGGCCAGCCGAGCAGCCGTCCGGAAGCGGCTGCCCGGCAATGGCTGCGCTCAACGCCGAGTCGGCCGCACGCTCGGCAATGGCTCGAGCGCACGCATGGGGCGTTTGGCGGCTGGCGGCTTGGGCGTGCGTGCAGGCGCCATGCCTGTGGGCGCCGCAAAGCCCGGTTGGCCTGCGATCTTGCCGTCGCCGTCGCAGTCCAGGTTCACCACTACTCTCACCTGGTAGAGGTTGTTGCCCTCGTTCGACTCCGAGACCTGCTGGGCGGAGTCGAGCCGCACCTGAATCGCGCTCGACCCCTCGGGCAGCGCGAGTGGGAACACCACCCACTGATCGGCCTGCGCGCCGAGCGCCAGGTTCGCGGCGTGCACGGGCGTGCCGTTACGCAGCACATGGCTCTTGAACACGCCGGTCGCGACCGGGCCCTTGTTGAACGCCCGATAGGCTGCCTGATCGAACCGACACAGGTTGTGCAGCGGCCCCGACTGGGTCGTCGCCAGATGGGGAACATCTATCGTAATGGTGCTGCCCCACGGGTGCGGAGCGCCGAGCACGAAGCCCAGTGTCGTAGCCATGACATCGGGCAACGCATAGGCGAGCGTATCGCTGGCCGCTGAGGTCTCCGGCTGCGCCTGTGAGGGTGCGTCTGCGAGGTTGCCGACCTGCGTTGGGCCATTGCCGACGGACCCGACGACGACACTGTGCTCGACCGAAGCCGTGTTGTTTCCCTCCATGCTTTCGTCGGCCACACCTGCGGCGTCCGCAGCGAGGGTCAGCACATAGGTGCCCGGCGCCCAGTCGAGCTCGTTCCAGAAAGCCAGCGCGTGTGCGAAGCTGCCGCCTGGTGCCAGAGCGGGGGCCTGAACCACCGCTCGACCGGGGAACGCTGCGTTCTCGTATGCCGCCATGCCCGGGGACTCCGGGCAACTGCCGCCGCCCAAACGCTCACAGTGCAACGTCAGGGTCGAGGCCGGCGCCGGACTCGCGCCCTGGTTGACGACGGCGACGGTCCCGGCAGTCAGTGCAGCGGCAGAGGGGACCAGGTCGGGCTGGGCGCCGCCCGCGAATGCGGGCTGAGCGGCGAGGGTCGCAGCGAGCCACATCGCTGCACGGATCGTGTTCATGACTGTCTCCTTACGGCGCTCCTCCTCTGGATCGAGGAGGAGCGCGTGTCCGGTGGGCGGGATCGGCGATCAGCCAGCGGGCGCGACGCAGAAGCTGCTGGTGCTGTTGTTAGATTCGATGGACTCGGCGATCACTCCACTGCTGTCGACGGTGAGCGTGAACTGGCACGAGCCGCTGAATCCGGGCGGCTGATAGCAGCCGGCGGGGATGTCGAAGGCGCCGGAGACCTCCTGCCCGCTCGGGATTGCGGGCGCGTTCTGCTGCGCCACCACACCGTTGCCGAACTGGATCGACACGGTCGAGGCCGCCGCGCCGGATGCGCCTAGGTTGCGGACGCGGAAGCGCACCTTGTTGGATGCGCCACCCTGCTGCGGGTCGTTGTCGCAATACAGGATCTGCGGATAGCCCTCGGGCAATCCGCCCGCGCCGAAATAGGGCGCCGGGCGCAGATCCGAGAGTGCCGGCCCGCCCAGCAGCTTGTCGGGCATGGTCTGTCCCGCATGCCGCGTCGCGTTCTGCGACCGCACCGGCTTTGCAGCGACACCGGCAGCCGGCGCGACCTGGATTCGCGCGGACGGCTGAACGGTCGCGGGGCGCAGCGGCGCCTTCTTCGGCGGGCTCGCCAGGACTGTCGCCTGGCAGACGAGGATCGTGGCTCCGGACAGGAGCAGCAAACGAGTCGCGCTGGTCATCTGAACCTCCTTCAGTGGTGGAATGGGCTGTTGCACCCCTGAGTCGAGGGCCAGGCCGGCGAGGTTCAAACCAAAAAGCCCCTTCCGTGCGTATCGCCGCCAAGCCCGCTGTGGCTTCCTGCGCAGCAGTCGGCTCTGCCGGCTGGCGTCCAGCAACACGAAAAACCCCGGTGAAGGCCGTTCAGCTTCCGTTCAGCACACCCCCCTTAATCTGCGCACAACCAGGAACGTCCCTGGGTGATAGAGAGAAGGAGGTTGCAATGAAATCCAAGCTTCTGGCTTCCGCGTTGGGTGTGGTTCTGCTGGGCACGAGCGCGCTCGCCCTGGCCGACAACGACCGCAGGCACGGCTACGACCGCGGCTCCGCGTACCACGGCCGTCACGACAATGCACGGCACGGCCACGACGGGCCGCGGCATTGGTCCCACGACCGGCGCCATTGGCAGCCCCACAACCACGGGCATTGGCATGGACGGTCAGGGCGCCATCCGGGTTGGCACGGCCCGTACTACCGCCACTACAGCCACGCGCCCCGCGGCTACGGTCGCTATGACGACGGGGTGACCATCATCTTCAAGGGCCACTTCGACTGAGTCGATCCGGCACGAACACTACGAAAGGACAGGACCATGAAACGCACTGCCATCGCCATGGCTACTGCGTTCGCAGTGGGTGCACCGACGGTCTTCGCAGGCCACGGGTACGACGACTACGCCCGTGTGACCGACGTCGACCCGCAGTACGAAAGCGTCAACGTCCCGCGCAAGGAGTGCTACACCGAGTACGAGCCGCAGAGCTACTACCGCAAGGAGCACCGCTCCCTGGTGGGTCCGCTGATCGGCGGCGTTGCGGGCGGCCTGCTCGGCGCCCAGGTGGGCGAGGGCAGCGGCCGGGTTGCGGCCTCCGCAGCAGGGGCAGCCGTCGGCGCCATCGTCGGCGACCGTCTGGGCAACCGCGATCGCGGCCGCGAGGAGTACTACGAGCGTGAAGTGCGCCGCTGCCGCATGGTGGACGACTGGCAGACGCACGTCACCGGCTACCGGGTCACCTACGAGTATGCCGGGCGCAGCTACACGAGCGTGCTGCCCTACGACCCCGGTCGCCGGCTCGCAGTGCGGGTAGACGTCGAGCCGGCCGGCGGCGGCTACCGTCGCGATGACGACTAGGCAATGGACGCATGGCATGGCCGGCCAGCGCCGGGTTGCGGGTCACGGCCGCATGGGCGATCATCTCTGCGATGAACAGCGCGATGCGGAAACGAGCCCTCCCGGTGCTGGCCTTCCTGCTCGCCGCGCTCCTCGCGGCGCCGGCCCATGCCGACCGCAGACGCGGGGGCCCGGAGGTCGATGCGCCCCACGGGTTCGCGCCGCGCGGCATGGCCGAGCGGCGCATCAGCCTGGAGCAGGCGATCACCATCGTGCAGCGCGAGACCGGTGGACGCGTGCTGGACGCACGCGATCAGGGCGAGCGCTACCGCGTCAAGATCCTCACCCGCAGGGGTGAGGTACGGGTTGTGTATGTGGATGCCGAGACCGGCGAGATGCGGTGAGAGAGGCACGCCCTCATAACCCATGCGCATCCTGGTAGTCGAAGACGAACCGGCCCTGCTGCAGCAGCTCAAGCGCGAGCTCGAAGCGCAGGACTATACGGTCGACGCCACCGGCGACGGAAAAGAGGCGCTGTACTTTGCGACCGACTATCCGTTCGACGCGGCCGTCGTCGACCTCGGGCTACCGGGCCTGTCGGGCCTCGAAGTGATCGCGCGCCTGCGCGCAAGAGGCAGCCGGCTGCCGATCCTGATCCTCACGGCGCGCGGTCGCTGGCAGGACAAGGTGCAAGGCCTGGAAGCGGGCGCCGACGACTATCTGACCAAGCCGTTCCAGATGGAGGAGCTGCTCGCGCGCCTGAAGGCGCTGCTGCGGCGCGCGGCCGGCTCGGCGCAGGACATCCTACAGTGCGGGCCGGTCACGCTGAACTTGAGCGCGCAGCAGGTGAGCGTGAACGGCTCCGAAGTGGAGTTGACCTCGTTCGAGTACCGCCTGTTGGAGCACCTCGCCCGCAGCCGCGGGCGGGTGCTGTCCAAGGACGATCTGGCCGCACACCTCTACCCGCACGACGAGGAACGCGACAGCAACGTGATCGAGGTGCTGATCGGGCGGCTGCGCCGGAAGCTCGACCCCGACGGCACGCTGCAGCCACTGGAGACTTTGCGCGGGCGCGGATATCGCTTCACTTTGGGAGAGTAGCGAAACCTCTCAACGCCAAGGACGCGAAGGACAAAGCCGAACCGCGTTCACCGCAGAGGACGCGGAGGACCACAGAGAGAACCTCTGACGCTAGGCGGACGGAGCGGTACGAGACAGGGGCGGACCGCTGGCCGTTTCGAAGGTGACCCGCCTGGTCCCGGCCTTCTCATTCGTTCCTCTGCGGTCCTCTGCGATTAAATCTGTGCGGGGGTAGACACATAGTGCGATCGCTGAACGCCAGAGTCACGCTGGGCGCTGCGCTGGTGCTGGCAGTGTTCCTGGTGCTGTCCGCGATCGCGCTGGAGCGGGCCTTCCGCGACAGCGCGCGCAACGCACGGCAGGAGCGCCTACTCGCGCAGATCTATCTCCTCATGGCCGCGGCCGAGGTCAATGCACAGGGCGACTTGACCCTGGCGAGCGGCCCCTCGGAGCCGCGCCTCGAGCAGCCGGGGTCCGGCCTCTACGCTGCGATCAGCGACGGCACGGGCAACGTCGTATGGCGGTCGCGCTCGACCCTGTCGGTCGAAGCGCCGCACGGCGCGCCGCTCCCGGCGGGTGCGCAGCGATTCGAGGAAGTCGATAGCGGCCCCGGGTTCCTCGTCGAAAGCTTCGGCGTGAGCTGGGCCACCGCCGCCGGCAGCTTTCCCTTCACCTTCAGCGTTGCCGAGGATCGACGGCCCTACGCCGAACAGCTCGCGGTATATCGGCGCAGCTTGTGGACCTGGCTCGGTGCGATGGCGCTGGTGCTGCTCGCGGCGCAGTGGGGAATCCTGCGCTGGGGGTTGAGCCCGCTGCGGCGCGTGGCCGACGAGCTGACACGATTGGAGCGCGGCGAGCAGGAACGCATCGCCGGCAGGTACCCTGCGGAGGTGCAACGCCTGACCGACAACCTCAACACGCTGCTCACTCACGAGCGGTCGCTGCAAAAGCGTTACCGCGATGCGCTGGCTGATCTGGCGCACAGCCTGAAAACGCCTCTCGCGCTGGTGCGCGGTGCCCTGCGCGACGCAGGACGAACCGACGCTGCCGCACGCACGCTCGACGAGCAGATCGACCGCATGGACCGCATCGTCGCGTATCAACTGCAGCGGGCTTCGACCTCCGGGCGCACCCGCCTGGCCACGCCCCAGCCTCTGCGCCCTGCTGTGGAGCGCATGCTCGCGGCGCTGGCGAAGGTCTACGGGGACAAGCGCATCGCGACCGAGGTGGCTGTCGATGCCGCTCTGCGCTTCCGCGGCGATGAGGGCGATCTGACCGAGCTGCTGGGGAACTTGCTCGACAACGCGTTCAAGTGGGGCCGCACGCAGGTCCGCGTCAGCGCCCGGGCCGCGGGCGGAAGGCTGACGCTGTGCGTCGAGGACGACGGCCCAGGCATCGCGCCGGAGCAGGCGCAGCGGGTGCTCGAGCGGGGCGTGCGGGCCGACCAGTCGGTTCCGGGCCAGGGCATCGGGCTGGCGGTGGTGCGCGACATCGTCGATGCCTACGATGGCGAGCTGCGGATCGAGCGCTGCGGCCTGGGCGGCGCGTGCATCACGCTGGTGCTGCCGGCGGCAGGATGAAAGGGCTCTCAGCACCCAAGAACGGCGCCCGTAACCGCGCAGGATGGGAAGCACCTGCGATAGACTCCGCCCTGCAAGCTGCGATTCGTTCCACGCAACGCGACGCGCGCTCGATGAACATCTGTGACGGACACCCGCTAGCCGCACTGGGGAAGCACACGTGCGCGCTGCTGACGTCCGCGCTTGCAGTCTGCCTGTGCGCGCCTGCCTACTCGGCCGGCCCTCCGCAGTTCACCGGCAAAGTCGTGCTCGAGGTGCTGGACGACGTCGAGCTGGATCACAAGCTGCGCCTGCTGGAGGACTTCAGCTTCCGCGACGGAAGCGGCAGGGTCTGGCTGGCACCACGCGGCGGGGTGATCGACGGCACCTCGCTCCCACGTGCGCTGCGCCTGCTCCCCGGGCTGCCGCCCGAGACCGAGTTCCGGAAGGCCTCCGTGATTCACGACTACCATTCCCGCGCCCGGCTGGAGACTTGGCGAGAGGTCCACCGCATGCTGTACAGCGCCAGCCTGCACGAGGGTCTCGGCCCTACGGAAGCCAAGCTGCTCTACGCGGCGGTCTATGCCGGAGGCTGGCGCTGGGAGCCGCGCACATCGACCTGCTACCGCAGCTGCCACGCCGCATCGACGATGCTCGCCTGGCAGCCGGACGTGACGCAGAGTGAGCTGCAACCCGTGCTCGACTGGCTGCACGACACGGACCCGACCCTGGACGAGATCGAGCAGCGCGTCGACGCGGTCACCCCTCGCCCCGGTCCACACCTGTTCGTGCAGGTCCGGCAGCAAAAATAGGCCACCCTCAACCAGCGGACCGGGCACCCGGAACGGGCTTGACTTCGGTCAAAGCCGACTCGGCACTTCGGGGGTTTAATTGCAGCAAATGCTTCTCTGCCCGTCGGCGGCCGGAGCGGCTTCCTTCTGCGTCCGCCCTGACATCGTCTCCTGCTGACGGTTCGACATTTCCAAACAGGACAACCAGGAGACAAACGATGAACGGGAAGCAATTGCTTCGATCGCTAGTTTATGCGGCAGCCCTAGCCGGCGCGTCCGCAGCGCATGCAGACCACATGAGCGGTCAATGGATGAACGACGGCGGGTGGGGGATGGGGCCCGGCATGATGGGGCGCGGAATGATGGGACCCGGCATGGGTATGGGCCCGGGCATGATGGGGCCGGGAATGATGGGCGGCCAGGGCATGATGGGACCTGGAATGATGGGCGGTCAGGGAACGGGCCCCGGAATGATGGGTCCGGGCATGGGTCAGGGAATGATGGGACCCGGTATGGGGCAAGGCATGATGGCCCCGGACCTCGACCTGAGCGATGAGCAACGGTCGCAAATCAACAAGATCCGCACCGACGCCCGCAAGAAGCAGCTCGACCTCGCCAAGCAGATGCGGTCGGAACAGCGCAAGCTGCAGGCGCTGTACGACACGGACAAGCCGGACCGCGAGGCGATCCGCGCCCAGCGCAAGAAGATCCAGGACCTTCAGCTGCAGGTGATGCAGAACCACATGACCGCCCACAACGAGATGGACGACGTGCTCACCGACGAGCAGCGCGAGCAGCTGCGCTACTGGGGGCATGGCTGGACGAACTGACCGGACCGGCCTTGTAAGGACGAAGGGCGCAGCGCTGCTGCGCCTTTCTTTCGTCTTCACCTCCAGTTCACAGCGACTCGACGAACTTCACCAGCGCCGCGCGATCGGCCTTCGGCATGTTGCGAAACGCCTCGCGCGATTTCTCCGCCTGGCCACCGTGCCAGAGGATCGCCTCGGTGACGCCTCGCGCGCGCCCATCGTGCAGCAGATCGCTGTGGCCATTGACGGTCTTGATGAGGCCGACGCCCCACAGCGGCGCGGTGCGCCACTCGCGCCCGCTAGCCTTGAAGTCGGGTCGGCCGTCGGCGAGATCTTCGCCCATGTCGTGCAACAGCAGATCGGTGTACGGGCGGATCGTGAGGCTGGCCGCCGCCTTGAGCGCCGGCTTCGGCCCCGTCGTAAGCTCGGGCACATGGCACACGCTGCACTGCGCCTCGGCAAAGACCTGCTCGCCGCGCTTGAATGCGGGATCGTCCACGTTGCGGCGGGCCGGCACGGCCAACGCCTGCAAGTACAACGCGATGTTGGTCAGCCGGCTGGGCACGACCTCGGGGCGATAGGTGTTGCCGGTGCAGCCGCCCTGTCCGCCGCACTTGCTCGCGGAGGGCAAATCGAGGCAGGCCACCTGCACCGCAGGGCAATTCTCCTCGGGGAACATGTAGCTGGTGGCGCCGATGTCGCCGAAGAACGCAGCAGCGGTCTGCTGGCGGATGGAGGGCTGGTTCGCTTTCCAGCCCAAGCGCCCCAGCACCATCTGCTCGTTCTCCATGTCCCAGACGGTGTTGGGCTTCCCTGCCATCCCCACCTTCTCCTGCTCCTTGGCGATGCGCAGGATGGTCTCTTCGGGCACCGCCTCGAGCAGGCCCATCCCCACCATTGCGGGCGCAACGCGCGGCGAGATCATGGTGTCCTTCCCCAGCTCACCGAACTGCAGGTCCTTGAACTCGACATGCGGCACGCGCAGCGTCACCTTCTCGCCGTCGGCAAAGCTCACCTCGCGCGCGGTATAGGTGAAGACAGCCTGCCCCTCGGCGGGCACGCGCTCCTGGATGCCGCGGTTCTGCAGCTGATCGCCATAGGCCGGATGCGGTAGCGGCCCGCCTTCCCTGGTCTGGCCGGGGATGCTCAGGCGCACGAGCACACCCTGGACCGCCGCCTGCCCGTCGACGGGCGCGGCGGAGCGGCCGTTGTGCACGTGGCAATGGGCGCAGCGGTCTTCGTTGAAGGTGGGGCCGAGTCCCCACACGCCGGACGGATCGGGCGCCACCACCCAGGGTTCGTTGAACTGCTCGTTGCCCTTGGCGAAGGCCTCGCCCTGCTCCTTGTCGAGCATCGAGATCGGAATGGCGTAGGCTGCGGAGCCGGACTCCAGTGTGGTAAATGCTCCTGCCGTGAGGGCGGCCGGGTTCAGTGCTTCGATGTTGCCGGCGCTGACGAGCGCGACGACGCAACCGCCCGCTGCGACACCCGCAAGCCGGACTGTCCACTTACACGCAGGTCCTCGAGTCATACCCGCCATCATCTCTGTTGTGCCTCCACCCTAACCCTCCCCCGCAAGCGGGGAGGGAACCAGGTCACGCTACCCCGTCACGCCCTTCCGTTACGCTTTCCGGTCACGCTCTTCGGTCACGCCTCTCAGTGACTATGGTCCCGATCCCACGGGCTGTGCTTGACCTCTTCGGGCAGCCAGATCGTCTGGTAGACCTTCTGCAACTGCTGCTCCATCTTGATCTCGTCGCTCACCGACAGGTCCGCGTACTTCGCCTCCGTGGGGCTGCTGTGGTTGCGGGTGTTGAGGCTCGGCGCCGAGATGACTTTGCGCCGCGCGCCCTGGCATTGCGGGCACGCCGTCGGCCCCGGCTCATTCACGCCGTGACGGGTTTTGAAAATGGTGGTACACGGATCGCATGCATACTCGTAGAACGGCACTGCTTTTCTCCTGCTGTGTAACGAAGCAAACGGGGCCGACCCCGCGAGGAATCGGCCCCGGCAACGGTGAAGCCGACGCTCGGTTACGCGAAGGCGGTCTTCATGATTTCGGCCTTTGCCTGCATGGCCTTCTGCTTGTCGATGCCCCAGATGCGCGCGGCGTTCTCGCCGAACACCTTGCGCTTGATCTCGGGCGTGAGCTTCGGATAGCCGTGCCCTTCGACCAGCTGGTCGGGGATCTGGAACTTGCGGAAGGCGTCGATCTGCCACTGCGGGTTGCCCCACAGCAACGAGTCGGTGCCCCACAGCACGTAGTCCGGACCCAGATCGCGCAGGAGCGTGCCGAGCACGTGCGCGCACTCCAGAGGCCGGCTGGAAACGGTCGCGGCGAACGTCGACCCGACCTCGCAGTACAGGTTCTTGCGCTGCGGCTTGAAGCCCTTCAGCGCCGCCAGCTCGTTGTGATACGGCCACGCCGAGTGGTAGGCGATGAAGTTGAGGTCCAGGAAGTCGTCCGCGGCGGCGTCGAAGTCCTCGGCATGCGCATAGCGCGCATAGAACTGCCCGAAGGGAATGCCCTTGTGGCAACCGACGTTCTTGATGCCCAGCTTGCGGCACTCTTCCCAGATCGGGTAGGCCAGCTTCTCGTCGTCGAACCACCAGCCCTTGTTCTTGGTGGAATCGAACGTGTAGAGCTTGAGGCCGGAGATCTTGTAGTCCTGGACATACATGCGCAGGCGGTCGAGCGTCTCGCCCAGGCCCTGGTTCGGGGTCAGCCCCCCGGCCAGCATGAGCGTGCTGTCGGGCCAGTTGTTGCGCACCCCGACCTGGTAGTCCATCGGGATCATGTCCTTGCCGCCGTAGTCCTCCCGGAAGCCGAACGGGTTGAAGATCCCGACGGTGGTGTCGCTTTCCTTCAGGATCATCTTGCCGTAGTTCTCGACGTTCATGTCACGAGTGCCGTTGGGCAGCCCCATGGCCTTGCCGAGATCGTCCAGCAGTTGCACGAACCACATGCCGCGGGTAGTGGTGTTCACGCCCTCGACGTAGTGGCCCGGCCGCGTACAGACGTGGGTGTGCACGTCCACGACGAAGTCGCTGCTGGCGCGCGCGAGCTGGATGGCCTCTTTCTTGGCGTCGAAGTCCGCGGCTTCGGCGGCGCTCACCTCGAAGAACTTCATCCCGGTGACTTCGTTGGCCGCCAGCATCGCGGCCGAGAAACCCAGAGAGGACTTCAGGAAGTTGCGACGCGAGATCCCGGCCTGCTTGGCGTAGCCGTCCATCTTCGCGGAGATCTTCTCACCCATGTTCCCCGCCATGAACATCGAGGTGCCGACTTCATCTCCGTTGAACGGGTCCATGGGCTGATGCTCCAGGCCCTTGAAGTGCTGAAGAATGTTGTACTCCATCTACTCTCCCCCCTGTGTAATTGATTTCGATGTGGTCGATGTCCGCGTCAGGACATCATGCGACGCCGTGACGCGATCCATCGGGCTCCCGTACTACGCCCTTCATGCCCTGCTGCACGCTGGGCGGCGCTCCGTGACCGTACTCTCGGCCGCTCGGGGTGTCAATAACGCCCCGCGCAGGAGGTATGACGCCAGCCTGCACGCGCGCCCAACCGATTGTGTGCGCCGCAGTAGGAATTACCGGGACGTCTATTGCACAGGGCTGCTGCTTCGCAACAGCCGCGGCTCGGCGACGATCGTCGAAGGCTGGAGCGGCTAGCCCGGAACGTCGGTTCTGCGAAGCCGCAGCACCGTCAGGCGCCGACTGCCCTGAAGCATGCCTGCATGTGCTTGAGCGCGTCGACCGGATGCGCGGCGTCGGATACGGACAGACGTGCGGACGAGCAGGCCGCAGGTGTGCGGGCCGCGCGGGAGAGCGCGCCGAATTCATCGCTGCTCCGGAATGCGCGGGCGCGCTGCAGCCACTGGCGCACATCGGACTCGTTCACGGCTCTGCGGCCCTCCTGCTCGCGCCTGGCTTTTTCCCAATCGAGGCGGCGGCTGTTGTGCCGGTCGATGCGCTGGTTGAGCTGCTGCTGGCGCCGGTCCAACTCCGGGCGGCGCTGCTCCAGGCCGACGACCTCCGCGCCGATGTTGGCGGCCTCATCATTGCAGTCGCGGACCTGCTGCGCCGTGAGCCCTCCCGCCGTGCACTGCTCGCGCTGCGCACCGGACCTCGCAACCAGCGCACGCACTTCCGCGTTGTATTCGCGCAAAGACCGCTCCAGTGCCCCTACCTCGGCAGCCAGCCGCTTCTCCTCGGCAGCCAGCTGGTCGCCCTGCTGCTCGAGCTGCCGGGTCCCGGGCTCCAGCGTGACAGCTTCCTCCAGCAGCAGGTCGCCCTCCTGGCTCAGCGCCGCCAGAAGCAGCCGAGCCGCCTCGTCCTGAGCCGAGCCCGCTGCGCAATACAGCAGCCCGGCTGCCGATAGCAGGCCTGCAGCCATCAGCTTGACGCGTCGCGCAGTTGGCATGCTTCCTCCTACAACGCCTGCAGACAGCCGAGCGCCCGCTCCAGCGTAGCCCTGGCCGGTCCTGCCGCCAGATTCTGCAGACCCTCGGGCCTGCAGGCTGCGGGATTGCCGGCCGCACGGTAGCGGACCTTGAAGGCGTCCGTTCCGAAATAACGCTGGGCGCGGTCCAGCCAGGCCGCCAGATCGCGGCGGTTCAGCTCCATCAGCCCGTCGTGCTTGTTCTTGCGCACCGCCCAGTCGCCTCGCACGGTGTTGTGCTGGGCAATGTCGCGGTTGAGATCCTCCTGCCGCTGCCTGAGTGTGGGTCGCTGCGCGTCGCGCGCCTGGGCCTGCTCCCGGATGCGGGCGGCCTCGGCGTTGCAGGCCTCGACCAGCGCGCTGTCCTGCGACTCGCGCGGGCAACGCGCCTGGTGCGCCTGTGCAGTCCTTTCCAGGTCGTTAAGGGCCACGTTGAAGGCCTGGATATCCTCGTTCAGCGATTGCGATGCCGCGCGCAGCGACTGATCCTGCGCATCGAGCTGCGCGCCCTCCTCGGCAAGCTTGTCTGCCCGCGGCTGCAAGCGGTCGAGCTCGTCGCGCACCAGCTCGCCCTCCTGCAGCAGCGCATCGAGCTCCAGTCGCGACGCGGGGTCTTGCGCAGCCGTTGCACCGGGACAGGAGAGCACCCACAGCACGGCGGCTGCGGCGCCGGCAATGCGGATGCTCAGTGACGTCGCCGGCCCCTGCACGCGCGGGTCGGTCGCATGGCGGAGTGATCGCGCCATGCGCCGCATTGGGTTCCAGGCCAGTCTGTGTCGCATGGTCGGTCGAAGCCACTCACGCCTGCAGCGGAATATTCGCGCAGGCTTCGCGCGCAGGCATTTTGCACGCATTGATGCTGAGCTGCACGCAGGGACAGGATCACAGGATCTGCGCTGTCAGCGGCTCTGCGGTTCCCTTTTCTTGAGACCCAACCCCCGTCAGCGCACCTGCTCGAGCTTCCTGAGCAGCTCGGCCAGATGTGCCGCTGTGACGCGATCGCGGGTGCGCTCGGCCGCCTCCCGGATGTGCTGCGAAAGAACTTCGGCTGCGGCGCGCACGGCAGCGCGGAACTCGCTGGGCCGGTCGGGAACGGAGCGCAGATCGCGTGCCGACGCCGCCAGCCGAGAGTCCAATCCGGGCGTACGCAGATCGGCCTGGACCCAGGGTTCCACGGGCCAGGCGTCGGTATCCTGCTGCGGCACTCGCCGCGGCTCGGGCCTGGCCTGCGTGAACGAAACCAACAGCTGCACGTAGTTGCGCTGCAACTCGCGCCGGTAGAATCCGACCTCCACCGGCGCGCGCGCCAGCTCCTCGAACACGCCATCGTTCAGATCGCGCAGCAGCTCGGGGCCGAGGTAGGGGGTCGCATCCGGGGCCAGCAGCGTGGCTTCGCCCAGGCGCTGGAACACGCCCGGGTCCAGCAGCCGTTCCAGCAGCTTGACGTTCGAACCCTGCAAGGGATCCGACCCACCCACAGGCATGATCCGCCGCAGCACGTCCGGATCGAGCAGCCGGGCCGGTGTGGCGAACGCGCGCTCCGCCAGGAACCGCACTGCCGCTCGGGCACGGCCCGGGTCCACTGGGGTGAACGGAGGGCCGCCGCGGCCAGCCTCATAGCGGGTCTCCTCCACTCCGCCGACCAGCCGGGCGACCGCATCGAGCTGCCGATGGCGATGGGTCACCAGCGCATCGTACAGGTCGGCCAGCAGGGCATGGCCCCGGCCGCGGCGCGTCGTGGCGGGCACTAGGATATCCATCACCCGATCCACGTTGCGCAGCCCGAGGTCCGCGGCGGCAATGGGGTCCGAGCCGAGCACGTAGGTGGTTACGCTGGGGTCGACCTCGGCCGCGTCGTCTTCCCCGCCGAAGCGCAGCAGGGGCTCCTCCACCTGGCGCGCTGCCAGACGGTCGAGCGCGGGCCACTCGTCTTCCGGGTTGCTTCCGGGCAACGGCTTGTATCCCCACTCGATGGCGAAGAAATCGTACGCGCCGAACCGCGGCAGCAGGGCCGCACCGTCCCCCGGCTGCGCCACGTAGTTGATCCGCCCGTAACTCGTGATGGAGGCGGTCGTGCCCCACTTCAGCGTCCATTCGGGGTTGCGCAGTTGCTGCACGCTGTAGGCCGAGGCCGCCTTGAAGTTGTGGCGCAAGCCCAGCGCGTGCCCCAGTTCGTGTGCAACCACATAGCGCAGCAGCTCGCCGGTCAGCACATCGGGCAGCGGCAGGCGTGCTGCGCGTGGATCGACCGCGCCAGCCTGGGTGAAGTACCAGGACTGGACCAGCCGCAGGATGTCGTGCCAGAGGATCAGGTGCGAAGACACCACTTCGCCGCTGCGCGGATCCACCAGGCTCGGCCCGAGCGCCTTCTGCCGCGCACTGGGCACCCAGCGGATCACCGAGTGGCGCGCATCCTCCGGGTCCCAGTCCGGGTCCTCCTCGGGCGAGGGCGCGTCGCGCGCCACAATCGCGTTGCGGAAGCCGGCCGCTTCGAACACCGCCTGCCAGTCCTCGACGCCGCGCTTGATGTAGGGACGCCAGCGTTCCGGCACGTCCGGGCTCAGGTGGAACACGATCGGTGTGATCGGTTCGGACAGCGGCGCGGAGGGATCCTTCTTCTCCAGCCGGTAGCGCGTGATGAACCCGCGCGGCACCCGCCAGGGAAACTCGGTGCCATAGTCGTCGAAGGGGACGCTGAAGTAGCCCACCCGGCTGTCCCAGTAGCGTCCCTTCATCGGCTCGCGTGGCAGCAGCAGCATGCTGGTGCTGAACACGAACTGCAGGCTGGGCGGAATGTCCGGGTCGTTTGCGCCGCGCGCGCGGTACAGCTCCTTTTGGTCGGGCAGCCAGGTCTGGAAGAAGCCGACCTGGATGTTGTTGGGGAACACCTTCACGCGCTCGACGTAGGAACGTTGCGGGTCGGCCTTGACCATGCGCAAGCGGCGTTTGAGGTCGATCGCGAACGCGGGTGCATCCTCGACGAACAGCGGCGTCGCGTCGACGATCGGCGCACCGCTGGCACCCTCGCCGATGATGTCGAAGCTACGGTACACGTAGCCGAGCTGGGAAGCCTCGACGCCGCGCTCGAGCGCCGGCAGGTTGCCGGCCCGCATCTGGAAGTCCACCACTTGCAGCTGCATCCTGCCGCCGCGCCGATGCCACCGCATCATGCGGCTGTCGGCAACCATTCCCGGCACGATATCGCTGTCGGTGGCCCAGACCTGCGAGAACTCCGTGTGCACGAGCATGTCGCGGTCGAGCACCTGCGGCGGGATCTCGAGCAGCAGGCGGTCGCATTCCGCGTAGACGCGGAACACCCCGTCGAGGGTGCGCCTCGCGCCGGGCTGGCCGCTGGCACAGGGTGCGAGCTCGAGGGTATTCGCGGCGCGCGCATGCCCCGCGAGCGTCGCGGCAGCGAGGGTGAGTGCCGCAAGCGCGCAGCACAGGCGCGCCGGCCCACGTCCGGAGGATAGGTGGCTGGTTTGCATAACGAATGCCGGCGCTGCGTAGGTGCCGGTTCATGGGTGCAGGTGCCGGGATGATAGACTGCCGCGACCAACAAAGGAACCCGACGATGGCAACCATCAGCTATCTCACCACTGTGCAGTTCGACTTCGGCGCCATCAAGCTCGTCGGCGGCGAATGCAAGCGCCTGGGGATTACTCGCCCGCTCATCGTCACCGACCGCGGGATCCGCGCGTCGGGGCTGCTCGACCGCTTGCGCGAGGCGCTCGGCCCCGAGCTCGGGTTCGAGGTCTTCGAGGACACGCCCGCCAACCCTACGGAAGCGGCGGTGCTGCAGGCGCTCGCGCAGTACGCAAAGATCCCGGCCAACGGCATCGTCGCCATGGGCGGCGGCTCGTCCATGGACCTGGGCAAGGCCGTCGCGCTGCTCGCCACCCATCCTGCGCCGCTCGCTCAATACGCTGCGGTGGAAGGCGGCGTACCGAGAATCAGCGCTGCAGTAGCGCCGCTCATCGCCATCCCGACCACCGCCGGCACCGGCAGTGAGGTCGGGCGCGGATCGGTGATTATCCTCGACGACGGGCGCAAGCTCGGCTTCCTCTCGCCGCACCTGCTGCCCAAGGTCGCGCTGTGCGATCCGGAGCTCACCTTCGGCCTGCCGCCGATACTGACGGCGGCCACCGGTATGGACGCTGTCGCGCACTGCATCGAGACCTTTCTCGCGCCGGCCGTCAATCCTCCGGCGGAGGCCATCGCCATCGACGGGCTGACGCGTGCTGGCGCGCACATCGAGCGGGCCACCAGCAACGGGCACGACCGCGACGCGCGCTGGAACATGATGATGGCGGCGATGGAAGGCGCGCTCGCGTTCCAGAAGGGGCTGGGCGCGGTGCACGCGCTGTCTCACCCGCTCGGCGCGCTGCACGATCTGAAGCTGCACCACGGAACGCTCAACGCCGTGCTGCTGCCCGCAGTGCTGCGGTTCAACCGGCCTAACGTCGGCGACAAGCTCGCGCGCATCGGCCGGGCGATGGGGCTCGCGGAGGGTGCCGACGTTGCGCAGGCGGTTGGCGACCTCAATCGCAGGCTAGGCTTGCCTGCGGGCCTGAAGGCGATGGGCGTGCCGCCCGCAGCGCTAGCGCAGATCGCCGAAGCGGCGCCGAAGGATCACTGCCACGCTACCAATCCGCGGCCGGCGTCGGTGAGGGACTATCTGGGGATTCTGGAAGAGTCCTACTGAATCGCGGACGAAGGGTAGAGGACGAAGGACGTGGGACGGAGAGGGTACTGTGCGTAGACGACGTCCGACGGGGTTGGTTGTCATCCCCGCGAAGGCGGGGATCCAGTAGCGTCACAGCGCCCTGGGTTCCCGCATTCGCGGGAACGACAGTACAGCAACACTCCCTGCGCGCAGTACCCTCTGCGTCCCACGCCCCACACCCTTCGTCCTCCACCCTTTGCGCTCATGCACAACCTCGCCCCTCACATCTTTCGCCAGCGCCTGCTGATGGAAGGCATCTACACCATTTCCGTCGACCGCGACGCACTTACCCGCTACATGACCGGGTTGGCAGCGCATCTGGATCTCAAGGCCTACGGCGAGCCGGTGATCTATTCACCTGCCGGACTGGGCAAGGAAGAGAACCAGGGCTTCGACGCCTTCCTGCCCCTGATCGACTCCGGCATCGCGGCGTATGTGTGGAGCTCGGCACGCCTGTTCTCCATCGTCCTCTACACCTGCAAGGGCTTCGACACCGCGCGCGCGATCGACTTCACACGCGAGTTCTTCGTAGCCGAAGTCGTCGAGTCGATGGAATTCTAGCTTCAGCTAGGCCGCAAGAAAGACATAGAGCTGGCACGCGATCACGGCGAGAAGCCCGACGGCCACCACCCGCAGCGCACGCTGCGCCGACATCAGCAAGGCCTCGGCGCACCAGCGCCGGCACTGGACGCGACGCGATGGGAAGTACACACGGAAAGCCCGGTTGTCGTCGGGCTGCCTGAGGTGCGTCAGGCCGTGCGGAACGCGCCCGTACGTGCGAACGCACTCGTCGCTGTACGATCGCACGGCCTCGGCGCGCGCGCCGTAGGCGTCGGGATCGAATACCGCAGCCAGCGCCGCCTGCCGGGCGAGCGCCCCTTCGATGTCGTAGGCGTGGTCCAGCAGCACCCACGCCACGCCCGCCGTGGTAAGCCCCAGGACCAGCCAGCCGACCAAGTCGGAGGTGTCGAGCAGATTGAGAATGTACACGGAGCACAGGACTAGCACGAGCGCCAGCCCACCGCGTATCGCAATGCCGCCTAGGAACAGGAAGTGTACGTGGGCGACCCAGGCGGGACTCCCGCCGGGACTTGCGTGCTCTCTCGCATCGGTAGACACAAATCCGTCCGCCTTGCGATTCTCGTCAGAACTGGAGGTTTCCACTGCGTCTGCACCTCAGAAGCGTCCGCCGCAGGGATCGCAGCGTACCACTGATCGGCCGCCGACCGCACCGCTCGAGCGACCCGTCGATTGCACCATTGCCGGATTTCGACTCTTTTTCAAGAGCGGGCGCTCCGCGTTACCGACGTAACCCAACCGAACGACTGCGGGCAACGATGAGCCTGCTGAGCTGTCGGCGCGAGTGTGCTGGATCTCCGGTGGCGGCGAGGAGCAGCTGTCGCCCGATTGCGACATGCCAACGTGTTGCGAGAAGATGCGCGCCGCTCGTCGGCTGAAATTGCCCGCTTGTCGGGCCGCTCTTGCCTGAACGTGGTGGTCTTGTGCTAGCGTGTGAACCGTAACGCAGACCACGCGCGATTGATGCGGAGAAAGACGCTCAAGAAACCAAGCAAACGCCACATCAACGCATGACGCATTGTTGAGCGTCGTGCCAAGGGCAAACCCGTCGAAAGGCGGGGACGCAAAGTTTCCGGCCTAACAGCCTCACCGGGGCTCAAGGCAGCGGGACCGCCGTATGCGCCACACGCGCATCGTAAATCCTGCGGGATGATCCCACACCCGCTCGGTCCGCTTCCCCTTCCCGTTGCTTCCCCCTGACTTGCACGCCGGTGTGCCCGCTCTGGTGCCGCCTTGCTTCGTCTCCAGCGTCTCGTGTTCAGGTCGCCGAAAACGCAGGAGCTTGCCATGCACAGACGACTAGGCTGGAAGGAGATCTTCCGCTAACGCACTGGACACTGCGCCCGACCGCCTGGCTTGCCGGTGCGGCGGAGCGCGCCCTCCTCTGGGGCCGGTTACCGAAACACGGATCGGTGAGCGGCTGAGAGCCGGGGCGGCCGTGCCCGATGGGGGTCGGCCGCCTTTTTTTGCCTGATGCGCTCTGAAGTCGCGGAATCAAGCTGGTAAACGCGGTTTCGCTCTTCCTCTGGGGCCCTGCGCGCCTCTGCGCCTCTGCGGTTCAGCTTTTAAGCAGTAGCAGTTGATCCACGTCAACGCTCGGGCCGACGCGCCGTGGTTTCCTTTGCCGCATCCAGAGGCCATCCCATCCGATGAACGGCATCGACCTGCTGCGCGACCCGCTGGCCAACAAAGGCACGGCATTCACCGCGGAACAGCGCGAGCGGCTGAACCTCACCGGCCTGCTGCCGTCCCGCGTCGAATCCATCGAGGACCAGGTGGGCAGAGTAATGGCGGTGCTGCAGTCCAGGTCCACCGCCATGAACAAGTACGTCCATCTCTCCGCGCTGCAGAACGAGAACGAGACACTGTTCTTCCGTGTGCTGATCGACAACCTCGAGGCGCTGCTGCCGATTGTGTACACGCCTACGGTTGGCCAGGCCTGCCTGGAGTGGAGCTGCATCTACCAGCAGCCACGCGGCCTTTACATCACACCGCACGACCGCGGGCGCATCCGTGAAGTGCTGCGGCGCTGGCCGCGCGAGCGCGTCGGCGTCATCGTGGTCACCGACGGCGGGCGCATTCTCGGCCTGGGCGACCTGGGTGCCAACGGCATGGGCATCCCCATCGGCAAGCTCGCGCTGTACGTCGCCTGCGCTGGCGTCGACCCCGCCCTGTGCCTGCCGGTGATGCTCGACGTGGGCACCGACACCGACTCGGTCCGCGCAGAGCGCTTCTACCTCGGACTCCGTGAGCCTCGGCTGAAGGGCCCGAGATATGACGACCTGCTGGAGGAGTTCGTGACAGCGGCGCAGGAAGTCTTCCCCGGCGTGCTGATTCAGTTCGAGGACTTCGCCACCGCCAACGCATTCGCACTGCTCGGGCGCTATCGCAGCCGCGCATGCTGCGTCAACGACGACATCCAGGGTACCGGCGCCATGGGGCTCGCGGGCCTCTATGCCGCCTCCAGACTGACCGGAAAGCCGTTGACAGAGCAGCGCCTGCTGTTCTTCGGCGCGGGCGAGGCCAACACTGGCATTGCAACCCTCGTGGTCTCCGCGCTTGCACGCGCCGGCGTCTCCGAATCGCAGGCGCGGCAGCGCTGCTGGCTCGTCGATTCGCAGGGCCTGGTGGTCGCAAGCCGTCGCGGTCTCGCAGAGCACAAGCGCCCGTTTGCCCAGGACCATGCGGCCGTCGACGACCTGCTCGCGGCAGTCGAGGCGATCCGCCCGACGGTCCTCATCGGCGCAAGCGGAAGGGCCGGCGCCTTCAACGAGCCGGTGCTCGCTGCCATGGCCCGGCACAACGAGCGCCCGGTCGTGGTCGCGCTTTCGAATCCCACCTCCAAGGCGGAATGCACGGCCGAGCAGGCCTATCGTGCGACGCAGGGACGCGCGATCTTCGCCGCGGGCAGCCCCTTCGCGCCCGTTACGCTCGACGGCAGGACGTTCGTGACCGGACAAGCGAACAACTCGTACGTTTTTCCGGGCGTCGGTCTGGGCGTGCTCGCGAGCGGCGCCACGCGCGTCACCGACGACATGTTTTTCGCGGCAGCACAGGCGTTGGCCGACCAGGTGAGTGAAGAGGATCTCGCGGCCGGACGCATCTTCCCTCCCGCGGTCAGGATGCCGGCGGTGGCCGCGGCAGTCGCCACGGCTGTGGCGGAGATCGCCTACCGTGAGGGCTTGGCGACGCGACCGCGACCGCACGATATCGGCGCCTGGATTCGCGCAGGCATGTACCGCGCGAGCTACGCCTGAGCCTGGAGCAACATCAAGGTCTGCAGACTGAAGCCACGACCCGATGGACGACGATTGCGCCGATCGGCTGCGCAGACACGTCGCGGTTCTCGCCGGAGACATAGGCGAGCGTAACGTCTGGCGGCCGCGGGCGCTGGCGGCGGCCGCCGACTACATCCGCTCCCGATGGCGGGCGATGGGCTGCGAGGTCTCGGCGCAACCCTACCGAACGCACGGCCTGACCTGCGAGAACCTGGAGGTCGTGATTCCCGGTACCAGCCGGGCCGGCGAGATCGTGCTCGCCGGCGCGCACTACGACTCGGTGCGAGGCAGCCCGGGGGCAAACGACAACGCCAGCGGCGTCGCGGCCCTGCTCGAGATCGCCTGCCTGCTGCACGGCTCGCAGCCCGAACGCACCGTGAAGCTCGTTGCGTTCGTGAACGAGGAGCCGCCGTTCTTCTACTTCGGCGAGATGGGCAGCAAGGTGTATGCGACCGCCGCACGCGCACGCGGCGACGATATCCGCGTCATGCTTTCACTGGAAATGCTCGGCTGCTACAGCGACGCACCCGGCAGTCAGGGTTACCCGCCGTTGTTCCGCTTTTTCTATCCGGATCGCGGCAACTTCATCGCCTTCGTGTCGAACCTGCGTTCCCGACGCGAGCTGCGCGAGACGGTGGCCGCGTTCAAAGCCCACTGCGATTTTCCCTGTGAATCGGTCGTCAGCCCCGCGATCGTACCGGGCGTGTCCTGGAGCGATCAGCTCTCCTTCTGGCGCGCAGGCTATCCGGGGGTGATGGTGACGGACACGGCTTTCTATCGCTATGGTCACTACCATCGTGCTTCCGATACGCCCGATCGCCTGCGCTACCCCGAGATGGCGCGCGTGGTCGAAGGTATCGCACGAGCCCTGTTCGCGCTCGCCGGCGGGGCGGCGACGGGTGGCGTTCCCGTGCAAGGGGTGCCTGATCACGTGTTGTAGTGTCGGTCCCGCACATGCGGGAACCTGGGCTGCTCACAACGGTGGATCCCCCCGAGCCTGCCCTCGGGGATGACACCCGATCACATCTTCCTCAGTCGACGCTCCCCGGTTCAGTCGAACCGCAGCACGTTCTCGGCCGGCAGATCGGGACCGTAGCGCTCGATGAGCGAATCGATCTCGGCGAGCAGGCTCTCCTCTCCATCGGCCTCGATCAGGCCATCCCCGGCCAGGCGCGCCAGCCACCCCTCGGTCATGGCCGCCCGAACACTCGCAAGGGTCGGCAACGTGTCCACCTCGGTGTTGTCCAGGATCGTCTCGATCACTTCCGACAGCTCGTCGCTGGCTTTGACCGTGGTGAGGTCGGCGGCGAGGGCGTCCTCGCCGTACTCCTCGATCAGCGCCTCGACCTCGGCGTAGAGCGATTGCTCATCGCCGAACTCGTGCCGACTCGCTTCGACGCCCTGTGCGGCGAGCCGCTGGCGCAGCTTGTCGCGTACCAGTGCCAGCGTGACAGGCTCGTCGAGGTCGGGATCATTGGCGATCGCTTCCATGACCGCTGCCAGCTCCTCGCTGACGCGGCTCTCGGGTTCGAGCGGTAGGGGCACGATAGGTCTCCTTTCCCTGGCGAGCAGTCAAGGCTCGACCCGATCTTACTCGGGACGCAGCTCGCCCCATCGGTGTCTGCTTTGGCAGGGCCGCACAGGGGAAGCCTGCGCGACCATGGGCGATCAAACCACGTCCGGCGCGCGCCGCGGTTGATCTCGATCAACCCGGTTGAACGCCCGTGACAAGGCCGAGCGTCCACGGTACGCTGGCGACCAAGCTTCGCGCACCGCAGCGGGCCCTGCTCGCACCGGCCGGATCGACCCGCTCAACCATGAAAAAAGGGAAAGACAGCATGATGGCGGCCGCACGGCCCGACCCCGCTGCTCAGAGCTGGCGCCACATCGTGCGTCTGGAAAAGGTCGGCATGACCTTCGGCAAGGTGCAGGCGCTGTCGCAGGTGGATTTCGAGGTCGGGCGCAATGAGATCGTCGGCCTGGTCGGCGACAACGGTGCCGGCAAATCCACCCTGATCAAGATCGTGAGCGGCGTTCTGCGGCCCACCGCCGGGAGCATCTGGGTGCGCGACCGTCGCATCGATCTCGACGACTATTCGGTGCGCATGGCCCACGAGCTGCGCATCGAGACGGTTCATCAAGGACAGTCGCTGGGCGAGAAGCAGCCGCTCTGGCGCAACCTGTTCGTGGGACGCCAGATCGTGGGCCGTTTCGGCTTCATCGATGTCAAGAAGGAAAAGGCGATCGCCGACGGCTTGCTGCGTCAGGCGATCGGCTTCCGTGGCGAGGGGATCACCGCCGATTCGACGGTGCGCGACCTCTCGGGCGGCGAGCGCCAGGGCATCGCAATTGCCCGCGCCATGCATTTCGAAGCCGATCTGATCGTGCTCGACGAGCCCACGGCGGCCCTGGCGGTCAGCGAGGTGCGCAAAGTGCTCGCCTTCGTCGAGGGCGTCAAGGCGGGCGGGCGGGCCTGCATCTATATCGAGCACAACCTCGCCCATGTGCACGAGGTTGCCGACCGGCTGGTGGTCCTCGACCGCGGCAGGGTTGCGGCCGAGTTCGCCAAGGGCGAGATCGGTCTGACCGAACTGACCAATCACCTGGTCGCGCTGCACGAAGGGCACGCTGGTGTCCGCGCCTGAGTCCGGCAGGATCCGGCTGCTGCAGATCGAAGGGCTGCCGATCGTCGCCGTGCTGCTGGTCCTGGTGGCGGCGTTCATGATCGCCGCACCCGAGGTGTTCCTCGGCTATCGCATCTACATGTCCTTTCTCGCCACGGTTCCGCCGCTCCTGGTGCTGGCGGTGGCACTGACGCTGGTCATCGCAGCGGGCGAGATCGACCTGTCCTTTCCCTCCATCATCGCTTTATCCGGCTGGGTGCTGGCGTACTGCGTGCACGAGCTGGACTCTCCGTGGGTCGGCTTGGTCCTCGCGTTGGCCGCGGGCGCGTTGGTCGGTTACGTCAACGGCGTTCTCGTCGCCCGTGTGGGCATTCCTTCGATCATCGCCACGCTGGCGACCCAGTTCCTGTGGGGTGGTCTCACCACGGTGTTCTCCCAGGGATTGTCGTACTCCTTGGGCGAGGTCGAGCAGTTGCTCCTCTGGCAGCTCCTGGTGGGCCGCATCGGGCCGTTCCCGCTCCAGTCGCTGTGGGCGCTGGCCGTTGCCGTCGTGCTCTGGCTCGTCCTCAATCGGCGTCGCTTCGGAGAGCACCTGCTGTTCATCGGCGACAACGTCAAGGTAGCCGAGGTGGTAGGCGTCAACGTGGCGCGCGAGAAGATCCGCATGTTCGTGCTGATGGGCGTGATGGCGGCGCTCGCTTCGGTGCTCCTGACATTGGAGAACAGGAACTTCTTCAACACCCAAGGCAGCGGCTACCTTCTGGAAGTGATGGCCGCCGTGTTCATCGGCGGAACCTCGGTGTTCGGCGGCAAGGCGTCGGTGGTCGGCACGGTCGCCGGCTCGTTCATCATCGGCATGGTAGAGGCGGGCCTGGTGGCCACCGGGCTGCAGGGCTTCTGGGTGCGTGCCGTGGTCGGCATGGTGTTCCTGTCGGCAGTGGTCGGCCACCTCGTCATCGAGGAGCCCGAGCGCGGACGCGGCGTTCTGCACGCCGTGCGCGGGAAGCTCACCTTCGGCCGCAAATCGCCGCCGGGCTAGCCCATGGCCGCAGCCGCGCGACATGGTTTTCCCCGCGCGAGCGCATGAGGCACATTGGAAGGCTCCCGCCGCACGGCGGCGCATCGGCAACAAACATTGACTCATGTCAAAGCCGGGCTCCCTACCCTTCTCTATGGTGGGCATCGCTATCGATATCGCGGAAACGTGGCGGCCGATGCCGCATGGCACCGGTCAAGAAGTCCGTTGTCAGCAAAAGGAGGAGCACGATGAAGGCACTTGCATCCACGGTCGCAGCGCTCGGGATAGTGACCCTTGCAGCAAGCCTGCCGACGCAGGCCGCGGAACTGCTGGGTTCGGGTATCACCATGTACTTCCAGATGGGGGGTAACCCCGGCGACGGCTCCACCCTGCCGCGCACCAACGGCGCGCGCGCCGCCGCGGCGGCGTATGGGGTCACGCTGAAAGAACAGTACTCTGGCTGGCAGCCGGAAACCATGCTCAAGCAGTTTCGCGAAGCGCTCGCCGCTTCGCCCGACTGCATCGAGATCATGGGGCACCCCGGCCATGACGCCTTCGCCAGTCTGGTGGCGGACGCGGAGAAGCGCGGCATCGTCATCACTTCCGGCAATTCGCCGCTCACCAAGCTGAAGGACCAGTATGGGGGAAGCGGGTTCGGTTACGCCGGTGTCGATCTCTACGAGGGCGGGAAGCTGACCGCGCAGAAGATGATCGAGTACGGCGGGCTCAAGAAGGGCGACAAGGCTCTGGAGTACGGTCTGCGCGCGCAAGCCGAGCGCGGCAAGAGCGACCAGGGTCTCTACGACACCCTGAAGGCGGCCGGCTTGGACGTGGACTACATCGAGATCAGCCCGGAGGTCGACCACGATGCCTCACTGGCCGTGCCGATCCTGACCGCCTACATCCAGAAGAACCCCAAGCTCAAGGCCATCGGCACGCAACATGGCAACGTCACCAGCTTCATCGGCAAGGCCCTGCAAGACGCCGGAAAGAAACCGGGCGAGATCACCGTGGGCGGGATCGATCTGGCGCCGGCAACGATCGATGCGCTGAAGAAGGGCTATGTCAGCGTCGTGCTCGATCAACAGCTCTATCTGCAAGGGTTCCTGCCCGTGACCCAGTGCGTGCTGTCCAAGAAGTACGGCTTTGCCGGGCTCAGCATCAACACCGGCGCCGGCGTGGTTACCCCCAAGACTATCGGGGCCCTGGTGCCGCTGATCGAGAAGGGCATTCGCTGACTTCGACAGCCGCACACCGGAGCTCGCCTTGTCCGCCGTGGCGGGCGGGGCGAGCCCCGCAACCGTGCACAGCCGCAGCCAAACGGACAGGATCAACCGGATTTCGCGGGATCCGCCGGATCTCGCCTCAGGGCCGGGTCGAGATAGTGGACATCCGCCACGCTGCGCAGCCGGGCGGCCGCAGCTTCCGCCGTGATATCGCGTTGCGGGGAAGCCAGCATCTCGTAGCCCACCATGAATTTCTGCACGGTTGCGGAGCGTAGCAGCGGTGGATAGTAGTGGGCATGAAGGTGCCACTCCGGGTGCTGCTGGCCGTCCGCCGGGCGTTGATGGAAACCCATGGAATAAGGAAAAGGAATGTCGAACAGATTGTCGTAGCGGATCGTGAGCTGCCGGAGGATATCGCCGAGCAGATCCCGTTCCGGTTCGGACAGCTGGTCCATCGCTTCGAGGTGGCGCTTGCTCAGCAGCAAAGTCTCGAACGGCCATACCGCCCAAAAGGGAACGACCGCCGCAAACGCATCGTTCTGACAGACCAGCCTCTCCCCGAGCGCCAGCTCCAGCTGGAGGTAGTCGCATAGCAGACACGAGTTGCGCTCGCCCCGGTAAGCATGCAACGAAGCCTGTTCCCTTGCAGGCTCGTTGGGTATGGAAGCGTTCGCCCAGATCTGACAATGCGGATGAGGGTTGCTCGCACCCATCGTTGCGCCGCGGTTCTCGAAGATCTGGATGTGGCGAATCCAGGGAATCTCGGCCAGCGACCGATACTGATCCACCCAGACGTCGACCACCGCCCGCAGCTCCGCCGGACTCATGCGGGGAATGGTCAGATCATGACGCGGCGAGAAGCATACCACTCGGCAGATCCCGGCTTCGGCACGGGCAACGATCAATCCGCGCTCGTCCATGCTGGCGTCGGACGCGTTCGGGAGCAGGGCCGGATAGTCGTTGTCGAACACGAACGTGCTGAGATATTCCGGGTTCCGTTTCCCGCCCGCGCGCGGATTGCCCGGGCACAGGTAGCAATCCGGGTCGTAGGCCGGCTGATCCGGGGAGGCGGCCCTTTCCACTCTGCCCAGCCATGGGCGCTGCGTGCGATGGGGAGACACGAGCACCCACTCGCGGGTGAGCGGATTGAAGCGGCGATGGGGGACCTGCTGCAGTTCAGAAGGGCTCATGCCGCGCTTCCGGCCCCGAGTCAATCAGCATAGCCGCCGGGATGCGCACGGCGCCACTCCCAGGCGCTCTGCACGATCACTTCGAGATCGGGAAACTGCGCGGTCCAAGCGAGCTCGCGTTTGATCTTCTCGGAGCTGGCCACGAGCACGGCAGGGTCGCCGGGCCGCCGCTCGGCCTCCCAGGCCGGCACCGGGTGTTTGGTCACGCGACGCACCGTGTCGATGACTTCTCGCACCGTGAAGCCGAGGCCGCTTCCGAGGTTGTAGATCAGTTTGTCGGCCTGTTTCAGTTTCTCGAGCACGAGCAAGTGTGCGCTCGCCAGATCGGCCACGTGAATGTAATCTCTGATACAAGTGCCGTCCCGGGTGGGGTAGTCGGCGCCGTAGACCGCGATCTCGTCGCGCTCGCCGAGCGCGACCTCCAGAGCGAGGGGAATCAAGTGCGATTCCGGGCGATGATCCTCCCCCTGATTGCCGGCGGCTCCGGCGGCATTGAAATAACGCAAGCTCGCGTAGTGCAGCCCGTGGATGCGATGGAACCAGTCCAGCATTCGCTCGACGAGCAGCTTCGACTCGCCATACGCGTTCGCGGGGCGAAGCGGATCGGTTTCCTCGATGGGAGTTCGTTCCGGCATTCCATAGACAGCGGCCGTCGAGGAAAGCACGAACCGCGGCACACGGCACGCCAGCACGGCCTCGAGCAGGGTCAGCGTGTTCGCCGTGTTGTTGCGGAAATACTTCGCCGGCTCGCGCATGGATTCGCCGGCTTCGATGAGCGCGGCAAAGTGCATGACGGCGTCAACGGGGTGCTCGCGCAGCAGACGGTCCAGAGCTTCCCGGTTGGCGAGATCTTCGACTACCAGGTTCGCGCCCGGCGGCACGGCTGCGCGATGGCCGTGGGACAGGTTGTCATAGACGACGACCTCGTATCCCCGGTCGAGCAATTGAGCCGCAACGACACTGCCGATGAACCCGGCCCCGCCGGTGACGAGCACCCGTTCAGTCATGTCGCGCCGCTGAGCCCTGACCTGCTCGAGCCGCAGAGTCCCCGGCAGGGAGGCGCACTGGTCCAACGCCCGGCGCTGCCTTGCATACGTACATGTCCGGACTGAGACCGGTTGCCGCGTGGTACGCTGCGGCCACGCGACGCTGGAACTCCGCCGAGTCCGCGGCGTTGACCAAGTTGATCGTCGACCCGCCGAAACCAGCGCCGGTCATGCGTGCTCCAATCACCCCCTGCTGCCGGCAGGCGAGATCTACCATGAGATCCAGCTCGGCGCAGCTGACCTCGTAGTCGTCGCGCAGGCTGCGATGGGAATCGGCCATCAACCGGCTCAAGGCGCCCGTCTCTCCGTTTCGCAGTGCCGCCGCGAATCTGTGCACCCGATCGTTCTCGGTCACGACGTGCCGGCAGCGCTTGTAGATCGTCTCCCTCAGCCGGTCGCGGTGCTGTTCCAGCTCGGGGAGCGTGACGTCGCGCAGCGAGCTGATATGAGGTGAAACCTCGGCGAGCTGGCGCACCCCTTCTTCGCACTCTGCCCGTCGGGTATTGTATTCGCTCGCCCCCAGTTCATGCTTGACCATGGTATTGCAGATGACGAGTTGGATCTGACTCGGGAGCGGTACCGAACGATAGTCGAGCGACCGGCAGTCCAGCAAGACCGCATGTCCGGCCTGCCCGTGGCAGGATATGAACTGGTCCATGATCCCGCAACGCGCCCCGACGAACTCGTTCTCGGCTCGTTGGCACAACAGAGCCAGACGGGTGCGATCGATCGCGTGGGCAGACAGGTCCAGGAGAGCATAGCCGACGCAGACTTCGATCGCGGCAGAGGAACTGAGCCCGGCCCCGACCGGGACATCGCCTCGGATGTAGAGGTTTGTACCCCGCAAACGATACCCGGATTGTCGCAGCGCCCACGCGACGCCCACAGGGTAATCCCACCATTTTCCCGACCGTCTCGGGTTTTGGTCGCCAAGATCAACTGCGACCGACTCGCCAAAGTTGCCAGAGTAGACGACCAGTTTGTCGTCGTCGCGGCGGGAAGCGGCGGCCCAGCAGAAGAGATCGATAGCAGCAGGCAGGACGAAGCCCTGGTTGTAGTCGGTGTGTTCGCCGATCAGATTCACTCGCCCAGGCGCCCGGTACACTGCAGCGAGAGGACCGAACATCGCCGTGAAGTTCGCTTCCAGCTCGTGCGGCTCGTCCATCGATCGTTCCGGATCTCGAAATCAACAGGAAAGCGGACCGGGCAGGCGGTATCCCGTCGCAACCGGCGGTAAAGCTCACATCATTGGACACGACAACGCCGCAGCACCATCTGCTCGGATGCGAGGCCCCTAATCTACACTGCTTCCCGGATCGGCACCGGTCTGCCATGCCGGCCAATCGACCAGGGGCACGCAAGCCGCCGAGGGCGCGCGTGCTCGCAGTAGAATGGGTGCCCGGTTCGATTCGATCCCCCCGCGCGCGGGTGACACGTTAGTTGCGAACCACTGTACGGTAGAGGTGGCGAGCGCAGGAAGCCCTCATGCCCTGGTCGTTCCGGTTTTCTTCGTGTCTTCGTGCCTTCGTGGTGAGAGGTGGAACTTTGTGTGTCGCGGCACTAGTCTGCGGCGCCGTGTCTGGCGGTTGACGCCCTCGCCAAGAGCCGCAGCCAACGCAGATGCGCCCGACCTTCCGTCCTCAGCTCGTCAATGGCCCCTTCGGCGACCCCGCGCTATATGTGGACTGCCTGTTCGAGAAGCGCGGGCTGCTGTTCGATCTGGGCGACCTCAAGGCGCTGGCGCCGCGCAAGATCCTGCGGGTATCGGACGTGTTCGTATCTCACACCCACATGGATCATTTCATGGGCTTCGACTGGTTCCTGCGGATCAACCTGGGTCGGGAACGGCTGGCACGCCTCTTCGGCCCGCCCGGGTTCGTGGAGCAGGTGCGTTGCAGGCTCGACGCCTACACCTGGAACCTGGTGGGCAACTACCCGACGGACTTCACCTTGGTGGCAACCGAGATCTGGCCCGAGGGAACCGCGCGCAGCTCGACCTTCCGCTGCCAGAGCGGGTTCAAGCCCGAGGCACAGAGGTCGTGGACCTGGGTGGACGGTGTGCTGGTGGACGAGCCCGGCTTCCGCGTGCTCGCGGCCTTCCTGGACCACCGCATCCCGTGCCTGGCTTTCGCATTGGAGGAAAAGGCGCATGTCAACGTGTGGAAGAACCGGCTGGCCGAGCTGGGACTGCCGGTGGGGGCTTGGCTCCGCGAGCTGAAACAAGCGGTGATCCAGGGCGAGCCGGACGACCTGCCCTTCCGTGTCTGGTGGCGCGAGGGGACGCGGATGCATGAGCGCACCATGGCCCTAGGCGAGCTTCGATCCAAGATCCTGCGCATTGTCCCAGGCCAGAAGATCGCCTTCGTAACGGACGCCGCTTATCACCCCGAGAACGCGCGGCGGATCATCAAGCTGGCGCGCGGCGCCGACCTGCTCTTCATCGAAGCCATGTTCCTGAACGAAGATCGAGAGCTGGCGGCTAGCCGCTATCATTTGACGGCAGGCCAGGCGGGCCTGCTAGCGCGACTGGCCCAGGCGCAGCGGGTCATTCCCTTTCACTTTTCGCCGCGCTATGCACAGTCCGACCATCGCCTGAGGCAGCAGGTGTCTCAGGCGTTCGGGGAGGATCGAGGAGCCGACGCGGCATGAGCGCGCCGCGGCGCGATAACCACGGCATGGATAGACAGCGCTTGCACCTGGCCGTTGGGAAGCAGGCGATGGCGGGTGCAGTCCGGTTGATGCAGGTCAACGAACCATGCGAGGGCAAGGGTATGTTACCCAGCTCAGAAGCGAGGAAGGGAAGGAGCTAATCGGACATGGAGAAGGAGTCCTTATGGTCGGTACCCAAAGCAGCAAACGAGTGATACATGCAACGCCCGGGGCTCTGGCCCGGGAGGAATTCGAGGAGCAGGTCGCCGAAGAGGAGAAAGCCGACATCCCGCCGACGACGGCCGAGTTGAGGGAGATGGTTGCCGTTGCTGCCTACTTCCGCTCGCTGGGCCGCGGGTTCCAGCCCGGACACGAGTTGGAGGACTGGCTGGCGGCGGAGAACGAGATCAAGGAGCTCTACGGGACCTAACGAGCGGAAGGCTGCGGGTGCGCACCCCGGTGGCGGCAAACACCGCGTTCGCCACCGCCGGAGCGATCGGCGGTACACCTGGTTCACCCACGCCGCCGGGTGGACGCCGGCTGGGAAGGATGTGCACATCGACAGCAGGGGCGTCTCGCAGGGTGAGGATCGGGTAGTCGTCGAAGCTCTTCTGTTCGACCGCGCCGTTTCGGACGGTAATCTCGCCGTGCAGTGCTGCGCTCAGGCCGAAGACGACCGCGCCTTCGATCTGCGAGGCGATGGTATCGGGATTGACAATGCTGCCGCAGTCGACTGCGCACACGACGCGGTGCACGCGGATTCCGCCGTTCGCCGCTACCGAGACTTCCGCCACCTCCGCGACCCAGCTGCCGAACGAGCGATATATTGCGATGCCGCGGCCCTGACCTGCCGGAAGCGGGCTACCCCAGCCGGACTTCTCGGCAGCAAGGTCGAGCACCGCACGGTGGCGCGGAGAGCGTGCGAGTAGCGCGCGGCGAAATGCCACCGGATCCTGCCGTGCCTCCCAGGCCAGTTCGTCCACGAAGCACTCGATCGCGAAGGCGTTTTGCGATGCACCCACCGAGCGCCACGGGCCGGTGGGAATCCCGGGGTCCTCCTCGATGTCCACCTCGCGCAGATTGGCGATCGCATACGGAACGTCGATCCCGTCGAGTGCCAGCGCCGGGCCGGCTACGCGTTGCAGCCACGCGAGCGGCCTGCCGGAGCTGTCCAGCCCGGCCTTGAAAGCGGTGACGTTTGCGGGACGGTAGAAGTCATGCTGCATATCGTCGGCCCGCGTCCACAGCACCTGTACCGGACGTCCGGTCGCCTTCGACAGCTGCACCGCTTCCGCCACGAAATCCTGCTGCAGTCTGCGGCCGAACCCACCTCCTATATAAGTGGTGTGCACGTGCACATGCTGCTGGGGCAGACCGGTCATCTCCATGGCCTGCGCCTGCGCGCCCTGCTGCGCCTGTGTGCCGACCCACAAGTCGCACGCATTCGTCCGCACGTGCGCCACACAGTTCATCGGCTCCATGGTGCCGTGCGCTAGGTACGGGGTTTCGTAAGCCGCTTCGATCACGCGCGCGGCCCGTCTGAGTGCGCGGCCGGTGTCGCCGTCGTCGCGCACCACTGTCCCGCGTCGTGACAACGCCGCCCGCAGTCGCTCCCGGATGAGCGCGCTGTCGAGCTCGGCGTTCGGGCCGGGGTCCCATTCGGCCTGCAGCGCTTCCCTTGCCTTCAGCGCGGTGAACGCGCTGTCAGCCACCACGGCGATCCCGCTCTCGATCTGCAGCACGGCATGTACGCCACCCACTTTATGTGCGACCGACGCGTCGAAGCGTGCCACCCTTCCACCGAATGCCGGGCAACGCAGCACTGCGGCATATAGCATCTGCGGCAACGCGACGTCGATTGCGTACTGAGTGCGGCCGAGGACCATGTCGGGCACTTCGAGCCGCGGCAGGGGCCTGCCGATCAGACGGAAGTCGCTCGGTTGTGTCAGAGTCGGCTTGCCTGGCGCAGGTAGCGATGCGGCAGTCCCGACCAGCTTGCCGAAGTCCAGCCGTCGTCCACTGGGAACGTGCAGCACCTGCCCCTGCCGCGCATGGCACTCGCTGCGCTTCACACCCCAGGTCTTTGCGGCTGCGGACACCAGCATCTCGCGCGCGACCGCCCCAGCTTCGCGCAGAGGCTTCCAGGCGCTGCGCACGCTGGTGCTGCCACCCGTCATCTGTTCCCCGAGCAGCGGGTTGACATACTCCTTCGCCGCTGGGGCGAACTCGGTGCGGACCTGGTGCAGGCCGACTTCGAGCTCCTCGGCGACCAGCGTGGCGAGCGAAGTGACCACGCCCTGCCCCATCTCCGAGCGGTCGACGATCACCGTCACCATGCCCTCGCGGTCAATGCGCACCCAAGGGTTGGGCGCAAAGCGCCCGCGCACATCGAGCGCCGGCTTGCGTCTTCCGCGCCCGGCCACGGAGGCGCCTTCCTCCTGCGCGGCAGGCAAAGCAGCTGCTTGACTTCGCGCCGGTGGATCGGCCTCGCTCGAGGAGATGGCGGCAGCGCGTTGTACGGCCCGGCGCACACGTTGATACGTGCCGCAGCGGCAGAGCACGTGCGACATCGCCTCCTCGATCTGCGCATCGGTGGGCTGCGGATGGCGCTGGAGCAGCCAGGCTGCGGCCACGACCTGTCCGGGCTGGCAGTACCCGCATTGTGGAACCTGCTCTTCGATCCAGGCCCGGATCACCGGGTGCTGCGGGTCGCGAGCGATGCCCTCGATGGTGACAATTTGCTTGCCCGCCACAGCAGACACTTCCTCCGTGCACGCCTTCTTCGGATCGCCGTCCACCAGCACGACACAGATGCCGCACGCGCCGACCCCGCAGCCGAACTTTGTGCCCTTCAAGCCGAGCACGTCGCGCAGCACCCACAGGAGAGGAGTGTCCGGTGCGCCGGCAAACTGCGCGGGCCGGCCGTTAACCTCGAATCCAATCATGGCCATCTCCAGGGGGTACTGTGCTTACAGCGGCGTCATGATCTCGCGCATGCATGCTGCGATGCCGACTTCGATGCGCGATTTCCCGGACAGCCGCCAATTTGCCAGACACCTTGCGAGCCGCTCTTGACCTTGGTCAAGGCTGCTGCTGCAGGCAGCGAGAGGATGCCTGGCCCAGGACTCCACGGCTGATATCCCTCCTTCCCGCGGCAACCGAGTTCGTCTCGCGTCGATGGTCAACTGGAGGCGGGATAGCTCGGGAGCATCCGGCTGTAGCGCCAGGTCCAGCGCATGAAGTCGGACAAGCGCATCGGCCGGTAGCCGCGCGAGCGGTTGCGCTGCGCGATGTCGAACATGAGCGATTGGTAGCGGGCCAGCTCGCGATAGGCCGCACCGAGCGTGCGATCGGGGTCCCAGATCTGGATCGGCTCCGAGCCGGCACCATTGATCTCGATGATCGCGAAGTTCTCCGCCGCCTCCAGGCGCTCGACGGAGGCGAACCGGATGTCGAAGCGCCCCAAGTAGAACTCGTCCATGCTGCGGGCGATCGTGTCGAAGCGCTCGGACAACGCCGGGGTGAGATGCGAAAGCGCATCGCGGTACAGGCCCCCGGCGCGGATGCTGCCGATGAACGCGAGCCGCACGACTCGGCCTGCGGCTGGCACTGTGTCCAGCTCGTCGCTGTGCACTCCCAGGTGGTCGCGCACGGCGCCGAGGTGCACGTGCCCCTTGAAGCTGGTCCGCTCGTCGGCGGCAATCAGCTCGCGCAGCGTGGACCTGCCGTCGCCCACGACGTGGGGGAAGTAGCGGAACGCGAGTCCCAAGACTCTCCCCGTGGGTTCGGCGGGCCGGCGAGCGTAGTAGACGCCGGCCTCGCCGTCCCAGTCGACGAGCTGCTGGAGCAGCAGCCTGTTGTTGACCGGAAACCGAGCGAGATAGTCACGCAGCTCCGCGGCGTTTGCCACCAGCCTGACCCCGTATCCCTGCCAGCCGACGTCGGGCTTCGCGACGATCGGGAAATGCAGCGACGCGCCGGCCATAGCCGAGAGGGCGCGGGCAAGGTCGGTGTCGAGCTCGGACAAGGCACCGCGATGGACTGTAATGAACGCTGCGACCCAGTGTCTGAGCTCGGGGCCTATCTGGCGCATCAATGCGCTCTTCGACTCTCCCCACAGACCGCCGGCCTCGAGCTTGGGGTTCGCCACCGTGGGAAGCGTAAGCGAGCCGTAACGTAAGCCAAGCGTGATCCAGCGCGCCGCAAGCGGTGCATAGAACAGCACGGCGGGGATGCGCTCGCTCGACGCGACCTTGCGCGCGAGACGGCCAAGCGCCGGCATTCCTCGATGGGTCGCGACCTCCGTGGCGCCGTGCCGCTCGCGAGCCACCTGGTGCGCCCTTCTCCACGCCGACGCGAGCCCCGACCAGACGCGGCGCAACGAGCCGCGGAATGCAAGGATCGCTACAGGTGCTGCGACCACTGCCCAGCTCCACCACCCGACGGCGCGGAGCACGGCGCTGCCGAGCGTCACGACCAGCAATAGAGCGAGCGGCACGTAGAGCGCAGCGGCCAACACGGAGGCGAGCGCGAACCGCCGCGCGGGCACCCCGAGCCAGCCGCAGGCGAGAAACGTCGGGAACAGCGTCCCGGGCAGAAGGTGGCACAGTGCAACCGACAGGGCGAGATGGTCCCGCAACCGCTCCGCTGCGCTCCTAGCGCGCTCGCCGATGAGGATGCGCCGCAGTCCGGGCAGCCGCCGCGCGGCGACGCCGAGGCCGAAGATCGTCAGGTCACTCGCAACCACACCGGCGTATACGCTGGCGAGCGCGAACGCGATCGGGAGCCGATGCTCGACGATGAGCAACCCCGCCGTGACGATCGCCAGATCCTCATGCAGGAACGGCGCGAAGAACAGCAGTGCGTACTTCGCGAGCAATTGGTAGCTCATCTCGTCTCAAAGAGGTCCGCTCGCCGCCGGCTCATGCCGCGATGCTACCGGTGGCGCGGAAGTGAAGCACGCCGGGCTGAGCCAAGAAGCACGTCACAAGGCTCCTGAGGTCGCGGCGTGCGTCGCCGATCCGGGGACCCGCACTCCGGCTTGACGCACGTCAAACCCTTCGGCCCGCGAGGCGGGCATGCTGTGAGCGCCTTCGGCTGCGGGGCAGCGCGGGTCGACACAGGGCAAGGCGGGATGCCGATTGAGCAGAGGGGGAGGAAAAATGCCGCTGATGCAGCTCGCCAGAGCACAATGTCCCTTTGGATCAAGAGGTGAGCTGGCCCCAGAGCATCGAAGCGATCGACGTGGACAACCACCCGCACATCATCGTGCTCAAGGCTCCACTGAGCCTGCCTACCCTGTCGATCGCCCGGTGGTGCCATGACGCCTGAGACGCACATCGCCGAAATCACGCGGGTCATTCAGCTCGCAATCGCGCCGGTATTTCTGCTCACCGCGCTGGGCGCCATCATCGGCGTGCTCAGCGGCCGGCTCGCGCGGATCGTGGATCGCACCCGCGCTCTCGAGGACCAGCTCGGTCAGTTAGCGTTCGCAGACCTGAAGATGGCCCACGATGAGCTCGAGGTGCTCGACAGCCGCATGCGTCTCGTCTATCTGGCTATCACGCTTTCCGTGATCTGTGCCCTGTTCGTCGGCTTGCTGATCGCTATCGCCTTCGTGGACGCGTTTCTCTTGACGGATCTGTCCAAGTTCATCGCGCTGCTGTTCATTGCCGCGATGCTTGCTTTCATCGGCAGCTTGGTCGTATTCCTGCGCGAGATCTTTCTGGCTGTGACCAGTGCTCGCAGCGCCATCCATCTGAAGGAAAAGATCCAGGCGCGGCTGAAAGGCGAGGCGCGAAATCGTCTTCTGTCAGACGTCAAGTCGAGGGAGGTCGGTGGCGTCGCTCTTGAAGAGGGCGCCGGTGATAGGCAACTGGCTAAACCAGGGGCCCGCCCATCTTGATGAGCGGCATGACCGGCACCGCCAGAGCTGTGACCGTGCCCGCCGGACCATGGCGCGAGGTCACACGCACCATCTTCGAGTCGATGACGGTGTCGATACTGATATCGCACTGGCAGCACCGAGATTACCTCCCGGACTTCCGCGCCAAGTCATGAATCAGCCGCAACCCCCGCACCGTGGCGGTTTCGCCTTCGAGCATGCGCACCTCGCGTCCGCAGAGCTGGAATGCACGCCGATAGCGCTCGGCCAGCGCTTCGGCGCCAACCACCAGGACCGGGCCGCTGCCGCCGGCCGCGCTGATCTCATGGCCGATCAGCATGCCCGAAAGATAGTCGGCCTCGCTCGCCGCGGCGATCTGGTTCATGAGCACACGGGTTCGCGCGCCGAACAAATGGTGCAGCAACCCGCCACTCTGCGACGCCCGCGCCACACCCTGGTCGAAGGCCTGCCAGTCGGAAGGCCCTTCCTGCATGGTGCAGCCGAGGATGCTGTGCTCGCGCAGGACGGCGAATACCTCGCCCGTCATGTACGTCCGGAACTCGGTGACCGCCCCGGCCTCGACCTTGACATGCTTGCTGTGGGTTCCCGGATGGCAGATGGTCGAGACGGCAGCGCCCGCGAGCACGTCGAGAGCGCCGAAGACCTGCACCTCCTCACCGCGCATGACGTCGGGTACGCCGTCGGGATCCCGACAGGTCAAGCCTGGACAGATGAAGGCGCGACGGCCGCTTCCCCAGATCACCTCGGCCAAGGCTTGGGCCACCTGGGCCGGATGTGCAGGGCAGGAGACGTAGGTCGCCTCGACCCAGCCCTGGCGGCTGCCGATCATGCCGCTCATCAGGATAGGCTCGGGCTCCCGGTCGAGCCAATCGCCGACGACGCCCTCGAGGGTCGCGGCGAACGCGCCGTCCTTCACGGTCATGATGCCCTTAGGCGCGGCCCGGGATGCCAGGATCGCCCCGTCCGCACCGATCTGATAGGCGCGCAGCTGCGTGATACCCCAATCGACGCCGATCATCGTTATCCTCCGTCGGCACGACATCCCGGCCAGCATAGGGAAGGCTGCGGCGCTACGTTTGATTTTGGTCAAGATGCGACCTGTCTTCCCATGGTTTGCTGTGGCCTGCATTGGGCAGTAAGCGCATTACGAGCACAGGAGAGCAAGTGCGATGGGCAAGGTCGAACTGGTCATCGACTGCCACAACGTTCTGGGTGAGAGCGTGCTGTGGGATCCCGATGCGGGGCGGCTGTACTGGGTGGACATCGAGTCCAAGGAATTGTGGACTCTCGACCCGGCGAGCGGGCGCACCTCCGTGCACCAAGCGCCCGAGCGCATCGCCTGTTTCGCGCCGCGCCGCCGCGGTGGCCTGCTGGTGGGGTTCGCCAGTGGATTCGCGTTCTACGACCCCGCCACCGGCCGCCGGGAAAACCTCGTCGAGTTCGAGCCGGACAACCCTCACACGAGGGTCAACGACGGCAAGACCGACCGGCAGGGTCGCTTCGTTGCCGGCGGCTTCGACGAAGCGGAAGGCAAGCTCGTCTCGAGCGTCGTCAGACTGGACCCCGAGGGGCGGATGAGCACGTTGTTCGGCGGCGTCGGTTGCGCCAACGGCATCTGTTTCAGCCCCGCCGGCACGACCCTGTATTTCGCCGACACGAATGCGGCGATCATGTGGTCGTTCGAGTACGACCCTGCCACCGGAACCCCGGGGCAACGCAGGGTCTTCGCCAGGTTCAAAGATCAGCCCGGGCTCCCCGACGGATCCTGTGTGGATGCCGAAGGCTTCGTCTGGAACGCGGAATGGAACGGCCGCCGGGTGGTGCGCTATGCACCCGACGGTCGCATCGACCGCATCGTCGATATGCCCGTGCTGAACCCGACTTGCGTCGCATTCGGCGGTGCCGATCTGGACACGCTCTATGTCACCACGGCGCGGTATCGGATGACGGCCGACCAGCTCGCCGCAGAGCCCACTTCCGGCGCGCTGTTCGCGACAAAACCCGGCGTCAGGGGCTTGGCCGATGCGAAATTCGCCGGTTGAGCCGGTGCTGTCCGCTTTTCCAAAAAACCAGACTGCGTGAGGAGGACTCCCATGTTGCAAGCGATAAGTGCTCTGTTCTTGATCAAACGACAATGCCCAAGGAGAAACGTCATGCTGCGGAAAGCAAGCCTTCTTTTTGCTGCGACTCTCGGTTTCGCACTCGCGACGCTGTTCGGCGGCGTCGCAGCCGCGCAAGAGTATGCGACCCCCAAGCCGCTGAAGCCCGCGGCGCAGGCGCCCATCAAGGGCTTCAAAGGCTCGAAGGGAGCGCGCATCGCCTACATGCCGCCGGCCACCGAGTTTAACTACTACATCGCCATCGGCGAAGGCATCAAGGCGGCGGCAGCCAAGCGCAACATCGAGACCTTCATGCTCGCACCGCAAAGCGGCGCGGACATCAACGGCCAGATGGGAATGTTGCAGGACGTGATAAGCCAGCGCGTCGCCGCAATCATCCTGTCCACCCACGACGAGCATGCAGCAGCGCCGCTGGTCAAGCGCGCCGTGGCGCAGGGAATTGCCGTGGTGATCGTGAACTCCGACATTCCCGACTTCCCCGCCCCGGTCCACGGCGTGGTCGGCTATTCGCAGCGCGGCGGCACCTTCAAGGAGGGGCAGTACGCGCTCAAGCTGGCCGGCGGCAAACCCATGAAGGTGGGCATTCTGGAGGGGCAACCGGGCTACCACTCGACCGAGCGCTGCGGCGGGTTCCTCGACGCCATCAAGGGGTCGAACTTGACTGTGGTCGCCAGCCTCGACGGCAAGTGGAACGTCGAGGGCGGCAACATCGCGGCCATGGACATGCTGCAGGCGCATCCCGAGATCCAGATGATCTTCGCCGCCAACGACTACGAGATCATGGGCGCGGCGCAGGCGGCGAAGGCGCTGGGCCGTAAGGATCTGCTACTGTTCGGCAACGACGGCGACACCGGCGCAGGGCTCGAGCAGATCGCCGCAGGCAACATCACGGCCACGGTGGACACCACCCCCTTCGTGATGGGCCAGATCGCGCTGGCGGTAGCCGCCAACGTGCTCGACAACAAATACGGGGGCGGCTGGGTCGAAACCCCGACCGAGATCGTCGACAAGAACAACGTGGTGGACAAGCTGCGCCACCCCGAAAGGCTCTACCCGAAGCCTTCGAAGAAGTACTAGGGCTTCGAAGAAATACTGGGGCCTTCGAGAAGTGCTAGGCGGGCGGGAATGCCGGATCGCGGCCCGGAGAGGCCGCGATCCGGCTCCTGGCCAGACATCGGACCGGGACAGGCGGCGAAAGAATCGCTATGGAAATGCCCGACGGCATCGTTTGGGAGCTGCGCGGCATCCGCAAGACTTTCGGGCCGGTAGTGGCCAACGACGATGTTTCGCTCGCCCTGCGCCGCGGGCAGATCCACGGGCTGGTGGGCGAGAACGGCAGCGGCAAGTCGACGCTGATCAAGACGCTGTGCGGCGCCCACCGCCCCGACGCCGGCACGCTACTGCACGAAGGCAAACCGGTCCGGCTGGACAACACGCTCGCGGCGCGGGCACTGGGCGTCGCCACCGTGTTCCAGGAGTTCTCCCTCGTGCCACATATGACCGTAGCAGAGAACATCTTCCTCGGCCGCTGGCTGGGACAGCCCCTGCATGTGGACTGGCGCGCGATGCGGGAGGCGGCCTCGAAGGTGCTGGCCACCTTCGGCATCGACATCCCCCCCAATGCGCTGATCCGCGATCTGCCGGTGGCGCAGCAACAGTTGGCCGAGATAGCCAAAGCGATGGCCGCCAACGCCAGCGTCGTCATCCTCGACGAGCCGTCCAGCGCGCTGGGGCCACGCGAGACCGAGCACTTGCACAACCTGCTCAGGCGGATGCGCGATGGCGGTGCGGCGATCCTGTATATCTCGCACCGGCTCGACGAGGTCGTCGCCCTGTGCGACGTGGTCACCGTGATGCGCAACGGCCGAGTGGTGAGCACGGCGGCCGAAACGCCGCTCGACATCTCCGGCATCATCACCCGCATGATCGGCAAGGGTGTCACGGAACACTATCCGAAGGTTCACGGCGAGGCGGGCGACGTGCTGCTGGAGGCGAACGACATCGCGACCGAGCGTGGCGTGCGGGGGGTGAGCTTCACCCTGAAGCGCGGTGAAGTGCTGGGATTGTGGGGACCGCTCGGCTCCGGCCGCACCGAGATCGCATGTGCGCTCTTCGGCGTCGACCCGCTCACCCGCGGCGAGATCCGGCTGCACGGTAGGGCGTTGCGCCTGCATGGCCCTTCGGACGCGATCGCCGCCGGAATCGCTCTGCTGACCGAGAACCGCAAGGCCGACGGCCTGTTCTTCAACTTCACCGGGACGGAGAACATCACCGCGGCCAATCTGGAAGACTTCGACCGCGGCCTCTGGCTCGATCTGCGGCGCGAGCGCGAAGTGAGCCACGGGCTGATCGAGCGCCTTCAGGTGACGCCGGAGGCCGAGTTCGAACTGGTCGATCGCCTCTCGGGCGGCACTCAGCAGAAGATCCTCGTCGCGCGCTGGCTGCACACCGGTGCGGAGGTCTTCATCCTCGACGAGCCGACCCAGGGCATCGACATCGGCACCAAGGTGGCGATCTACCAGCTCATCAACGAGTTCACTGGTGCCGGCAAGGGTGTGATTCTGATCAGCTCGGACGACAAGGAGCTGCTGGCCATGTCGGATCGCGTGGCGATCGTAAGGCGCGGGCGTATCGCCCGCATCGCCAGGGCGGACGAGCTCTCCAAGGCCGACCTGCTGGAGAGCCAGGAGGAAAGGATGCGTGCTGCATGAGGCGTTGGCTGGCAAATCCGCTCGTGGGCCCGGCCATCGCGACCGTCGTGGTGGCCTTGCTGGTGATGTCGACGACGGACCGCTTCCTGGTGGCCGGCAACCTGAACAATCTTGCGCTTCAGGTAAGCATCGTCGCGCTGGTGGCGATCGGATCGACTGCCGTGATCGTCATCGGCGGCATCGATTTGAGCCCGGGATCGGCGATCGCGTTGCTGACCATGTTGCTCGCCTGCATGCTCAAGTTCTGGGGCGTCGGGTTCTGGCTGGCCATCATGCTCACGCTGCTGGCCGGGGCAGCCATCGGTGCCCTCAACGGGCTCATCACCGCCTATTTCCGGATCCCGGCGTTCATCACCACGCTGGCGGGCTACAGCGCGTACCGCGGCGCTGCGTTCATGTTCAACAAAGGCTCGCCCGTGTTCAGCGCCTCCGACCGCCTGGAGCCGTTGTTCTACGGCACCTTCCTGGGGATCCCGCTGCCGCTCTACTACGTGATCGTGTTCTTCGCCGTCGCGCATTGGCTGATGCGGTACACGCGCCTGGGACGCTCGATCTATGCGGTCGGCGGCAATGTCAGCGCTGCGCGCCTGTCCGGGATCCACGTGCGCCGCATCCAGCTCTACGCCTTCGTGATCGCGGGCTTCATGGCAGCGGTAGGTGCGGTGTTGATGGCAGCACGGCTCAACTCGGGTTCGCCCAATTACGGCGTCGGCCTGGAGCTGCAGGCGATCGCCGCAGCGGTGATTGGCGGCGCCAGTCTGGCCGGTGGGCGCGGCGCTGTGCTGGCTACGCTGTTCGGCGCGCTCACCATCACCATCGTCCAGAATGGTCTGAACCTCAACGCGGTTCCGACGTCGACGCAGAACATCGTGATCGGCGCGATCATCGTGCTGGCAGTCGGGATCGACATGTGGCGCGGCGAGCTCGGCCGGCTCCTCGCGTCCCGCCGGCGCGCTGAACCGGCTGGGCCCCCGGCCGCAACACAAGGAGAGAAGCCATGACCTATCCACGCGGATTCAACCATATCGGCCTGTCCGTGCCCGACGTCGATGCCGCCTTCAAATGGTATACCGAGGTGCTCGGACTCTATCCGATCATGAAGCCGACCACCATCAAGAAGGACGACAGCGCGATCGGCATCATGTGCACGGATGTCTTCGGTCCCGACTGGACCAGCTTCCGGATCTGCCACCTGGCGACGGTCGACCGGATCGGCATCGAGATCTTCGAGTTCCCAAACAACGTCAAGCCGGCCAACAATCTGGAGTACTGGAAGACCAGCATCTTCCACTTCTGCATCACCGATCCGGATATCGAGGGGCTGGCCAAGAAGATCGTCGAGACCGGGGGCAAACAGAGAATGCCGATCCGCTATTACTACCCCGGCGAAAAGCCCTATCGGATGGTCTATTGCGAGGACCCGTGGGGGAACATCGTCGAGATCTACTCGCATTCGTACGAGCTCACGTATTCGGCCGGCGCCTACAGCAGGTAGACCGATCCCGGAGGCGTGATCGATCACGAGGAACGATGATGGCTCGCCCAAAAGTAGTCATCGCCGACTACGACTTCGGCGATGTGGACGTCGAGCGCCAGATCCTCGAAGCGGCGGGGCTGCGGGTGGTGGCGATTCAGGCAAAGTCCGAGGACGAGCTGATCGTCGAGGCACGGGATTGCGATGCCGTGATCAATCAATATGCGCATGTTGGCGACAAGACTGTCGCAGCGATGTCGCGCTGCCGTGTCATCGCCCGGTACGGCATCGGTGTGGATAATGTCGCCGTCGAGGCCGCGACCCAACGCGGCATCCTGGTGACCAACGTCCGCGATTACTGCACCGAGGAAGTGGCCGACCATGTGATGGCCTTGCTCCTGGCCTTGGCGCGCCGGTTGCTCGACTACAACCGGGCGAGCCATGCCGGCGTGTGGAACTGGAAGGCCGGTCGCCCAGCCTACCGGATGCGCGGTCGCGTCCTGGGAATGCTTGCTTTGGGCAGGATCGCCCGGGCCATCGCCGCGCGCGCTCCGGGCTTCGGGTTGCAGGTGATCGCTTCCGATCCGTATGTCGAGGATGCCGTGTTCTCCCAGTATGGCGTTACCCGCGTCGACAAGGATCGTCTGATCGAGCAGTCCGACTATCTCGTCTTGCAGGCCCCGTTAACCCCGGAAACGCACCATTTCATCGGTGAGGCGGAGCTCAAGCGCATGAAGCGCAGTGCGATCCTCATCAACACGGCCCGCGGTCCCGAAGTCGACAACGCGGCGCTCTACCGAGCCCTGCGGGAGGGATGGATCGCCGCGGCTGGACTCGACGACGTCGAAGAGGAGCCGGCGAAGCAGCGGCATTGGTCGCCCCGGGACAACCCTCTCTTTTCCCTGGACAATGTGATCGTCACGCCGCACTCCGCTTATTACTCGGAGGAATCGATCCGCATGGCAAGAGAGGTCGCGGCGAGCGAAGTCGCTCGCGTGCTGACCGGCCAGAGGCCGGTCAACCCGGTCAACCGGGTGCGTTTGGCGGACGGCTCGTGGTCGCTGCCCTGAGCCGACAGTCCCGGCACGATCGTTCAGCCAAGGAGTATTGAGATGCTAAAGGAGTTTCGCGAGTTTCAGCGTCGGCCGGACCTGGTCGAGGCGTTTACCGAAGTGGCTAAGTGCTATAGCGCCTCCTGCGTGTTCGCCGACTCGCAGTATCGCCAGGGCGTGATGGACAGCAGCATCAAGCCGGCCTTCATCGCCAAGGCAGTTGGACAGGCGCTGACGGTTCAGCTCTCCCAAGGTGACTTGGTAGATCCCCTGAAAGCCTTGGAGATGGGCCAGCCCGGCGACATCATCGTGGTCGACGCCGGGGCCGACACTGAGACATCGGTCTGCGGCGGGCTCATGGGCGGCTTGGCCAAGAACCGCGGCATCCGCGGCATGGTGATCGACGGTGCCGGCCGGGACGTCGATGAGCTGCGCGACATCGGCTTTCCCATCTGGACGCGCGCGATCACACCGCGCGGGACGCATACCATGTTTTCGGGACGCAAAGAGGAGCTTTCCATCAACGTTCCGATCTGCTGCGGCGGCGTCACGGTTCATCCTGGCGACCTCGTCATCGCCGATGAAATCGGGGTCACGGTGGTCCGGCTGGCCGAGGCCGAAACCGTCTTGAAGGCGGCGAGAGAACAAGCAGCGCGCGAGCAAGCCACGCGCGAATGGGTCGCCAAGGGCAAGACGGTCGAGGATCTCCTCAAGGAGTTCGGGCGGATTTAGCCTGGATTTCTCAGACCGCCGCCCCCAAGTGGCGCCGGGTAGAAGACCGGTACGACCAGGGCGCGTGGGCTTTCGGAGGTGGCCACGTCGGCTGCACAGTGTTTCGTGATCAGCGCGTCACTCTACCCGTGTCCGCAGGCGGTTCATCGGCCCTCCGGTGCAGGGGCACCACCAGCACACGGTCGATGCGGTTTCCATCCATGTCCACGATCTCGAAGCGCAGGTCGTTCCATTCGAAGTGGTCGGCGATCCTTGGCACGCGGCCAAGCCGGTACAAGACGAATCCCGCCAACGTCTCATAGCCTTCTTCCTCCTCGGGCAGCTGACCGATGCCGAGCAGGTCCTTGAGCTCCTCGACCGATAGCATTCCGTCGATCAGCCATGAGCCGTCCTCGCGCCGCACGAACTTCGGCTCAGGGACCTCGCCCCGCGCGGGCAGCGCGCCGACGATGGCTTCGAGGATCCCGGTCAGTGTCACCATGCCCCTGACTTCGCCGTACTCGTCGACGACCAGGGCCATGTGGTCCGGTTCGTTGCGAAACATCTCGAGGACCGTCAACGGCGATGCGCTGTCCGGCACATACAGCGCAGGGCGCAGCCCAGCCTGAATGTCGAAGGGCTGACCGGAAAGGGTCCGCATGAGCAAGTCCTTCGACTCGACCAGGCCGAGCACATTCTCCAGGCTCTCGCGCGCCACTGGAAACCGATGATGGGGGCTGGCGGCCATCTTGCGCTGGTTGACCTCGGGAGAATCGTTCAGGTCGAGCCAGACCATATCGCTCGCCGGTGTCATGAGCAGCGAGATGCTACGGTCCGCAAAGCGGATGACGTTGGTGAGCAAGTCCTGCTCGGCCTTGAGCAGAACGCCTGCGCGCGTACCTTCCTCGATCATCGACCTGATCTCACCCTCCGTGATGGTCGGCTCGGTGGGCGGCCGGGCGCGCAGGAGCTTCAGCGAGAGATCCACCGAAACGCTGAGCAGCCGCACGACCGGATAGGTCAACCGCGACAGAAGCCGCATGGGGCGCGCCGCGACGCGTGCGATGGCTTCGGGGTGATAGAGCGCGAGCCGCTTGGGGACAAGTTCGCCCAGGACGAGAGAGGCGTAGGTGATGCCAATTACTACCAGACCGAGCGCGAGCGCGTCGCTATAGGCCGCGAGCGAAGGCACGTGCGCCAGCACTGCCGCTATATTGCTTGCGACTGCCCGCTCGCCCACCGCTCCGAGCAGCACCCCGACCAGGGTAATTCCGATCTGTACCGTCGACAGGAACACATTGGGCGCGTTATGGAGCTCGAGCGCGACCGCTGCAGAGCGGTCTCCGGCTCGCACGCGCTCGCGCAGGCGGGCTCGGCGCGAGGCAACCACGGCCATCTCCGACATGGCAAAGACGCCGTTGAGCAGGATGAGGAGCAGAATGGTCAGGAGCGCCATGGCGATGTCGAGGTGCGGGGTCGGAAGCCTCGGATTGTACGCACCCCTGCACAACGCATCGAGAGAGCCGCTGACGTCCGGGGTTGCGCAATTCTTGACCGGCATCAAGATCTGGTGGCGCGAGCGTCGCAAACTTGCTCGTAGCGCGGCGCAGAAGGGGTATCGGCGCGCGCGGCCGTGAGATCAATGACGACCCAACGGATCGATCAAGAGTGAGCTCCGCAGAATGAATGCTCAGCATGGGAGTGCGCGAGCGCGAGTCCGAGACGCGGACGCCACGCATACCAGCGCGATCCCGATCGAGGAACTGACCATCCTGCCTTTCGAGGGCGTGCCCGCCTCGGTCGTGCAGGCCTTGGCTGAGGCCCTTGCGGCACGAGGTGTCTCGCCGCGCATAGACCCTCCGGTGCCGCTGCCCATGGCCGCGTACGTGCCTGAACGCGGTCAGTATCGGGCCGAAGCCCTGCTCGGATTGGCAACGGACCACCGTGGCCGGTACGTGCTTGCGCTCACTCACGGGGATCTGTTCGCCCCGGGTCTCAACTTCGTGTTCGGCATGGCAGAGGCGCCCGGCCGTGCCTGCGTCGTGTCGGCCGCGCGGCTGCTGTCCGGCGCAGACGAGCCGCTGTTGCGGGCGCGCCTCGTCAAAGAGGCGGTGCATGAGCTCGGCCACACTCTTGGCCTGGATCATTGCGCAGACCCGCGTTGTGTCATGCACTTCTCGAACTGCCTCGCAGACACCGACCGGAAGGGCGACGCCTACTGCAGCCGTTGCGTCGGCCGGCTCGCGCAGGAGGCTGGAGCCTCGCGATGAGCCGCAGCTCCCGCCGCGTTCCCGTCCAGCGTGAGGTATCCCCGAACAGCCGCGCCACCCGGACCTCGCCGCTGCCTGTCGGAAAACTTCCGCAGGAGCTGCTAGCCGCAATCCTCGCGCGCGCGCCGATCGACGACCCGCGCGTGATCTTGGGCCCCGGCATCGGTCTGGATTGTGCGGTGATCGACACCGGCGAACGCCTGGCTGTCTACAAGTCCGATCCCATCACCTTCGCCACCGATCAGATCGGCTATTACCTCGTGCAGGTCAACGCCAACGACATCGCCACCACCGGCGCCCGGCCGCTGTGGTTGCTCGTGACCCTGCTGCTCCCGGAGAAGCGGACCCACGCGGACCTGCCCGACACCATCATGGCGCAGGTCCACGACACGTGCCGAGCTCTGGGGATCGTCGTCATCGGCGGGCATACCGAAGTCACCGCCGGCCTGGATCGTCCTATCGCCATCGGCACCATGATCGGGGAGGTGGCCCGCGATAAGCTGATCTCGCCACGGGGTGCCAAAGCCGGCCATCACGTGCTGTTGACCAAGGGAGTCCCGATCGAAGCAACGGCACTCCTCTCGAGGGAGTTCCCTGCGCGCTTGCGGGGTGCATTGACGCAGACAGAGATCGAGGAAGCGCAACGCTACTTGTTCGAGCCGGGGATCGGGGTCACACGCGACGCACGCGTGGCCATCGAGGCAGGCTGCGTGACGGCGATGCACGATCCTACCGAAGGCGGAATCGTCACGGCGTTGTGGGAGCTCGCCGAGGCGAGCCAGAAGACACTGCTGGTCGATCCGGCGCGCATAGTCGTGCCGGCTCTGGCTCGGCGCGTGTGTGAGGCCTTTGGCATCGATCCTTTCTCGTCCATCGCTTCGGGCGCCCTGCTGATCACGGCACCCCCCACGGACGCCCGGGCCATCTGCCACGCATTGGAGAAGGAGGCCATCACCTGCGCGGACATCGGCGTTGTGGCGGACGGGCCTGCCATCGTGCGGCGAACGACAGCGGAAGGGCTGGACGACTGGCCGCGGCCCGCGGTGGACGGAATCACGAAGGCGTTTGGTGCATGATGGCGGGCAGATCCCGGCAGAGGCGGGATCGAAGTCACCCGGTACCCGAAACACGCAGGCGCACCCATATGGAGACGACAGCTACTGAACGCCATCCGCTGCCCGGAGAGGAGCCCTCGGCGGACGCGTTGCTCACGGACCTGTATCAACTCACCATGATGCAGGCCTACTACGAAGCGGAAACGATCGCGCCTGCCTCCTTCGAATTCTTCGTGCGCAAGCTGCCCCCGACTCGCAACTTCTTCCTGGCTGCGGGTCTCGAGCAGGTGCTCGACTACCTCGAGCGCTTGCGCTTCAGCGACGCGGACATCGCCTGGCTGCGCAGTCTGCACCGGTTCAGCGACGAGTTCCTCGATCGCCTGCGGAGCTTCCGCTTCACCGGCGATGTCGATGCGATGCCAGAAGGGACGGTGTTCTTCCCGGACGAACCCATTCTGCGCGTCGTGGCCCCGCTGCCCGAAGCGCAGCTGGTGGAAACCCGGATCGTGAACCTGCTGCACCTGGAGTCGCTCATCGCCTCTAAGGCGGCCCGGTTCGTGCTCGCAGCTCCGGGCAAGACCCTGGTCGATTTCGGTCTGCGTCGGGCTCATGGCACCGAGGCGGGTCTGCTCGCCGCGCGCACAGCCTACATCGCGGGGTTCGACGGCACCGCGACGGTGAGGGCTGGACAGCGTTTCGGCATACCGCTGTACGGAACCATGGCGCATTCCTTCGTCCAGGCGTATGACAGCGAGGTCGTGGCGCTGGAGCGCTTCGCGCGTGCCTACCCCGAGGGGTCGACGTTGCTCATCGATACCTACGACACGGAGGCGGCAGCGGCCAAGGTCGTCGGGCTCGTCCCGCGCCTGCGGGAAGCTGGAGTTCGAATCGCGGCCGTGCGCATCGACAGCGGCGATCTTGGTGCGCACGCGCGTCGCGTCCGGCGGATCCTGGATGAAGGGGGTCTTGCCGACGTGAAGATCTTCGCCAGCGGCGGTCTGGACGAATATCTGGTCGCCCGTCTCGCGACAGAATCGCCCATCGATGGCTTCGGCATCGGCACCAATCTCGTCACGTCGCAGGACGCACCCGGGCTGGATTGCGCCTACAAGCTGCAGGAATACGCAGGACGAGCCCGGCGCAAGCGCTCAGAAGGCAAAGCCACATGGCCCGGGCGAAAACAAGTGTACCGCACAGTGGATGCCTCGAACCGCATGGTTTCCGACGTGTTGACGCTGGAACGGCAACCCGCTGACGGTGCGCCGTTGCTGGAGCCAGCCATGCGTGGTGGAAAGCGCATTGCGACGCGCCTTCCCCTCGCGGCCGTCCGCGAGCGCACGGCTGCATCACTCGCGCAGCTGCCAGAGCCCCTGCGCCAATTGGAGACTGCGCCGGCATTCGTGGTGCAGGTCGCTGCCTGCGTGCGCCGCCTGGCTGAAGAGGTGGATGCCTATGAGGTCGCGCAGAGCAGGGGTCAGTAGCAGCTGAGCGGGCCTCGCTGTCGTTTGATCCAGCGCAAAGCGGGGTGGCGCGGGAGGCGGATTATTAGCCTCCGATCGCATCGGGCCGTCGTGGTCAAGGAGGAAGGACATGCAACAACCGAGAAGCAGGCACTTGCGCAGCATACCGGTCGTAAACGATGACAGCGACGCCATGCCCGACATGCCCTTTGAAGAAGGGGCCCATGACGCAGTAGACCCGGACCTGCGCCACCGCATGATCAGCGAAGCGGCCTATCATCTATACGCTCAGCGCCGCTATGAGGATGGTTTTGACCTGGACGACTGGCTGCAGGCGGAGGCGCAGATCGACCACATCATCACAAACCCGGCGCGCTCAGCGGCGACAGAGGAAGCGTGAGCCCCGCCAGGAGTTCCGCCCGGGGCGGGACCTGCCCGTCGGTCCGGGCGCAGTCCAGCACGCTAGTACAGTGACACGGTAGTTACGAAACATCGCCCGGCAGACGTGGAACATCGCCAAGGCGCACCTGTCTTCGTCCTTTCCTTCGTGTCTTCGTGCCTTCGTGGTGAGAGGTGGAATTAATGGGTTGAAGTACTAGAGCGCGTCAGCGCGCCTGCACGAACGGGTAACGGCTCGAAAGCTCGCGCGTGATCAGCGCCACGCCACACTGGTCACCCAGGGTCTCGGCCACGACCACGTAATCCGGGTTCTCGAAATCGGTGGCGAGGTGCAGGCCGCGAGCTTGCGCGACGCCGAAGAGGTGATCGGCTACCGCCCGCTCGACCTCCTGGGTCGGGATCTTTCCCGCCAGGCCGCGGCGCTCGACGCGCATGTAGAAGCTTCCGCTGCGCATATCGTCGACCAACGGGGCGACCGCTTCCTTGAGCTGGTCAGCGAAGGATTCCGGCGTGAAGGTGAAGACACGCTGCACCGGGATGACCCGCGCGACGAGGTTGGCCCAGTCTTCCCCGTTGGCACGCGCGGAGAGGACGGCCTCCAGGAAGCCCCCTACGTCGTCCACCCGCCCGACGCAGACGTCCTTGAACGAAGACGGCACGAACCGGCCACGCCGACGCAGTTCATCGAGCGCCTGGCGCACGTGATGCGGGCCGGGGACGAGCGTCACGAGCAGGTTCCAATCCCTCAGCGTCAGCTCCTGTGGTGGTCGGATGAGCCCCGGCTAGTTCGCGGCGGCTCTGGACGGATGCGCACGAGGGCATCGCAGATCTGGCCGCTCAGTCGGGACGCAGCTCACCCTTGCGCACCCATATCCCCCGCTCTTCGCAGTGCAGCAGCTCGCTGCCGCTGCGCAAGTACTGGCCGATCGGGTAGGCGACGTTGTTGAAGTAGCACGCGCCCGCTTCGAGCTCCAGGTCGAGGGACGGCTCTTCGTCCTCGTCGAAGATGGGGGAGTTCTTGAGCTCGGGGTCGGGCGCACCGACCTGGGGGACATGGTCCGGCATGATTCCTCCTGGCGTCTGGCAGAACAGCGAATCTACGGCCGCCCGCGGCAGGAGCATTTGATGCAGATCAGCCGAGGTGGCCGGCGCAGTCGGCAGGATCCGCGCGCCGGCGGTCCCGCCTCAGCGCTCCGGCCGCTCGACATCATCTGCCGGGCGCTCCACCAGACCGCGGTCGGTGTCGGTGCCGGGCCAGTCGTCGAGCGGATCCTGCACCGATTGGTCGACAGCCTCGCGCTGGGCTGCTTCGATCCGCCCTTCTTCCGAGGGCCCGGGCAAGGCCAGGTTCGCCGCCTCGTCGCTCACAGGCTGTGCAGGCGGCGCCGCCTGCGTCGACTTCGCCGCTGCCTTGGGCCGAGCCCTACGCTTGTGCTGCCTCATAGGCCTCCCTCGCATTCCGGGCGCTCCGCGAAGCAGCCCATTACCGACGCGTGATCAATGACGAGTCTCCCCGTCACCCGCCATGCTTGGCTCGGGGCCGACCAGGGCAGCCAGCTCCCAGTCTCCCGATGCCGTGTCATGGCGCAGGATAAACTTGCGCCCGTCGTCCGCCAATACCTTGAAGTAGCGGTGGAGCGGATCGAGCCAGCGATCGAGGACTTCCTCCACGCCGAAGCGGCGCTCCCCGAGGTGAAAGGCGCGCGGCTCCTCCTCGCCCCGGTAACCGGCATAGCATTCAACGCGGATCTTCATCGGATACCTAGCCCTTGACGCAGATGAGCGGCTCGACGCGCGCCACTTTGCGCGCCAGGCCTGCCGCGTCAGCAGCGTCGACCACCGCCGCCACGTCCTTGTAAGCGCCGGGCGCTTCCTCCGCGACACCCCGAGACGACGGGCTGCGGATCAGGATGCCGCGCGTGGCGAGCTCGTCGATCACCTGCCGTCCCTGCCAGGTTCGGTAGGCCTGATGGCGGCTCATCGCCCGGCCGGCGCCATGGCAGGCCGAGCTGAACGAGCGTGCTTCGGACTCCTTGGTGCCCGCGAGCACATACGAGCCGGTTCCCATCGAACCGCCGATCAGCACCGGCTGACCGGCGGCGCGCAACGCCTCGGGCACGTCCGGATGGCCCGGGCCGAAGGCGCGGGTGGCGCCTTTGCGGTGGATGTAGAGCTTGCGCAAGGTCCCGTCCACCCGATGCTCCTCCACCTTGCACGTGTTGTGCGAGACGTCGTAGAGCAGCGGCAGCTGCGCATTCGGAAGGATATCCGCGAATACCTTGCGAACCAGGTGCGTGAGGATCTGGCGATTGGCGAGCGCACAGTTTATGCCGGCGCGCATCGCGCCGAGGTACTCCTGACCGACATCCGAGTCGATCGGAGCGCACGCGAGCTCGCGATCGGGAAGCTGGATGCCGTAACTCGCCGCGGCGATTGCCATCTTCTTCAGGAACTCGGTACCGATCTGATGGCCGAGCCCGCGCGAGCCGCAGTGGATCATCACCACGATGTCTCCCTTCTCGAGCCCGAACGCCTGCGCGGCGGCCGCGTCGTACACAGCGGTGACCTCCTGCACCTCGAGATAGTGATTGCCGCTGCCGAGCGTGCCCATCTCGTCGCGCTGACGGCTCTTGGCCCGTTGGGACACGTTGGCAGGCTTCGCATGCAGCATCTGTCCGTGCTCTTCGATGCGCTCCAGATCATCCGGGGAGCCCCACCCGCGCTCCACAGCCCAGCGTGCGCCGCCGAGCAGCATCGCGTCCATCTCCGCGCCGCTGAGGTGGATGCTGCCGGTGCTGCCGACCCCCGCCGGGATGCGGTAATACAGCATGTCGGCGAGATCCTTCTGCACGGCCAGGATGTCGGCGCGAGCCAGCCCCGTGTGCAGGCAGCGCACGCCACAGGAGATATCGAACCCCACACCGCCGGCCGAGACCACGCCGCCTTCCTCCGGGTCGAACGCTGCGACCCCGCCGATCGGAAAGCCGTAGCCCCAGTGGGCGTCGGGCATGGCGTAGGATGCCTTGACGATCCCTGGAAGTGTTGCAACGTTGACCGCCTGCTCGTAGACCTTCTGGTCCATGTCGCGAATCAACGATTCGCTCGCGTAGATCACCGCCGGCACCCGCATCGCACCGTGCTTGGCGATCTCCCACTCGTACTCCGAGCGCCGCGTGAAGAGATTGAGGTCCATGATTCAGACGTCCACGACGGTCTGAGCTACCCACTCGCCGTTGTCGCGAGCCACGCGCAGCGCGGTGTACGTCGCGCCCTTGATCTCAACCGCCGGATCATGGCGTGCCACATTGGCGCGCTCGCCCCAGGCCTGTGCGGTCAGGCGCGCGCCGTCGAACCGGACTGCGAACCGGCCGAAGAGCATCTTCCGGGTGGCCATCTCGTAGATCAGACTGTTCAGCCAGTCGGCGAGCAACAACTCATCATCGCTCCCCTCGCACTCGATGGCGACCGCCTGCTGGGGCTGGACCGTAGCCAGATCAGCGACGACGGCGGTCATGGCGAGCGCCGCTTGTTCGAAGGCTTCGGCCTTGGTCGCACCGAAGCCGCGCACGCCCACGTCCGCCCCGTGTGGAAAATGTTCCCAGCGTGCAGTCATGGCTTGGTGGGTACCGGATCGATCTCGCCGGGCAGTTCAACCGATGACGCCAGCTTCCGTCCGGTTGCAGGCAGCCTCTCCTTTTCTGCGACTACTATCGCGCGATCAGTATAACCACCATTGACGCAGATCAAGCCGCAACCTCTCTACGGCCGTTAGTCTTTTCTTTGGCAATATTGCCGAAATGCTCGGAGGAGGGTAGCGCAGGCGGTCTGATCTGCCGGCCCCTCTCCCCCGCCTGCGCTGATGGATGCAGCAAGAAAGACCGGCGCCCAAAGCCGATATTGCCTCCTAGCTCTCCTCTTCTTCGTCTTCGACGCTCAGAAGGGTGGCAAGCAATGACTGCAGCCCTCGGTGGACCGCTCGTGTCGATCCCATCCGGCCAAGTGATGCTGGAGGGTGTGCTCGAGCTGCCGGAGAAGCCGGCTGGTGTGGTGGTGTTCTCCCACGGCAGCGGCTCGGGGCGTCATTCGCCGCGCAATCGCTACGTGGCGCAGGAGTTGCGCAGCGCCGGCCTTGCCACGTTGCTTCTCGATCTGCTGACCCCCGAAGAGGACACGGACTACGAGATGCGCTTCGATATCGACCTGCTGACCGAGCGCCTCGGCGATGCGGTGCGCTTTGTCCGCAAGCATGCGCCCACGCAGTCGCTGCCGGTCGGTCTGTTCGGTGCGAGCACAGGCGCGGCGTCCGCGCTGCGCGTGGCAGCGGCCACACCCGACCTCATCCAGGCCGTGGTCTCACGGGGCGGCAGGCCCGACCTCACGGGCGACCAGGCGCTCTCCAGGGTCAAGGCGCCCACGCTCCTCATCGTCGGCGGCAGAGATCACGGCGTCATCGAGCTGAACCAAGCGGCGCACCACCTGCTGCAGTGCGAGAAAGCTGTCGCCATCGTGAGCGGCGCCACGCACCTGTTCGAGGAGCCGGGTACCCTGGAGGAGGTGGCGCGCCTGGCCCGCGACTGGTTCCTCCGTCACCTCGCACACGTTGCGCAACCATCGTCTCGTTGAACAGGAGCAGCTATGAGCACCGGAACCGCTCAGGAAAGCGCAGGAGCATCAACACACACCCGGACGGGAGGCAGGGGTGAGACGACGCCACCGCCGGAGGAACGGCGACGCATGATTGCCACCGCTGCCTATATGCGCGCGGAACAGCGCCGTTTCGTCGGCGGCGACCCCATGGCGGACTGGCTGGCCGCCGAGGCCGAAGTCAATCAGAGCCTTGCCGCCCAAAGGCAGGAAAAAGAGCGCGCTGCTTTCGAGAGGATGTACAAAGAGGTGCGGCACGCGCTGGAGGAGGTGCGCGAAAAGGTCAGCGCGCAGACAATCCAGGACGCTCTGGAGAAGGCGAGCACCGTCCTGCGGGAGGCTGGCGAGTACACCGGCGACACGGTCAGCAAGGTGACGGAGGCGGTGAAGAAGGATCTCGCCATCACAGCCGTGCGACTCGCTCCCAAGTGGGAGGCCTTATCCGGAGAAGCCGCCGGCCTGTTCGAGGTTTGGCAGGGGAGGAGCAAGGCGTTCCTCGGTCGGGCGGCCACCGCGACAGGCGATTGGCTGCAGGAGCTTGGCAGCCGGCTCGAGCGCCAGACTTACCGGGCAGGGGAGATGACGGGTGCGGGCACATTCGAATGCGCCCGGTGTGGAGAGCGGCAAGCACTCGCAGCGCCCGGCCACCTCGGCGAATGCCTTAAGTGCCAGGGCAGCGAGTTCCGAAGGGTCTAGCCCGAAATGCAGGCCAGCCCACGTTTCGGGCTGGATGAGCGCTGCAACCAACGCGACTGCCGACCGCGCGATGAGGCTCTCGACCACTTGGTTCAGAACTGTGTCCCCGGTATTAGTGAGGATCGAGGATCATTACCCAGCATTTCGTTTCAGCTCAGCGGCGTCCCTCCGTGAACGCGCCGAGCCGGCTCACTCTGGATCTGATCGGCAGTACCGAAGCTGGTACCTTGCCGGGTTTGTTCCTGCGCCGTTGCGACAGAACCCCGGACGCCGAGGCATATTGGCAGTATGACGCGGCAGCCGGGCGATGGAAGCGCTACACCTGGGGCGAGATGCGGGACCTGGCTGCGCGCTGGCAAGCCGCACTCGCGCGGGAGAAGCTGGCGCCCGGCGAGCGGGTTGCCGTGCTGCTTAGCAACAGCGTCGAGTGGGTGTGTTTCGACCAGGCGGCGCAGTCGCTCGGGCTCGTGGTTGTGCCGCTCTACACCACGGATAATCCCGAGAACATCGCCTACATCCTGGGCGACTGCGGCGCACGCCTGCTGCTCATCGGCGAGATCGGCCAGTGGCACGCGCTGCTGCCCCTTAGAGCGGGCTTCCTGCAGCTCGCGCATGTGCTGTGCCTGGCCCGCTCGGAGCATGCGCCCGCCGCCGAGGGCGCACGGGTGAGTTTTGTTGCCGACTGGCTGGCTGATTCCGCCGGCCCGCTGGCCGTCGCCGCCGCAGATGCCCATGCCCTCGCCACGATCGTCTACACCTCGGGCACGACCGGGCGGCCCAAGGGGGTCATGCTGTCCCACCACAACATCTTGTCGAATGCCGAGGCGGTGCTGAAGCTCGTGCCGGGCTATCGCGAGGATCTCTATCTCTCGTTCTTGCCTTTGTCGCACGCGTTCGAGCGCACCGTCGGCTACTACATTCCGATCGTGACCGGTAGCACCGTCGCCTTCGCGCGCTCGGTGCAGGATCTCGCCGAAGACCTGCTCACGATCCGGCCCACCATGCTGGTCTCGGTGCCGCGCATCTACGAGCGCGTGTATGCGCGATTGCAGCATGGGCTCGAGGCGAAAGGCGCCGCGGCCAAGGCCCTGTTCCGTTGGGCGCAGGAGATCGGCTGGCGGCGCTTCGAGGCCGCTCAGCACCGCGGCGACAAGCCCGGTCTGATCGCTGCAATCGCGTGGCCGTTGCTGCGTCATCTGGTCGCCGACAAGATCCTGTCGCGCCTCGGCGGGCGGTTGCGGCTCGCGCTCTCCGGCGGCGCGCCGCTCTCCCCCAAGCTCTCGCACTGCTTCATCGGCCTGGGGCTGCCCCTGCTGCAAGGCTATGGGCTCACTGAAGCCTCCCCGATCGTCACCGGCAACACCGGCGACGACAACGTCCCCGACTCGGTGGGCGTGGCACTGCCCGGCATCGAGCTCAAGCTCGGCAGCGGGGACGAGCTGCTGGTCAAGGGCCCCAATGTCATGCTCGGGTATTGGAACGACCCGGCCAAGACCCGGGAGGCGATCGATGCCGGCGGCTGGCTGCACACGGGCGACGTGGCTCGCATCGACCGGCGCGGCCACGTGTTCATCGTCGGCAGGCTGAAGGAGATCCTGGTGCTGTCGACCGGCGAGAAGGTGCCGCCCAACGACTTGGAGCTGGCGATCACGGAAGATCCCCTGTTCGACCAGGCGATGGTGGTCGGGGAGGGCAAGCCGTATCTCGCCGCCCTCGTCGTGCTCAACCCCGAGGCTTGGCGCGAGTTGGCCCGAGCGCTTGCGGTGGATGCGTGCGATCCGCAATCGCTCAGGACGCCGGCGGTGGTGGAATACGTCCGCGAAAGGCTGCGCGGACTGCTGCGCAGGTTTCCTGCTTACGCACGAGTGCCCGAAGTATGGCTCACGCTCGAGCCCTGGACGATCGAAAACGGGCTTATCACCCCGACGCTGAAGATCAAGCGCGAGGAGATGGAGCGGCGGTTCGCCGGCACGATACGCGAGCTTTACGCGCAGCATGCTCTTCCCGCGGAATGAGCCTTATGCACCAGCCAGCAGCAGACATCGCAGAGATCCGAGCCGTGGTCGAGCGCGTCCTCGAGGGGCTAGGCTTGGCTGCGTTCCTGTTCACTTTGGAGCCGAAGGAAAGCGGCTGGCAACTCACGGTGGAATGCGCGGTTGACGGAGGCTGGCAGACGGTGATGTTGCCCGTCGATGCCGACGAGCTTCGCGCCAGCGTGCACGATGCCGCCGCGCGCGACCGGCTTCGAGCGGTCTGGAGCGAGCGGCTAAGCGAGTGCGCGAGGGGCGGCGCTGCGTCATAGGCGACAGCTGGCGCGCGAGGTCGGGCTCAAGGCGTCGACATGCCCGCTTTCAAGCTCGTCACCGACATCCGGCCCAGGGGCGATCAGCCCAAGGCGATCGACGCGCTTGCCGCCGGGGTGGCGCACGGCGAGGGTTCCAGACTCTGCTGGGCGTCACGGGCTCGGGCAAGACCTTCACCATGGCCAATGTCGTCGCCCGCGTTCAGAAGCCCACGCTGGTCATCGCCCACAACAAGACCCTTGCGGCCCAGCTCTACGGCGAGTTCCGCGACCTGTTCCCCGACCACGCCGTGGAGTTCTTCGTCAGCTACTACGACTACTACCAGCCCGAAGCATACCTGCCCGCCAGCAATCTCTACATCGAGTGGAGCGCATAGCGGAGCTCGACCCGCTGCGCGGCGGCAAGCCGCACCCGGTCGAGAAGGCTACTGTCTATCCCGCCTCCCACTATGCCACCGGCGAGAGCGAGCGTCACGATACTATCGGCGCGATCCGCGCAGAGCTGCACCAGCGCCTGGGCGAGCTGCGCGCCGCGGGCAAGCTGGTGGAGGCGCAGCGGCTGGAGAGCCGCACGCGGCAAGACCTGGAGATGCTGGAGCAATTCGGCTCCTGCCCGGGGATCGAGAACTACTCGCGTCATCTGGCGGGGCGTGCCGCGGGCGAGCCGCCGCCCTGCCTGCTGGACTACTTCCCCCCCCAGTTCCTGGTGTTCCTGGACGAGAGCCATCAGACGGTGCCGCAGCTGGCCGGGATGTATCGCGGCGACCGCTCGCGCAAGCAGACGCTGGTCGACTACGGGTTTCGTCTGCCCTCGGCCCTGGACAATCGCCCGCTGCAGTTCCACGAGTTCGAGGCGCGGGTGCGGCAGGTCGTTTTCGTCTCTGCCACGCCGGGTCCCCTCGAGCTGAAGAAGTCCAAGGGCCGGGTAGTCGAGCAGATCATCCGACCCACCGGGCTCCTCGACCCCGAAGTGGAGGTGCGCCCCGCCGCCAGACAGCTCGACGATCTGCTGGGCGAGATCCGCGCCCGCTCCGCCAGCCGGGAGCGCGTGCTCGTGACGTGCCTGACCAAGCGCATGGCCGAGGACCTCACGGACTACTACACGGACGTGGGAGTCAAGTGCCGCTACCTGCACTCGGACATCGAGACGCTGGAACGCGTGCGGCTGATCCGGGACCTGCGGATGGGCGTGTTCGACGCGCTGATCGGCATCAACCTGCTGCGCGAGGGGCTGGACATCCCGGAGTGCTCCCTGGTCGCCGTCCTCGACGCCGACAAGGAGGGCTTCTTGCGCTCGCACGTGTCGCTGATCCAGACCATCGGCCGCGCCGCGCGGCATCTGCACGGCAAGGCGATCCTGTATGCCGAGACCGTTACCAACTCGATCCGCACGGCGGTGGAGGAAACCAACCGCCGGCGGCAGATCCAGGGAAGCTACAACGCGGCGCACGGGATCACCCCGGCTGCGGTCCGGCGCAACATTCTCGACCTGTCCGCCCAGCTGTTCGACGCTGCGCCTCACGCGATGCCGCTGTCGGCCGAGGCCAAAGGCGACCTGCTGAGCGAAGACGAGCTCGCGCGACTGATGCGCGAGTGCACTGCAGACATGCAGCGAGCCGCGGCCGAGCTGGATTTCGAGACGGCTGCCTGGTTGCGCGACCGGCTGGCGCTGCTGCGCGACATGGAACTGGGGCTCAAGCTGCCCGCGCGCGCGCTGCTGGAAGCGGTCCAGCCCCGCCAGCGGCCCGCCCGGCGGCGCGGCGCGGGCCGGTACTGGCAGCGCACCCACCACAGATGAATGACGGAGCGCGACGTTCTTGCCCCTTCCCTCCCCCTCCCCCGCTCGCGGGGGAGGGTTGGGGTGGGGGCATCCTCCCAGTCACAGACCCCACCGTCATCCGATCGCGCAACGCTCGCTAACACCATGCACGCGGCGCTCCGAGACAAGATCGCGCGGCTGCCGCCCGAGCCGGGCGTTTACCTGATGCGCGACCGCGCGGGACGCATCGTCTACGTGGGCAAGGCGGTTAACCTGCGCGAGCGCGTCCGCTCTTACTTCGCGCGCAGCGACCCGCGCGCCTTCGTCCCGCTCCTGGAGGACCTGCTCGGCGACATCGAAGTCGTTCTGGTGCGCAACGAGAAGGAGGCGCTGCTGCTCGAGAACGAGCTGGTGCGCCGCCACAAGCCCCGCTTCAACGTCAAGCTGCAGGATGGGAAGAATTTCGTCTACCTCCGGCTCGATCCGCGCGAGACCTACCCGCGCCTTGAAGTGACGCGGCGCGCGCAGGAGGACGGGGCGCGCTACTTCGGTCCGTATCCGCTGGCGCGCGCGCTGCGCGAAACCCTGCGGCTGGTGAACCGCCATTTCAAGCTGCGTACCTGCTCCGATCACGACCCGGCCAGCCACAAGCGGCGGCCTTGCCTGTTGTGCCAGATCGCGCGCTTTCCCGCGCCTTCCGTCTATGACATCCCGCCGGAGCAGTACCGTCGGCATGTGCGCGACGCCATCCTGTTCCTCGAGGGCAAGCGCACCGAGCTGGTAGACACGCTGGAGAGCCGCATGGAGGAAGCGGCCGCCGCCATGCGTTTCGAAGAGGCCGCGCGGCTGCGCGATCCGCTCGACGCCGTCGCGCAAACCCTGGAGCCGCAGAAGATCGTCTCCACCGAGCCGGTGGACAGAGATGCGCTGGGTCTGGCACGCACAGCGGACCGTTTGGCGATCTATTTGCTGCGGGTACGTCAGGGCCGGGTCACGGGCGGTCAGGCCTTTATCTTCCGCGGACAGGCGTTCCCCGTGGCCGAAGTACTCGCCTCCTTTCTCAACCTGTACTACGCACAAAGCGAATCCATCCCCGCTCAGATCCTGCTGCCCGTCGAGATCGACGGCTGCGAGGCCCTCGGCGAGGTGCTCTCGGAGCGCAGGATCGGACCGGTGGAGCTGCGGGTTGCCAAGCGGGGTGCGGAGATCGAGCTGGTGCGAATGAGCGGCGACAACGCCCGATCCGCGCTCGGCCAGCGGCTCGGCGAGGACATCGCCGATGTCCTCGGCCGCCTCGAGCGTAGGCTTGCTCTGAGCCGTCTTCCGCGACGCATGGAGTGTGTGGACGCCTCCCACTTCCACGGCGGCGCGTTGGTGGGGTCGCTGGTGGCCATGCGCGACGGGCAGCTCGACAAGGATCGCTACCGCCGTTACCGGATCACGACCGTCGCCGTGGGCGACGACTACGCCGCCTTATATGAAGTGATATCCCGGCGCCTCAGACGAGGCGTGAGCGAGAGCGACCTCCCCGATCTGCTGGTCGTGGATGGCGGCAAGGGGCAGCTCGGCTGCGCGCGGGCGGCCATGATGGACCTGGGCGCGACCGATCTGGATGTGGTGGCCCTCGCTAAGCGGCGCGAGATCGGCCCGGCCGAACCCGGTCTGCAAGCGCGGAAAAAGATGCCGGAGCGTATTTTCCTTCTCGGACGCCGGGATCCTGTCGTATTGCGTGCGGATTCCCCGGAGCTGCTGCTGCTGACGCGGCTGCGCGACGAGGCGCACCGCTTCGCCATTGCCTATCAGAGAAAGGTGCTGCGCAGGGAGCGGCTGCGCTCCGAACTCGAGGAGATTCCGGGCGTGGGGCCCAAGCTGCGGCAGGCTCTGCTGCGGCACTTCGGCTCCCTCCAGCAGGTCCGGGAAGCCGGGATCGAACAGCTCGCCGCGGTCCGCGGCGTGGGGCCGCGCCTGGCGCAAAGGATCCATGCGTTCCTGCACCAAACTCGAACACAGGAGCGGCCGCCCGCCCAGCAGTTGATGTGAGTCAACTCCGCGGGCGTGCCGCGGAGGAGAATGTTGCTCCTGCTGCCGGGGGTTGATAGGTGCCGATCGATCGGGTTCTCAGCCGCAACCATCGATCCGTGCCGCAGCCGGGCCAACGAGGGTGTGGACGCCATGGACAAGAAGACGCAGATCAACGTCTGGTATGCGCATCGCCGTGCTGGCGGTGCTGTTCTTCCAGCAGTGGTGGATCCAGCGGCAGCAGGTCCAGACCATTCCATACGCGGTGCGCGAGCTGGTAAGCTCGGCCTTCGAGAAGGCGCTCGACATCCTCGGCAAGTACCGCCAGCAGCTCGACGAGGGAGCGAAGCGGCTGCTCGAGAAGGAAACCCTCACACGCGAAGAGTTGCCGGTACTGGAGGGGTTCAAGATGGCGGCAGCGTCTGGCTTGTCGCTGTGACGTGACGCGACGTGGTTGCCGCCTGGAGGCCCGTCGCGGTGACAGCCGGGGACGGAGGAGAATGGCATGAAGTGGAAGCAAGATCTCATAGAAGATGTTTGGCAGCACACCCGGACGGCGTCCGATGCGGATGGGTCGGTATGGCGGCAGGATGCGTGCGGTGCGTGGATTCGCCGCGACCAGTTCGAGCATGAAGGCGCCGAGTTCGGATGGAGGATCGAGAACGTTTCGCGCGGGGGCCCGGACATCGCGCCGAACCTTCGCGCATTTCATGTGCGCAATCACTTCGAAATGAGCAGCAAGCGCCCGCATTGTGCCGTGACGGCGGATCGCACGGATGTGCCGGCCGGCGAGTACATCAGCCCGCCGCGCAACCGCAGTGCCTAGCCTGGCCGACCGCGACGGCACGCCAAACCTATCATCCTGACCAACGACCATGACCTCCCGATCATCGAACGACGAGCGCAGGCGTGCCGGCCCCGAGTTGTCGGCGGCCATCGAGAGGCTGGCAAGCGACCCCGAGCGCAAGAGCCGGCCCACGCTCGCAGAGGTGCGGGCTGACCTCGAGAAAGGGGGCTTGCAGTGGTCGCGCAACGGCGAGCTGCTACACCCGCAGGACCGAACGTCGCAGCTCATCGAGCTGGACGAACTGATTGCGCTATACGGCGAGGAAGCGCCCGCACTCGACGTGGTCACGACCAAAGCGCGTTCAAGTCTGTCTGGCGATCGAGACGGCTGAATCGGGCAAACCCCTCAGCGGTCGCATGCGACCTCCGGTACTCGACGCTCCGGAGGATTTCAACCCGTTGCAGGCAGAGTCCGCTCCTGTGCCCGCGATCCTGCATCCGATCTGCTGACCCCGGCGTGCCGGCTGGACCTCTCGTGCGCGCCATTCCCTCTTGACGCTCCCGAGCACGCGAATTTGATCTTGCTCAAATCGCGCCGTGTGGATGTCTGTAGCATGGTTTGCTGGCGGCATGCCTCGAACCGCAGCTGAGGCCAAATCAATCATGTCCGTGCGTCTGGAAACGCTTCCCGAAAGCGATCTGGTCCTGATCGAGTTCGATCACCAAATGGATCCCGAATCGCTCGCTGAATGCGCTGAGAAATTCGATCGAGTTCCGCGCATCTGGTGGAAACACGTCTCAGTCGTGTTACGTGGAGTGGACGCTATCGATCCGGATGCGCTCGGCCTGCTGCGCTACATGGCAGAGCGTGCGAGCGGATGCAGTCTGCGGTTGGTGGAATGCCGACCCAAGGTTGCAAGCGACCTGCAGGCTGGCGCACTCTTGCGGCGCTTCAACCGCGCGGGTGGCTTGCCGAATAGTCCGTTTACCGAGGCGACGCAAGAGAAAGTTGCCGCATCGTCGCGCCACAGGCGCACTTCAATGGAGCTGGAAAATATGGAACCGACCGCCGAGCAGCTCATGTGGATGTACGAGAACATGCTTCTCATTCGGGAATACGAAGAGACGATGGCTAAGGTCTATCTCGAGGGGAAGCTCCCACCGCATATTCAGAAGGGCCTGGCCTTCGATATCGGCTCCGGTCCGGTGCCGGGGGAAATGCACCTTTCTGCCGGGCAGGAGCCGGTGGCGGTGGGCGTGTGCGCGCATCTGCGCAAGGAAGACACGGTGGTCGGCACGCATCGGCCCCATCACTTCGCCATCGCCAAGGGCGTGCCGCTGGACCGCATGACCGCCGAGATGTTCGGCAAGGCGACGGGGCTCGGCCGTGGCAAGGGCGGCCACATGCATCTGTTCGATCCCGAGCACAAGTTCAGTTGCAGCGGAATCGTCGGCGCCAGCATGCCGCCCGCCTGCGGCGCCGCGCTGGCAGCCAAGAAGCTGGGCAAGGACTGGGTCGCGGTTGCGTTTTTTGGAGAGGGAGCTGCCAATCAGGGGACCTTCCACGAGTCGCTCAACCTTGCGGGCCTGTGGAAGCTGCCGGTGATCTTCGTGTGCGAGGACAACAAGTGGGCCATCTCGGTGGACAAGGACCATTCCACGGCGATCCGCTGCGATGCCGACCGCGGAGTCGCATATGGGATAGCGGGCATCGGCGTGGCCAAGAACGACGCACTGGAGGTGTTCAAGGCAGCCGGGGAGGCGGTCGCGCGCGCCCGCAAAGGCGGCGGGGCGACGCTCATCGAGGTCAAAACGGACCGCTACATGGGCCACTTCCAAGGCGATGCGGAGGTGTACCGTCCGAAGGGCGAAGTGGACGAGCTGCGCAAGTCCGACCCGATTCCGAGCCTGGCCGGAACCCTGCGCGCACGCGGCATGCTCGACGAGGCAAAGGATAAGGCGATCCGGGAGAGGGTCCACGGGAGCGTCACCAAGGCTTTCGACTTCGCGCGCCAGAGCCCGTATCCGGCTCCGCGCGAGGCGCTCGAGCACGTTTTCGCTTGATGCCGGACAGCCGTCGCTACAGCACAGAAATCGAGGAGACAGGACATGACTACGGCACGTAAGTTGACGATGGCCCAGGCCATCGTCGAGGCGATCGGACAGGAGATGGAGCGGGACCCGAAGGTCTTCGTGATGGGCGAGGACATCGCCAAGTACGGCGGCATCTTCAGCGCCACCAGCGGGCTGCTCGACCGCTTCGGCCCCGAGCGCATCATGGATACGCCGATCTCCGAATCGGCCTTTATCGGCGCCGCGACCGGCGCCGCCGCCGAGGGCATGCGGCCGATCGCCGAGCTGATGTTCGTCGACTTCTTCGGCGTTTGCATGGACCAGATCTACAACCATCTCGCCAAGAACACGTACATGTCGGGCGGAAACGTGCGGCTGCCGGTGGTGCTGATGACCGCCATCGGCGGCGGCTACAACGACGCCGCTCAGCACTCGCAGTGTCTGTATGGGCTGTTCGCGCACGTGCCCGGGCTGAAGGTGGTCGTTCCCTCCAATGCGTACGACGCCAAAGGGTTGATGATCCAGGCGATCCGCGACGACAACCCGGTGATGTACTTCTTCCATAAAGGCATCATGGGGCTGCCGTGGATGGCCTACTACGAAGGCAGCACGACCGAAGTGCCGCAGGAGGCGTACACCATTCCCTTCGGTCAGGCGCGGATCGCCCGAGAAGGAACGGACGTCACCATCGTCACCCTGAGCCAGATGGTGCAGAAGGCACTTGTAGCCGCTGGCGAGCTGGAAAAGGAGGGCATCCGCGCCGAAGTCATCGATCTGCGCACCTTGGAGCCCTTGGACGTCGAAACCGTGGCACGCTCCGTGATGAAGACGGGGCGTCTACTGATCGCCGACGAGGACTACCTCAACTTCGGGCTCACCGGCGAGATTGCTGCTGTTATCGCAGAGCGCCTGGATCAGATCGCGCTCAAGGCGCCGGTCCGCCGCCTGGGCGTACCCGGCGTCCCGATACCCTACAGCCGTCCGCTGGAGCAGTTCGTCATTCCGCAGGTGCAGCATATAGCCGATACGTGTCGCAGCATGGTCGAGGCGAAGCTCGCGAGAGCGGCGTGACCGACGTCGTGCTGCCGGATAGCGTCTGGGAGGGGGTCGACCCGAGTACCGAGGCGCTGGTGGACAAATGGTTGGTGGGCGAAGGCGACCGGGTCGCCGCCGGTCAGGTGTTGGCCAAAGTGGTGCTCGTCAAGACGAACCTCGAGGTGACTGCGCCCACTGATGGCATCGTCGAACGGATCCTGGTCACCGCAGAGCAGACGTTCGCAAAGGGCCGACTGCTCGCCACGCTTCGCCAGGCGTGATATGTCGCTCGGCGCTGTCGCCGTTTGCGCCGCGACTGCGCGGCAGGAGCAGGAGTGGATCGCCTTTGCGCTGCGCGAGCCGGTCTCGCAACCGGCCGTGCGCGTGTGGGCATACGCGGCCGCGGCAGTGGTGCTCGGCTGTTCCGGGCGATCGACTCCCGCCATGCATGAGCGGGCGGCCGCGGCGGGAACGGAGCTGTGCATCAGGCCGAGCGGGGGCGGGGCCGTGCTCGCCGGACCGTGGTTGCTCGGCACGTCGGTGATCCTGCCGCCGCAGCATCCTCTCGCCGTTGCGAGCATTGTCGAGGGCTTCCGCTGGTTCGGGCTTTGCCACGCTGCCTGGCTGCAGAGCATCGGCATCGCGGCCCGTGCCGTGCCGTCGGCCGTGGCGCCGCACGGACGTGCGTTGCCCTGGGCCTGTTTCGCGAGCTTGTCGCACTGGGAGGTCGAGGCCGGCGGCGGCAAGATCGTCGGGCTGGCGCAATTGCGGCGACGCAACGGCGTCCTGTTTTCGTCCGCGGCTCTGGTGGCTCCGCCGCCCTGGGAACTGCTGTGCGATGTGCTGGGCGAGCCGCCTGAGGACGCTGCAGTGCTCGCTGCGCGCACCGCATCCTGCAGGGACATCTTGGGAGTTCAAACCACCGCCGAGGCGTTGGCCCCCTCTCTCCTGATGCGCCTGGCACAGGGCCTGTCTCGGTTCGACGCAGCGCCGCGGCCGGGCCCGATCCCTGCGGTGGTGGTTCGCTAGTCCGCCAGCGGCACGGGCACGTAGGCGACATTCCCCCGGCGCCAGACGAGAAGCGCGACCGTGCCTCCACGCGGGGTCTGCCCAAGAGCTTCTTCCAGGTCCGCGAGGCGGTCGGTGCGCGTGTCGTTAATCGCCAGGATGACGTCTGCCTCTTGGATGCCCGCTTTCAGCGCTGGACCGCCGACGCTACGGACGAGCAGACCCCCATCGATTCCCAGCCAGCTGCGCTGGCTCGGCGTGAGCTCGGTCAGCACCAGGCCGAGCCGGTCGGGAAGCGTCTCCTCGAGCTCGGGTTCTGCGCGCCAACGCTCGGCCACCAGTTCGCCGACCGTCACCGTCACCTCCCTCGCGTCCCCGCGGCGCCATACCTCCAGCTTGATGGTGGCGCCCGGGGGCGTCGCGGCGATCAGGCGCACCAGGCTGCTCGAGTCTTCGACCGGAGTCCCGTCGACCTTCAGAATCACGTCTCCGGGCAGCAGGCCGGCATCGTCTGCCGGGCTCGCCTTCTCGACGGCCACCACGAGCGCGCCCGCTGCCCTCTCGAGATTGAAGGCGGCTGCCAGCTCCGGTGTCACCTCCTGGATCTGCACGCCCACCCGACCGCGGATCACTCTGCCCTGCGTCCGAAGCTGGTCGGCGACCATGATGGCGACATCGATCGGGATGGCAAAGGACAGACCCATGTAGCCGCCGCTGGCGCTGTAGATCATCGAGTTGATGCCTACCACCTCGCCGCGCAGGTTGAACAGTGGACCGCCGGAGTTCCCGGGGTTCACCGCCACGTCGGTTTGAATGAACGGCACTTCGCTCTCGTCCGGAACCAGACGACCCTTCGCACTCACGATCCCGGCAGTCACACTGTTCTCGAATCCGAACGGGGAGCCAATCGCCGCCACCCACTCCCCGACCTCGAGCTTCGCCGGATCGCCGATCGTCACCGCGCGCAGGTCCCTGGCGTCGATTTTGATCAACGCGACGTCCGTGCGCTCGTCGACGCCGATCACCTTGGCGTTGAACTGGCGCTTGTCGACGAGCCGGACGATGGCCTCGTCGACGTCGGCGACCAGGTGCGCGTTGGTCAGGATGTAGCCGTCCTGGCTGATGAGAAACCCCGAGCCCAGCGTGCGCGCAGGATACCCGCCTGGAGCGGGAGGAAGGGAGCGCCGGAAGTGATCGTAGAGGGGATCGTCCGGCGACAGCCCCGGAACCTCGGGTTGCATTTCCAGGCCGCGGGCCGTCCTGGTCGCGCTGATGTTGACCACCTTGTCGCCTTCCCGCTTCACGAGGGAGACGAAGTCAGGAAACGGTGCGTTGGCCGTCGGCCCGGTCGCCGATCGCTCGGGTCCTGCCGTCACTGCTTGTCGTGGAGTGCAGGCAACCAGGAGCAGAACGATCAAGGCGAGAGTTCTTCTGGCCATCTTCGTCTCCTTCCTAGAACCAAGGTAAGAGGGAAAGACTCGGCACCTAACGCAACGCGGCTCGTTCCTCAGGACCGCGCAGGGCGGTCTGGCGCCGCGGCCCGAGCAGTGCCTCGATGCGTTCGCGGTCCAGGTCTTCCTCTTCCTCCAAGCCTAGGGTAAGCCGATCCAGGTCGGCGCTGTGCTCTTGCAGCACGGCGAGCGCGCGCTGCTCGGCTTCGTTCAACAGCCCGCGAACGGCCTGGTCGACGGCCTGGGCCGAAGACTCCGAGAACCGCCGCGGCTGGGCGATCTCGCGTCCCAGAAACGGGTGCTCCTCGCTGTCGCGCAGATCGACCGGCCCGATCGCCTTCGACATGCCCCAGCGCGCGACCATCGAGCGCGCGAGGGCGGTCGCCTGGCGGATGTCGTCGTCGGCCCCCGAGCTGACTGTCCCCAGACGCTCGCGCTCCGCTGTCCTTCCGGCGAGCATCACCGCCAGCCGGTCCTTGAGATAGTCCTCCGGCAGCGTGTGACGCTCCTGCTCGGCGAGCTGCTGCGTGCCGCCCAGCGCCCGCCCGCGCGGAACGATGCTCACCTTGTAGAGAGGGTCCGCATGCGGGAGAAAGTAGGCGACGATCGTGTGGCCCGCCTCGTGGATGGCGAGACGGTGCCGCTCCTCGGGCTGGATCACGAGCGACCGGGTAGCGCCGAGTATGATCCTGTCGCGCGCCTCGTCGAGATGGCGGCGGGCAACCCTGTCCGCGCTCGCGCGTGCGGCGAGGATCGCCGCCTCGTTCACCAGGTTCTTGAGGTCGGCGCCGGAGAAGCCCGGTGTGGTCGCGGCGATGTCGTGCAGGTCGACGTCCGGGGCGAGCGGCACCTCGTGCGTGTGCACTGCGAGAATCGCTTCGCGGTCATTGCGATCCGGCAGGTCGAGCATGACGTGGCGATCGAAGCGCCCGGGGCGCAACAGGGCGGGGTCGAGGACGTCCGGGCGGTTGGTGGCAGCCAGGACAATGATCGCCTCGTGTGGGGCAAACCCGTCCATCTCCGCGAGGATCTGGTTCAGCGTCTGCTCACGCTCGTCGTGGCCGCCGCCCAATCCGGTGCCCCGTGTGCGTCCGACCGCGTCGAGCTCGTCGATGAAGATGATGCAGGGCACCTGCTTCTTCGCGGCCTCGAACAGATTGCGTACACGCGCGGCGCCGACGCCTACGAACACTTCAATGAACTCGGAGCCCGAGATCGAAAAGAACGGCACTCCCGCCTCGCCCGCCAGTGCCCGGGCAAGCAGCGTCTTGCCCGTGCCGGGCGGACCCATGAGCAGCACGCCGCGAGGCAGGCCGGCGCCCAGGCGGCGGAACTTCTCGGGATTGCGCAGATAGTCGACCAGTTCCTGGACCTCGCGTTTGGCGTTTTCCTGGCCGGCGACATCGGCGAAGGTCGTCTTCGGGCGCTCCGCCTGCCGCACGGTGCTCTGCAGAAAGCGCTGGAGTTCCCCTCCCCTGCCGAGCCCGCCGCCGATGAGGCGCGAGGCTCGGATGTAAAACCACGCGACCATGCCTAGCAGGAGCCAGGGGAGCAGGTAGAGCAACGGCGACCCCTTCCCGCCTTCCTCGGCCCGTACCTGGATGTTCTGGCGCTCGAGTGCCGCCAGCAGCTCGTCGTCGCCGACCGCAGGCATGCGAGTGACGAAACGCTGGCTCTCGGCGCCCTCCGTACCAAGGCGCTGAGCCTGGTGCAGCCGGCCTGCAATCTCACTGTCCCGAAAGATCACTTCGGCGACCTCTCCCTGGGCGACCCGGCGCTTGAACTCGCTGTAGCTGATCTCGATGCCGCCGGGCCTGAGCGTAAGGGAGTGAACCAGCGCGGCGAGAAGCAGCAGGATCAGGAGGTAGGGCAGCGCCGCACGCAGCTGCTCGGAGGGCGGGCCTCGCTGGGGTGTCCGTTGGTCGGCCATGGCACACGGTTCTCAATCGCTCCGATCCTAAGGGCCTGCAGCGGCCCCGGTCTGATCTGTGTCAAGCATTTCCCCCGTGGGGGCGAAAGATTGATCCGGGTCAAGAGGCCCGAGCGCGGTTCGGCCACACTGGCTGGGCACTCCAGGAGCAACGCAGATGGCCGGATGGATCGTCCCGCCACCCAAGACGCCCACGAAGAGCCCGGCGCAGTACGCTGAAGAGCGGCGACGGAAGGTGCGCTGGCTCGAGGCCCAGGGTCTGCTCGAATCCGAGCGTATCAAGGCGGCGCTGCTCGCCGTGCCGCGGGAGAACTTTATCCCCGCGGAGTACCGCGACTACTCCTACGAGGAGGTGCCATTGCCCCTGCCCGGCGTGTCGGCCACGATCTCCTGTCCGCACAGTTACCCGCTGTTCTACGAGCCGCTCGGCCTGGACCGCGGGCATCGGTTCCTGGAGGTCGGCACGGGATCGGGTTACGGGGCCGCCGTGGCCCGCGAAGTGGTCGGTGCCGAGGGGCTGGTGGTCTCCGTCGAGATCGATCCCTTGACCCATGAGTTCGCGAAACAAAATCTGAAGCGCGCCGGCTACACCGACGTCGTCCTGGTGCTCGGCGACGGCGGGTTGGGATATCCGCAGGCTGCGCCCTACGACCGCATCGCCATCACTGCGGCGTGCGCCGACATCCCGGCGCCGCTCATCGCGCAGCTCAATGTGGGCGGACGCGCGATCGCCCCGCTGGTCGAGAACGAAGGTCAGAACCTGACCTTAGTGACGAAACAGCCCGAGGGGGTCCGGCGGGAGACACTTTGCCAAGTGCTGTATGTAGCCCTGCGCGGCGCCTATGCAGGCGGAGCCGAAAGCGTCGATCGATAGGCCATTGATCGATGCGATCGCCAAGCGCACCTCTGCGAGGAGGAAGAGATGAAGAGCGTCAGAATCCATCGCGATGCCGAGACGGGCAGGCTCGGCTACCGCGTGCGCGACGGGCAGAAGATCCTCCAGCAGGAGCTCTCAGTGCACACCGATATCGGCAAGCTGCGTCGCCACCTGCGCCGCACCGTCGGTAAGAGCATCATCATGGAGGGCTTGGGCAGCTGAGCCGCAGCTCCCAGGGCGCAATATCGCGGCGTATTGTGCCGCATGGTGGTCGGGAGCTCTCAGCGGCCCGCGGGATCAAGACCGAAATCTGTCGACCCTACTGGCACGGCCTAGCATGTGACATGCAGGACCGCGTTCGCTCGGTCCGGGTGCTGCTTCAGCTCCGCAATGGCCTCAGCCGTCGGCAAGATCACCAATTTGATCCGCCGACGCTTGGCCTCACGTTTCACCTCATCCATGACCGGTAAGGCGCCAGTCCCGGTGCCGATCACAAGCCGCCGGCATTTCCACGGGATGTCTTCCTCAACGGACAGCGGAGTGTGTCCAAAGGCCTCGCGGAACTTCTTGGAGGGCCCTTTCTTCCGCTTGCGGACCTGCTCGCGGTCGATCACCACGTCATGCTCGTAAGTGACCCCATCGATGCGAATGGAACCAAAGGAAAGGGCTTCGAAGCGCATACATACCTCCTTCGGGGTAATTCCGCATGGCAGTGCTGAATGATGATCCACCGAGCAATCCCACTACGGGCCAATGAGCCATCGCGACCTTGAATGCTGGAGTGATGTCAGAGGTTCGCAAACGGCCATTATGCACAGTTGCGGATCATGTGGGACCTCACAGCTTGTAGCCGAACTTGCGCAGCATCTGTTTGCGCGCAGCGATGTCAGGTTCGGTCTCGATGCCTTTGCTCTTCATGCCGTCGATGACACCCAGGATGCCGCGCCCGCTGTCCGTCTCGGCCACGATGACCTCAACCGGGTTGCCCGTAGCGCAGTAGATCGCGCACACCTCGGGCACGGCTTTGATCGTGTTCAAAATGTTCATCGGAAAACCGCTGCTCACGAAGATGATGAAGCAGTGACCGCAGCCGAGCGCGAGTGCGTTCTTCTTCGCCAGGTCCAGAAGCTCGTCGTCGTTGCCGGTCCAGCGCACCAGCGCCGGACCACTCGACTCGCAAAAGGCGATTCCGAACTTCATTTGCGGCACCGTCTGCACGATGGCTTCGTGCAAATCCTCGATGGTCTTGATGAAGTGCGACTGTCCGAGGATGAAGTTGATGTCGGGCGGCTTCTCGATGGGGACAGTTTTCAGTTCCATGCGCAATCTCCTTCGGTTTGACGCGCTCGTGGGAACGCGGATCAGCCCACTGCAAGCGGAGAGACGAGGGCAAGAATTCCGGCGAGCATTGCGATGCCAGCCTAGCACTTTCGCGGGGGCGCGGTCTCCAGCGGCACTGGGTGTGTCGCGATCGCAGATCGGCACTCACCTCGTCGCGGCGCTGTGAGGCCATTCGGTCTCCAGACCGAGGAAGGGACGTCCTGCGACCAAGGCCTCCGAAGGGGGCGTGCAGCAAGGGAGTGACCCAACGAGCAATGTCTATAGAGTAGCTTAACAGTACACATGGAGGCAGCCGTGCGGACCAACATCAAGATCGACGACGACACAGCCACCCAAGTACCGCGGACCGCCTCGGGGCACTTCCCGAGCCCTTCCTCAGCTCCCGCAGGCCGATCCCGCACTCCGCCTTGAGCCCTCCCGCCACACGTGATACGGTTGGATTTCCTATCCGTTATCCGTCGTCGAAGACGCCCAGCACAGAGAGGATCTCACATGCAGAGCAGAGAGACCATCACGTGGATTGCGGCAGGGATCGCGGTCGCGGTAAGTGCGACGGTGGCGCTGGCCGCGGGCGGCGGAACGCTCAACGACCCGCAGGAGACCTACACCAATAGCTGGAAGGGGATGCCGAACGACGGCGTGATCGCCAGCGTCACGGTGCAATTCGTCACCTACGAGCTGAACTCCGTGGCCGGCAAATACAAGCTCATTCCGGTGTTGCTGCGTACCGGTGCGCGCTCGGCTCCCCTCACCCTGGCCCTCGAGCAGGACCGCCTCGTCGTGAGTTGCGGCGGCAAGAAGATCGCTGCCAGCTTCCAGCTCTCGGCGCTCGACCGGACGCTGTGGGATTCGCTGCCGCCGGACACGAAGAGGCGACTCACCTATCCGGAGCAGCTGAGCCCCGACAGCGCGATGATGGTGTATGCCTTCGTGCCCCTGGCGGACTTGAAGGGGCAGCTTGAAGGCTTCGAATACACGATCAAGTCGCTGCCCGCGCCCCTGCTGCTGCAGCCAGAGCCGAAGAAGAAGGCCGCGGCGCTTCCCGACGACGCCAGCGGTTGACCCTGCGCCCCTTGACGACACATGGTCGGTGAGCTCTGGAGGGCACTCCTCGACTACCTGAAGCGCACGCCATACTGGCCAGTGCTCGAGCCCCTGCTGTTGGTCGGGTTCTTGTGCATCGGCGTGTGCATCGTGTCGTATCAATACTTGCAGTGGCGCTATCAGGTCACACTTGACCTGCCACTGTTCCTGCAGAGCTATCTGCTGCGGCAGGTGTCCGTCGGCTTCGCCGCCGTGGTCGGCGTTTTCATCGTGCTCACCGCCGGACGCGCCATGAGGGCGCAAGCCCGGCCCCCAGCCTCGGGTGCTGCCCAGGGAACACAACCGCCCGGCCGCGGGCGACGGCTCGAGTCGGGCTGGGCCGGACGGATCGGTCTGGTGTTGCTGATCGGCGCCATGGCGCTCTACCTTTTGCAGGTGTGGACACCCGAGTTCAAGGTGAGCCCGATCCGGGTGCGTTTCGCCGCGTTCGGTGCCTTCGCCGCCGCTCCGCACGCGGATCAGGACCGCGGCCGGGAGAAGGCAACGGCGGACTACCGGCGTCTGCGCGAGATCACGCAGTATCTGCTGTACGAGATCAACCACCGCCAGCGCGCGTGGCAGCTGGAGTTTGAAACAATCCCGTTCCGCACCGACCTCGTCAGCAAGGCCGACGAGGACCGTTGCGCCGAGGATGACACGCCGCCGTTGTGCATCGCCGAGGCCTTTCACACGTCGATGATCAAGGCCGACGGAGCGCATCCGCCCCTCGTGCTCATCATCGCCGAACCGCTTGGCGGGGGCGGCACTCGCGCGTGGTTCTGGCTCAATCGAGGCCCGGTGTCCGTCGTCACCACGAGCGACTGGGGCGGACCGGGCAGCGCGGGCTCGATCGAGTACCTCGCCTACGCGCTCGTCGTGCAGAGCGTGATGATCCACATGCAGGCACACTGCGGGTTTGCACAGCCGCCAGCCGGTGCGCCCGAGGGCGTGGTGGTAGGCAACGTGTTCGACTTGCAGCCGGGCATCGATGCCATGCGTGCTGCCGTGCTCACCGGCCACTTCTCGCGGGACGACGAGCGGCGGCTGCTCAACTGCTTCGGTCCGGAGTACATGCGCACCGCCGTCGGCTTGTTGAGCCTGGGCTGGCTGCGCTCGGGGCCGGTACGCGACACCCTGCGCAAAGTCTACGGCGTGGAACTCCTCGGCAGTTGATTCGCAGCGCTCGCTGATCCAGGTAAGACCTACTGCTGTCTTCGCGGTAGACTAGGCGAGCAAAGAGCAACTGCGGAGCAACCCCATGAGCGCGGTCTTTACCCCCACTCGGTACAAGCTCTCGGTCGGAGGCTACCACAAGCTCTTGGCGGTAGGAGCTCAGCATTCCATCGAGTCGCTGACGCCGACAAACTGACGCGCCGGCCGCCACTCGGCTCACCCGAGAGCAGTCATTCGCCCCTGCGTCGACGGTCAACGCTTTCCTGCACGAACGCCCTTCGCAACTGGAATCTCGTTTGGGCTCTCGGCTCCTAGACCGGGCAGGTCACAAGGCTCGAGCGCGACGTCCCGCAGACGATGGACCTGGCCATCGTGCAGTGCTCGTCCATTGCTGCCAGCGCGTCAAGCTTGTCTGGTCTGTTGCCGATCACCTCGCTCACATCGCCGCCGCCGGCACGAAAATACCCCGTCCGTGCAGCTTGCCATGCTCGAGGTCGTTCATGGCATCGTTGAACGCGGCGAGCGGATAGATCCGGGTCTCAAGCCTCACCCGCCCCTCGGCGGCAAGCGTCATCAACTCGGAAAGGTCGTTATAGGTGCCGACGAGATTGCCAACGAAGTTGATCTCCTGCGAGATCATGTCGATGGCCGGCACATCGATCATGCCGCCGTAGCCGATGACGTAGTACGTGCCAGCGCGACGCAACATGCCGATCCCATCGGCGATGGCACCGCCCTCGCCGACGAAGTCGACGACCACCTCGCAACCCGCGCCGCCGGTGATCTCCTTGACCATCGCCACCTGGCTGCCGTTCGCGAGCACGGTGTGATCTGCACCGCATTTCTTTGCCAGCTCAAGCGCGCCTTCCGAATTGTCCACGACGATCACATCGGCGGCCGTCAACGCCTTGAGCGATTGGATGCCGATGTGCCCGAGGCCTCCGCCGCCACCGATCACGGCCGCATGCGTTCCGGGATACAGCAGCGGGATTGCCTTCTTCACTGCGTGGTAGGCCGTGAGCCCCGCATCGGCCAGGGCCGCCACATCCTGCGGCCGGATCTTGGGATCGAGCTTGACTACCGCCCTCGCACCGGTCTTGAGAAACTCGGCAAAGCCTCCGTCGGTGTCGATGCCGGGGAAGGCGCCGCGGCTGCAATGCATGTCGTCGCCGGAGCGGCAATGCCGGCAGAACCCACAAGATATCAGCGGGTGAACGATGACGGTGTCGCCGACGCCGACGTGCTCGACAGCGGCGCCCACAGCGTGCACCCAACCCGCATTCTCATGGCCTAGCGTGTACGGCAGTTTGACGTGGCTCTTTTCCTTCCACTGGCCTTCGACGATGTGCAGGTCGGTTCGGCAAAGCCCGGCGCCGCCGATGCGCACGACTACATCGTGCGGCCCGGTGATCTTGGGGTCGGCAACTTCTTCCAGAATCGGTCGCTTGCCGTAATCGTGCAGGCGGACTGCTTTCATGGCGGCTACTTCTTCTGAAGCGTGTAGCGTACGGTCTGCACGCGGATGAAGCCGTCCTTGAAGACGAACGTGTCGATGCCGTCGTCGATCTTAGTCTTGGCAGAATCGGCCGTCCATTCGAGGAGCAGGATGTCGTTTTCGTAGAGCTGCGTCTTCAGATTCCATTTGGCCTTCGGCACGTCGGAGAGCAGTTTAGTGAAGGCCTGGCGAATGCCCGCCTTGCCCCGCAAGACACCCGCGGGCGTCATGAAGAATGCGTCATCGCTGTAATCGGCGACGATGCCGTCAAGATCCTCGCCTCCCAGCGCCTCGGCGTGATGCTGAAAGATTTGCTTCGGTGTACGAGTGCTCATTGCTATCCTCCTGGCGGGAATTAGACGCTTGACGAAGCGGCGCAGTCCTTTGAACCGACTAGGGCGGCTCAATAGTATTATGCTGAAACCACCACAGTCTAATCTTGATCGCTACGATCCCGGCGCCGTTGATCTAAATCAATCGTTAACGTTACTTCCGGGCCGCGTTTGCCCGCATCGACACCGCGGCCGTGGGCCCCGGCCGCGTCACGGCTTGCTCGTCCTGATCGGCTCGTCGGTGAGCAGGTCGACGGTTGGCGGCCGTCGGCACAATCCCCGCGATGAGCCCGCACGGCTCGCTCGATGTCCTATCTACCAGGCGATGCATTGGTCGGACTCGCACGTCAGTTTGGGCTCTGAGCTTCCCCTCAAATTTCGCCTTGCAAAGGTAGCGTTGTGGCATCCACGTTACTGGATGGAAGACATGAAGCGGATTCCGAAGCAAGAGTACACCGCGGCGCTCAAGGAGCAGGCCCTGGCGATGGTCAAGGGCGGCAAGACGGTCGCCGAGGCGGCCCGCGCCCTGGGACTGGTGGAGCAGACCCTGCGCAACTGGGTCAAGCTCCGCCGCCAAGGGCAAGCTGCACGAGGGGCCAAAGACATCACGCCTGAGCAGATGGAGCTCTCGCGGCTGCGGGCCGAGAACGTGCGACTGAAGCTGGAGGTCGAGGTCCTAAAGAAGGCGACGGCTTGACTATCGCCAAGGATGCACCGTGAAGTACGCCTGGATCGATCGGCATCGAGCCATCTACCCCCTGACGCTGATGTGTGCGCTGCTGGCGGTGAGCCTGAATGGGTTCCGGGACCGATCGGCGCACGCCCTATCCACTGTCGTGGGACGAAGAGCGGTTATTGTTTCAGGAACTGCCGGCTCACTTACAGCGCATGGCGCTCTTCAAGGTCAACACCGGAACCCGGGATGGAGAGGTGTGCGGGCTGCGCTGGGATTGGGAGATCGCCATTCCTGAACTCGGCACCAGCATATTTCTCATTCCGGGGCAGTTCGTCAAGAATCGGGAGGACCGGGTGGTGGTGTTGAATGAGGTGGCCAAGCGGGTGATCGAGGCAGTGCGGGGGCAGCATCTTACCTTCGTCTTCATCTATCGGGGCCAGCCAATCGGGACCATGCACAACAACGGCTGGCAGGCAGCACGACGAAGAGCGGCGAAGCAGTATCAGGCTGAACTCGGCGAGGCCGCACCGGCGGGCTTCCGCAACGTCCGCGTGCACGATCTAAAGCACACCTTCGGCCGGCGGCTCAGAGCCGCCGGGGTGAGCCTGGAGACGCGCAAGGCGTTGCTGGGGCATACCACCGGGGACATCACCAGCCACTACTCGGCCCCGGAGCTACAGGAACTGATCGAGGCAGCGAACAGAGTTTGCGCCGGCCGCTCCGGCAAAACTCCGGCACTGACTTTGATCAGGCAAAAAGCGGCTAGATGATTCCTCATCTAACCGCTTGGACGTGAACCCAAAAGCTGGCGCGCCCGGCAGGATTTGAACCCACGAACCCCCTGGTTCGTAGCCAGCCTCGCGTTTCCCTGATTCCGCTTCTATGTCAGGAGCTTGCGCGTCGTCGACTGTATCACTCAATGCGACGGAAGCACCCGTTAAGCGCCTGATTGAGCAGGGATCTCCCACGGCCAATGATACAGGCTGTGGTTCCCCATAAGACAGCGCCGGCTGGGATCGCTGACGTTCAGTTCACCGGGCCGTGAAAGCCAGCGGAGCAGCCACCACAACGCATGTTCGCATGCGCAGCCGCCATCGCACAGAGATCACCGGCCTGCGAAAGCGGGCGAAGCCCGCCGGAGCGGGTCCGTGTTCACGCCGCGGTTAGGCCCATTGCTCACAGCCGGACGCCTACTACTGCGAAGGCAATCGTTACCGCCACAATAGAGTAGGTCTGTATGACCAGCTGCAGCACCCATTTCGGATGGTCGGCCTTCCGAAGCGTCGCGATGCCGTGGAACTGATTAACAATGAACAAGAACAGACCGAGTACGACAAGTAGAGCAATGATGAGTACATCCAAAAAGTAGACGTAGCCCGTCCCCATGTTGTTGTACTTCCAGACCGCAGCGCCAAAGACGACAGCGCAAATTCCTATATTTCGCACGTGATCAAAGAGGAGCTTCACGGCAGTGTCGTCGTTTGCGATACGGCGAATGAGCGCGAACATGGGCCTAAACACCCACGCTAACCGCGCGTCGGCGCGCGAAGCGCGACGGGTACCCGACAGCAACGCTGTTGGGCGGTCCGGTTCAACTGCTTGTTAGCCACTTCTTCGGCCCCCAATGCACTGACTAAGCATGTTTCGGATGCCCTTCTCGGGCCGGAGGGTAGTGGTACCACCGTTCGATGTGTGTACATGGAGTCTCCATGTCATCACTGAAAAGCGAGTGACCTCGAACTTGGCAACGAGCTCGCGCAGCCACTGACGATCTGGGCCAAGCCGGACGTTCCAACTAGCAGTTTCGCCGTCAGCCAATGGCTTCGGTATCCCTTGGCTGATGTCGTCCTGCATGAATGTAATGACCCCGTGACGTTTCCAGCGCAATACGCCGAACGTGAATCCGATATTCGTTACAACCGTGGGGCGTTGAGAGACGTTCGTGACGGAAACGGAGAAGACGTCAAGTGGAGGCTGGCCTGCACCGACGATTAACCGATGGCCGCAGTAGCCGCGAAGCCGAATGCGTCGTGTCGATAGCGCCACGTAGAGAGCAACCGCGGCTGCAGAGAATGAGCCAAGACCCGATACCCAGTCAGCGACTGAGCCCCAATTGATGCTTGATGCGGAGGCCAAGCCCATAGTGGCTAACGCCCGCGTTCAGGGGGCCGCAAGAGCGGTAACGCCGCTGTTGCGGCTCCCCTGGAACGCGAAGTCAGACCTACTTTTTGTTGCGCTTTGCGATCGCACGTTTCAGTTCCTCCGCCTTCTCAGGCAACTCGTAAAGCTGCTCAAGGACGTGCTCCACGATCTCAATGGCTAGACGAAGTTCGCCTTCAGACGGACGGGCTAGCTCGTGGACAGCAGAGTTGCCCAAATACCGGTGTTCATGAAGTGTCTGAGCACTCGACTGGGTTAGCAGCCCCTTCTCCTGTAACCCAGCGATGCGTCCCTCAAGATTGTCCTTACGTACGATCTGCATGCCGCCACCCATCGCGTGGACCTCTACCGGTCCGTCGGATATGCCTTGTTGAGCGCATAGACCTTCTACAAGAGCGCGAAGCCCAGCGGCGCAGAGTGTTGGACTGTCGTTGTTGAAGCAGTCCACCAACTCCGAGTATATGCGTCTCAGGTTCGACGGCACGTTGTAGAAGGACTTCGGATTAACCGAGTTGGCACCGCCGCGCTTCGGGTAGAGGCGTTCTGTCGTGCCGTCATCATCAAAGGCTTGATCTTCTGAGAACCAACTGAGATGCCGGAACGACACAGACTCACACCCTTGACACTGAATAATCTGGTAGCGATCGCTCCAATCGACGCTCCACCCCTCATGAGGGTCATACTGTGTGCCCGACTTGTCAAGGGAGCCGGTGACGCGGTGCCGCGTGGATCGATTGCACAGCACGCAGCGAACAAAGACGATTTGGTCTTTCGTCTCGTCTTCTTTGAAGTTGATCTCGGTTCTGGGCATGGCCTTCTCGGCGCCTCCGCTTGAGCGCGGGGTTAGAGTTCACTCCTGAATAGCCGTGACTATTCCATTGCCCTCGTTGGCCGGTGCCTCGGTGTAGACGTACAGCTCGCGTTCACGGTATATCATTTGCGCTGTCCTTGAAAGTCCGGTGGTCGTGTAGTTAATGTCGTCCGGCCTCCCTACGGAAGCGTAGACCCCACAGGATGTCATGCCAACGACCACTTCTCTCTCAAACACGTGCATGAGATCAGGACCGTTTATCAAACGTGCGTCAACGAGAAACTCTCGTAGCGCGACGAACCGGCGCGCGGCTTTCTTCGAGCGCCATTCCCGACCCCAATCGCGACAAGCATCCCACCACTGCATCTTCTCGATTGCAGCGACGAGCTTCTTGTCCTGAGGATCCGCGGACATCTTAAAGGCGGTCCAGTTATGTGGCACTCGAGGCGACGGGTTCGGGGTGGGGGATTGTCCCGGCTGCGCTGCGAGTGCCGCCGCGTGCGGAATCATGAGCACCAAGACTGCAGCGCGACACAAGAGAACCCTGCAATACTTCATACGCATCCTTTCAGCGACTCGGAGACGTTCGCATTGACCGAGCACCGGCGCGAAGCGCCACGAGAACCCCACAGCGCCTCCGTTGGGCGCTCCGGTCGAACGCGCGTCTAGACCGCCTCGTCATCCTCAGGGTGCTGTTTTGCCTTCATCCACTGCCGGTAGTCACTGTAATTGTACATGTCGAGGATTGATGCCAAGACGCTGTAACTGCCGACCCAAATGTGAAACTTCGGATCGGTCTTGAGGCGTTCAATCATCTTGTCCACTGTGGCGTGCTGCTGTATGTCGCAAGGGTAGCCAGCTTCATAGCTGGGTCGAAAGGAAAGCGACGAATATGTGTTTCGTAGGGGCTAAAGGAGATAGCGAATTTCTTCAGCGCGCCCGCGTCGAGCTTTCCAACCATATCGACGAGGGAGAACCCGGCACTCCGGACGTCATGGACGAGCCTGTTCCTCAGCTCTGATAGTTCTGCGATCAAGCGTCTCGCTTCTTTTCCGAGAAGCTCCAGGTTCGACAGGAACGCCACCTTCCCGGTTGTCTTGTTGCTAAGTTCCAGACGGCTTATGACTTCCGCTAACTGTGGCTCCTTGAAATGAAACAACAAAAGGTGAGTGCACGCGGCCTCAAACAAAGCGTGGAGCTTGATGACGAACGACCAATCGTCTTCATCGAGAAGGGCAGCGAAGAATCCCGGCCGCACGCTGACCTTCGACTCCAGTTCGAGAACCCCCTCCGCAATCTGTAACGCCGGTCGGGTCATGGGGCTTTAGCGCCGGCCATTAGCGGCGCGCGGCGACCACGCCAGCAAAGCAAGGGGTCGCTGTTCCGCGCGTCCGTGGGATGGCACAGTTAGACGGCGCTGTTCCATAGCTGAACCGCAAACATCTCCTTCATCTGCCGACCTGTCTCAAGGGCATTATCGCAGCGCTAGCAGCCC
>Ga0209705_10000006_pt1 | contig 104271 bp, 95 predicted proteins | sample PPLLaktember2015_5_FD_187262 | JGI IMG/M metagenome (GOLD analysis project Ga0209705, IMG submission 187262) | Freshwater sediment microbial communities from Prairie Pothole Lake near Jamestown, North Dakota, USA - PPLs Lake P8 Core (1) Depth... | ecosystem: Environmental > Aquatic >... | reverse complement strand
GTTCGATGTCGTGGTCGTTGACCAGCACCGTGCCGCCGGAGCGCTCCGCACCGTCGCTGATGCAACGCATGAGCGTGGTCTTGCCTGCACCGTTGGGTCCCACCAGGCTCAGCAGCTCGCCGCGCCGTGCCTGGAAGTCGATGCCCTGCAGCACAACCAGGCTGCCGAAATGCTTTCGAACATCGTGCAAAGAGATGGCATGCACCCCGCCACCGGCCAGGCCAGCCAGGGGCTCTTCCCGGGCGATACCCAACGCCGGAGCTTGCTTGGCCGGGTCCACTGCACCCCCGCCCCGGAACAGGCGCTTGACCAGCGGCGCGATGCCTTGCGGGAGCGCTACGATAACCACGACGAAGGCGAGCCCGATGATGAGCTTCCAGATGAACGGCAGGTTGCCGCTCAGGTAGGCCGTGCTCACGTCGATCAGCAGAGTGCCGATCACCGGGCCGATCAGCGTCCCGCGCCCGCCGAGCGCCACCCAGATCACCAACTCGGTGCCGAACACGAACCCGGCGTACTCGGGGGCCACCACCATCTGCACGCCGGCAAAGGCATACCCGGCCATGGCGGCGATGACTGCCATCACCACCAGCAGCAGGATTTTGACCCGCGACACGTTGATGCCGAGATACTCGCAGCGGGGCTCGTTCTCGCGGATCGCCACCAGCACACGTCCCGCGTCGCTGCGCACGAACATCCAGGCCGCCCCAGTCACCAGCACGAGAAAGGCGCCGGCGATCCAGAACCAGGTGTTCATCTCGATATCGAAGCTCGCGAACCCGGACAGGCCGCTGCTCGATCCCGTGAACGTGCCGCCGGAGTACAGCAGCTGCGTCACCGCGATGGGCAGCACCAGCGACACTACCGAGGCATACAACGGGGAAGCGCCGTGGTAGAAGGACAACCATCCGACCAGCACCGCGACCAGCGCGCTCACCAAGATGGCCGCACCGAAGGCGAGCCAGGCATGCGCGGGGCTGAAGCCCATGTGCGTGAAAACCAGCCCGGCAGCATACGCGCCGATGCCGAAGAAGGCGGACTGGCCAAAGGTCAGGACCCCGGTATAGCCCCACAGGATGTCGACGGTGAGCGCCACCACGGCATACAGAAAGGCGCGCACCAGGTTGTTGACCAGGTAGTCCGGAAGCACGTAGGGTCCGACGGCAACCAGGACCAGTGCCGCAGCCGAGAACCCCAGTACCAGCCGCAGATCGGAGCGGCGTCGGCGGTGCTTGCTGGCCGCGGGCACACCCACCTCGGCAGCGGGCACGCTACTCACGCGCGAACCCCTGCGGGCGGATGCGCAGGATCAGCGCCGCGAGCACGACGATGGTGAGTCCGCCGAGTACCGGGTTGCCATACACGCTCACCAGCACCTGGGCACCGCCCAGCACCAGACAGGCGATGGCCAGGCTCAGCAACGAGATACCCGACACCAGCACGAGCATAAAGGCGTTTACCAGCCAGGGCACGCCCATGTTCGGGTCGACGCTGGACAGTGGTGTGATCAGCGCACCCGCGAGGCTCGCCAGCGCCGCTCCGAGGGAAAAGGTGACGAAGCGCACCAGGCCACTGTTGATTCCCAGCGCGCGCGCCAGATTCTCGTTCATGATCACCGCGCGCGTCTGCAGCCCCAGGCGCGTGCCGTTGAGCACCAGCCCCAGCACCAGAGCCAGCGCCACCGCGGCGAACACGAGAATCAAGCGATACTGCGAATAGGACGCGCCCAGCAGATCCATGGCGCCGCTGACCGGGCTTTGCACGAACTGCACCTCGCGGCCGAAGGCGAGCGTTATGAGCTGGCCCAGGATGATGCCCAGCCCCCAGGTCGCCAGAATGGCGTCCAGCGGTCGCGAGTAAAGCGGGCGCACCACCAGGCGCTCGATGATCATCCCGCAGCCGAAGCCGATGACGAAAGCGAATGGCAGCGACCACCACGGGTTCAGCCCCAGGTTGGTTACCAGCAGCGCCGAGTAGCCGCCCACGGTCAGGAACCCGCCGTGGGCGAAGTTGATGATCTTCATCACCCCGAACACGAGCAGCAGCCCGGTGGCGACCGAGAACAGAATCGCCGCGGTGGTGATGATGTCGAAAAACTGAGCCATCAGGAAAAGGGGCGGGGGTAGGGACTAGGGGCTAGGGCAAGAGGGAGGAGGCCGAACGCCCTCCTCCCAGCTCGCGCAGGTGCAACCCGGCTGTCATCCCTTGGAACACCCGCCGTTACATTGGCTTAGGGAGACTCCGATCGAGTCCGACATTGTCGTTCCCGCGCAGGCGGGAACCCAGGCTGCTCAAGCACTTCTGGATCCCCGCTTTCGCGGGGATGACAGTTAATCAGACGTTCCTTAGCGGATCCACGCCTCACTTCAGCTTCGGACACTGATCGCCCGGATCCACATCCTTGAAGGTCTCCAGCACTTTCACGCTGCCGTCCTTCTGCACCTGGCCGAGGTACATCGTGAGCGGCGCATGGCGCTGCTTGTTCATGCGGATGGCCCCGCGCGGTCCGTCGAAGGTAACGTCGGCGAGCGCCGGAATGACCTTCGCGGCGTCCGTCGTGCCCGCCTTCTCCACCGCCAGCTTGTAGGCGTACACGCCCTCGTACTCGGGCACGGACAAGTCGTTCGGCGTCTTCAGATCGGCGCCGAACTTCTTCTGCATCGCCGCCAGGAACTCCTTGTTCTTCGGCGCATCAATGTTGGTGAAATAGGACGCAGCGATGTAGATGCCGTCTGCATCGGCACCCATGCTCTTGGCGGTGCCCTCGTCCACGGCCAGATTGCCGTACGGGATGTTGACCCCCGCAGCGCGCAGCTGCTTGGTCAGCGTCACATTGGGCGCACCACCCGCGGTGGATGTAATCAGCGCATCGGGTTTGGCGGCCTTGAGCTTGCCGATGATCGCGGTCCAGTCCGAGCCGTCCATCGGCAGGTACTCCTCGCCCAGGACCTTGCCGCCCTTCTGCTGGATGTACTTGCGGGTGAAATCCAGCATGCCGCGGCCGAAGGCGTAATCGCTGCCGATCAGGAAGAAGGTCTTGGCGTTGTACTTCTTAATGAAGTAATCGACGATCGGCGCGACCTGCTGGTCGGGCACCCAGGCATTGACGTAGAGGTACGGATTGCAGGAACGGCCCTCGTAGAACGAGGTGTAGATGAATGGCTTCTTCGCACGGCTGACGATGGGCAGGCCGGCGTTGCGGGCCGCGCTGGTCTCCATGGTGATGATCGCATCGACTTTCTTCTGGAACAGCAGCGCGTCGAAAGCCTTCTGCGCACCCGCCGCGCCGCTGCCGTCGTCGGCAACCTCGAGCACGACCTTCTTGCCCAGGATGCCGCCCTTGGCGTTGATCTCCTCGACCGCCAGCTCGGCGGACTGCACCACCGATGGCGCCACCACGCTGTTGGCGCCGCTCAAGCCCACCGGTATGCCGATCTTGATCACGTCCTGCGCGCCAGTGAGCGGACTCGCCAGGCATGCGGCTGCCAGTGCCGCCCCAGCGGAAAGCCGAGTGAACTTGGAAAGCATGTGTACTCCCTCCACGTATTGACTGCGATTGAAGATGACAGCGGACCGCTCGCAGCCGCGTCGGCCCGTGCGTTTCACTGCGCTCGCACCCGCGAGATCGCGGGCGCGTTGCGTTCCCTCATGCACCAGAGCGTTCGCGCGGGTGCAGTGTATCAGCCCCGGGCTCCGTATAATCCGGCATTCGCACCTCAACCCACGGAACCACACCATGATCGACCTGTACCTCGCACCTACCGCCAACGGCCTGCGCGCCGCCGTCGCCCTGGCCGAATGCGGGCTCGACTATACGCCGCACAAGATCGACCTCGCCAAGGGCGAGCACCGCGCGCCCGAGTTCCTGAAGCTCAACCCCGCGGGCCAGATCCCGGTGATCGTCGATCACGCTGGGCCCGCCGGCAAGCCGCTGACCCTGGCTCAGTCTGGGGCAATCATCCTCTACTGCGCCGAGAAGAGCGGCAAGTTCCTGCCCAAGGAGCCGGCCAAGCGGGCCCTCGCCCTGCAGTGGTTCATGCAGGCCGCCACCGACGTCGCGCCTGTCAGCAGCGCGATCTTCCAGCTCGAGATGGTGGCGCCGGAGAAGAACGAGGCGATCACCAAGCATTTCCACAAGCGCCTGGTCAATTTCTTTGCCGTCTGCGACGCGCAGCTCGCAGGCAACGAATACCTCGCCGGCGATCTGTCCGTCGCCGACTTCCAGCTCTACCCCAATTACTTTGCCCGCAAGGCGTTGATCGACAGCGCAGGTGGCCTTTCCAACCTGCACCGCTGGGCCGCGGCGATGGCTGCGCGGCCGGGTGTGGCGAAGGGGATGAAGCCGTTCGGCTGATATCGGAGCTGACGCGCGAATGACGCGCTGAGAGCGGTGGTGACCGAGTCTCTCCCTGCGATCTGGTGAGGGGCTTTCTTTCGGAGGAGGGCTTGGCATGAGATTTCGCGCCGTGCGCACAGGGTGCGCCCTGCTTGTTCTAGCCGTCGGATTGCCAGTCGCCGCGGCCGAGTTGACAGACTGCGTGAAGTTCGCCGTCCAGGCTGATGGCGCGGCCAGCCTGACCAACCTATGCAGCGACCGGGTGAACATGACCTACTGCATCGACAATCCGAGCAGCCCGAGGATCTGTTCGAACACGCCGCTGGGCGTGACCACACTTGCCCCGGGTGCAGTAGAGCTGGTGCCATCCTACACGGCCGACGGCGCCGGCCCTGTCCACTGGGCTGCCTGCGCCTATCCGCTGGCGCCGATCAACTGGAAGCCGGGGCCTGACAGTACGTTCCTCTGTCGCAAGACTTGTGTGATGTGCTGACTTCAGAATGGGGAAAGGCCAGGATGGGAGTGAAGCGCCGTCCTGTACGGTTCAACTTGGCTTGGCTGCCTGCAGCAGCGCCAGGACTTCTGGCGGCCGCGGCAGCGGTGCGACCGCGCCGTATCCGGCACAGGTGAGTGCGGCGGCCGCGTTGGCGTAGCGCAGCGCCCGCCAGAAGTCGTCCCCCGCAGCGAGCCGCGCGAGCAGCGAACCGGCGAAGCAGTCCCCCGCACCAGTGGCATCCACCGCCTGGACTGAGTAACCGGGAACCAGCTCGCGGCGCTTCCCGTCGCTCCCGATCGCACCCTCCGGTCCCAGCTTCAGGGCGACACGCTTGGCACCGTGCTGATGGCACCAGTCGAGGATCGCGTCGCGCCGCGCAGTGCCGCAAAGTTGCTCGCCTTCCTCGACGCTGATGAATAGGACATCCGACAGCGCGCTGGTCGCTGCCACTATCGCGCGCGCCCGCGCGAGCGGCCACAGCCGCAGCCGCAGGTTGGTATCGTAGGCCACCTGCACGCCGGCAGCGCGGGCGGCCTCGATCGCCGCGAACACGCTGTCGCAAGCGCTTGCGCTGATGGCCTGGCTGATGCCGGAGGCATGGAAGAAGCGGGCCGAGCGGATGAGGTCGAGTGGCAGGTCCGCTGGCTGCATACGGCTCGCGGCCGAGCCCGCCCGCAGGTAGGAGAATGTGTGGCCCTGGGGGCCGTGGCTGATGAAGTACACCGCGGTATGCGCCTTCGCGTCGATGCCCACTCCCGAGGTGTCGATCCCCTCGCGCTGCCACAGCGCGAGGAACTCGTGCCCGAACGCGTCGTCACCGAGGCAGGTTACATATGCCACCTTGGCACCCTGGCGGGCTGCGGCGATGGCGGCATTCATGGTGTCGCCGCCGAAGCCCTGCAGCCAGCGGCGCTCCTCCCCGGGCACCTGCGAGAACTCGTACATGGGCTCGCCGAAGCTGACGAGGTCGAACATTTCGCGAGGCGTGAGGGGTAAGGAGGGAGGCGCAAAATCCCCGGCGCGGCGCCTACGCGCCGCGCGCTAGCTCAAGAAAGCTGCGCGCGTAGCGGATCACCTGCGCGCGGTCGCCGGCGGCCAGCGCCCTCTGGTCAATGATGTTGTTACCCACACCCACGGCACAGGCGCCAGCCTTGAAGTAGTCGAGCATGGTCGCCGCCGATACACCGCCGGTGGGACACAGCGGGATCTCGGGGTAGACCGCATGAATGGCGGCGAGGTGGCTCGGTCCGCCGCTGGAGGCGGGGAACACCTTCACGATCTGCGCGCCGTCGCGCCACGCGGCCAGGACTTCCGTAGGCGTGAATCCGCCCATCAGCATGGCGGCGCCGCGCACGCGCGTCAGCTCGGCCATGCCCGGTACCAGACAGGGCGACACCAGATAGTCGGCGCCCGCGTCGAGACATTCCTGTGCACGATCCAGGTCCAGCACCGTACCGGCCCCGACGAGGAAGTCTTCGCCGGAGCGCTGTTTCAGCTCGGCGATCAGCCCGACGGCATCCGGTGTGGTGAGAGTCAGCTCGACGGTACGGAAGCCGGCTTCGATCAGGCAGTCGACGGCGCTGGCGGCGGCTTCGCGCGTGCTCAGACGCAGCACCGGGATCACCCGCATTACCTGAAGTGCGTCACGCACCGCGGTCTCGCTCACACCCCGCTCCCATTCCTCGTTTCAAGTGATACACGCGGACTTTAGCACAGGACGAAACGCATCGACCCCAGAGGACACAGAGGAACAAAGAGAAGATCGAAATCCCATGAACCACGAGAGGCACGAAGGCACACAAGGGAGTTTCTTGGCGTCCGCCGATCCTGTCGAGGGCAGGCTTGGCGGCCAATCGGCAGTGGAGGCACAGGAAAAGAGAAAGGGGCCCGGAGGCCCCTTTTTCGGAAGCGATGAGGGGTGCGGCTCTATTCGATCTTCACGTGCGACTTGCGGATGGACGCCTCGATCTGCACCCGGCGGTCGCGCTGGAAGCACGCGATCAACTCGGCGCGCGGCAGGTCCGCGCACTCGCTCATGGACAGCAGCGACTCGCGCTCGCCGCGGCCCTCCACCCTGATCTTGGCGAGCGGAATGCCCTGCTGCATCAGATACCGCGCTACCGCCCAGGCACGGCGCTCGGAGAGCTGTTGGTTGTATTCGTCGTTCCCGATGCGGTCGGTATAGCCGACGATGTCCAGGCGATCGTACTCGGCGTCCTGGAGTCGGGTCGCCAAGTCGTCGAGGACGCTCCTCGTATCGGGGCGCAGCACGGCCTTGTCGAAGTCGAACTGACCTTCCTCGTCCACACCGACAACCAGCGGCAGTATTCCACCCAGCGTCTGCGGCGTCACATCCTCGTCGACGCGTGCACTGCCGCCGGGTGCGTCCACCATGCCCACGATCATGGCGTCATCATCGCCACCTGCGCCCGCGACTCCACTGCGGCTTCCCGGCCGCCCTCCGCCGCCTGTCCCCCTACCGCCACGGGCAGATTCACCAGAGAGGTTGCCGCCACCAGTCCCGGCGCCGCCAACGCCTGCCATCGAATCGCCACCGGCGCCTGTACCGCCCCCGCCTGCTGCCGAACCGGATCCCGAACCATCTGTCCCGCCCGCGCCGCCGGCACCTGCGACTCCACGCCCACCAGCGCCAGCCCCTCCTGCACCGGTGCCACCCGCCCCGGCGCCACCCGCGCCGGCACGCCCCGCACTGGCGCCACCCGCACCGGCGCCACCCGCATCGGCGCCACCCGCACCGGCACCACCCGCACCGGCGCTCGTCGAGCCATCGACTCCGCCAGGGCTGTCGCCGGCAAGTGACGTCTGCCCGTTGGATCCAACGCCGCCTCCACCTGCGCCACCTCGCGCAGCCGACCCTGCGGCACCGCCTGCTGCTGCGCCACTGTCGCCCTGGAGTGACGAAGCGCCACCGCCAGCGGCACCGTTGCTACCCGCACCTGCGCCACCTGCACCCGCTTGCTGACCACCACCGGCACCGCCCCGCGCGCTCTGCCCGCTTGCGCCGGTTCCGCCTGCGCCATCCTGGCCAGCGCCCGCACCACCAGCGGCGCCTCGGGCCGTCGGAAGCTTGGAGCCCACTCCGGAGGTCCCGCCTCGCCCCGATGTGTAACTGCTCCCGTCCGCAGCAGACTGGGAGCCCTTGGTCGCACAACCTGCCAGCGCCGCAGCGAGCAGCAGCGCGCCTGCCCGCATCACCGTCCTAGGGATGCCGGCGTCGGCCGGCGCGAGAAAAATCAAGGGATGATGTGCCATCTGTGTACCTGCTCCTGAAGAGGCGGATTTCGGCTCCGCTCGAATAACACTAACGGTCCAACTACCAGAATCCTGAGACGCCGATTTCAAGCATCAAGCGCGCCCGCCCCGTCCACGGTCGGACGAGCCAGGGAGCACTGACGGACGCTGAGGAGAAGACGGCCAGAAGATGGAGGCTTCCGGGGAGGGCCAGTGGACAGCTTCGATGCTGCGTGCGCGAGTCTACATTCGGGCCACAGCGGAATACAACCGCCGTCCTGCATTCCTGCAAATGCTTGGCGCTAGGCCGAAAGCTCCCTCAGTCCGGTGTCCGGGTGCGGCACCCACTGCGTCCCCAATCCATCGGGTGCTGCACCGCCCGCGGACGGACGAGCGGCCCCCGCGGGCCTCAACCCTTAATCTCGGGCGGGGTGAAGTAAGGCGCAGGACGCAGGATCTTGTTCTCCATTCGGTCCAGGATGCCGGTCGCCTTGGCGAGGAACCCGGCCCACGCAGGCTCGGCCGCCAGCTTGGCGCGCCGCACCTCTCGGTCGGCCAAGTCGTTGTACGCCCACATGTGCACCACCTGGTTCAGCGGCCCGATGTCGTTGCTGGTGTACCAGCCGACGCAGTGGCCGAGGTGTTTGAGCTGCAGCGGCAGCCCCTCGGCCTCGTAGAGCTTCAGGTACTCCGACAGCTTGCCTGGCTTCACCCAGTAGGTGCGATGGTCGACGATCATCTTCCTTTCTCTCCTTGCGCGGTTGGCGATGCCAGCCGCATCTTAGCAGGCGCGCACCGCCGGGACCGGCTGGTCGGCCGCGAAAGGCGGTTGCGCGTTGTCATGCCGCGCGCAAGAATCGGCTGTGCTCATTCCGCGACGCTTCCCCTCCCCCACACCGAGCGCCCCTCTGCGGGCGCTTGCCCTCCTGCTGCTGGCGCTCGCGTTGCTCGGCGGCTGCGCGAGCCGCTACTTCCGAGATGCCGGCCCTCCGCCCACGGAACCGGTGCGTACGGAGCTCGCCGGACTGCGCTGGCAGGAGTACTGGACCGGCATCATCTTCAACGGCGACAAGGTCGGGTTCAGCCGGCTCGCGGTCCACGTCGCCCCCGACGCGCCCGGCCACTATGTGATCGAGTCGGAAGCCTCCCTGCTGTTCCGCTTGCTGGGCTTCGAGAAAACGGTGCAGATGCGAAGCGAAGATGTCGTCGACGCCGATCTCACCCTCGTGCGCTTCCGCTACTGGCACAACCTCGACGGCAACGCTCTCGAGGTGCGCGGCGAGCGACATGATGGGGCGCTGCGCACCACCATACTCACGGGCGGACGCAGTAGCGAGCGGCGGCTGCAGCCGGACGGCCCGGTCTACCCTGCCAGCGCACTCACGCTGATGCCGGTGATCCGCGGCCTCGCGGTCGGCCGCGAGTATCGCTACCAGATCTACAGCGGAGAGACGCAGAGCTTGCTCGACGTGCACCAGACCGTCGAAGGCTACGAACAAAGCGAACTGTTCCCTGGCAAGGCGTTCAAGGTCAGGACCGTCGCTTCCGGCCACCGCGCGACGACCTGGATCGACGCCCACGGCCGCCCGCAGCTCGAGCTGGCGCTCAACGGTGTGATCATCTCCGCGCTGGAGACCCCGACCGAGGCTAAGCGTTATCTCGCGCTCGCAGCGCTGAACAAGCGTGACACGCTGATCGACTTCAGCCTGGTACGGCCCGACCGCCCGCTGGATCGGCCGCGCTCCATCCGCCGCCTGCGCGTGTCGCTGGCAGGTGCCCCGCAAGCCCCGCCCGATGGGCCCGGACAGCGCTGCACCGCCGAATCCGGCAACTGGGTGTGCGAGCTGCTTGCGGGCGCGGTCGAACCGGCGTCCGCGGTGGAGGCCAGCGCGCGGTACCTCCAGTCCTCGGTGACCGTGCCGGCAGACACCCGCGCCATCCGCGACGCCGTGCTGCGCATCGTCGGCACCGAGCAGGACCCGCGCAAGCAGATCGACATGATTCTGCAATGGATCCAGGCGAACATCCGCAGGATGCCGGTGGACGTGTTCTCTGCGCTGGACGTGCTGGAACGGCGTGAGGCGGAATGCCAGGGCCACGCCTATCTCTACGCAGCGCTCGCGCGCTCTCTGGGCATCCCCACCCGCGTCGTGAACGGCCTGGCGTACTCCGAAGCGGCCGACGGGTTTCTCTACCACAGCTGGGCCGAGAGCTATCTGGACGATGGCTGGCACGCAGTGGATCCGACTTTCGGTCAGCCGGTCGCCGACGCGACGCATCTGAAGTTGATCGAAGGCGAGAGCATCTCCGATCTGCTGCCCCTGCTCGACTGGGTCGGCAAGGTTCGCATCACCGTACTGGAACAGGGATGACGCAGATAAATGAGCCAGTGCGGACGCTGCCGCCCGGCAGCCTGTGGGCAGCCCTGCTCGAGCGTTACCGTCACGCCTCGAGCGTCCGCGCCCTGCTGCCGATCGAAACCGAGCAGGCGATCGTGGAGGACGGCGGCGTTCGCTTCGTCGTGCGCCGGCTGTCCAGCCTGGCCCGCAAGCACGCTGCGCGCGAGGAAGCACGCCGCAGCGGGGAAGGCCGCAACCCGTTTCTGCCTTACGACCCTGATCTGTTCGTAGCGGACGTCGGGCCGGATCACGTGGCGCTGTTGAACAAGTATCCCGTTATCCCGCACCATCTGCTCATCGTCACGCGCCGATTCCAGGATCAGGAAACCCTCCTGACACCGCACGACTTCTCCGCTCTCGCCGCGTGCATGGTCGAGATCGATGGCCTGGCCTTCTACAACGGCGGCGCGGCTGCCGGGGCCAGCCAGCCTCACAAGCACCTGCAGATCGTGCCGCTGCCGCTGGCTGGCGACGACACGCAGGTACCAATCGAGCCGTTGCTGGCCGGCGCACCGGCCGATGCGCGTCCCGATCGCGTCCCTGGCCTGCCCTTCCGGCACAGCTTCCTCCGACTGGGATCGGCAATGTTCGGTGATCCGGAATCGGCCGCCGAGATGTTGACGGAGCACTATCGCGGTCTGTGCACAGCCAGCGGCATCGAGGGCCACGTAGCCGATGGCGCGATGCGCCAGTCGGCGCCGTACAACCTGCTGCTGACTCGCGAGTGGATGCTGCTCGTCCCGCGCACCCGCGAGTGCGTGGACGGCATATCGATGAATGCGCTGGGATTCGCAGGATGCCTGTTCGTGCGCAACGAGGCGCAGATGCACGTGGTCGTCGAGCACGGTCCGATGGCGCTCCTGCAGGCAGTCGCCACGCCGGCGCCCTGACCCGCCGGGAACCGGCCACATGCCGGCGCGGACCAACGGCAAGACCCAGACCGGAACCCTTCGATGATCCTGCCAACCGCCCTCCCTGCCCTTCTCGCCGCCGCTGCCCTCCTCGCGGCCCACCTCGCCAACGCCCAGGCCGTGCACAGCCAGGTGCACCCGTTCAAGGTCGTAACGCTCACCGAAGGGCTGGAGCACCCCTGGGGGTTGGCGTTCCTGCCCGACGGACGCATGCTGGTGACCGAACGTCCGGGGCGACTGCGCATCGTCGCCGCGGACGGCAAGCTCGATCCGCGTCCGGTCGCGGGGCTCCCGCTCATTGCCGAAGCGGGCCAGGGCGGATTGCTTGACGTCGCGCTGCATCCGCAGTTCCGCGACAACCGCTGGGTATATCTGTCGTACGCAGCGCGTGGGGACCGCGGCATCGGCACCGAGGTGCTGCGCGGCAAGCTCAACGGTCACCGGCTCGAGGACACGCAGGTGATCTTCCGGATGCAGCCCAAGTCGGGCGCCGGGCGCCACTTCGGGTCCCGGCTGGTGTTCGACCGCGCCGGCTATCTGTTCATCACGCTGGGCGACCGCGGCGACCAGGATCGCGCACAACGGCTGAACGACCACGCCGGCTCGGTCATCCGCCTGCACGACGACGGGCGCGTCCCGGTCGACAATCCGTTCGTGGGCCGCGCAGGGGCCCTGCCGGAGAAGTACACGCTGGGCAACCGCAACATGCAGGGGGCGGCGCTGCATCCCGAGACCGGCTTGCTGTGGACGCACGAGCATGGACCGCAAGGCGGCGACGAGATCAACGTAATCCGCCCCGGTCGCAACTACGGGTGGCCTGTCATTACCTACGGCGTCAACTACGGCATCGGCACGAAGATCGGCGAGGGCACCCACAAGGCTGGCATGGAGCAGCCGCTGCACAAGTGGGTGCCGTCCATCGCGCCGTCGGGTATGGCTTTCTACACCGGCGACCGGTTCCCCGGCTGGCGCGGCGACCTGTTCGTCGGTTCGCTCAAGTTCCAAACCCTGGTGCGCCTGAAGCTGAACGGCGAGACCGTGGTGCAGGAAGAGCGCATGCTTGGGGGGGAGTTGGGGCGGATCCGCGACGTACGTAGCGGCCCGGACGGATACCTTTATCTGCTCACCGACTCCAGCGACGGCGCGCTGGTGCGGTTGGAGCCTGGAAGCTGACACCCCCTCTGTGGCTATTGGGTTCTGCCTTCGCCGCGCCGCCGCCAGAACACGAGCGCTACACCGAGGCAGGTGACCACAATCCCCGTCGCAGTGAGCACCGTGGGCACCTCGCCGAACATCAGAAACTCCAGCACCACGGCGACGATCGGAGTCAGGTACAGCAGGCTGGTCATCCGCGTGGCCTGCCCGCGGCGCATTAGCGTGTGCAGCGCATTTACCGCCAGGATCGAGGCGAACAGCACAAGGAAAGCGACCGCCGCGACCAGCGACCACGCCCAGCGCACCTGCGCGCCCTCGACCAGCCAGGCCAGCGGCGCGAGCGCGAGTACCGTAACGCCGAACTGCAGCAGCGCAGCGCAGCGGAGATCGACCGTCGGGCAGTAACGGCGCTGATAGAGCGTGCCGAGCGTGATCCCTCCCAGCGAAGTGGTCACGGCAATCAGGCTGCCCGCACCGATTGCGCGAACGTCGAGCCTGTGCCACACGACCAGTCCGACCCCCGCTAGTCCCAGCGCGATGCCGACCCACTGCAGGCGCCGCAGCGACTCGCCCATCCAGCGCGCCGCGATCATCGCCGTGAGCAGCGGCTGCGCCGACAGGGTCAGCGCTGTAACGCCCGCCGACATGCCGAGGTATTGGGCGTAGTGACTCCCGCCCAGGTTCACCGCATGCATCAGCAAACCGGCTACCAGGACATGGCGCAGCTCGCCCGGTGAATTCGGCCAGCGCGGCTTCGCGAGCAGGACGACCGGCAGCATGCAAGCCACACCGAAGCCGAAGCGCAGGCAGAGGAAGGTGAAGGGCGCCGTGTGCTGCAGCCCGGCCTTGGTCGCCAGAAACCCGCTGCCCCAGACGATGACGAAGTACCAGGCGAGGACGGAGTCGGGCAGGCGCGGCAGGGACACGCGCGCATTCTACCGGCCAGCCGGCACCGAACTTGCACCCCGAGCGCAGACATGTGGCGCTGGATCTTCATCGCACTGCTGGCACTGGGAGCCTGGCACTTCTGGACCACGCGCGAGGTCGCGCAGCCGGCCGGCATCCTGGTGGCTGCCGCGCCGGCGCAACTGCAGATCGGCGAGGTGCGCCCGCGCCTGTCGAAAGCCGGCTACCGGATCACGGCGCTCCAACGCTTCTCGCTGGCCGCACGCGTGCTGGGCGCCGAGCGCTACCGCTTCGATCGCGGCGCGGAGCTCGCGCCGGTCGACCTGGCGCTGGGCTGGGGGCCGATGTCCGATACCGCAGTGCTCGAGCAGATCGACATCAGCCAGAGCAACCGCTTCTACCTCTGGCGCGTGGCGCAGCTCCCCATCCCGCGGCACGACATCGAGGCCAACAGCGCCAACATGCACATGATCCCAGCCGATACGATCATCGAGGACACGCTCAAAGGCGTGCGGGTCGGGCAGGTCGTGCGCATCTCCGGCTACCTCGTCGAGGTCGCCGGCGCGGACGGCTGGCGCTGGCGCAGCTCGCTTACGCGCGACGACACCGGCAACGGCGCCTGCGAGCTGGTGTGGGTGGAGAGTTTGCAGGTCTTGTAGGGGTTCGGACGCTGGACGTCGCACCGATCAGGGCGGGGCTGGACGTCGACGCTCACGCAGCAGCCTTCTCGCGGAGCAGGGCGAACGCCTCTTGCGCAGCCCGCACGCCCGACAGCGCAGCACCCTCCATGAGTCCCTGCCATTCGTAGAACGAGCTGGTGTGCTCGCCGGCAAACAGAAGATTGCCGACGGGCTTGGACTCGTTGTCTGCGATCGTATCGGGAGCAGGATTCGCTGTTGGAGTGCAGTCAGGCCCCCGCCATGCGTCCAGCACGGTCAAACCACCTTGCGACGCGCGGCAACGGCGCGAGCAGCCCGAGCCGGGTATAGTCGCGACTTCGAATCCGGCACGATCGATCGTCGTCGCGCTCGGCGGGAACCAGACTCTGTGCTCCCGCTCCTGCAGCTCGGCAGTGCGGCAGGACGTCAGATGGCGCGAATCCTGATCACCACCTTCGGCTCCTACGGCGATCTGCACCCGTATATCGCGCTCGCGCTGGGCCTGAAGCAGCGCGGCCACCACCCGGTGATCGCAACCTCCGGCTCCTACCGCTCCAAAGTAGAAGCAGAAGGATTGGCGTTCCACGCCGTGCGGCCGGACCTGGACGACTTCGGCCACTTCGCCGAAGTCGCACGCCGGGTCTACCATCCGCGCAAAGGTGCGGAGTATCTGCTGCGCGAACTGGTGCTGCCGCGCTTCGCGCAGACCTTCGACGATCTGGCAGTCGCCGCACAGGGCGCCGATCTGCTGGTCACGCACACCCTCAGCTACGCGGCTCATCTGCTCGCGCGCAGCAGCGGCGCACGCTGGGCATCCACCATCCTGGCACCGATGGTGTTCATGTCGGTGTACGATCCGCCGCACCTGCCTCCGGCGCCGTGGCTGAAGTCGTTGCACCGCGTGAGCCCGGCGTTGTACCGCGCAGCGTTCCGGGGGCTGAAGGGGATATCGCGACGCTGGAGCGAACCGATCCGCGACTTCTGCCGCAGCCGCGGGCTACCGCCGCCACAGCAGGACCCGCTGTTCGAGGGCCAGTACTCGCCGCAAGGCACGCTGGCGATGTTCTCGCCGCTGCTCGCCCAGCCGCAACCGGACTGGCCGCCTCACACCCACACCACCGGCTTTGCTCTGCATGACACCGACGAGGTCGACCTCGCCACCATGAGCGCGCTGGCCGATTTCCTTGACGCCGGCGAGGCGCCCATCGTGTTCACGCTCGGGTCCTCGGCGGTCTACGACGCCGGCGACTTCTTCGAGAGGAGCGTCAAAATCGCGCGAGGGCTGAAGCGGCGCGCCGTGCTGCTCACCGGACGGGTACCCGAGAACCAAGCCCTGCCGGGTCTGCCGCCCACCGTATTCGCCTGCGAATACGTACCCCACTCCCGCATCTTCCCGCATGCGGCGGTCAACGTGCATCAGGGGGGCATCGGCACGCTCGCGCAGGCCTTGCACGCCGGCCGGCCGATGCTGCTGGTACCGTTCAGCCACGATCAGCCGGACAACGCGGAGCGCGCCCAGCGGCTCGGCGTTGCCCGTGCGTTGCCGCGCGCGAAGTTCACCGTGCCTGCTGCCGTCGCGGCACTCGGGGATCTGCTCGACGAGCCGCGCTACGCCGCCGCAGCGGCCCAGATTGCGTACCGGCTCAAGCAGGAGGACGGCGTGGCGGCGGCCTGCGACCGGCTGGAGTCCATGCTCTGATAACGGCACGACGAGGTGCAGAGGACGTTCGGATTCGCGCGGCTCAGACCCGCCGACGGACGGGTCAAGAGCGCGCGATTTGGGCCTGAGCAGCGCCCGCCTGTACAAGCTGCAGATGAGCCCGATCGCCGCGCCCTTCTCCGTCGACAAGCTCGATGCGATCAAGGCCGCGTGCGAGGCGGCAGGAGGAACGAGGACGAATCTGGCCTACGGTCACGCAGCCTGACGGGCTGCCGAAGCAATTTCACAACCGCTGAGCCGGACTCGCTCAGTGATGGCCAACCCCGCCGTGCCCACCGTAGCCCCCGTATCCACCACCACCCGCCCATCCACCACCAGTCGGCTCGGTTGCGGTCGGGTCGGTCGCAGTCGGGTCGCTACCGCCCAGCGGATCGCTCACCGGATCAGCCGGCGCACTTACACCGGGATCCAGCGCCGCCACCCGGCCGCCGCTCGACCCGTCGATGCTGACGCACATGGTGTAAGGTTCATCGGTGGTCGGATAGGCGGAAGTAGGTGTTCCGGCCGCCTCCGTGGCGGCCCGGACCGATCCCCGATCGGGGTACTCGTCGTCCGAGTGCCGGTCCACCGTGGCAGCGATCTGCGCGGGCAGTTCCGCAAAGCACAATGCGGTACCGCGCAGCTCGTAGGCACCCTCCTGAATACCGGTGGTACCGCCGACGGGGTGCCTGGGGGGAGACAGCGGACCGTCTTGGGAGCCGGTCAGGAGGCCTGCAAGCCGCAGGTGCCACCAGAAGTTCAGGGATTCCCCTTCGTCGCCGGTCACGACGAGGGCTGCAGGATCCATGGGCGGCGCAGCGTCAAAGCTTCCGCTGATGCGTCGGTCCCCGTTGCCGTCCTTCGCCTGCGGCCAACGGCTCGAAGCGTTCGGATCGTCGCCCGGAACGGCCCCGTAGCGATCCAGATAGACCAGATACGCGGCGGTGACATCCCGTGCCTGGGCCACCGTCCGCTTCGTGTGCGCGCCGGTGATCAACTGCTGCCCGGTGAACGTTGCACCGGCTAGCAGTCCGATGACCACCAGAACCATCGAGAACTCCAGGAGCGTGAACCCCTGGGAGTTTTTCTTGTTCGCTGCCGCCATTCGCTCTGCAAGTGTCCGCCGGCTGTCAGACCGGCTTGTTTGTAGAAGCTGTTTTGTCGCGCACCGCACGATTCGCCACAGCTGTGCACGACTCATGCGAGCGGCGACGATATCGGGTACGCCGTATCATCAGGGGTCGGACGATACACTGAGGATCGGACGGTTTGCGATCTTCGTTTCCAGACTGTGTAACGTCGCGGAGACGTTAAACAGACAGCTCGTGTGCCCCGCTCCGCCGGCCCAGACCGGCGCGGCTGCGCGGAGGCATCGAGTCGCACAGGGAGGGTTTGGTTCAGTGGTGTATCGTCGTTCCTGCGGAGGCACGCCGAGCACACCGAGGTACGCCGCGTTTCAGGCCGCCGGTCCGGGAACGATCGACGGGTAGCTATCTTGCTACGAGCCCTCGCGTGTCCCACGAATCCCCAGACCCGTCGCAAGTCAGCCAGGATACCGATCGCCTGACTCGCGCCTTCCTGCTCTCGGCCTTCTTCGCGATCACCCTCTGGCTGGTCAAGATCATCGAGACCGTCACCGGACTCGAGACAGTCCAGTACGGGATCCATCCCGGCAGGATCAGCGGTCTCCTGGGCATCGTGACTGCCCCGTTCGTCCATGGTTCGCCGACGCACCTTCTCTCGAACACGCTGCCCATCGTCATCCTCGGCACGACGCTGCTCTACGGATACCCGAAGTCGGCGCGCGTCGTGATACCGGCACTCTTCCTCGGCGCGGGGCTGGGTGTGTGGCTCTTCGCCCGCGAGTCCTATCACGTCGGCGCCAGCGGGCTCACGTTCGGCATGATGTTCTTCGTGTTCACCATCGGCGTGCTGCGTTGGGATCGCCGCGCGATTGGCCTCGCTCTTGTGGTGTTCTTTCTCTACGGCGGCATGGTCTGGGGTGTATTCCCCAGCGATCCGGAAATCTCTTACGAGTCCCACCTGTCCGGCGCGCTCACCGGCATCGCCCTGGCATTCCTGCTCCGGAGGCTGGATCCGCCGCCGCCAGCGAAGCAATACAGCTGGGAGGAGGAGCCCGAAGAGCCAACCATTTTGGAAAACGAGACGGACGAGCCACCCGAGGCAGGCCGGCCTTCCGGCAGCGGTGGTTCCTGACGACCTGTCGGCCGGAGCAACCTCGATGGACCCACGCCGCGCCCCGGGCGCCAAGCGCAGAAGGGGCATCTGGAGGGCCTGCGCTCAGGTGACCACGAATTGGGCGCCGTCGAGGGCAGGTTCAGGTTGGGCCTCAGGTGTCCACGTATTTCTGGATCCCCGCCTCGGCGGGGATGACTGGTGACTGCACCCCCCGCAGCCCCACCCCACCGCAGCGGCGTGTCATAAGGCCGCCAGTCCAAGCCGATCACATCTTCGGATGCGCGCGATGCCAGTCCGTCTCGCGCTGATAGGCGTGGCCGGCGCGCACCAGCAGTTCTTCCTCCATGTGCCGGGACACGAGCTGGAACGCAATTGGCGTACCCTTGGTGGTGAATCCGGACGGCAGCGTGATGGTCGGGCTGCCGGACATGTCGAACGGCGAGGTGAAGCGCATCAGCGCCAGAAGCTGGGCTGGATCCTGTCCCAGGGTGGCCATCTGCGCCATCGTCGGCGAGGGGATGAACTGCGCCGGGATCAGCAGCAGATCGATGGACTGGAACAGCGCGGCCAGGCGGCCGCTGAAGTCGCGCCGACGCAGCAGGATCTTCTGGTAGCCGGTCGCCGATATCCCACGCGCCGAGTCGATGAAGCCGCCCAGCCCCGGGCCATACTCCGACCGCCGCGCCGGAAAGGTAGCCTCATGCGCCACGGCGGTCTCGACCGCGCAGTTGGGTGCCCAATCGCGCAGCACGGCGTCGACCGATGGCATCTTCACGTGCCGCGCCTCTGCGCCCAGCGAGGTCAGCACCCGCAGCGCCTCCTGGACCGTTCGCACCATGACTGGATCCACGCTGTCGCCGTTGTAGGCTTCGTCGACGCCAATGCGCACGCCGCGCAGGTCGCGAACATCGCCGGCCAGGTAGTCGGGCACCGGCCTCTGGCTCGCGGTGGGATCGTCGGGGTCGGCCCCGGCAATAGCGCCGAGCACGATGCCGGCGTCGGCGGCACTCCGGCACATCGGGCCGAGATGGTCGAGCGAGGCGGCCAGCTCGAACGCGCCGTACCGAGACACGCGCCCCCAGGTCGGCTTGAGCCCAGTTACGCCGCAGGCGGCCGAAGGAAAGCGAATCGACCCGCCGGTGTCCGAGCCCAGCGATGCGAAGCACATCCCGGCCGCGGTCGCCACGCCCGAACCACTCGACGACGCGCCCGACCAGTGATCGGGGTGCCACGGGTTGACCGGCGGAGTGATGGCCGGATGGTGATCGGCGAAGGCCCCTTCGGTGAGCTGGAGCTTGCCCAGGCAGATCGCGCCTGCCGCGTACAACCGCTTGACCACCGTGCCGTCGAAGGTCGGCCGGAAATCCCGATGAATCGGCATGCCCGCCGCCGTCGGGATTCCTTTCGTGTAGCACAGGTCCTTGAGGCCGATCGACACGCCGTGCAGCGCGCCCTTGTAGCGGCGCCCTGCAATCTCCTGCTCCGCTTTGCGGGCCTGCTCCAGCGCGAGCTCCGGCGTGAGCGTCGCGTACGCATGCAGGCGTCCATCGAGGCTTTGGATCCTGCGCAGCAGCGCCTCGGTCAACTCGACTGGCGATAGCTTCCGGGTCTGGATCAGATGGGCGACTTCGCTCAGCTCGAGGTAGTGAAGATCGTTCGCGTTCACAGCCACTTCGCCTTTCGGAAGCGATAGAACAGATACCCGTCTATCGCGAACATGATGCCGACCGCCACCGGATAACCGTAGCTCCAGCCCAGCTCCGGCATGTGCTGGAAGTTCATCCCGTAGATGCCCGCAACCATCGTCGGCACCGCCACCAGCGCGGCGTAGGCGGCCAACCGCTTGGTCACCTCGTTCTCCTGGATGGTCAGCTGCGACAGGTTCACCGAGATCGCCGTGGTCACCATTTCGCGGGCGGCGTCGATGGACTGGTTGAGGCGGATCAGGTGGTCGTAGACGTCGCGGAAATAGTCCTGCAGGCGGATGCATTGCTGTGGCACCCGCCCGCCGTACAGCTTGCCCGTGGCCTCGAGCAGCGGCCCGATGGCGTGTTTCAGTGTCATCAGCTTCTGCTTGAGGCTGTAAAGCGCTTCGTTAATCGCCCGGTTGTCGCGGGAGGCGAAAATCCGCCGCTCGATCGCGTCGAGCTCCACCTCGAGCGCGTCCAGCACCGGGAAGTAGCGGTCGACCACGGCGTCCATGATGGCATACAGCACGAAACCCGAGCCATGCCGCAGCAGCTCCGGCTCCCGCTCGCAGCGCGCACGCACGTCGACGAACCCGCGCTCGCTGTGGCTGCGCACTGACAGCACGTAATTGGTGCCGACGAATACGGCGACCTCGCCTACGCTCAGGTCCGTCCCCTCGACCTCGACGAGGTGCAGCACGGCAAACAGCGACTCGCCATATTCCTCGATCTTCGGGCGCTGGTGGCCGTGGCGGGCATCCTCCACCGCCAGCGGATGCAGGTCGAACTCCGCCTGCATCGTGTCGAGTTCCTCTGGGGTAGGCTCCAGCAGTGCGACCCAGACGAAGCACTCCGGCCGGCTCACGTAAGCGCGGATCTCGCTCGGCTGGATGTCGGCCAGCTTGCGGCCGTCCTGATAGGCGACGCAGTTGATCAGCACGATAGCTCTCCCGGCCGAATCCTAGCATCCCGCCGGGCGGGCCAGGAGACCCGGCGTGGCGCCGCGGGCCCGCACCACGATGCACCGTCCGGTGTGGTCGCCGCACCAACCTCATGCATCGGGCCGCGCCCTGCACCATGCATCGCCGCCACGACGATGTCATCAACTCCCTGAATCGACAGTCGTTGCGTCACTGCTGCGCATCCGGCGGACGTTGGTCCGCTTGTTGCAGACGCTCGCCCACGGGGCACCGGACAGCCGGTGAAGTCACCAATGATGCAACGGCCCGCGTGCTTATCGCTAGCGGGCCGACGCTGGCATTCGGCTGGGTGAGCCACTCGCTGCTGATCAACAGGGAGACCAACATGACCGCAACAAGACCGGCCCTCTGGACGGCCGGGGACTGGAACGCCTTCTTCGGCTTCGGCACCAATATCCTGGTGAACCTGCTGGTGCTGACCGCGCTGCTGCGCTACGTGCTGCAGATGCCCGACGACATCGTGTTCGGCCGCATCCTGCCTGCGGCCGGTCTGATGCTGTTCATGAGCACCATGTACTACGCCTGGCTGGCGTACAAGCTGGCCGCGAAGACCGGGCGCAGCGACGTGACGGCACTGCCTTCGGGCACCAGCGTACCGCACATGTTCGTCGTGGTGTTCGTGATCATGCTGCCCATCAGCCTGCAAACGGGCGACCCCATCAAGGGCTGGGAGGCCGGCCTCACCTGGGTGTTCATCCAGAGCTTCGTGCTGATCATCGGCGGGTTCATCGCACCGTACGTTCGCAGGATCACGCCGCGCGCCGCCCTGCTCGGTGCGCTGGCCGGCGTGTCGATCGCCTTCATCTCCATGCGCCCGGCGCTGGAGATGTACATGACACCGATCATCGGCGTGGTGTGCTTCGCCATCATCATCGCGAGCTGGTTCGGCGGGGTGCGCTACTTCAAGGGCATCCCCGCCGGGCTGGTCGCGATCGCGGCGGGCGTTCTGATCGCCTGGGGCTCGACGCTGTTCGGCCTGAGCTACGGCGGCATGAGCCTGGACAAGCTGGTCGGCTCGTTCGCCAGCTTTGGGTTCTCCGTGCCGATCCCCGCGATCGGCCACGTGTTCTCCGGTTTCGAGTTTCTCGGCATCATCCTGATCACTGCCATCCCCTTCGGCACCTACGACCTGGTCGAGGCGATGGACAACGTCGAGAGCGCGGCCGCGGCCGGCGACAGCTTCCCGACCACGCGCGTGCTCACCGCCGACGGCATCTTCAGTCTGATCGGCTGCCTGATGGGCAACCCCTTCATTCTCGCGGTGTACATCGGTCACCCGGGTTGGAAAGCCATCGGCGGGCGGATCGGCTACTCGGCCGCGACCGGCATCATGGTCATTTTGCTGTCCTGGTTCGGCATCATCGCGGTGATGATGTCGCTCATCCCGGTGGTTGCCATCTCCCCGATCCTGCTCTACATCGGCATGCTGATCGGGGCGCAGGCGTTCCAGGAGACGCCGAAGAGCCACGCACCCGCGGTGATCCTCGCCTTGGTGCCGCACGTCGCGGCCTGGGGCAAGCTGCAGATCGACAACGCGCTGGGAGCCGCTGGGACCAGCGCAGCGGCCGTGGGCCTGGACAAGTTGGGCCAGACGGGGATCCTCTACGAAGGACTGGCCGTGCTGGGCGGAGGCGCCATCCTCACCAGCCTGGTGCTCGCGTCGCTGGCCGTATTTCTGATCGAGCGGCAGTTCGCCAAGGCGGCTGCCTTCGCGCTCGCCGGCGCCGTGTTGACGTTCTTGGGATTCATGCACGGCGAACACATCGGTTTCGGCCAGTCGCCCACCGTCGCGTTCAGCTACCTGATCGTCGCAGGCACGTTGCTGGTGTGCGCGAAGTACGCCGTCGTCGCACCGAAAGTGCAGGAGCACGAGGAAGCGCACGGAGCGGTGCCGGTGCCAGCCAACAACTGAACACCTACGGCCTCCAGCGGGAACATCGAGGACGCGAAGGGAAACCCAGAGGACGCAAAGGAAGCTACTAGGCCGGAGTGGATGCAGAAGACTGCTGGCAAGAGCATCCGCTGCGCAGATCCTGGTGCATCTCGATTGCAGCTGTTCGGCTTGCCTCGGCGTCCTGCTCTTGACTCCCTGGCGTCGTCGGCGGTTCCGCTTCTGGCGCTCAGCGCAATCAGCTCGGGGCGGGCAGCCTGTCTGCCGACGACGCGATGGGCGACAGCACCCGTACTGCAAACGGCTCGCGCTTGCCTTTGAGCTCGAGCAACCGCCGCGGCGGGTCGCCTAGATCCAACCCCGCCGCAGAATAGGCGATCTCGCTCACCAGGATCTCCCCGGCTGCCGCCGCCGAGGCCAGCCGGGCTGTCGTATTGACGGTATCGCCCACGGCGGCGATGTCGCGCACGCTGCCCCCGGCGCCCTCGACAGTACCCAGATAGGCGATCCCGGTGTGCACTCCGACCCCAACTGGGAGCTGCACTCTGCTGGCCACGGCAGCGAGCAGGTCCCGCGCAGCGTTGACCGCGGCGCGCGCGTGCTGCCTGCCGGCGACGATAGGCAGAAACAGCCCGCCGACCTCGTCACCGACGATCTTGTCCAGCAAGGCCTCCGCACCGATCAGCACGTCCGTTGCCACTGAATAGAATCGGCTCATCTGCTCTTTGAAAGCAGCGGGCGTCATCCGCTCGGCCATCGCCGTGGACCCGCGCACGTCGGCGAACAGGATGGTCAACTCGATCTCCGCGCCGCCGGGGTGAGTGACGGCGAACGTGTCGCAGGTGTTGCAGAAATGCGGGTTCTTGCGCGAAGGCTGGCAGCCCAGCAGCCGCATCAGCGGCCCGCCGATGCCGTGGAACGGGGCGTAACAGATCTTGCAGCGGGGTCCGGTCGGCAGATGCCGGAAGATGCGCCGCGCCCGGTGAACCTTGGTGGGAGGATCGCCGGTCCAAAGCGACCGCCACAAGGCCTCGTTGGTCGGTTTGCCCTCCATGCTCGGTCGTCCCTGCGTCAACCTCACCCCCTTCGTGACCACACTGGCTAGTTTAGTGCATCGAGTGAGCAGCAGCCCCGGCACCCAGCGCACGGTCGCGTCGCCTGGCCAATCATTCCGGGGACACCCGATCCCAGATGATGAACGGCGTCACGACTCTGTCATCGGCCGGCATTGGATCCCCCCGCAGCGTCAACCGGGAACCCTCCAGCGTGATATATCGGCGCTGGGTGCTGCCCACCATGTTCGGGATCAAGCAGACGTCGATGTGATGCAGCACGAGCGCCGCGGATTCATCCACCTCGAATCGGCCTGCGTAGGCAAAGTAGCCGGCCGCCGCCGCCGCAAGCTGCGCCGGCGTGGCCGACGCAGCACCGCCTCCGCTGAAAGCCGGCCGCCCCGGCACCATGAGGTTCGCCGACATGTACCCGCCGGGCACATACATGATGAAGCCCGTGACGTTCTGCCCCATCGGATAGGTCACCGGCCCATCCGAGCCGCGGATTTCATACGAAACCAGACGCCAGCTGCCGATCAGCTGCTGCCGCACTGTCTGCAAAGACACCTCCGATCCACGTCTATCGAAGCTTCGAATCCCGTCACCACGCGTGCGCGGTCAGGTGCCATCTCCTTTTCCCGCTCGCAGGGGTTTGCGGTCACGGGTAGCAGCTGACCTTCGAAGCCGACGCACCTGTCGACTGGCGGCACCGGCCGCCGGCCATCCGGTAGCAGTTCCTCCGAGGCGAAGATCCGGTCGGCTGTTCCCAGCCGCTCCGATTGTACCCGGGATGCGTCGTCACCCGCCCTGTCCTGAGCATCGTATTCTGACTGTCTTAGCCAGCACCACGCAGCAAGCGCTCTGCCGTCTCCGCATCTGCAGGGAAGAACGACTCGAGCGCAAGCTCCGACAGCGTAACGTCCAGCGGCGTCCCGAAAATCGTCGTCGTGCTGAAGAAAGAAAGAATCCCGCCCTCGGTCGTGAGCCGAAACGGCACAACCACGCCGGCCAACTCGGGCTCGCCAGCCGAGGCTGTGGAAGCGCCTGAGCCAGCGGACGGGTAGCTGCGCAGCTCGTCCAAGAGCGCGATCAGCACCGGGTCGGCGCTGATGTCGATGTCCCGGCGCAGGCGCGCCAGCAGATGCGCGCGCCATTCCGTGAAGTTGGCGATCCGCGGCGCCAGCCCGGCCGGGTGCAGGCTGAGCCTGAGCACATTGACCGGCGGCGTCAGCAACGCAGGATCGACGCCCGCCAGCAAACGCGGGACCGCATTGTTGGACGCCACCAGAGTCCAGCGACGATCGATCGCCAGGGCCGGATAGGGCTGATGTCCGGCCAGGACCAGGTCGACGGCCTTGCGCGCGGCTTCCAGTGCCGGATCCGCCAGCGCCCGCTCAGGGAAGAGCGGCGCGTATCCCGCCGCGAGCAGCAGCAAGTTGCGCTCGCGCAACGGAACCTCGAGCCGCTCGGCAAGCCGCAGCAGCATCTCTCGGCTCGGCCGCGAGCGGCCTGTCTCCACGAAGCTCAGGTGCCGAGTCGAGATCTCGGCCTCGCACGCCAGCTCGAGCTGGCTCATGCGCCGGCGCTGCCGCCATTCCCGGAGAAGATTGCCGACCGATTGGGGTTGCGCTATGTCCATGGCGTGAAACGATACCGCAAGCCCGCACCGGCCTCCATTACCTCCCGCGTAATCGACTTCGCACCACGGGACCCGGACCATGCGGCCAGGCATCGCGACCTGGACGAATCAGGCGATGCCCAACTCAACCAAGGAGCTTGTCATGTGGACTAACGACTCTTCCTCTCTTCTGCGCAAGGTGCTGCTGGCCGATGCCGTCGTCAGCGGCGCAACAGGTCTGCTGCTGTTGCTCGGGGCGGGAATGCTGACGGCGCTGCTCGGAGTCCCGGAGGACTTCATGCGGTACACCGGGCTCAGCCTCCTGCCCTTCGCGGCACTGATCGGATACCTGGCCAGACGGGAGCATCTGCCGCGGCCGGCGGTCTGGGCTGTGGTCGCCTACAACGCGCTCTGGGCAGTCGACAGCGTGCTGATCCTGGTCACCGGATGGATCGCGCCGTCTGCGCTCGGGTATGCCTTCATCGTCGCGCAGGCGGCAGTTGTAGCGCTATTTGCGCAACTGCAGTACTTCGGGTTGCGACGGTCGGTGACGGCGGTGGCGTGACAGGCTGAGTCTCGCGGCTCAACGCCGCGCATCAGCGGGCGCGCAACGGCGGCGCGAAGCGACGCTGTTGAACGCTTCGCTGCACGCGCTGAGTTGGGCCACGAGCTGCGAAAAGCGACACCTCGACGAGGAGACTTGGTGGCGAGGCCACTTCTCAAACCAGTACTCGCGCGAACCGGTTGTTTCCGTTCGTCCGCTCGCGATGTCAATGTTGTCCATCTCCTGTCTCTGGCGTCAGGTTCGGTGAGCTAGGACAGCTTCGCGAAGCGCGTGCCGAAGCGAAACACGTCGTCAGGGCACACGTCGATGCAGCGCCCGCAATTGGTGCAGTCGCCGCTGGAGATGACCGGCGACGCGGTGAGTACTTTCGGCTTCAGCGCCGGCACGATGACGTGCGGCTCGGGGCAGACGCGATAGCAGTCACCGCAATCGGTGCAGGCCTGGCGCTTGACGGCGCTAACCCGCACGAGCGAAAGGTTGCCGATGGTTCCATAGAAGGCGCCGACCGGGCAGATGTAGCTGCACCAGCCGCGCCGGCTTACGGCCAGGTCGAACAGGAACACCGCCGCCACCACCACCCACGCGAGTCCCATGCCGAAGACCAGCCCACGCTGCAGCATGGTGATAGGGTTGACCAGCTCCCACGCGATGGTGCCGGTCAGCACCGACACCGCCAGTGCTGTGGTGAGAATCCACCAGCGGGTGCTCTTGCGCGGCTGCCAGCTCGCGTTGATGCGCAGCCGGTTGCGCAGCCAGAAGGCCGCGTCGGTGACGATGTTGATCGGGCACACCCAGGAGCAATAGACGCGGCCGCCGACAATCGCATAAAAGGCGAGCACGGTGAGCGCCCCGACCAGTGCGGTGAGCGCCACCGCGTGCCCGGCGAGGAAGGACTGCAGGAGCACCAGCGGATCGGTCAGTCCGATCACGTCGAGGAAGGTACTGGAAGCGAGGTTGCCCTTGAGCCACCAGATGCCGAACCAGGGACCCGCCATGAACAGGGCAAGGATGCCGAGTTGGGCGCTGCGCCGCAGGATCAGCCAGCGATTGCGCGCAAGAAATCCTCGCATGATTGGCGCGTTGAGCTGTTCTGCAAGGGCATTCATCGCGCCGGCAGGGGATCGTGCTTGGCCAGGCCCATGGGCAGCACCTTGATCGATGCTTCTTCCGTGACGCAGTCGTGCTCGCACTTGCCGCAGCCGGTGCACTTGTCGGGGTGCACGGTCGGCTCGAAGTAGCCGCGACCGTTGGAGACGCGGCGCTCCATAGTGATGGCTTCGTCCTTGATCGGGCAGGCGAGGTAACAGGCCCGGCAGTTGGCGCCTCTCGCCACCGCATAGCAGGTGTCGCGCCCGGTCAGGACGGCCACGCCCATCTTTGCATCCCGGATGTCCGTCAGTTCCTTGGAGAGCGCGTCGGTGGGGCACGCCGCCGCGCAGGGGATGTCCTTGCACATCTCGCAGGGGTCCTCCCGCGCAATGAAGTAGGGCGTACCGGTAGTGATGTCCTGCCCCAGTTCCGCCAGATGCAGCATGTGGAATGGACAGGCGCGAACGCACAGGCCGCACCGCACACAGGCCGCGTTGAACTCCGCCTCGGGAAGCGCACCCGGGGGCCGGAGCGCCCAGGCCGGCAGCGCTCTCGACTGCTTGCTGTAGCCGGCAAGCAGTAGACCGACCACGCCCGCCGAGCCGGCCAGCCCGACGCAGCTCTGGATGAACTTGCGCCGGCCTTCGGATTTCGCATCGTGTTGCATGATGCCTCCTTGCTTTCCGCAGCCATCCGGGTTGGTGGCGCCCTGCTGTTGCGGCGCTGCCGGGAGGATGCGGACACCTGCAAGTTATCGCCCTGTGCGGAGAAGATCAACCCCGGATTAGGCAGGGGCATTGCTGCCCACGTTGCCCCCCATAACCCTTCCCCGCACGATCTAATGGGGCCAGTCCTTCTCCCCGAGGAGGGGAACGACCGCTACCGCGACCCCGTCTCGGCCACCCAGCGCAGATAGCGCTCGCGCAAATCATCCAGCGTGCGCATTGCCACCTCGATCTCCTGCGACGGAAGCTCATGCAGCCACAGGCTGCGCGGCGGGGTCAGCTCGAGGGTCACGAACACGAAACGAGGGCGGGAACGGGTCAGGCGCTCGACGGCCTGGATGTAGTGAGCGGCCTGGACGTCGTAGCCGAGGCGCTCGCGCGTGCGGGCGAACGCATCGGGGCGAACGTCGGTCGTGGTCTTGAGCTCGAGAATCACCTCCGGCGTGAAGCAGTCGGGCCGCGCCTTCCAGCGGCCGCCGGAGTCGTCGGTCCAGTAGATGGACAGCTCCTTTTCGCCTTCATGCAGCCACTGTGCGAGCGGGGCCGCCGTGTAAGCTTGCACCGCATCACGTGCCCAGCGCAGGCCCGCCATCTGTTCGGGCGTCAGCCACTCGCGTTTGTGCGCCTCTTCCTCGCTCAGGCTGCGACCGGCCGGAACGGTACCGTCCAGCGACAGGTAGTCGGCATCGAAGGCCTCCGGCTCGAGCAGGAAGGCGTGCAGCGCCTCGCCCAGGCGCGCGCCGTCGAAGGCACGCGCACCGCCGCGCTCGAAGCGCCTCAGCGTGGAGCTCGAGGTGTAGTCGGCATTCGCAAGGTAGGTCTGCAGCGGCTCGCGCTGCGAGAAGGCCGCGCCCGGCTGCCGCACGTTCACGCAGCGTGCTCGGTGAGATGGTCGGCCAGCATCGCCCGCATGCGCTGCCAGTGCGAGCCTTGCCAGAACACGCGCTCGCAGCGCGTGCAGGTGGTGAAGGTCTGATAGTGCACAGCGACCTTCTCCGGCAGGCGGGGAAGCACCGCGCCCTTCTCCACCGGCGAGAGCGGCCAGTTGCAGTGCAGGCACAAGGTGAAGGGCCGTGCGGTTGCCTCGAGCTGCAGCCGCTGCACGACCTCGCGCAGTTGCTGGTTCGGCTTGAGGGTGCGTACGTAGCAGCCGTGGGTGATCTCACGCCGCTTGAGCAGTTCGCGATCGCGGGTCAGCACGATGCGCCCCTCGGCCTGCGCCAGGTCGCGGATCTCCTCGTCGCTGATCCCGTTGCTGTAGAGGGTGTCGAACCCGAGCATGCGCAGCAGCCGGGCCAGACCGCCCAGGTGGGCGTCGGCCACGAAGCGCACATCCCGCAGCGGCGCGTCCCTCACCTTCAGCAGCGGCTGGATGTCGAAGCTCTCGAACTTGGGGTAGACGCTGACACTGTCGCCCTCGCGCACCTGATACGAGAAGTCCACCGACTCGGCGTTGACCAGGATCAGCTCGACCTCGGTATGCGGAACCCCCAGGGCCTCGATGGCGTTCTTCACGGAGGCGGCACGGGCGCAGCGGTAGTCGATGTCGCGCTTGCGCAGCAATGGCGCGAGGAAGTCATTCAACTCCTCATAGAAGCGGAAGCGGGCGAGAGCGCGGGCGACTGGCGGGGACGGTTCGCTGATCATTGGTTGAATATGAGGCCTTCCGGGGCGGGGTGCAAGCTGGGGCGCAAAGCGCCGCTGAAACCCCCCAACAAGGAACGCCGGGAGTAAAGCATCGCGACTGGATCTGCTGCCCAGTCGACCCCCACCCTGACCCTCCCCCTGACCGACCCCTGACCAGAGGGAGGGGATGGCGCGGATGTCAACGCGGACTCTTAATCACCCTTCCCCGGCCCTCTCGCAAACTGGGCGAGGGCGTTGACGTGGGCCGATCATCGATTCATCGCCTCACGCATTGCACTGGCGCAGATGTCCGAGCCATCGCGCGGGATCTTCTTCGCCGTGAGCTTCTGCATCGGGACCAGGATCAGAGAGAAGATCTGCCGGCCGATGGTTTCGGCCACCCCTCCGGGGGCGACACCAATCTTGTAGTCGGTGAACGTCCCATTCACCTGCACGGGCGTGGCCAGGCTGAAGAACTGCGGCGATTTCGGCTTGGGCACCAGTATGAGGTTGACCCTCTCTCTGTCGAAGTCGGCGCCGCCTGCCCCGGTCACCCGCATGCGGCTGGTGTCCATGAGAATGGCGTCCTCCTTGAGCTTGCCGTCGCGCAGGTCGAAGCGGCCCAGCGCGCAGTTGACCTTGGACTCCTTGGCGGGGTCCACCGCGGGCGCCAGCGCCACGAACAGGTTGACCGCCCACAGATCGAAGATGCCCGAGCGCATGTTCTTGGGCCAGACGGCGAAGTCGATGCGGCCGTTGGCATGCGCCATTACCGCGTCCAAAGCCGGCGCCCGCCCCTCGACGTCGACGTTCAGGCTGAACAGCCCCTGCAGATCGGTGTCGGGCTTGATGCGCCGCGCGAGGATGCCGTAGTCGAACCGGTCGACGCGGATCTGCGCGCCCACCACAACATCCGTCACCGTAGGCTCGTAGGCGAACTTCAGATTGGCCGAGCCGCCCGGCACGTTGACCGTCGCCGGCCCGAACTCGAGCCTGGCATTCTCCAGTTGCGCGTGCAGCTTCCCGCTGCCGAGCTGATCGGTGCCCGACAGCACCTGCTCCACCGCCACGTCGACATAGCCGTCGGCGCGCAGCAGCGTCTCGCGGCTCAGGAGCTTCTGCGCCTGGGCCGCGCCCTCCTTGGCCTTGGCGCGCATCTCCTCCACGGTCATGGCCTTCTCCGGCTTCTTTTCCTTCTTCTCGAAAGGCGACCAGGCGCCGAACTTGAAGTCGTCAAGCTGCACGCGCGGCGCGGTGAGCGCGACGTCCAGGCGCGGTCGCCCCCCGGCCACGTTGAGGCCGCCGCGGCCGTCGAGGCTGCTGCTGCCCATTCGCACGGCGAGGTTTGGCACCTCGTAGCCGCGCTCGGAGGCGCGGAAGCTGCCGCCGAACGACCACGGCCCCCACGGAGGCAGCTCGACGCGCGCGAGCTTGTTCATGCTGTCGAGCCGCTCGCCCTTGACCATCAGCCGCAGCTCGCCCGAGCGGCTGGTGATGGGCAGCGTCACGCGGCCGCTCAGGTCGAGTTGTGCGCCTGCGGCCTCGGCCGACAGGGCGAACGGCACGTAATCCTGAATGCGCAGGAAGTCGATCAGGGTGCCGCTCGACACGCGGATGACCACGGGGGTTTCATCGATTGCACCGTCCAACGTAAGGCTCACCGGCTTCTCGGGCAGAGAGCTTGCCACGCCGGTCTTAAGTGCGATGTCCACCAGCGGCCTACGCTGCACGTCCCGCACGACCAGACGCCCGCCGTCGAGGTTGACCTCGAGCGCCGACTTCTCGAGGATCTCGCCGAGGTGGCTCCCGCGCCCGATGAGCTGCACGCGCAGCGAGTCCACGGTCGCATCCAGATCCTGCACGACCTTGAAGTCGCGCAGGAGCTGCCCGACGTTCACGTCGTTGGCCGCCACCCACAGCGAAGCCTCGGGCACCCGACCGCGCAGGTCCACCGACACCGCGCCGCTGAACGGCACCCTGGCGATGTTCGCGGAAAACGGCGAAGGCGGCATCCGGCCCTCGCGGATTCGGCCGCTGAACGATGCATCAGTGACGTCGGTGGCTTTGAGGGCAAGACGCTTGATCTTCACTTCCACGTCCGCGTCGCTCAGATCGATGCCGGCGGGAAGAATCGGCAGGTCGAGTGTGGCGGCTTGCGTGGGCGCCTCCGCCTTCGCGGGCTTTGCATCCGTCACAGGCAGCAGCGTCTGCAGCTCGGTCACATCGACCTGGTCGACGTCGAGCCGAGCGGTGATGAGCGGCTTCACTCCGATGCCGGTGCGAGAGAACTCGCCGCGCATCACGCTGCGACCCAACCGCAACTGGAAGTCCGATAGGTGCCACTCGTGGCTCTCCACTCGCACCCGCCCCGCGAGGAGGATCGCCGCATCCGCCGCGGGCGACACGCCCAGCCAGCGGTGCAGATCGCCCGCGCGCCGCCCATTGAGGCGAAAGGCGACATTCGTCCCCGTCCGCTGCGTCGGCGCCGCGAGCGTGCCGTCCACCTTGACGGTCGAGCCCGGACCGGAAGCGATGAGCTTGAGCGGGACGCGCTGCTCGCTGGCCATGGTGGGCAGGTCACCACCCGTCAGCTCGGCCGCGAAGCGCTCGCCCAGCAGTGTGCCGCGCAGCCGGCCGGTGAGCGCACGCCCGGGCGGCATGGCGATGTCGAAGGTCTCCAGTGTGAACTCGACGGGACGCCCACCTTCCACGTTGCCGTAGGTCAGGTTGCTGCGCGCCATGTTCAGCCGCACATCGAGCGAGCGCACCAGCTCGCCCCCGCTCTCGCCGCGCGCGTCGAGCTTTATCGAAAAACGCCCCATCTGCCCCTCGATCCCGTCGAGCCCGAACAACAGCTTGGCCAGGCCGCCGAGGCTGGTCTGCCGCGTGCCGAGCTGGAGCGCGAACCGCGGCACCTCGGCCACGCCGTCCGCCTCGAGCTGACCGGCCATGCGCACGCCCGCAACCGATCCGGCCACCGGCGCCTGCAGCAGCCCATCCTTCAGGTGGATCTCGAGCTGCGCCTCGCGCACGTCGCCGGGCAGGCTCAGCCACTGCCCGACGGCGAGATCCAGATCGACATCGAGGAGGTTGAGCGCCCGCAGGCTGAACGTTGCTTTCTCCAGCTCGCGATAGGTATCGGCGAGGTTGCGCGGCTCCTCCTCGCTGGCTGGTGTCTGGGCGCTCAGGAACGGCCGCAGATCGAGTGTGGGCAGAGTGAGCCGGCCGCTGACCTTGGGCCGCTTGCCGGTGGCGTCGAAGGCAAGCTGTCCCTCCAGGGTAGTCCGCCCCATGACTCCATTGAGTGGCGCAATGCGCGCCTCGCCGGCCTCCCAGTGCACTACCCCGCTCAGGCCGGTGGCGCCGACTTTCGGCAACTGGGTCTGGAGCAGCCGCTCGATCTGCGACAGGTCCTCGGTACCCATCCCGAAGATCAGATCGCCGGCGCGGCCCTGGTTGGTGAGGCTGCCGCTGACCCGCAGCACCGTGCCGAGAAAATCTACCGACACCTCGATGGGCCAAGGGTGCGTCGCCTGGATCAGATCTGCGACGGACCCGCCAGTGAAGGTCACGGTGTAGGGGAAGCTCTTCTCGACGCTGCCGCGCAGCTCGATCCTCGCGGGCTTGTTGGCCGGCAGCTCGCCTTTGAGCTCCTCGAGCTCGAAGTAGCGGCTGCGCTGAGTGGCGCCATCGTGGTACTCGACATTGAGCCGTCGCAGGGCGATGCGGTCTACTGCAAAGCTGAGATCCTTCAAGTCGGGCCCGGCGCCGGGCGCTGCCTGCGGTTTCCCGGGCGGGGTTTTCAGCAGGTCGAACCTCCAGTTGACGCGGCCGTCTGCGGTCTTCTCGAGCCGCGCGCGCCCCTCTGCGGCGCCGATCTCGTGCACCAGGATCTGCCCCCGCAACGCGGCGGGGACGTCGAGCTGCAGGTGGGCCTCGCCCAGGCTGGCGAAGTCGGGCTCCGAGAAGCCGGGTGGATTGGCGATGCGCACGCCACCGATCCTGAGCGACGGGCGCAGCGTGGGGACCAGCTCGAGCGGCCCTTCCAGGCGGACCGGCCGGCCGAGAATCTGGCTCGCCTCCGCTGCGATGCGCTCGCGCCAGGGCGCAGCGCTGATGGTGATGCCCAGCGCCACCACCAGCACGGACGCGATGACCAGCACCGCAACCAGCGAACCGAGGCCGATAACGGTCCACTTCAGGGTCTTACGCAGCAGGCGCAGAGCGGCCACGGTCTCGTTCTTATTCGGGCGATTTCACAGATATTCTACGGGCAGGCCACTATAATGGGCCGTCGTGTCGATCGTTTTTTCGTCGCGGGCCGACACAAGAGTTGCCTATGCGAGTGCTGCTGCTCATCCTCGGTTTGACCGCCTGCTCCGCCCAGGCGGAAGTGTTTCGCTGCATCACACCGGAAGGCAAGACGCTGTACAGCGACTCGCCTTGTCCGCGCGGCAGCAAGGCGGCCGACATCTCCTCCACCGTCGGGGCGTGCGCAGACGCGGAATGCGAAGCCGAGCGCGAGCGGCGCACGGCTGCCGCCCAGGAGCGCCTCCGGCAGGAGAAGGAAGCCTTGGCGACCATGACCGCGGAACGCCGCAAAGCCGAAGCCGACGCTCTTGCCGAGCGGGTCAAGCTGGAGGAACTGCGGCGCCTGACCGCTATCGACGCACGCCTCGCGGCCGAGGCGGAGGCGGCCGCACAACCGGGTGTCGCCTATCCCTACTACCCGTGGTATCCGGTGGCGCCATGCGTCGGGCCCTGCGCGCGTCCGCCGGTCAAGCCCTTCCCGCCGGACCATCACCGGCCCGCGCGCCCGCGCGAGCCTTCCGCCAGTCTGCGCGACTACGACCAGAAGCCGAAGTAGCGCATGCGCGTCGCCCGGGTCATCCCGCACAAGGAGCTGTTCGCCGGCGTCGTAGTCGTCCATCATGATGGCAAGTTCTACCGTCTGCTCGCTCTGCGCAGCTTCGATCAGTGGGATTTTCCGAAGGCGCCGGTGCCCGCCGACGCCGATCCCCTGCAGACCGCTCTGAACGAGCTGCAGGATGCCACCGACATCACAGACCCGGCCCTGCACTGGGGCGAGGACTACCGGGAGACGGTGCCCTTCGAGGACGGCCGGGTCTCGCGCTACTACCTCGCCCAAGCGTCCGACAGCGAAGTGACGCTGCGCGTTCCCGCCGGCGAGGCAGCGGAGGACGACGGCTACCAGTGGGTGACGGTCGAGGAAGCCGAGGATCTCCTGCCGCCGCGCTTGGCGATCGTGCTGGACTGGGTGGTGGCACGCCTGGCTGGCGGGCATCTCCAGCCCTGACTACGGCCTGCACCCAACGCAGAGGCGCAGAGGCCGCAACACTTGATCAGACACTCCTGGACTGTCGTCCCCGCACCGGCGGGGATCCAGAAGCGTCAGGCGAGCAGTAGCGAGCCCGCGCCCTGCCGCAGCACTTCCGCCGCGGCCCACGCCTCGAGCGGCTGACCGAACAGAAAGCCCTGCATCTCGTCGCATCCAAGCGTGCGGAGGATGTCGCGCTGTAGAGGGCTTTCCACACCCTCGGCCACCAGGTGCAGGTCGAAGCCGCGTGCGATGCCGACGATGGCGGAGATTATCGGGCTGTAAGGGTGCTCGAGTGTGAGATCGCGCACGAAGGTCTGGTCCACCTTCAGGCTGGTGACGGCGAACTTCTGCAGATAACCGAAAGAGGCATAGCGCGTGCCGAAGTCGTCGATGGACACGCGCACGCCGGCGTCGCGCAGGCGTCGCACCGTATTCACCACCGGCTCGACATCGCGGATCATCAGGTTCTCGGTGATCTCGATCTCCAGGGCCGGGGGCGGCACACGATAGCGCTGCAGCGCCGTGAATACGCGCTCCACCACGTCGCCCTTCTCGAACTCGCGCGGCGACAGGTTCACCGCCATGCGCAGCTCGCCGAAGCCCTGCGCACGCCACTGTTCGAGCTGACTGCAGGCCTGGTCGAGCACCCAGTCGCTGATGCGGCTGATCAGGCCCGTCTCCTCCGCCACGCCGATGAAGCGCGCGGGATCGAGCAGGCCCTGAACCGGATGGCGCCAGCGCACCAGCGCTTCCATGCCGACGAGCTGGCGCCGGCTCAGGCTGATCTGAGGCTGATAGCGCAGCTCCAGCTCGTTGCTGTCGAGCGCCCGGCGCAGGTCGTTCTCGACGGTGAGGCGCTGATTGAATGCCGCGTTCATGTCCGACGAGAAGAACGCGTAGTTGTTCTTGCCAGCCGCCTTCACGTGGTACATGGCGATGTCGGCATGCTTGATCAGCGTGTCGGGATCCTCGCCGTCCACCGGATACAGCGCCAGGCCGATGCTCGCGGTGGGGCGGATCTCGTGGCCGGCGACGTCGAGCGGACGGCGCAGTTCCTCGATCACCTTCTCGGCGATGACAGCGGCGTCCTCCGGTTGCGCAAGCTCCGGCAGCAAGATAGTGAACTCGTCGCCGCCCATGCGCGCCAGTGTGTCGCTGCGCCGCAGGCACGCTTGCAGCCGCGCGGCCACGCCTTTGAGCAACTGGTCGCCTTCGGCATGGCCGAGCGTATCGTTGACCAGCTTGAAGCGGTCCAGGTCGATGAACAACAGCCCCACCAGCCGGCGGTTGCGCCGCGCCGACACCAGCGCCACGCCGAGCCGGTCCAGGAACAGAATTCGATTGGGCAGATGCGTGAGCTGGTCGTGATAGGCCTGGAAGCTGATCAGCTCTTCAGCGCGCTTGCGCTCGGAGATGTCGCGCGCTACGCCGTAGGTGCCCAGGAAGCGCCGGCCGCGCGAGCCGGGCTCGTCGGCGTAGACGCCGGTGGCCGAGAGCGCAACGGTGAGCTGCGTATCGGCGCCGCTGTCCTTGCGCTTGAGCCGCAGCTCCACGTTGCGCGAGGCGCGCTCGCCAGTGCGCCGCTCGCCGAAGGCGAAGCGCGCGCGCTCCTGGTCATCCTCGTGCACGATGGCGGAGTAGTGGTGCCCCACCAGCTCGCGCCGCTCGTAGCCCAGCATCGCCGCCACGGTCGGGTTGACGTAGCCGAAGCGGCCCTGCTCGTCCACCGTGTAGATGATGTCGGGCGAGTGGTCGACCAGGTAGCGGTGCAGGCGCTCGGACTGTTCGAGCCGCGCGCTGATCACCGCGTTGGTGCGCTCCAGGCGCTTGCGCTGCAGGGCGTTGTCCACCGTGCGCAGCAGCTCCTCCGGCTGATAGGGCTTGCGCACGAAATCGTAGGCGCCGCGGCGCAGCGCACCGATGGCCGAGTCGATCACGTCGTCGGCGCTGACCACGACCACAGTCATGGAGGGCAGGCGTGCACCGAGCCAGTCCATGAGATCGAGGCCGGTCATGTCCGGCAGGCGCAGGTCCAGCAGGAGGAGGTCGTAGTGCTGGCGCGACAGCGCGGTCATCGCCTCGGAGCCGGTGCCGCACTCGTCGATTTCACGGTCGGCCGCATCGAGCAGCAGCGAGAGGCTGCGCCGCAGGCGCGGCTCGTCGTCCACCACCAGGATGCGCACGGTGCTGCCCTGTTCCTGCAGCTCCGCAGGCTCGTGGACGTTCAGAAACTGCACCGACTCTCCTCGCTCAACTCGACGCTCCCGCATCGTTCTGCACCGGGCGGCGCGGCAGCAGCACGCCGAAGATCGTGCCGCGTCCGGCGCTGCTGCGGCACAGGATCCTGCCGCCGAGACGCCGGACGATGGATTCGCTCACCGCGAGCCCGATACCCTCGTGTCCATCACCCTTGGTGCTCACCCCAGACTGGAACATGCGCTGCAGCACGTCGGGTGCGACACCCGGGCCGGTGTCTGTCACCTGCAGCAGGACGAACAGCTCGCCGTCCAGGTTCACGCTGTCCGAGGTGAGCAGCATCAGCCGCCCGCCCTGCGGCATCGCCTCGGCCGCGTTGGTCATGAGGTTCAGCACCACCTGCTTGACAGCGCCCGGCTCCGAGCGCAGCAGTGGCAGCGCAGGGTCGAGCTGCTGCTGCACCTCGATGCCGCGGCCCGCAAACAACGTATCGTTGCACAACGTCACCACCTCGCGCACCAGCGCGTTCAGATCCAGCGGGCCAGCACCGTCAGCCTCGGCGACGAACGGGTCGCCCATGCGCTGGACGATGCGCGCGATGCGGTCCAGCTCCTGGTTCAGGATCGCCAGCTCTTCGCGAAACGGGCCGCTCTCCCCGGCCTTGGTCGCCAGCACCCGCAGATAGTTCTTCACAATGGCGAGTGGATTGCCAGCCTCGTGCACCACCCGCTTGCCCATGGCGCGGAACTGCGCTGTCAGCTCGGCGCGGGTGCGCTCTTCCTCGCGCTGCCGCTGCACGGCCTGCGCAACGGCGTCGGCAGCAGCCGTGCTCAGCACGCTCAGAGTAGATTCCTCTGCCGCACGCTGCTCGTCCCAGGGCGCGTCCAGCGCGGCGGCCACCACACCTGAAATCCCGCTGCCCGAGGACAGCGGGATGCATAGCAGCCCTTGGCTGCCCAGCAGCCGCGCCACCACCCGGTCGACCGCAGCGCCGCCCTCCTCCAGTGCGGAGCCGAAGGCATGCACCGGACGGCGCTCGCGCGCCGCCGTGGCCACCAGACTGCGCGAAGTCGCGAGTGGAACATACAACTCCCGAACCTGCGGCGGGTCGTGCTCCAGCGGCGTGCCTTTCAGCGCGCGGTCTTCCGCGCTCGCCAGGAACACCACCTGACGATCCAGCCCCAGCAGCAGCCCCGACAGGTTACGTGTGCGCCGCAGCGCCTCGCTCTGCCCTTGGGCTGTGGCCAGCGCCTGGCGCACGGCGGCACGCAACCCCGACTGTCCCAGCGAACGTGTTACGTCTCCCCAGCCGCCATTCTTTAGGGTAGCCGCTGCGGGAGCCGGGACTGGTGGTTCGCCCGGCTCTGGCCACCCCGGCGCGACCCTGCGCGAGAGGTCGACCCCACCGGGGTTTTTCGGGGCGGCCTCGTGCGCGTCGTCGAGCGCCCGAGCCACCGCACGCTCGTGCACGCCCAGCAACAGCGTCCCGTCGCTGCAGACCTGCTGGGTCGGGCCTTCGTCCAGCAGTCGGCTGGCGATGGCAACCACCCGCACCAGGAATGGCGCGTCGATCAGCAGCTCGACACGTTCACGCTGCAGGCGCACCGCGTCGGCCAGAAACACCGGTTGTGCGCAACCGGTTACCATGGCGGCGCCCACCACGTCGTGCGGCCGGTGCGGCTTGCCGCGCTCCATGCCCAGCAGCTCCAGCTCGCTGCGCGCTGCAGCCAGAGTCGCCGCGTACTCGCTGCGCTGGCCCAGCAGCGCGAGCTTGCCGACGGCATGCAACAGCCCTGCCACATAGGCCGCGTCGGTGGGCTGCCCGGCACGCTCGGCCAGCGCCTCTGCGGTCATGCCGCAGAGTAGGGACCGGCGCCAGATCTCGTGGAGCGCACCGTGTGGTCCGGCAGCGGGCCGCCCGGCGAGCCCGCGGACCGCCTGCCGGACGACCAGCGCCTCCAGCACTTCGGACCCGACCTCATCGACGCAGGCCTGCAGCGAGAATATTTCCTCCAGTGTCTCTCGACCCGAGGCTGCCGACAACACCTGCAGCGTGAGGGACGGGTCGCAGCGAATCAGCGCGGAGATGTCGGCTGCAGCGAAACCGCGTTCGCCGAGCAGGCGCAGCAGGCGGCTCAACACCCGCGGATTGACCGCCAGCTCAGCAGGACTGAGCAACCCCCCGTCCCTTCCAGAGGCCATCCCTGTTGCGCGCGCTTATTGTGGTTTGAAGAGGCGGGTGGATCCCGCCCGTGCCGCGGCGTCGCACGGCTCGCGCCGCTTATGTTATGCGGAACGAATTTCGCACAATTCCTCTGTCGCGACAAGCAATGCGACGTGAAGGCGTGGAGCGGTCAGGCCAGTGTCAGAATCGCACGTGTATGTCTCACGCAAGCGACATCACAGGCTCACTCCGCGATGAGCCAGTTCACACGCCACTTCCCTTCCCCCTCCGATGAAAGCGCCTGCCACAACCACGGCAAAAGCGCGCTGGCTTCCTTCTCGAACCCGAACGGCGGATTGATCACGAGCATGCCGCTGCCGCGCAGACTCACCGACCAGCTCTCGGGGAAGACCGACAGCTCCAGCTCGAGGACCTTGCGAATGCCACTGGCGACGACACCGCGCGCGAACGCGTGCATTACGGCCGGCGCCATCAGCGGGTACCAGAGCGCATACACCCCGGTGGCAAAGCGGCGGTGCGCAGTGATCAGCCCTTGCGTCAGCCGCTCGAACTCCTGCGCACGGTCGAAGGAGGAATCGACCAGAATCAGCCCGCGCCTCTCGCGCGGCGGCAGATGCGCCTTCAGCGCCTGGTAGCCGTCCGCGTGCTCCACCACGACCCGGGGATCGGCGGCGAACAAGGCGGCGAGCTGCTTGCAGTCGTCGAGGTTGAGCTCGGTGAGCACCATGCGATCCGCGTCCCGCAGCAGCCGCTGCGCGATGCGGGGAGACCCCGGATAACGGCGCAGGCGCCGGTCGGGATTGTCGGCACGCACAGCATCCAGATAGGGTATGAGCAGCGGCGGCACATCTCCCCGCCCCCATACGCGCTCTATGCCATCGTGATACTCGGCGAGCTTCTGCGCCCATGGATGCGACAGTTCGTACAGGCCGATCCCCGCATGCGTGTCGAGATAGCAGAACGGCTTATCTTTGCGTGCGAGCAGAATGAGCAGGCGCGTGAGGAGGGCATGTTTGAACACGTCGGCGAAGTTGCCGGCATGGAAGAGGTGGCGGTAGGCGAGCATGGGGGAAGGCGTGAGGAGTGTGGGGGTGAGGAGCGAACCTGGAGCTAGGTGAGGGGTGAGGCGTGAGGAGCCGTCTGAAGCCGCTGCCCCTCACGCCTCACGCCTCACTCCTCACCCCTCACGCCTTCACAGCTTGTCATACTTCGTCGCCCTGCCCTTCGCCTTCTCCACCGGATACTTCTTCCGGTTCAGCTCGAGCTTCCTCTCTGCCGCCGCGATTGGATCGACTTCGAGCTTGTCGCACAGCCGCAGCAGGAACAGCAGGACGTCCGCGATCTCCAGCTCGACCTCTGCGTGGACCTCGCCCGGCAGATTGCCGCTCGCCTCGGGCGTGAGCCACTGGAAGTGCTCCACCAGTTCCCCGGCCTCCGCCACCAGCGCCATGGCCAGATTCTTGGGCGTGTGGAACTGGTCCCAGTCGCGCTCGGCGACGAAGGCGCGCAGCTGCGCCCGCAGCGCTTCCAGTCGATCGGTCGGGTTCATTGCGCCACCAACTTGGCAAACAAGGGGTCCAAGAATCCCCTATCTCTCGACACCCTCTCCCGAAACCGGCAGCGTGCCGACTCACTTCACGCCGTGGCGCGCACGATAGTGCTTCTGCAGAAGCCTGCGCGTCTGCAGATCCAGGCGTGGGTTGGGGGTGGGCGCCCGTGACGGGGAGCGCGCCGGGGAACGTGCAGCGGGGGTTCTTGCCTTGGCCATGACACAGCTCCGGAACGGGACTGCGTCAAGCATACCAGCAGCGCACGCTGCCGGTCGCCGACAGGCTACTTCACCAGCAGCACCGGTAGATCGGTCAGATGGACGACCCGGTTGGCCACCGAGCCGATCATGAAGCTTGCCATTGCGCCCATGCCGCGGGTGCCCATGGCGATAAGCTGGCAGTGATAGTCACGCGCGAAGGAAACGATTGTCTCGGCCGCTGGGCCCACCTTCGCGTGCACGTCGTGCGACACGCCGCCCTGCGTCAGGATCGCCCTGGCTCCCTGCAACAGCTCCAGCGCATCTTGCTCGTGCGCTTCCTCGACAGCCCGTGTCTGCGTCAGCGTGCTGCGCAGGGCGACCTCGCGCATGCGCACCGGATCGGCGACGCTGAGGACGTGCACGTGCAACTGTTTGCTGTCCGTGATCGACAGCAAGTGCCGCAATGCGCGCAGCGAGTTTTCCGAGCCGTCAATGGCAACGAGTACAGTAAGCATCGTGTGTCCGTCACGGTTCTGCCGTGCTCACCGCAGGCGCGCCCCGGTTAGCACCGCACCGGTTGGCTGCGCGGAACGCAGCTCGCAACACCCGTTGACCAAACCACGGTCGACCGCTCTGGATGTGTTGCCGGCGGGCTAGGGTGTGTTACGCTACGCGGGCAATTCCCACCAAATCCAGCCCGCCCAGCGCCAAGCAGAAGGCAGCCGGAGCGGATTGTACCGCTCCTTCCCATCTTTCCCTACATGCACACGTTAATTCTCCCCCAGCACAGGGTCGGCGAACTTGACCTGAGACAACTTCCGGCGGCAGCAGGGCGTCTGTTACAAACGTCATCCGCTTCGGGGTGCGGGCGAAACCGTGCAGTAAGCAGGGCGCGATAGCCTGCCGCACCATGCCGCTCTTTCCCTCTACGCAGCGCCTGGCCGCGGCCGCCCTGCTGTTCCCGCTCGTGGTGCTGGGTACTATCCCGGCGTCGGCTGCCGACCTCGGTTTCTATGGCGGGTTGACCTATGGGGTCGCAGTGCTCGAGGCTGCAGGGGAAAGCACCTCGACGCCGGTCGCGGCGATGGGCGCGCGGCCGCTGCAGGCAGAGGCGGAACGTCTGGTCGCGGTCGCGCTGTTCGGCGGTTACCGACTGGCGCCTGGCCTGGCGATTGAGGGCGCTCGGGTGAGCTTGAGCACCACCATGCCCAATGCCGACGATCCGCTGACCGATCCGGCCGAGCGTGCTGCGATGTGGGCGGTCTCCAGTGTGGGATCCGTCCCGCTGGCTTCCTCCCTGGCGCTGTTCGCGCGCTTCGGGTTCCATTATGCCGAAGGCCAGCCGGACTTCGCGCAGCTGTGGGAGACGGACCGCCTGGGCCGGGTCTACGGCGTGGGCCTGCGCTTCGAACCGAGCCCGAGGATCGAACTGCGCGCGGAGACCGAGCGCTTCACCCGCGTAGGCGCAGCTGCCGCACAGGAAGCCAGCGCCATCCTGTTCGGTGCGCGCGTGCGGTTCTGATTGGCCCTTTTCTCATCCCCGCGAAAGCGGGGATCCAGGCCCAGGTCCGCCTCCATCTGGATCCCCGCTCTCGCGGGATGACAGTTCCTGAGACGCACCCTGGTCCAGAATCTTCAGCTCCACCCACCCCGACCCGGAGACCCTCCATGTCCGTTCGCCTCTTCCTATTTGCGCTGGCCATTGCGCTCTCGCTCGCCCTGCCGGCATCTGCCGACGAGCTCAAAGGCACGCTGAAGCAGATCCGCGATAGCAAGATGCAGGGACTGGAGATGGTGTACCAGAACAAGGCCGATGCTTACGCCGCAGACCACACGGTGCTGATCGGCCTGGCGCTTGCGGTGCGCCAGTCGATGAAGCTGCGACTCAGCCAGGCGATGTTCTCCTACGAGCCCTACGGGCTGGTGATGCGCAAAGACGACGGCGATTTCCGGCGCGGCGTGAATCGCGTCGTCGCCGGGCTGTATCGCAGCGGTCAGATCAAGGACATCTACCTGCGCTGGTTCGGCAAGATCGGCGAGCCCTCGCCGCTGCTCGCCGCGATGTCTCTGCTGAACTCGCTGCCGGAGTAGCGCAGCGGCGGTCTTGCCAGGCTGGCGCTCGGGCGATGTCCGAGCGAAGAGAGGAAGAGGGGCTTTCGCGGCCTGGGTTACCAGCCCAGACCCAAAGCTCTGCCGCGGTTGTATTCTGGCGACAGCAAGATCAACCCTGAGGCTCGGACGCCGCCGGACATCCTCCGGTCGGCGCTGACTCCGACTTCGCCCTAGATCGGCAAGGGCGGATACGACTTTAGGCCTCGTGAGCGGCGCGGAACCGGGCGTGGACCCGCGTGCAGGATCGGCACCACGGAACTCAGCCTGCCCCGCCCACTCCATCGGTTGACCCCACGCCGGAGCCCTTGCCCATGCGGCTGTTTTCGCTCGCGATCCTGTGTGTCCTGTCCTGTGTGCCCGTGGCCTCGGCCGACGGCGGCCTCGAGGCGCTGCTCGATGCGATCGAAGCCAGGCGTCTCGAATACGGCGTCCCGGGGGTCGGCGTGGCGATCGTGTCCCGGGACAAGGTGCTGTGGGTCGGTGGCTTCGGGGTGACGGACCTGGAGACCAGGCAGCCCGTCACGGCCGACACGGTCTTTCGTATCGGCTCGGTGACCAAGATGTTCACCGCGCTGGGGCTGATGATGCTGAGCGAGGGGGAGAAGCTGCGGCTCAGCGGGCCGGTGCGGGAGGTTGCGCCGGATGCGCCATATACCAACCCGCGCGAGGAAACGCACCCGATCACCATCGCGCAGCTGCTCGAGCACACGGCTGGGCTGCAGGACTTGACCAAAGAGGAGTTCGAGCACAGCGATCCCAAGCCGCTGACCCTGGAGGAAGGCCTGGCCTTCCGGCCGGAGTCGCGCACAGTGCGCTGGAAGCCGGGGTTGCACGCCGTGTACTCCAACTCGGGGTACGGCCTGGCGGGCTATGTGCTGCAGACGGTGGCCGGAATGCGCTACGAGGACTTCATCGCCGAACGCATCTTCCGGCCGCTGGGCATGGCGAGCTCCGGCTTCTTCCTCGACGAGCAAACCGCGACGCATCTGGCCACCGGGTACGACACCGATGCGATGACACGCCTGCCCTACTGGCACCTGCTCCTGCGCCCCTTCGGCGGCATCAATTCGACGCCGCGCGACATGGCGAGCTTCGTGCGCTTCCTGCTCAACGAAGGACAGGTCGCAGAGCAGTCCCTGGTCCGCCCCGAGTCGATCGCCCGCATGGAGGTGCCCCTCACGTCACTGGCTGCGCGCAGCGGCCTGCTGTACGGCTACGGGCTCGGCAACAACCAGAAGTTCCGCAAGGGCGTGCTGTTCAACGGCCACGGTGGAGACGGCGACGGCTATCTCTCGCAGCTCGGCTACAACCGCGACACCGGGATGGGATACTTCGTCGCGATCAACGCGTTCCGTCACCGCGCACTGAGCGAGATCCGGCGCGAAATCGAAAGCTGGATCATCCGCGATCTGGATGTGCCGCCCCCGCCTGCAGCCGCCAGGGTGAGCGACGAGACGCTGCAGCGCTACGTCGGCCATTACGATCTGGCGGCCTGGCGCTTTCCATGGACCACGCGCGAGGAAGTGAAGAAGATGGCCATGCGCGTGACCTTGGAGAAGGGCGTGCTCTACACGCAGGTGGGAAACGACAAGCAGGAGCTCGTGCCCGTTACGGAGCAGCACTTCCGCCGCCGGGGAGAGCCGACTGCGACCTGTGCCTTCGTCGAGGACGTGGACGGTACGCTGTACTTCGAGGAGGACGACAGCTGGAGAAAGCAGGGCACCGGGCCCGCAGAATCGGAGTGGCCGGGCGCGGTCGCTGCGCCCTGAACCTGTCTATTGTCTTCGCCTAGGATTGCTCAGTGGGTGACGAAGGTCCGCTCCACCCCGATCAGCTGGCCGGTGGAGCGATCCTGGAACCAGTCCAGGTTGTCTTCGGTGCGCAGGTAGCGCATGCGGCGCGTGAACGGCTCTCCGGGCGCAGGCTCGAAAGCCGCCAGCAGCCCAGGTTCCCAGCCGTATGGCACGACCAGGCGACCAGCCTCCTCGCCTGCCGGCCAGCACTGTGCCGTGCCATCGAACAGATGACCGAACTCCAGCCACAAGCAGCAGGGATCGGGTCCCTGGTTCTGGTCCACGACCGCGATGTCGACGCTCGCCGCGCCGTTCCGGTGCACCAGGCCGTGCGATTCCAGCATCTCGACGAAGAATCGTACGTCTTGCGGCGACAGAAACCCGACCCGCGTGAGTCGGCCGTCGGTGCAGAAGGTATGGTTGGGACAGTCGGCTGCATAGCCGGCGACCCCGCCGGGATAGGACGAGTCGAGACGGTCGTTGCGGACGATGACGCTGATGGCTTCGATGAGGATGGACATGGGCAGGATCCCTAAGGTCAACGGTCGGCGTCGCGCCGGAGCGCAGTGGCAAGGCGCAACGCCGTATGGCGGATGCGGCCGGGCGTGGCGCGGGTGCGCAAGGCGAGCGCACGTTGCGGCAGCAGGCGCACGCGCCCCGAGGGCGACGAGAGAAAGCGAGGCATCTGCAGCATCGCGATGGTGTTCATGGTCGTTCCGTGCAACCGGCTGGTTGCCGGTCGCACACAAGATGCCGCCATGGGTGGCTCAGGCCATGAGCCCGGCGCGGGTGCTCACCACGGTCGCGAGGCTGCCAAAGAAAAGACTAACCGCTCACCACGAATGAACCCAAGCAGCGAGCCTGGCGGGTTTGCCTGCGAGCAGATCCCTGAGACTCGTCATGGCGTCGCCAGCCGCTATCTCGGTTGCGATCACGAAAGGTCTTGCCGTTCTTCGTGTCTTCGCGGCGAGCGGTTGGCCTTACGCTCTAGCGGCACCAAACGAGGTCCGGCACCCCGCCACGCCGGCCGGCAACGATGGCGTGCTGCTCGAACAGCCGGGCGAGCCGGCAGGCGCGGGAGCGGCCGATGCCCAGGATGAGGACGCTGGGTTCAGGGACCCAAGCGGGATCGTCGCCCACGCCCGCACCCGGCAGCGTGGCATAGCCACAGGTCTGGACGAGGGCCTCGAGGCGACACTGGCGCACTCGGTTGCGCCAGGCAGGCAGACGTCTGGAGCACGGATTGCACGCAGTGACGAAGGCCCAGGCGCACGCGCCGCGCCTCTTCAGGAAGCGATCCAGCGCAGCACTACGCTCACCGATGCGCAGCGCGATCGGCCCGCGCGGAGCGTCGACACGATAGGTCGTCGCGAGATAGGCCGCGGCCAGCGCTGCACGAGACACGCGAAGCGGCGTCAGGACGGCGGCGCCGCGGACGCCGAGTCGAGCGCGAGGATGTCGGCGAAGCGCCCACCCCGGCTGTAGCGCTGGAGGGCTTCGTTCAGCAGCTCGCGCACGCGCTCCCGCAGCGCTGGCGGATCCAGCACTTCGACGTCGGGGCCATGCTTGAGGATGTCCATCACCAGCTCGCGGTCGTCGCTGTATGACAGCTCCAGCAGGTAGCTGCCGTCGGCTTCGAAGCTGGCGCGCTGCTGTGGATGCCACTCCTCGGCTGCCACCCAGCGTGCGCGCTGCGGCGTGAAGCGCAGCCGCGCCGTCTGCGTGGCACGCCCGCTGAAGATGCCATAACTGCTGCCAAGAACCTCATCCAGGTCCTGGGCGGGGACCTCCCGAGCGGGCCGGTCCACGATCTCCGCAGCACGGATCGCATCGACGGCGAAGCTGCGGATGTCCTCGCGCAAGTGGCACCAGGCGTCGAGGTACCAGTTCTCGCGGTAGTGCACCAGGCGTTGCGGCGAGACCACTCTCTGCGTCTGCTCGTCGCGCGCCCGCGTGTAATAGGTGATGGCGAGCTGCCTTCGCTCCAGCAGCGCCCGCGCCGCCGCCTGGAAGTGCTTGAGCGGGATAGCCCGGCGCCCCATCTGCAGGATGCGGATGCGCCGCGCCACCTCGTCGGCCGGATGCTCCTGACTGCCGATAGCGGCACTGAGCCGTTTGAGCAGCGGCTCCACGTGCGGCCCCAGCAGGCCGGGCTGAAGATTCTCGAGCAGTTGCTTCATCGTCAGCAGCGCGTAGATCTCCTCGGCACTGAACCACAGGCCGGGCAGTTCCTGGACCTGGGCCTGCGGATCGAAGCAGTACCCGTTGCGCTCCCGGTCCCAGACGATGGGGATGTTCAGGCGCGACCGCAGATACTCCAGATCGCGCTTGAAGGTCGCGGGCGAGATCTCCAGCTCGTCGCGAATGCGGCGCGCGCTCACGACCCGGTAGCGGTGGATGAGTTGCTGGATCTTGTAGAAGCGCTCGGTGCGGTCCATGCGCGAATTGTAGTGAGCCGGCATCGGCCTGGTATCGGCGCACCGGTCCGGGCCCGATCCGACCGCGCAGAAAGATTACGCGCGGCAGTCGGGCACGCATGCGTGGCGCGACCGGCCGCGCGGGTCGTACGCGATTGGCCATATGTGCCGACGCGTGGGGACGACGCGGCGTTTCGGCCAATGGACCACGAGTCGGACTGCCTCCAAGCCCGAGCACCCGGCCTTTACCCCGACCTTGAGGGGAGCCGTCAGCCTCGACGGCTCCAGTGGGACGTGGCAGGTCTCCTCCCCGTCCCTTCTTGTCCAGCCGTACAGGCGCTGGCGGCTCCTCCCCCGTCGCCTCCGAGACCGCTGGGTTATTTCTGGCCGACTCCGTGTCGGCAGCCGACGACAGCAAGAATCTAACAAATTGTGAGGATCCGGTCTAGCGGAATCCGATAATCGGCGCACGGGGCCCTGTAACCAGCATCGTCTGCCAACGGTTGCCCCCCCGCGGATCCTGCTGATAAGGTGGCGCTTCCAAACCGTGGCGGAATTCGAAGCGGCCGACCGGACGAAGGCATGACGATGCACACAGAGTTGTTCGCCTATCGCAAAGCGCCTGAGCTCGTGACCGGCAGACCTGGCCGCTGTCGGGTTGCGATCGTCGGCGCCGGTCCGGTCGGCCTGTGCATGGCCATCGACCTCGCCGGGCACGGCATCGACACGGTGCTGCTCGACGAGGACAACAAAGCCTCGGAGGGCAGCCGCGCGATCTGCTTCGCCAAGCGCACGCTGGAGATCCTCGACCGCCTGGGAGTGGGTGAGCGCGCGGTGGACAAAGGCGTGGTGTGGAACGTGGGCAAGGTGTTCCTCAACGATCGCCAGCTCTACCAGTTCGATCTGCTCCCCGAGTCGGGGCACAAGCGCCCGGCCTTCATCAATCTGCAGCAGTATTACCTCGAAGAGTTCCTCATCGAGCGACTGCAGCGGACCGGACGCGTGGACCTGCGCTGGCGCAATCGCGTCAGCACCGTCACGCCGCGCGCCGATGGCGTCGCGATCACGGTCGACACCCCGGACGGCCAGTACGTGCTCGAGTGCGACTATCTGATCGCCGCCGACGGCTCGCGCAGCCCGATCCGGACGATGCTCGGACTCGAAGCCAAGGGCCAGGTGTTCCGCGACCGCTTCCTGATCGCCGACGTCAAGATGCAGGCGGACTTTCCGACCGAGCGCTGGTTCTGGTTCGACCCGCCGTTCCATCCCAACCAGTCGGTGCTGCTGCACAAGCAGGCCGACGACGTCTGGCGCATCGACTTCCAGCTCGGCTGGGATGCCGATCCCGAGGCCGAGAAGCGGCCCGAGCGGGTGATCCCGCGCATCCAGGCGATGTTAGGACCGAACTGTCCCTTCGAGCTGGAGTGGGTCAGCGTCTACACCTTCCGCTGCCAGAGAATGGAGCGCTTCCGCCATGGGCGCATTTTCTTCGTCGGCGATGCGGCACACCAGGTCTCGCCCTTCGGCGCCCGCGGCGCCAACAGCGGCATCCAGGACGGCGACAATCTGGCCTGGAAGCTGGCGCTGGTTCTCGAGGGCCTGGGCGCGGAAGCGCTGCTGGACAGCTATGACGCCGAGCGCATCCCGGCAGCCGACGAGAACATCCTCAACTCCACCCGCAGCACCGACTTCATCACGCCCAAGAGCAAGGTCAGCCGCATGTTCCGCGACGCCGCGCTACAGCTCGCCGAGCAGCACTCGTTTGCCCGCAGGCTGGTCAACAGCGGGCGACTGTCGGTGCCGCACACCTATCGTCACTCCCCGCTGGACACGCTCGACCACGACAGCTTCGGCGGACGCATGCAACCCGGCGCGCCAGCGCTCGACGCACCGCTCGCCGGAAAAGCCGGTGCCACGTGGCTGATGGATCAGCTCGGTGGCGGTTTTGTGGCTGTGTACTACCACGACGGGCAGCGACCGCTCGTGGAGGACGTCATCGAAGGTCTGAGGAACGAGCCGGTCGCGGTCGAACCGATTGTCATCGCTGGGCACGGCCACGCGCCCACCGGCCTGCCCGAGGACATTCCCGTCTTCGTGGACGCCGAGGGAATCTTCGCGCAGCGCTACGACGCAACGCCCGGATGCGTGCATCTGTTCCGCCCCGACCAGCACCTGACGGCGCGCTGGCGCCATCTCGACCTGAACGCCGTGCGCACCGCCGTGTCGCGCGCCGCATGCCTGCGCGAAAGACAGGAGGCGGCCGCATGAGCTACCTGGCGAGGGGCCCCAGCTTGCTGGGGATCGACAGTCAAGCGACCTCCGGCCCTTCGGAGGCCGCCGCATGAGCTACCTGGCGAGGGGCCCCAGCTTGCTGGGGATCGACAGTCAAGCGAGTGCGGCCGGAGGCCGACGCGCTGAACATTGCACTCCAAAGCCTTCTATAGAGGCGTCCGCATGACCGCGCATCTGATCACCGAGCCCAGGATCGCGACGCCCGACGACTTCTACGAGGCACTGATCGACGCTCACCGGGACTTAAGCGACGAGGAGAGCCAGGCGCTCAACGCCCGGCTCATTCTGCTGCTGGCCAATCACGTCGGCGACATGGATGTCCTGCGCGAGGCCCTGGTGCTCGCTCGGGGAACGCCCCAGGGCGACTGAGCTCGCCTGCAGCGATGACGGGGGCCGACGCCGGCAGCGACAATGCGAATCTTGTCTTATGCACCATTTGCCCTTATCCTTGATCGACCGGTCGGTCAAACAATCGGGCGACGGCGTCTGGACAGGTATTTTCGTGTCGTTCCCGCGAGAGCGGGAACCCAGGCTTCCAAGGCATTCCTGGATCCCAGCTGCAGCCTCGCCTCGATCTCATCGGGGGCGGCGATGACAGTTGGATTTGTCAGGTGACCCTCATCGAGGGATGCAAGCCGGATTCATCGACCACCCGCTGAGTGGAGCAGATGGCGGAGACGTCCCACACCATCAGTTTGGACGTGAGCGCGGGGGTGGCCACACTCACGCTCAACCGTCCCGACCGGATGAACAGTTTCACCGAGGCAATGCACGGCGAGATCCGGCAAGCGCTCGCGCACATCCGCGCTGACCGATCGATTCGCGCAATGATTCTGACTGGTGCCGGGCGCGGCTTCTGCGCGGGACAGGACCTGAGCGACCGCAAGGTGGCGCCCGGCGACGGCCCGCGCGACCTCGGCGCCTCGCTCGAGACCAATTACAACCCGCTGATCCGGGCGCTGCGAGCACTGCCGCTTCCCATCGTCTGCGCGGTGAACGGTGTGGCAGCGGGTGCCGGTGCGAGCCTCGCACTGGCCTGCGACATCGTGATCGCGGCGCGTTCGGCCAGCTTCATCCAGGCATTCTGCAGACTTGGACTGGTGCCCGACGCGGGGGGCACCTACTTCCTGACCCGCGCGCTCGGTGCGCCGCGAGCGCTTGGGCTTGCGCTGTTCGGCGACAAGCTTTCTGCCGAGCAGGCCGAAGCGTGGGGCTTGATCTCGAAGTGCGTGGACGACTACGAGCTGATGCCCACTGCCCGCACGATGGCGGAGCAGCTGGCCACCGGGCCGACGCTCGGATACGCGCGCACCAAGCAGGCCATCTACGCTGCGGAGAAGCATGCGCTGGACGCCCAGCTCGACCTGGAGCGCGACCTGCAGCGCGAGCTCGGCCACACCGCGGATTACCGCGAAGGGGTGAGCGCATTCATGGACAAGCGCGCGCCGGTATTCAAAGGGGAGTGATGGAATGGACAGGCCTGTGCTCGATCCGCAAGCGGTCGCCGAGGGTGTGGGCGCCGGCATGCTCGCGGAGGACGCCGCCTCGCGCGGCCTCGGCATGCAGATCGAAGCCATGGGCCCGGGTTACGCACGCATGACCATGACGGTGCGCCCAGAGATGCTCAACGGCTTCAAGATCTGCCACGGCGGCTATATCACGTTGTTGGCGGACTCTGCGTTCGCTTTCGCCTGCAACAGCTACAACGAGCTCACGCTGGCAGCAGGGATCGTGGTCGACTTCGTCACCCCTGCCCGCGAGGGTGAGTTGCTGACTGCAGAGGCCAGGGAGGTCACGCTGTCTGGGCGCACCGGCGTGTACGACGTGAAGGTCACCAACCAGCGCGGCGAAACCATCGCGCTGCTGCGCGGCCGCTCGCATCGCGTGAAGGACAAGCAGGTCGTGCCACTGTGACTGCTCGGAAGAGGATGGACGCGAGCGCGCACCGGCTGCCCGGACTTGAAGTCTGGAGTCAAGAGCGAACGCCCATAGTGTTTTCCTTTGCGCTCTTTGCGTTCTTTGCGCCTTTGCGCTGAGGTTTGTTGAGGTCTCCCGCGATGCCCGTCCGCAGACCCTCCCCCACCGATCTCGAGCCCATCGAGCGGGCCAGCCTCGACGAGCTGCGTGCGCTGCAGCTGCAGCGGATGAAGTGGAGCGTGCGGTACGCCTACGACAACGTGGCGCACTACCGCTGGAAGTTCGAAGCGCACGGCGTGCATCCGGACGACCTGCAGGCGCTCGATGACCTCGCCAAGTTTCCCTTCACCAGCAAGCAGGACCTGCGCGACAACTACCCGTTCGGCATGTTCGCCGTGCCGCGCGAGAAAGTGGTGCGCATCCATGCGTCGAGCGGGACGACCGGCAAGCCGACCGTAGTCGGCTATACGCAGAAGGACGTGGACACCTGGGCGGATCTGGTGGCGCGCTCCATCCGTGCCTCCGGCGGGCGGGCGGGCGACATTGTGCACGTGGCATACGGCTATGGCCTGTTCACCGGTGGACTGGGTGCGCACTACGGGGCGGAGCGGCTGGGCTGCACCGTGGTGCCGATGTCCGGTGGACAGACCGAGAAGCAGGTCCAGCTCATCCGCGACTTCCAGCCCGACATCATCATGGTGACGCCCTCCTACATGCTCGCGCTCATCGACGAGATGGAGAGGCAAGGGATGGACCCCGTCCGATGCTCGCTCCAGGTCGGGATCTTCGGCGCAGAGCCATGGACGCCGGCGATGCGAACCGCCATCGAGCAACGCGCCGGCCTCGACGCGGTCGACATCTACGGCCTATCGGAGGTCATGGGCCCAGGTGTGGCCAACGAGTGCATCGAGAGCAAGGATGGGCCGGTCGTGTGGGAAGACCACTTCTATCCCGAGATCATCGACCCTGAGACCGGCAAGGTTCTCCCCGACGGTTCTCCTGGGGAGCTGGTGTTCACGTCCCTGACGAAAGAGGCGCTCCCGGTGATCCGCTACCGCACGCGCGATCTGACCAGCCTGCTGCCACCGACCGCCCGCTCGATGCGCCGCATCGACAAGATCACCGGCCGCTCGGACGACATGCTGATCATCCGCGGCGTCAACGTGTTCCCGTCGCAGATCGAGGAGCTGATCTGCAAGACTCCCGCCCTCGCGCCGCATTATCTGCTGTTCGTCGACAAACAAGGCCACCTCGACACCCTGACGGTCCGCGTCGAGCTGAGCCAGGACATGCGCTACGCCGACCGCGACACGGTAGCGGGCGAGCTGCAGCATCACATCAAGAGCTATATCGGCGTGTCCAGCCGCATCGAGGTGGTGGCGCCGTACGAGATCGAGCGGGTGACGGTGGGGAAGGCGAAGCGCGTCGTGGATCGCCGGCCTAAGGCCTGAACCGTTGAACCACAGAGACACAGAGGCACAGAGGTATGAAGCTCAAGAGCGGAACAGCACATCGGCCTCCCGTTCGAACCGCCACTGTGCTCTCGGTGGGATAAGCCCTTACGAGCCCTCTGGGTTCATTCCTCTGTGCCTCCGTGGTTCAAATTCTTGAGGGGTAGTAGAACGTGTACACACAAGCGATAGACCTGCCCGACCAGCAGCCCGACGAGCACAAGCCCGGCCCGAAAGCGGTCGAAAACGCCGACTACCAGGCCGAGTTCGACGCCAAGCTCGCGCGCGGCGAGTTCATCGAGCCCAAGGACTGGATGCCCGAGGGCTACCGCAAGACGCTGGTCCGGCAGATCTCGCAGCATGCGCACTCGGAGATCGTGGGCATGCTGCCGGAAGGCAACTGGATCACCCGCGCGCCCACCCTCAAGCGCAAAGCCATCCTGCTGGCCAAGGTGCAGGACGAAGGCGGGCACGGCCTGTATCTGTACGCCGCCGCCGAGACCCTCGGCGTGTCGCGCGACGCGCTGATCGATGCCCTGCACACCGGCAAGGCGAAGTATTCGTCGATTTTCAACTACCCCACGCTCAACTGGGCCGACATCGGCGTCATCGGCTGGCTGGTGGACGGCGCGGCGATCATGAACCAGATTCCCCTCACGCGCTGCTCCTATGGCCCCTACGCCAGGGCAATGATCCGCATCTGCAAGGAAGAGAGCTTCCACCAGCGTCAGGGCTTCGATCTGCTGTTGATTATGATGCGCGGCAGCCAGGCGCAGCGCGACCTGGTGCAGGACGCGGTGAACCGCTGGTGGTGGCCGTCGCTGATGATGTTCGGCCCGCACGACAAGGATTCCCAGCACAGCGCGCAGAGCAGCCAGTGGGGCATCAAGCGCATCTCCAACGACGACCTGCGCCAGAAGTTCGTGGACGCCACCGCACCCCAGGCCCAGGTGCTGGGCGTCACCCTGCCGGACCCGCATCTGAGGTGGAACGAAGCGCGCGGTCACTGGGACTTCGGCGAGATCGACTGGGACGAGTTCTGGGCCGTGGTGAACGGCCATGGCCCGTGCAATCGGGAGCGGCTCGCAGAACGCGTGAATGCGCACGAGAACGGGGCCTGGGTGCGCGAGGCGGCGCTCGCTTACGCGCGCAAGCAGGAGCAGCGGCTTCGCGCTGCTTGAACTACTACTGAACCGCAAAGGCGCGAAGACGCAAAGGAAACGCCAAGGATGACTCCGATCACCAGGGTGGCCAAAGGGCATGCGCAATCCCCTGACTGGATGCATGAGGTACGCCTAACTGGTTGCCTTCTTTGCGACTCCTTTGCGCCTTTGCGTCTTTGCGGTGATGGTTAGCAGCATTAGAAAGGGAACCAATGGATAGAAAGGAATGGCCGCTGTGGGAAGTCTTCATCCGCAGCAAGAACGGCCTGGATCACAAGCACTGCGGCAGCCTGCACGCGCCCGACGCGAAGTTGGCGCTGCAGAACGCCCGCGACATCTACACGCGCAGGCTGGAAGGGGTGAGCATCTGGGTGGTGCGCGCAGATCATATCCACGCTTCCGACCCGGACGCCAAGCCGGAGATGTTCGATCCGGCGGAAGACAAGATCTATCGGCATCCGACCTTCTACAAGCTGCCGGATGAAGTGGATCACATGTGAGGGGCCAGGCGGCGTTCTTCTGAGCAATCTAGATGTCAACCACTCGATTCGACTACGTACTTTGCCTCGCCGACAACCCTCTGATCCTCGGCCAGCGCCTGTCGGAGTGGTGCGGGCACGGTCCGGTGCTGGAGGAGGATCTCGCGCTCACCAACGTCGCGCTCGATCTGATCGGCCAGGCGCGGTTGCTGCTCGCCCATGCCGGCAAGCTGGAAGGCAAAGGACGCGGCGAAGACCAGCTCGCCTTCCTGCGTGCGGAGTCCGAGTATCGCAACTTCACGCTGGTGGAGCTGCCCAACGGCGACTTCGGCAGGACCGTGACGCGCAATCTGCTTTTCGGTGCCTACCAGCTGCACCTATGGGAAGCGCTGCAGCGGTCCCGCGACAGCGAGCTGGCGGCGATCGCCGGGAAGAGCATCAAGGAGAGCCGCTACCACCTGCGCCACGCGGTGGACTGGACCGTACGCCTGGGCGACGGCACCGAGGAGTCCCATGCGCGCATGCAGGCTGCGCTCGATTTACTGTGGCCCTACACCGGCGAGTTCTTCGCGGCGGATGCGCTGGACGAGGCTGCTGCCGCCGACGGGTTCGGCGTTCCGGCCGGCTCACTCCAAGGTCCATGGGAGGACACGGTGCGCCCCGTCCTGGGAGAGGCCACGCTGCGTATCCCCGAACCCACGCCTTTCCGTTCCCGCGGCAAGGGCGGCATGCACAGCGAGCACATGGGACATCTCTTGGCCGAGATGCAGTACATGCAGCGCACCTATCCTGGCCTACAGTGGTGAGGCACCAGTGGTAACGGAAGCCCAGGCATGGGATGCGCTGCGCGCTGTGCCCGACCCGGAGATCCCGGTGATCTCGGTGTGCGAGCTCGGCATCGTGCGCGAAATCCGCGCCGACGCAAACGCCGTCACGGTCGTGGTCACGCCGACCTACTCGGGCTGTCCCGCAACCGAAGTGATCGCGACGTCCATCCGCGACGCCTTGCTGCAGGCAGGGGTTGAGCACGTTGATATCGAGACGCGCCTTTCGCCTCCCTGGACCACGGACTGGATCGCCCCGGAGGCCGCCGAGAGGCTGCGGGCCTACGGCATCGTGCCCCCGAGCGGCGTCGCACCGGCGGGACCACGCCCGCTGCACTTCGTCCCCCGTCTCGCCTGCCCGCGCTGCGGCTCGCAGCAGACCGAGCGGCTGTCGGAGTTCGGCTCCACCGCGTGCAAGGCCACTTATCGCTGCCTCGACTGCCGCGAGCCCTTCGAGTACTTCAAACCCATTTAGCTCGACTGCGAACCGCGTGAACCACGAAGGACACGAAGGAACACGAAGGAAGGCCCAGGGAAGCTCAGGTTCCTCCTTGACGGGTTGGCAAGTGTGGTAATGCAAGCCACCGCGTGGAAGCCACGTCAACCGACTCCCGCTCAGCGTAGTGCCCCTCCGCTTGTTTTTCTTCGTGTCCTTCGTGTCCTTCGTGGTGAGCGCGCTTCCTGGGCTTGAGTAAGCAGTAAATGACGCCAAAGTTCCATACCCTGCGCATCGCCGAAGTCCGTCGCGAAACCCCGGAGGCTGTGAGCCTTCGCTTCGCGGTTCCCAAGGAGCTCGCTCCCGAGTACGCCTTCGTCCAGGGCCAGCACATCACGCTGCGCACGCATCTGGATGGACAGGAGCTGCGCCGCTCTTACTCGATCTGCGCAGGGGTCGACGACGCCGAGCTGCGCGTGGCGATCAAGAAAGTCCCCGGCGGTGTGTTCTCGACTTACGCCAACGCCAGTCTGAAGGCCGGCGACGCCGTCGACGTGCTCACTCCAGAGGGGCGCTTCCACACCGCGCTGAACCCGGCCAACGCCAAGCACTACGTCGCCTTCGCCGCCGGCAGCGGCATCACGCCGGTGCTCTCGCTCATCAAGACCACGCTCAAGCGCGAGCCGCGCAGCCGCTTCACGCTGCTGTACGGCAACCGGCGCCTGGCGACGACCATGTTCCAGGAGGGGCTGGAGGACCTCAAGGACCGCTACCTCGGCCGCCTCATCCTCTACAACCTGTTCAGCCGCGAGCACCAGGACGTCGAGCTGTTCAACGGCCGCCTCGACGCCGCGAAGGTGAAGGCGTTCGCCGACACCCTGCTGCCCGTGGACACCATGGACGAGGCGTTCGTCTGCGGGCCCGGTGCCATGCTCGACGAGGTCGAGGCCGCCCTGCGCGAGCTGGGCATGCCCCCGGGGCACATCCACTTGGAGCGCTTTGGAGTGCCTGGTACCGGGCCTGCGCATCACGTGGAACCGGGCGATGCCGCACAAGCCCGCGTCACCGTGATCCTCGACGGCGGCCGGCGTGAGGTGGAGTTCCATCGGGACGATCCATCGCTGCTCGACGCTGCCCTGCGCGAGGGTCTGGACCTGCCCTACTCATGCAAGGGCGGCATGTGCTGCACCTGCCGCGCGAAGGTGCTCGAGGGCAAGGTCCGCATGGACAAGAACTACAGCCTGGAGCAGCGCGACCTCGATGCCGGCTTCGTGCTGACCTGCCAAGCGCATCCGCTCACCGACCGGGTCGTGCTCAGTTACGACGAGCGCTGAATACCCCTTACATCTCAACGCAAAGGCGCAAAGAGCGCAAAGGCCGCAAAGGAAAGCGATGCAAGGACAACGTGGCACGACGACCGACTCCTCGCCGCGGTCTCGGCGTGCACGCGACGCCCCAAGAAAGCCAGCCGAGAGCCTGGCGTGCTCTCGCTTCTCTTTGCGTCCTTTGCGTCTTTGCGTTGAGCTGTTGCAGTAGCCATGGCCAGAACCAGAGCACCTACGTTCGACCAGCAACGCGCCAGCATCCTGCGGGCGGCAGCGCGGCTGTTCGCCGAGCGCGGCTTCGAGGGCGCGTCCATGGCCGAGTTGGCCCAGGCATGCGGGGTCTCCAAGCCGCTGCTATACCATTACTACCGCGACAAGCAGCACATCCTGCTCGACATCGCCGACAGCTACATGGACCGGTTGCTGGCAATCGTCGCGGAGGTGCGCGCCCGCAAGCTGCCGGCAGAGGAGAACCTGCGTGCGCTGATCGCGCGCTTCATGCAGGAGTACCAGCACTCCCAGGCACAGCACATGGTGCTGGTACAGGACGTCAAGTTCCTGGCAGACTTGCAGCGCGCGCAGGTGACGGGAAAGGAGCGCGAGGTGGTGGACGCCTTCGCGCAGGCCATCGCAGCGCTTCGGCCGCGCTTCCGCAGGAGGGCCTTGCGGGTGCCGTTGGCGATGATCCTGTTCGGCATGATCAACTGGACCTTCACCTGGCTGCGATCCGAGGGGCCGCTGACCTACGAGGACATGGCGCAGGTCGTGTCGGAGATCTTCCTGCGCGGGGTGACCGAGACCGCGACGGCGCAACAGCATGCAGCTTGACCGCAGTAGCAAGACGACACACGGGAGGCAAGCCAAGTGAAACTCGCCACGCTGAAGACCGGCGGACGCGACGGCAGGCTCATCATCGTCAGCCGGGATCTCAAGCGCGCCGTCGCTGCATCGGAGGTGGCGCCGAGCCTGCAGGCGGTGCTGGACGACTGGCACACCAAGGCGCCGAAGCTCGCGCAGCTGTCGGCCGCGCTCAACGCCGAGCGCGCCGCCGACGCCTTCGACTTCGACCCCAACCGCTGCGCGTCGCCGTTGCCGCGGGCTTACCAGTGGGCCGACGGTTCGGCCTACGTCAACCACGTGGAGCTAGTGCGCAAGGCGCGCGGTGCCGAGATGCCGCCTTCCTTCTGGACCGATCCGCTCATGTACCAGGGTGGGTCGGACAGCTTCCTGGGCCCCTGCGACCCGATCCCGGCGCAGAGCGAGGACTGGGGCATCGACCTCGAAGCCGAGGTTGCGGTGATCACCGACGATGTGCCGATGGGGGCTCAGCCCGACGCTGCCGCTGCGCGCATACGCCTGGTCATGCTGGTCAACGATGTGAGCCTGCGCAATCTCATCCCCAACGAGCTGGGCAAGGGCTTCGGGTTCTTCCAGAGCAAACCCTCGAGCGCCTTCTCCCCGGTGGCCGTGACTCCCGACGAGCTGGGAGATGCGTGGGACGGGAGGAAGCTCAACCTGCCTGTGATGGTCTACATCAACGGCAGCCAGTTCGGAGAACCCGACGCGGGCGAGGACATGACCTTCGATTTCCCGCGGCTCATCGCTCATGCGGCGAAGACGCGCCCTCTGGCCGCCGGCACGATCATCGGCTCCGGCACCATCTCCAACGTCGATCGCAGCCGCGGCTCCGCCTGCATCGCCGAGAAGCGCATGCTGGAGACGATCGAGACCGGCAAGCCCGTCACACCTTTCCTGCGCTTCGGCGATCGCGTGCGCATCGAGATGCGGGACGCCGACGGCAACTCGATCTTCGGCGCCATCGATCAGGAGGTACAGCGGTACACCCCGCCCGACTGACGTCGGGCGGCAAGGCTCGAGGCTCGAGCCTTGCGACTTGGCCTTGCGCCTCGACCCTCGTGCCTCGCGCCTCGACCCTCCCGCCTCATACGTGGACTTCCAGATCGCCACCCTCCTCGCCCAGGACGGGCTCACGAACGGCGCCATCTACGCGCTGATGGCGCTCGCGCTGGTGCTGGTGTTCAGCGTGACGCGCGTCGTCTTCATCCCACAGGGCGAGTTTCTGGCCTTCGGCGCGCTCACGCTGGCAACGCTGCAGACCGAAACGGTACCAGGGACGATCTGGTTGTTGCTGGTCTTCGGCGCAGTCGCATTCCTCATCGACGCCGCAGTTGCGGTCATTCGGCGGCGACCAAGGGCCCTGCTGCCTGCGGCCCTGTGGAACTTGGCATTGCCGGCGGCCATCACCGGGCTCGCCGTCTGGCTTGCACCGCTCGAGCTACCGCTGCCGGCCCGCATCGCACTAACGTTCCTGCTGGTAGTACCGCTGGGGCCGCTGCTGTATCGAATCGTCTATCAGCCGATCGCCGAAGCACCGGTGCTGGTACTGCTGATCGTGTCCTTCGCCGTGCACCTGGCGCTGTCGGGAATCGGCCTGGTCCTGTTCGGCGCCGAGGGCTCTCGCACGCCTGCCTTCAGCGAGGCCACGCTCGAGATCGGTTTCCTGCCGCTGCCGGGCCAGAGCCTGTGGGTGTATGGCGGCAGCGTGCTGCTGGCCGGTGCGTTGTACGTCTTCTTCGGGCGGACGCTGTTCGGCAAGGCCCTGCGCGCCACCGCGGTCAACCGTGCTGGCGCCAAGCTCTCCGGTATCCGCACAGCGTTTGCGGGCAAGACATGCTTCTTCCTCGCCGCGCTGATCGGTGTGGCCTCCGGCGTGCTGATCGGCCCGCTCACCACGATCTATTACGACACCGGTTTCCTGGTGGGCCTGAAGGGCTTCGTCGGGGCGATCATCGGCGCGCTCGCCAGCTATCCGATCGCCGTCGCCGGAGCCCTGTTCGTTGGGCTGCTCGAGTCCTTTGCCTCCTTCTACGCCAGCGCCTACAAGGAGGTGATCGTCTTCACGCTGATCATCCCGGTGCTACTCTGGCTGTCGCTGCGCACCCATCACGACGAGGAGGAGGAGTGAGGTCACGCGTGGCAGTCGGCATCCTGCTCGCGCTGCTCGCCGTTGCGCCGGTGCTCGCCCCCGAGTACTGGATCACGCTGGGGAGCTATATCGGCCTCTACAGCCTGGTGGTGCTGGGTATCTGCCTGTTGACCGGGATCGCAGGGCAGGTTTCGTTCGGCCAGGCCGCCTTCGTCGGGCTGGGCGCCTATGCAACTGCGTGGCTCTCCACTGCTCACGGGCTCTCGCCGTGGCTAGGGCTGCTCGCGGGCTTTGCCGTCACCGGTGTGTTCGCACTGGTGCTCGGCCTGGTAACCACGCGCCTGTCCGGCCACTACCTGCCGCTATCCACCATTGCCTGGGGCATCGCTCTGTACTACCTGTTCGGAAACCTGGAGTTCCTCGGCGGATTCACGGGGCTGTCCGGCATCCCCACGCTCAGTCTGCTCGGCTTCGAACTGAAGGACACGCGAGCCTATTACTACCTGATCTGGGTTTGCGTGTTCGCCGCACTGGTTCTGATTCAGTTCCTGCTCGCCTCGCGCATGGGGCGCGCCATCCGCGCACTTCGGGGCGGCGTGGTGATGGCCGAGAGCTTCGGCGTGAATACCCGGCTCCTGAAGGTGCAGGTGTTCGTCTTTGCCGCTATCGTCGCTGCGCTGTCCGGCTGGCTGTACGCGCACATGCAACGCTTCGTGAACCCCACGCCCTTCGGCCTGCATGTGGGGATGGAGTATCTGTTCATGGCCGTGGTGGGCGGCGCCGGTTACGTCTGGGGCGCCCTGCTCGGTGCGGCCCTGATCACCGTAGCCAAGCAGTTGCTGCAGATCTTGCTCCCCGATCTGCTCGGCGCGAGCGCGCAGTACGAGATCGTGCTGTTCGGGATTGCAATGGTGCTCGTGTTGCATCGGGCGCGCGATGGGATATGGGCGTGGGTCGCCCCGCGCGTGCAGCACTGGACCCGCCCCCCTGTCACCCCCACGGCACCGCCACCGCCGACGCACCTGCGTGCACCGGTCGCCGGCCCGCTGCTGGAGGTTTCTGCGGTGCGGAAAGCCTTCGGCGGGCTGGTGGCGGTCAACGACGTGAGCTTCGAGGTGCGCAGCGGCGAGATCGTCGGCCTCATCGGGCCCAACGGTGCCGGAAAGAGCACGACGTTCAATCTGATCACCGGCCTGCTCGACCTCACCGCAGGCGACGTTCGCTTCCGCGGGCAGCGGCTCGCGGGACTGCCACCGCAGCGTGTCGCGCGGCTCGGCGTGAGCCGCACGTTCCAGCACGTGAAGCTGCTGCCGGCGATGAGCGTGCTGGACAACGTAGCGATTGGCGCGCACCTGCGCAGCGATGCCGGCTTCCTGCGCTGTCTCTTCCACCTTGAGCGGGCGCAGGAGCGCAGGCTGGTTGCGGAGGCCGCACGCCAGATCGAGCGTGTCGGGCTTGGGCCAGAGATGCTGCTGCCCGCCGGCAGCCTGCCGCTGGGCAAGCAACGGGTCGTGGAGGTCGCGCGTGCGCTGGCAGCCGATCCCGTGCTGCTGCTCCTCGATGAGCCCGCCGCCGGACTGCGCTACAAGGAGAAGCAGGACCTGGCCGCGCTGCTCGCGAAGCTGCGGAGCGAAGGCATGACCATCCTGCTGGTCGAGCACGATATGGACTTCGTCATGGGGCTCACCGACCGGCTGGTCGTGCTGGACTTCGGCGTCAAGCTGGCCGAAGGCCTGCCCGAAGAGATCCAGCGCAACCCGCAGGTGCTCGAAGCCTATCTGGGTGGGGTCGCATGATCCCCTGGAGAAACGCTGTTCACCGCAGAGCACGCGGAGGAAATGCAACGGCTCCTCCAGGGTGCAACAGCGCAGCCTATTGCGCCGCATGCTTTGCGCTAGCCCGGATACTTCATCAGGACGCGGCATTATGGCGGAGGACTGGGCGAGACAGATCGGGCTCGACCGGCGCAGCCAATAGATCACTCTATTGGCAAGACGGGCATGTCCGATATGGCCGCCCAGGACCCGCCAGAATCCGCGTAACCCCGACCTCCAAACTGCACGCTACGTGAATGAGCCCACGACTGGCTGCTGCCGCGGATCTCGGAGCTAACCGGGGGTGGTCTGGTGAACTATCCGGGCTAGGTATCCGGCGGGTTACGCTGCGCTGACCGGCCCTACGATTCCGCCCGCGATCCCCGTGCCCCTCCTGCTCGAAGCCAGCAACCTCCACGTGTCCTACGGCAAGGTCGAGGCCGTGCAGGGCGTCAGCCTGCGCGTGGAGCAAGGCACCATCGTCACGGTCATCGGCGCCAACGGTGCGGGGAAGACGACTCTGCTGAACGCGCTGGTCGGCCTGCTGCCGTGCCGAGGGGACGTGCTCTATGCCGGCGACAGGCTCGACGGCATGGAGCCGGAAGCGCGCGTCGCCCGCGGACTCGCCCTGGTGCCGGAGCGCCGCGAGCTGTTCGGCAGCATGAGCGTGACCGACAACCTGTTGCTGGGCGCCTTTCACCGCCGCCGCGAGTGCCGCTTCGAGACAGAGCTGGCTGCGGTCTACCAGCGCTTCCCGCGGCTGAAGGACCGGCAGCGCCAGCTCGCGGCCACTCTGTCCGGCGGTGAGCGCCAGATGCTCGCCCTCGGCCGGGCCCTGATGTCCAAGCCCCGGCTACTCATGCTCGACGAACCCAGCCTCGGGCTGGCGCCGCTCATTGTGCAGGAGATCTTCCACATCATCCGCGAGCTCAAGACCGCCGGCGTGTCCATTCTGCTGGTCGAGCAGAATGCGCGCGCCGCCCTGCAGCTCGCCGACTATGCCTACGTGCTGGAGACGGGCGCGCTGGCGCTGGAAGGCCCAGCGACGAAGCTCGCAGAGGATCCGCGGGTGATCGAAACCTATCTGGGCTTTGCCGCGAAGAAACAGGAAGCCAGCACCTAGCAGGGTGTTGAAAAAGCCACTATCACACCCTGACCCGGCCGCCTAACCAATGTCTGGTCACGCTCAATCAAGCAGTTGCTGCGCGGGTGCGCCACCGATAAAGCCGGAGGCGCGCCGCGAAGCAGGTTTTTCAACAGCCTGCTAGCCCCCTGCGCCCGCGAAGGCTACGCGCTGCCCCGCCATGCTGCGAAACTCTTCCGCGTAGCGCCGCAGACGCTCCACAGCCATCGCGCGCTGGCGCGGAGTGAGACCGCGCTCGAGCTCCACCATGACATCGATGAAGCGGGCTTCCCAGGCAACCAGCGTCAGCCGGTAGCGCTCGCTACGTCCGGCATCCGGGTCGGCCAACAGCGTGACGAGCTGCGCCTGGGTCTGCGGATCCTCGGCGCGCGCGCGAAGCGCAGTCAGCAACTGGGCCTGACGCCGCTTGCGGTCCTCCAGCCGCAACGCCGGGATCTGCGGGAAGGCACGCGCCAGGTCCTCGACGCGCTGTCGCTGCGCCGGCGTCAGCTCGCCGGTCCAGTCGCCCAGCCGGTCGCAGATCCAGTCGGCGCGGGCCCGGACCGCCTCCTCGGGATCCTTGGGGAGCTTGGCTGCATAGAACTTGCGGTTGTCGTCGGCGAAACGCTGCTCCAGCCGATCGACCTGGCCGTCGGTCAGCGTCATCAGCAGCGGCGCGAGGTTCTCGGCGGCTTCACGGCCCAGCACCTTGTAGCGCGCACGAACGGCCCCGACCGCCCACACCACGTCGTCCTGCGACATCCCCCTCTCGAGGCGGGCCGCAGCGGTCTCCAGCATCTCGGCGTACCGCGGCAGCTCCGCGCTGCGATGCCAGGCATGCAGCTCGCCGAGCCGCACCTTGAGCGCCTGGGCCTGGCGGCGGTCCATGTCCACGTAGCTGCCGGCCATGCGGGTGAGCACCCAGTCGGCGTTGTCGTACGAGACGCGCACCGCACTGCAGGACGCCAGGAACGCGAGCAACAAAATCGACAACAGGATGTGACGGGCACGCATCGAACGAGTCTTTCGTTACGGGGAAGAGTTCTGCCGGTTCCGCCTATAATTCTAACGCTGACAAGCTGCCGCCCAGTGTTACAACCGACACGACACCAGAGGAGATCCCCGTGCCTGGCTCCGTCGAACCTGCCCACCTGATCTCGCGCCGCCGGTTTCTGGCGGCTGCGGCTGCACTCCCGGCGACGCAGCTACTGGCGCCGCGTGCCATGGCGGCGCGCATCAATCCTCCGGCGCTGCTCGAGAACAGCGCCGGCGGCTACCGTGTGCTCCCTGCGGGCGGCGTCTTCTGCGGCGGTGTGACGCCGCTCGAAGGCCACGAGGTCGTGCACGCGCTCCTGCACCCCTGGGTACCTCTGAAGGACGCGTGGGGCTTCATCGAGGGGTATCTCAAAGGCCTGGGCCGTCCCGTCCAGGCGCTCTGCGGCATGGAGCTGCGCATCCCCCAGCAGCTCACCTTCGACGAGTTCCGCGCCTTCAATCAGCCCTATGCGGCGCAGCTCGAGAAGTGGAACCTGCTCCTCGGGCGCTACAGCGCGGTATGCCGCACCAACGTCGTCCCGGCGCGAGACGCACCGACCGAGCCCTCCGTGCACGCCTTTTCGTTCTGCGTGCCGTCTGACCACAAAGGCACCACGTTCTGCGTGTCGGGTACCGCGGACATCGATGCGCGCGGCAAGATCGTCGCGGAAGGCGACGTTTCCCCCACGGGCATGAAAGCGCGGCTCCAGCACTGCGTGGAGGTGATCACCGAGCGCCTGGCCATGCTCGAGCTCACCTGGAGCGCGGCCACCCATATCGACCTGTGCGTGGTCAACGACATCCCCGGGCTGATGGACTCGGTGGTCGTGCCGGGCCTGCAGGGCGCGGCCGCCCGCGGCATCCGGGTGCACCACGCGCGCCCGCCGATCGTTGGCGCGGAGGTCGAGCTCGAGTGCCGGGGATGCCGGCGCGAGCTGGTCGTGTCGGTGTAAGGCGACCGGGCGTCGGACCAGTCAAAGGAACGTCAACTGTCTCCACCCTGTCACTATTGCAAATGAGGCGATGGGGGTATAGTCCCCGTCACTACAGTGCCGCTCGCGGAAGAGGCCATGGAGACCACAGAGACCTGCACCAGCGCCCAGGGACTGCTGGGAATGCCCGATGACGGCCATCGCTATGAGCTGGTCCGCGGCCGACTCAAGAAGTCCTCCCCTCTGACGCATCTGCAAGGCCGCATCGCCGCCCGGATCACGCTATCCTTGTTCGAGCACGTCTCGGCGCACAATCTCGGCGAAGTCTTTCCCGCCTCGACCGGTTTTCAGCTCGCGTCCAATCCCGACCATGTGCGCGGCCCCGACGTCGCCTTCGTGCAGCGCGAACGCGTCCTGGCGGTCGGCGACATCAACGGCTTCTGGCCGGGCGCTCCGGATCTGGCGGTAGAAGTCATCGCACAGAGCGACACTTTCGCCGACGTCGAAGAGAAGGTGCTCGACTGGCTTGCGGCTGGCACGCGCCTGGTGATCGTGATCAGCCCTCAGCAGCGCACGGTCACGACCTTCCGCTCGCCCTGCACGGTGCACATCCTCAACGAGGACGACACGCTCAAAGCCGGGGACGTAGTGCCCGGCTGGAGCATGCCGGTGAGGGAACTGTTCGCGGCTTGAGCGAGAGTCCCCTCTCCTTGCGGGAGAGGGCTAGGGCAGGGGGCGGCCTCGCGTTGCACCGTTACCCTACGGTTCTCCGAGCGGGGAACCGGGGTGTCTTGCTGGTTCCCTAGCAAATCAGGCTGCCCTGGCAGACCAGGTCACTCCTTACGGTGGCCGGCTACAGCGACTCGAGAAAGGCGATGAGAAGCTGGTAGGGTATCGGCTGCTGCATATCGACACTCGTCATGACCATGCCAGCGTTGGCCCGGCTGTTCCTGTTCCTCGGCGCCCTCGCCTGCCTGCTCGCCGTGCTGCTGGGCGCCTTCGGTGCGCACGCGCTGCGCGGAAAGCTGACGGCCGACCTCGTCGCGATCTATCAGACCGCGGTGCAGTACCACTTCTGGCACGCCCTCGGTCTGCTCGCGATCGGGATCGTCTCCCTATACCTGCCGACATCGGCGCCATTGAAATGGGCGGGGTGGCTGATGCTGGCGGGGATGGTGATCTTCTCGGGCAGCCTTTACCTGCTGGCGATCACCGGCGCGCGCTGGCTTGGAGCGATCACACCTATCGGCGGGACGGCTCTCATCGCAAGCTGGGCGTTGCTCGCGTTCGCGATCGCGAAGGCGGGCTGACCGACTCGTCGCCAGTCTCGGCCGGCAGTACCTCGGGCTCGCGCTCGAGGTTCAGTTGCACGAGATCCAACCGCCCCGTACCCTAATTGATGTAGCGACGCCTCGAAATGCAGAGCACCATGCCAACTACCGGTACTTCCGACCGAGGCCGCCGAAATCGCCCGGAAGCTACGCGACGCCTAGACGTCCGGGATTCCCACGAGAACCTGCCCCCGGTTGACCACCATGAAGCAGCACGCCCCCTTTCCTAATCTGTTCATCCTCGACCACCCGCTGATCCAGCACAAGCTCACGCACATGCGTGACAAGACCACCTCCACCCGCACGTTCCGGCAGCTGCTGCGGGAGATCACGCTGCTGATGGGCTACGAGGTGACCCGCAACCTCCCGCTCACCACGCGCACGATCGAGACCCCGCTCACCACGATGGAGGCCCCGGTGATCGCCGGCAGGAAGCTCGCAATCGTGCCCGTGCTGCGCGCCGGCATCGTCATGGCCGAGGGGTTGCTGGAGCTGATCCCGTCCGCGCGCGTGGGGCACATCGGTCTGTATCGCGACGAGACGCACCGGCCGGTCGAGTACGTGGTGCGCCTGCCCGAGCTGGAGGGCCGTCACTTCATCGTGTGCGATCCAATGATCGGGACCGGCTATTCCTCCGCCCATGCGGTCAGCGTGCTGAAGGAACGCGGGGTCCCAGCGCAGGACATCCTGTTCCTCGCGCTGGTGGCCGCGCCCGAGGGCGTGCAGGTCTACCAGGAGCGCCATCCCGACGTGCCGATGTTCGTCGCAGCGCTCGACGACCGACTCGATAAGCACGACTACATCGTGCCCGGCCTGGGGGACGCCGGGGATCGCATGTTCGGCACGCGGAACTGATCGGCGCAGATGGATCACTCCAGCAGGACCGGCAGCGGCCGCTGCAGCCGATACCAGGTCGTGTCCACGTCGGAGCCGTCGTCCCAGCGCAGCATGACGAACTCGCCCGGGCCGTCGATGACGCGCATCGGATGGTGCCACACCCCCAGGTGGTAATTGATCCCCGCGCCGCCATCGCCCAGGAACGCCCCGATGGTGTCCAGCCCGGGCGGACCGTCGCCGGCCGGCAGGCACACGAGCAGCAGCGCGCACCAGCGATCGGCACGAACAGCTGCGAAGAGTGCTCGTGCCGCTCGAGGACCGGCGCCGCGTAGGGCAGCGTCACCGGCTCGATACGGCTGACCGCCAGGTTCGCTCGCGCCCCCGCGCGGGCGTTGCGCAACTGACCCGCGAAGTCGATCTGGCGCATCTCCCGCGGCGGCGCCAGCACATCGCCGTACCGGGCGAAGGCCTGCGCGGTCAGCGGGTGACAGCGGACGGTATGCAGTGGTGCGGCCACGCGAATGTGCCGCCCGGCTCGCTAGACTCTGCCCGCCTCGCCCCGCCTCAGATACTGCCCCATCCCCTCGCGGCCGAGCCAGTTCTGGCCGTCCACGATGCACTGTCCGCGCAGGAAAACCTTCTTCACCCGGCCGGTGACCTGCCGGCCCTCGAACAAGGTGTAGTCGATGCGGCTGTGCTGCTCGGCCGCGCGGATGGTCCACTGCTCGTTCGGATTGAACAGCACGATGTCGCCGTCGGTGCCCACCGCGATGCTCCCCTTTTTCGGGAACAGGCCGAACAGCTTGGCCGGCGCAGTCGAGGTGATCTCGACGAAGCGGTTGATGGACATGCCATGCTTGCGCACCGCGCCGTCGAAGATCAGCGGCAGCCGCGTCTCCACCCCGGGCGCCCCGTTGGGGATCTTGCTGAAGCTGTCCACCCCCTGCTGCTTGGAGTACTTCATGCCGTAAGGCTGCTCGTTGAAGCAGAACGGGCAGTGGTCGGTGGACACCACCTGCAGATCGTCGGTGCGCAGGCCCCGCCACAGCTGGTGCTGATGGTGGTGGTCGCGCAGCGGCGGCGTCATCACGTACTTGGCGCCCTCGAAGCCGGGCCGCTCGTAGTCCTCAGCGGTGAGGAACAGGTAGTGCGGGCAGGTCTCGGCGTGGATCGGGATGCCTCGATCACGCGCCTCGGTCACCGCGGCGAGCGCCTCGCCGGCCGACAGGTGCACGATGTACAGCGGCGTGCCCGCCAGCTCCGCCAGGCGGATCGCCCGATGGGTGGCCTCGCCTTCGAGAATGGAAGGGCGGGTGGTGGCGTGATACTTCGGCGCGCGCAGCCCCTGCTCTACCGCCTCCTGCACCAGCACCTGGATGACCTGGCCATTCTCGGCATGGATACAGGTCATGGCGCCGTTGTTGCCGGCCACGCGCATGGCTTTGAACAACGCGCCGTCGTCCACCATCAGCACGCCGGGGTAGGCCATGAACAGCTTGAAGCTGGTCACGCCCTCGCGCTGGATCAGCGTCTTCATGTCCGCCAGGCTCTGTGCGTTGACATCGAGCATGATCATGTGCGCGCCGACGTCCACGCAGGCGCTCTCGCGCCGCTTGTGCCAGTTCTCCAGGCCGGTGAGCGGGCTCTGCCCCACGGTCTGGTTGCAGAAATCGATCAGCGTGGTGGTGCCGCCGAACGCCGCCGATTTGGTTCCCGTGCCGAAGGTGTCCACCGTGTGCGTGGGCCCGAACTCCCAGTCCAGATGGGTGTGCACATCGATGCCGCCGGGCAGCACCAGCAGGCCGTTGGCGTCGTGCACCTGCACATCGGCGCCCGCGCTCAGGTTGCGTCCGATGGTCTGGACCACCCCATTGTCGATGAGGATGTCGGCGGTGTAGTCATCCACCGCGGTGACGATGCGCCCGTTCTTGATCAGCGTAGCCATGTCGTGCTCCTCCGTTGAGTTGTCGTATTCGTTCGCGCGGCGCGGCGGGCTCAAGGAGCCAGCGCCGCCACGGTTTGCGCAATCCGTGAGCGGGTGTGCAGGGCCGACAGCAGCACCATCAGCAGCAGCCTGGCCTTCGGGCCCTTCAGGTCGCCGGTGAAGATCGCCCCCGCATCGGCCAGGTCGCGCCCGCCTCCGCCGCCGCCATAGATCGCCTGCACACGCCCCTCGGGGCAGCGCGAGGTCACCAGCACCGGGATGCCCTTGTCGCTGGCACGCCGCACCAGGGCGGTGAGCCCGGTCGGGCCGTTGCCGCGCCCGAAGCATTCGATTACCAGCCCGGCGACACCGCGTTCGATGGCGAGCTCGAGGCCGCGCAGGTCGGGGCCGAGCGTGAGCCGGAACAGCTCGACCCGATCCTCGAGGCGTTCGACCGGGAACGTCTGCCGCAGCAGCGGCCGCCGATGGATGACGACGCGCTCCCCGTCCACTTCCCCCAGCGCACCGTGCCCCAACGACTGAAACGTCTCCACCGCGCTCGCGTGCACCTTGGTCACGTCGCGCGCAGCATGGATGGTGCCGTTGAAGCACACCAACGCGCCCAACCCACGCGCCGCCGGCGCAGTCGCAACCCGCAGCGCATTGAGCAGGTTGAACGGCCCGTCCGACTGTGGGTCGTCATGGGCGCGCTGCGCGCCGGTGAACACCACCGGCTTGTCGGCGGCGAGCAACAGATCGGTGAGGTAGCTGGTCTCCTCCATCGTGTCGGTGCCGTGCGTGATCACCACGCCGTCGACGTCCGCGCGCGCGAGCAGCTGGTTGACCCGCTGGGCCATGCCGAAGGCGAACTGCACGCTCATGTCGAAGCTGGGAATGGTGGCGAAGTCCACCACTTCGAGCGTCGCAACGGCCGCGGCCTGCGGCAGCATCACCAGCAGATCTTCCGCGCGCTGCGAAGCCACCGTGCGGCGCAGCGCCGGATCGTAGCGCGAGGCGATGGTGCCGCCGGTGGCGAGCAGGGCGACTTTCGCCTGCACACTCACGCGCCGACCCGCGCCCGCTCGAGGATGACGTTGAGCAGCACGTTGCAGCCCGCCGCCAGGTCCTCCGGCTTGGCGTTCTCGATCTCGTTGTGGCTGATGCCGCCCTCGCAGGGCACGAAGATCATGCTGGTCGGGCACACCCGCGCCATGTAAATGGCGTCGTGGCCGGCCCCGCTGACGATTTCCATATGCGCCAAGCCCAGCCTCGCGGCGGCGTTGCGCACGCCGGACACGCAGCCGCTGTCGAACTTGCAGGCCGGATAGTTGGCCACCCGCTCGACCGAGGCGGTGCAGTTCTGCGCCTTCGCGTGCCGCTCGCAGGCCGCGCGCATCTCCTGCTCCATACGCTCGAGCTCGCCGTCCTCGGCGTGGCGCAGGTCGACGGAGAAGCGCACCTCGCCCGGCACCACATTGCGCGAGTTCGGCTTGACCTGCATGAAGCCCACCGTGCCGCGCCCATTCGGCTGGAAACGCTGGGCGATGGCGTTGACCTCGATCACTGCGTTGGCGGCTGCGACCATGGCGTCTTTGCGCAACCGCATCGGGGTGGGGCCCGCATGCGCATCCTGACCACTGATCACCACGTCGTACCAGCGCAGGCCCAGCGCGCCGACCACCACACCGATCACCTTGCGCTCGTCCTCCAGAATCGGTCCCTGCTCGATGTGGGCCTCGAAATAGGCGCCCACCGGCCGCCCGCCCACCGGTTCCGCCCCCTGGTAGCCGATCTGCTTCAACGCGTCACCCACCTTGATGCCGTCGATGTCCGCACGCTCGAGCATGGCCGCCAGCGTGAACTCGCCGATGAACGCGCCCGAGCCCATCATCACCGGCGTGAAGCGCGAGCCCTCCTCGTTGGTCCACACCGCGACTTCGATCGGGGCCTCGGTCTGGATCTTGTGGTCGTTCAGCGTGCGCACCACCTCGAGCCCGGCCAGCACGCCGTAGTTGCCGTCGAACTTGCCGCCCGAAGGTTGGGTGTCGAGATGACTGCCGCTGATGATCGGGGGCAGGCTCGGGTTCTTCCCCGGGCGGCGGGCGAAGATGTTGCCGATGCCGTCGACCTTCACCGTGCAACCGGCCTCCTTGCACCAGCGGGTGAAGAGGTCGCGGCCCTTGCCGTCCAGCTCGGACAGGGCGAGCCGCCGCACACCGCCTTTTTCGGTGGCACCGATCCTGGCCAGCTCCATCAGCGAGTTCCACAGCCGTTGCGCATTGATGGCGGGTGCATTCATAGCTCGTTACCTCCTTCGCGATGCAGTCGAGCCCGGTTCGTGCGCGATCGTCATTTCGTCGCGGCGGGCACCGTGGCTGCGGGATTGTTCGGATGCGTGGTCCAGTCGGCATAGCTCCCGACCGGCTGCCCGGTGCGGGGATCGCGGCTGCCCACCGGGAGCGGCACCAGCGTGATGCAGTTGTCCACCGGACACACATTCACGCACAGATTGCAGCCGACGCACTCGGCGTCGATGACTTCGAAGTGGCGCCGACCGTCCTGCTCGCGCGTGATCGCCTGGTGCGAGGTGTCCTCGCAGGCGATGTAGCAGCGTCCGCACTGGATGCACAGCGCCTGGTCGATGCGCGCCTTCACCGTATAGTTGAGGTTGAGGTGCTCCCAGTCGACGAAGTTGGACACCGCCTTGCCGACGAAGTCGGCCACGCTCCGGTAGCCCTTGCTGTCCATCCAGTTGGCCAGCCCGTCGATCATGTCTTCCACCACTTTGAAGCCGTACACCATGGCGGCCGTGCACACCTGGACGTTGCTCGCCCCCAGCGCCATGAACTCGGCCGCGTCGCGCCAGGTCGCGATGCCGCCGATCCCGGAGATCGGCATGCCGGCGCATTCGCGGTCGCGGGCAATCTCGCCCACCATGCGCAACGCGATCGGCTTGACCGCCGGCCCGCAGTAGCCGCCGTGCGCTCCGCGCCCATCGATGCTGGGGCTGGGCGCCATCGCCTCGAGGTCCACGCTCATGATCGAACTGACGGTGTTGATCAGCGAGACGGCATCCGCGCCCCCGCGCCGCGCCGCCCGCGCCGGCGCGAGAATATTGGTGACGTTCGGCGTGAGCTTCACGATCACCGGCAGCCGCGTGTTCTCCTTGCACCAGCGCGCCACCATCTCGACGTACTCTGGAACCTGGCCGACGGCCGAGCCCATGCCCCGCTCCGACATGCCGTGCGGACAGCCGAAGTTCAACTCGATGCCATCGGCCCCGGTGTCCTCCACCATCGGCAGGATCGCTTTCCAGGCACGCTCCTCGCACGGCACCATCAGCGACACCACCAGGGCCCGATCCGGCCAGTCGCGCTTCACCTGCCGGATCTCACGCAAGTTCACGTCGAGCAGACGGTCGGTGATCAGTTCGATGTTGTTGAAGCCGATCAGGTTGCGCGCCGTCCCCAGCAGTGCGCCATAGCGCGGGCCGTTCACATTGACGATCGGCGGATCTTCCCCCAGCGTCTTCCACACCACGCCGCCCCACCCCGCTTCGAATGCGCGGTTGACGTTGTTGGCCTTGTCGGTGGGCGGCGCCGAGGCGAGCCAGAATGGATTCGGCGAACGAATGCCGAGGAAGCTGCTGGTGAGGTCAGCCATGGTTCACCCCGTTGCCGGCGCCGCGCGCAGGTGCTGATTTATCGACAGCGCGGCACGCTTGCCGTCCTCCACCGCCACGACCGTCAAATCCTCCCCGCCCGCCACGCAGTCCCCACCCGCCCACACATCCGGCAGCGAGGTGCGGCGCTGAGCATTCACCGCGATGCGTCCGGCACGCGTGTCGAGCAGGGAAACGGCGCCCGCCACCGCATCCTGGACCAGCACCTGGCCGATCGCCTTGAATAGCATGTCCGCTTCCACCGAGAACCGCTCGCCGGTGCCGGCGAGCGCGCCTTGCGCGTCGATGCACGTGGTCTCGAACTCGACTGCCGCGAGCGCGCCATCGCGGCCGAGCAGGCGCACCGGGCGTGCCCAGTGCTTGATGCGCACCCCGTTGGTCTGCGCCCAGTCCTGCTCCTTGCGACTCGCCCCCATCTGCTCGGCCCCGCGCCGATAGACAATGGTGACGTCCTCGCTGCCCAGGCGCTTGCTCTGCGTGGCGATGTCGATAGCGGTCATGCCGCCGCCGATCACCACGACACGACTGCCCACCGGCAGCGTGCTCAGATTCTGCGTCTGGCGCAGCGTGCCGATGTAGTCGATGGCGTCGTACACGCCGCTCAGCGCCGGCGTGTCGATGCCGAGGTCGTTGACCGCGCCCAGCCCGATGCCGAGGAACACCGCGTCGAAGTCGCGCCGTAGCGCAGCCAACGTCAGATCGCGGCCCAGGCGTTTTCCCAGGGCGACCTCGATGCCGCCTACCGCGAGCAGATAGTCCACTTCGCGCTGCGCGATGCCGCCGGCCACCTTGTAGGCCGCCACGCCGTACTCGTTCAGTCCGCCCAGCTTGTCGCGCGCTTCGAACACGGTGACGGCATGCCCGAGCGTGGCCAGACGATGCGCGCACGACAGCCCGGCCGGCCCGCCCCCGACCACGGCTATGCGCTTGCCGCTGGCCGGCCCGCGCGAGAAGAGCTGGACGTTGCGGTCGAACACCCAGTCGGTGGCATAGCGCTGCAAGGCGCCGATCGCCACCGGCCGATGCTCCTGGTGATTGCGCACGCACGCCCCCTCGCACAGGACCTCCGTCGGGCACACCCGGGCGCATACCGCACCCATCGGATTCTGGCGCAGGATGTCGTGCGCCGAACCTTTCACGTTGCCGGTGGCGATCTTGCGGATGAAGCTGGGTATGTCGATCGCAGTCGGGCAGGCCTGCACGCACGGCGCGGCATAACAGAACAGGCAGCGATCGCTTTCGTTCAGCGCCTGCTGATGCGTGAGCGGCGGATGCGCTTCGCCGAAGTTGCGCGCGTACGCCTCGGGCGTCAGCCGCCCGGTGGCGATGCCTGGCGCACCGGCCGCTGCCTTGCCTTCGCCGTCATCCACTGCACCAATCTCCTCTCGCTGTGCGCTGTACGTTGCGTCTTGCTCAGGCCACCGACAGCTCGGCCACCCGCGCGCCGCAGAACGCCTCCAGCGAGCGCCGCAGCCGCGCATGATCCATCCCGCGGGTGATGAAAACGATGCGCGAGCGCTGGTCCTGGCTGGGCCAGCGCTCCAGGTGCTGCGGCGGGTGAACGATGTGCTGCACGGCGTTGATGAATACCGGTGCATCGCTGCCCTGCACCTGCAGGATCCCTTTCACCCGCAGCACATCGTTGCCGTAGCGGTTCAGGAGCATGCTGAGCCAGATGCCGAAGGCGGTCCAGTCGAGCGGCTGCTCGAGCACCAGGCTGAAGCTTGCCACCTGCTCGCTGTGCCGCCGCAGCGCCTTTACGTACGGCTGCGCAGCCGCGCTCGCTCCGTCCTCCGTCGCGGCGGTGAAGCGCGTCAGCTCGGGCATCACCGAACGGGCCGCGGGCCGCACCTCGAGCAGCGCATCCGCGTCCCAGGGATCCTGCAAGGCATCCCACACTTCCGCGGATGGATTGATCTGCGCCAGCACCTGGCGCACCGCCGCCACCTGCGCCGGCTCGGCCAGATCGGTCTTGGTGATCAACAACCGGTCGGCGGCCGCCACCTGCTTGATCCCTTCCGGGTTGTCGGCCAGGTGCAGCGCCGCGTTCACCGCGTCCACCGTGGCGATGACGTTGCCGAGCCGGAAATGATGCTGGATCACCCGCTCGCTCAGCAGCGTGTAGAGAATCGGACCCGGGTCGGCCAGGCCGGTGGTCTCGATCACCACCCGGTTGAAGGCGGGAATCTCGCCACGCTCGCGCCGCCCGAGCAGATCCCGCAGGGCGCTACTCAGATCGCTGCGGATCGTGCAGCAGATGCAGCCGCTTTCCAGCAACACCACCGGCTCGTCCACCTGCTGCACCAGGAGGTGGTCGAGGCCGACTTCGCCGAGCTCGTTGATCAGCACCGCGGTGCGGCTCATCTGCGGCGAGCGCAGCAGACGCTGCAGCAGCGTGGTCTTGCCGCTGCCGAGAAAGCCGGTCACCAGATTGACCGGCGTGTGTGCGCTGGCCTGCGAGGTCACGGCGGCGCCCCGCTCCTCACCCGCGCTCGAGGGCGGCGATCAGCCGCTCGTCGAGCGGATCGATCGGTCGCTTGCGCAGCTGCTCGGCAACCGGCCACACTGCGGCGATGCTGTCGACGATCGCCGTCTGGCCGGTGGCGCTGCTCAGCACGTAGGAGACGCCGTTCCAGTCGGACACCTTGAGCGCGCAGTGCTTGAGGATCCGATTGGTGAGCGCCACCCGATGCAGGCGCTCGTGCCGGCGCGTGCGGCCTCCGCCCGTCACCGAAGTGACAGTCGTGTCGCTCCAGTTCGACTCGCCCAGGAACACGCCGCACATGCCGCACATCAGTGCGCTCCCACGGCGACCCGCGCGGCCCCGGTCTGCTCGCCAACGGTCAGGTAGTGCACTTCCTCCGGTTGCCACTGCACCACGACTTCGTCGCCGACCTCCAGCGGATCGGCGAAGAAGGTGCTGTCGCTCTGGTTGACCACGAACTCCTCGCCGCTCGCCTCCTCGAGCGTGATCTTGAGCCAGAAGCCCTGGTACTCCACCGCGCTGACGCGCCCGCTCACCATGTTCACACCCAGCGGTTCGCCGCGCGGCCGTTGCAGCCGGACGCGGTCGCGGCGTACCGCGACCTGGAACCTGGCGCCCACTGCGGGTGCCGGGTCGGGCGCACTGATGCGAATGCGTTGCCCGCCGCTGTCGATGGTGACCACACCGGCACCGGTGTCGGTGACCGTGCCCGAGAGCACGTTCTGCCCGCCGAGAAAGCGCGCCACGTACGGGGTGCGCGGACGGTCGAACACGTCGCGGGCCGAGGCGGCCTGCTCGATGTGGCCCTGGTCCATCACTACCACCATATCGGCGAGCGCGATCGCCTCCATCTGCGTGTGCGTGACGTGGATGAAACTGATGCCGAACTCGTTCTGGATACGCCGCAGCTCGCCGCGCATCTGCAGACGCAGAAACTCGTCCAGCGCCGACAACGGCTCGTCCAGCAGCAGGACGCGCGGATTGGTGATGAGCGCGCGCGCCAGGGCGATGCGCTGCTGCTGGCCGCCGGAGAGCTGTGCCGGCAAGCGCTCTGCGAACTCGCGCATGTGTACCCGGGCGAGCATTTCGGCCGCCCGCACGTGCCGTTCGGCCTTACCGACCCCACGCACCTTGAGATTGAAGGCAACGTTGTCCAGGCAGCTCAGATGCGGAAACAAGGCATAGCTCTGGAACATCATCGCGGTACCGCGCGCCACCGGCGGCGCGCCCAGCACGTTCTGCCCGTCGATCAGCACCGCGCCTTCGGTCGGCTGCTCGTGACCCGCGATCATGCGCAGGATGGTGGTCTTACCGCACCCCGACGGACCGAGCAGGCAACAGTACGCGCCCGCCGGAATCTTCAGGTCGATGTTGCGCACCGCCACGGTGTCCCCGAAGCGCTTGGTGACACCGACTAGCTCGATCCCGCCGCGGGCGCTAGCGTTCTTCTTTCCTGGTTCCATGGTCACTCCAGTTCAAGGCGCGTGCAACGGCGCGGCGGCCGTCACGCCTGCGGCCCCGCAGCAGCCTGCCCGGCAGGCACGACCCGTTGCGCACGCCGGCGTTGGATCAGCGCGATGGACCCGAGCGCCAACGCAATCACTGCGAACGACACCAGGGTGGTGACCGTGCCAAGCGCGTAGAGCGCCGGCGACGTCACATTGGTGGTCATGCCCCAGATCTCCATCGGCAGGGTATTCTGCGCCCCGGCGGTCAACAGCGAGCGCGGAAACTCGTCGTAGGACAGCGTGAAACCGAACAGCGCCACCCCGATGATGCCCGGCAGAACGATCGGCACCACCACCATCCAGAAGATCTGCCAGTTGCTCGCCCCCAGGTCGCGCCCGGCCTCCTCGTAGGCGCGGTTGAAGCGGCTCAGCACCGCGAACATGATCAGCAGGCCGAACGGCAGCGTCCAGGTGAGCTGCGCGCCGAGCGCCGAGAGGTACCAGCGGGTCTGGACTTCGAACAGCTGGAAGGTAAGCCCCACGCCCAGTCCGACCAGAATGCCGGGCATGATGAGGCTGGCGACCGCCAGGTAGAACACCAGGCTCGACCCCGGAAAGCGCCGCCGGAACGCGAGCCCCGCCAGCACCGAGAAGGCCACTGTGAGCGTCAGCACGATCAGGGCGAGCACGATCGAGCGGGCGAACGCGCCGGCGAAATCCCCCGTGCGCTCCTGCGCGAACAGCGCATGGAACCAGTGCAGCGAAGTCCCCTGCATCGGGAAGGTGAGCCCTCCGGTCGGCCCCTGGAAAGACAGAATATAGATCGCCGACATCGGCCCGTACAGGAACAGCACGAACAGCGTGAAGAACGCCGCCAGCGCGTAGAACGTCCAGGGGCGCTTGCCGTAGTCCTTGTGGCTCGCTCCAGCCATGCGGTTACCTCACCAGTTCCCTGCGCACGTCGACGATGCGCAGAATCGCGGCCACCATCAGGCCGACGATGATCAGCAGGATCACCGCGCTCGCGGCCGCGGGCGGATACTGCACCATGGCGATCTGGTTCATCATCGCGGAGGCGACCGAGGCGGTGTGGCTGCCGCTCATCACCTTCACCACGAAGAAGTCGCCCATCACCAGCGTGAGGACGAAGATCGAGCCGAGCGCAATGCCGGTCTTCGACAGTGGGATCACGATATCCCAGATGATCCGCAGGCGGCTGCTGCCGGCGTCGACGGCGGCCTCGATAATGGAGCGGTCGATGCGCGCCATCGAGTTGAAGATCGGCACGATCATGAACAGCGTGAACAGATGGACATAGGCCACGATCACGGCGAAGTCCGAGAACAGCAGGAACTCTAGCGGCTCCTGGATGAGGCCGGCCTGCATCAGCGCCTCGTTGAAGATTCCGTTGCGGCCGAGGAACGGGATCCACGAGATCATGCGGATGATGTTCGAGGTCCAGAACGGCACCGTGCACAGCAGGAACAGAGCCATCTGCCAGATGATGTTGCGCACATGGAACACGAGGAAGTAGGCGACGGTGAAGCCGATCGCCAGCGTGATCGCCCACACGATCACGGCGAAGTAGATGGTCTGGAAGTAAAGCGACAGCGTAACCCTGGAGGCGAACAGCTCGGCGTAGTTGGCCCACACGAATGCCGGCACAGTGCTGATGCCGTCGAAGTCGAAGAAGCTGAAGGCGATCACCACCAGCAGCGGGATACCGAAGAACAGCAGCAGCACCAGGGCCATCGGCGCCACTTGCAGGTAGGAGCTGAGCGTGGGTGAGAGCTTCACTCGAGCGGATGCCCTTCTTGTAGTCGGGAATGCGGTACGCGGCGACGCGAGCCCGCAGGGCCCGCGCCGCGCGTCCTTGCAGCGCGCTACGGGAGCGAGACGCTTGCCTTATGAGGCGAGGAACTCATTCCACTTGGCGACCATGTAGCGGTTCTCGTCCATCAGCGTGTTCCAGCAGGCGACCTGGCCCATGCGATCCCAGAAGGCGCCGCCGTCGCGGACCGCACCCGGCTTCTCCATCAGGTTGCCATAAGGATCCTTGATCTCGCCCTTGGCTGCCTTGCCCTCGTACCAGAAACCGTACTCGTCCGCGCTCATGAACTTCTTCGCGGTCTCGGGAATGGAGCTGTAGTAGCCCTGCTTGGCGATGAACCCGCCCTGCCAGCCGGCCATGTACCAGTTCAGGTACTCGTAGGCGGCGTCCAGTTTCGCGCCCGTCAGGTGCGCCATCGGGGCGATGCAGCTCGCCCAGGCGCGATAGCCTTCCTTCAGCGGCGCGTAGTAGCAGGGGATGCCGCGCGAGCGCACCGCCGTCACCGCCGGCGACCACATCGACTGCACCACCGTCTCGCCCGCGGCCATCAGGTTCACCGACTCGTCGAACGTCGCCCAGAAGGCACGGAACTGGCCGGCCTTCTTCGCCTTGATCAGGATCTCGATGGTCTTGTCGATCTCCTGCTTGGTCATGTTGCCCTTGTCTTTGTACTTGATGTCGCCACGCGCCTCGATGGCCATCGCCGCATCCATGATGCCGATGCCGGGCACCGACACGATCGAGGTCTTGCCTTTCCACTCGGGATTGAGCAGCTCGGCCCAGCTCTCGATCTTGCGCTTGACCAGATCGGGACGCATACCCAGGGTGTCGGCGTTGTAGACGGTGGGGATGCCGGTGGCGTAGCCGGTCGGCTTGGTGGCGAACTTCTTGTCGCCGGGCTTCTCGATGTACTGGACCTCGAACGGCAGCACGCCCTGGTTGGAAACCTTGCGCCCGTCCGGGTACTCGCCCCTGGTGAAGATCGGCACGACCTTGTCCCACAGCTTGATCTTCTTCAGGTCGATCGGGTGCAGCGTCCCGCGCGGCAGCATGTAGAGCTGGAAGAAGTACTCGATGTCTGCGATGTCGATCGACTGCGGCTGCGTCACCAAGCGGTTGAGCAAGGCATCGTGCGGCGCGGTCTGCATTTCGACGGTGAAGCCGAGGTCCTTGGTGGCCTGGTCGGCGATGTCCTTGATCGCCGAGTACGAGCCGCCCACCTGCACCAGCTTGATGTCTTTCGTGGTCTGCGACCAGACCAGCGGGAAGCCGTCGATCAGGCCGGTGCTGGCCGCCGCCCCCGCCGTGACTGCAGCGGTCTTGAGGAACTTGCGCCGTCCGCCCGAGACCGGCGCGGCCGTCTCGCTGCTGGCGGGGTTGTTGTCTTCTACTTTCTTCACCATGGTCGTCTCCTCTGTAGGGAACCAACTCCAACTCAAGTCGAAATCATCTTCTTCTCGATGCCTACTCCGGCCGCCAGCGCGCACTCATGCTCGAGCGGGATGCTGGCGGAATCCTGCAGGGCGATGCCGGTGGAGTCGAACAGCGTGACCTCCGCATCGGACGTGCGCCCTTTCTTCTTGCCTATGATCACCTCGCCGATCTCCGCGCAGTGACCCTCCGTCGCGACAGCTGCGCAGCCGCTACTTCTTGCGCGGGGAGCGGCGGGCGAAATCGTTGGCGATGTCGTCGAAGGTGGTGAACTTCACTCCCGGGTGCCGGATGACGTGGTTGAACAAACGCTCGAGCATCAGCAGCACCTGCGGCCGGCCCGATACGTCCGGATGGATGGTGAAGGTGAACACCGCGTAGTCCATCTCGCGATAGACCCAGTCGAACTGGTCGCGCCACATCTCCTCCAAGTGGCGCGGATTGACGAAGCCGTGCGAGTTGGGCGCCTTCTTGATGAACATCATCGGCGGCAGGTCGTCCAGATACCAGCTGCCGGGGATCTCGATCAGATCGGTTTCCTTGCCGCGGGTGAGCGGCACCATCCACTCCTGGGGATGCTTGGAGTAGTCGATGTTGGTCCACTTGTCGCCGACGCGCACGTAATAGGGTGTGTAGTCGTTGTGCATCAGGCTGTGGTCGTACTTGATGCCTTTCTTGAGCAGCATCTCGTTGGTGACCGGGCTGAACTCCCACCACGGCGCCACGTAGCCGGTCGGCCGGCGGCCCGACACCTTGGTGACCAGCTCGATACACTTGTCGAGCACGGCTTCTTCCTGCTCGGGCGTCATTGCGATCGGGTTCTCATGGGTGTAGCCGTGGATGCCGATCTCGTGACCGGCATCGACCACCATCGCGGTCTGCTCCGGGAAGGTCTCGATCGAGTGGCCGGGAATGAACCAGGTGGTCTTGATGTCCAGCCGCTTGAACAGGTTCACCAGCCGCGGCATCCCGACCTCGCCCGCGAACATGCCGCGCGAGATGTCGTCCGGCGAGTCTTCGCCGCCGTAAGAGCCGATCCAGCCAGCGACTGCGTCCACATCCACGCCGAACGCGCAAAAGATCTCCTTAGCCACTGTCTCCTCCTTCTTGGTGAACTCGTGTAGCGAGTCTATCGAGAGATGCGAAAGATTTGCGAGCCGACACCGCCGCAAACTCGGCCGGCACGTCGCTTTCCGACAACGGGAGGGGAGGTCCGTCGACGGCCACCCCTTTGCAGCCGCCATGCCAACCCCGGCAGCGCCGGCAACGGCTTGAAGCTTAACGCTTGTTCTCGTTGCACCGATTATGATCCGCACCGATTCAGTGCGTCAACTCGCAGCACCCGCACCACGCGTGGTCTTATCGCCGCGGACGTGGAGTCGGCAATCTGCGGCGGCTCGCACACCGGCGCGGTCAGTCGCTGCCCGACTCCGGCGGCAACGGCGCTGCAAGCTCGCGCAGGAACGCGAGGTCGCGCCTGCTGCGACTGCGCGCCTCGAAGGCGTCGCGCAGGAATGCGGGGGTCAGCCAGGGATAGGGCAGACCGTGCTGCACGGCTTCCAGCAGCTCCGCTCGTGGATCCTGGACCCGGTCCATGCGATGGATATGAATATGCATCGCTGATACCCGCAGCGCGCCCTCGCCGTCCGGCTCGAAGCTCCAGCGGTAGAACCCCTGGCCCATCCTCAGCAGGCCGACGTCCCGCTCACGCATCACGACCAGCCAAGGCACGAAGGCGACATGCTGCGCAGCGCCAGGCGGTGCATCGCACACGTAGTAGGTCCGACAGCGGTCGAAGCTCAGCGCGAAATCGCTGACCAGCGTCCGGGCAAGCGCCTCGATGCCCTCGATCCGGGCCGGGAAACGGATGTCGTCGGTCGCGATGGCGTAGGTCAGCACTGCGTCGGAGCGGTAGATCTCGCGCATCAGATCGGGGCGCGTGAAGTCCTTGGCCTCGGCGTAGCGTTCCAGGAGTTGCTGCGGGGTAGACATCGGCATTGGCTTGCACACTTCGGATTTCTGGCCCGCACACCCCCACCACCCCGGCAGCTTCGCTGCCACCCCTCCTCAGGGAGGAGGGGAGGAGTCTTCTTCTCCCCTCCTTTCCAAGGAGGGGGCGCCCCCGGGTCACTGCCCGAGGCAGGCTGAGGCGACGGGGTGGTTGGCGCGATGAAGTTGGCCGATAGTCACGCCAGCTCGATGCGCAGAGGTTGGGCGCCCTCCCAGAGCACCCGCCGGCCGAGCTCGGCCAACGAGTCCAACCCGGTGGTCAGGGTGAGGAAGTGGTTGCCCGCGAGCTGCCCGACCTTGCTTGCGAAGCAGGTGCTGCCGTAAGGAACCAGGATCTCGGTCTCGCTCGCCCCGCCGGGGTAGAGCAGGATATCGCCGCGCGACGGATGACTGGTCGCATTCTCAGCGGGGATGTCCAGATGCAGCGCGCCCAGCGGCACCCAGGCGGCTTCGCCGCTCCAGCGCGCCTGAATCAGCGAACCGGTGAATGGCAGCATCGCGCGGAAGGCGGCACATGTCCGCGGCGCGACCGTCTCTTCGAACCGGGCCGAGAAGCGCAGCCCTCCAACGGTGACGGTTACGTCCCCCATGGCTGGTCACCTGCGCGGGCAACTCGAGCTCCGGCTCGGCCACGCTCGACCGGCATACGTGACAGCTCTGCGCCATTGCTACGGCAGTTTCTGCGCCCGCCGCCCCTGCGGCAGACTGGTCGTGGCCGAACCGGTTGTCGCATGGCCTACACGAACTCGATGTCCCGCGACATCACGCGCTGCACACCGGCCTTGGTCATCTCTTTCCAGGCTGCTTCCATGGAGCCGCGCACGTCGATGCCGCGGCTCAGATCCTCGATCACCACGGTCTTGAATCCGGCCTTGCGCGCATCCACCGAGGACCACATCACGCAGAAGTCGGTAGCCAGGCCGCACACGAACACGCGCTTGACCCCGCGCGCCTTGAGATACCCAGCCAGTCCCGTCGGGGTCTTCTTGTCGTTGTCGTAGAAGGCCGAGTAGCCGTCGACGTTCGGGTTGAACCCCTTGCGCAGGATGAGCTGAGCCTTGGTGAGGTCGAGGTCGCTATGCAGATTGGCATCGTCGGTACCCTGCACGCAGTGGTCTGGCCACATGACCTGGTCGCCGTAGGGCAGCTTGATGACCGAGAACGGCTCCTTGCCATGGGTCGAAGCGAACGAGATGTGGCCGGGGGTATGCCAGTCCTGGGTCATCACCACGCACTTGAACTTCCCGGCGATATCGTTGATCAGCGGCACCACTGCCGCCCCATCCGGCACTGGCAGCGTGCCGCCTGGAATGAAGCAGTTCTGCACGTCGATCACCAGCAGTCCGTCGGTGTCGCCGACCTTGAACTTGCCCATCGCCAGCGCCTCGCGCAGGCCCAGGCCCGCCGTTGCGGCGGCCACCGCCATGCCACCGGCGGCCTTGAGGAACTCCCTTCTGTTCGATCTCGTCATCGCTCCCTCCAGAGACATATCCCGTTTAGGTTTGCTGCACCCGTCGCACGAGCCCCCGAGGTTCCCGCGATGCGCCGGATTCGCAATGAGTTTAGCACCGGGCTTTGCCTCCGCCTATTGCCGGCTCACTGGCCGTGGACGACGACGGGTATCTCGGTCGCCGGGGGTGTGTTCCGACTGCGGCCGCAACGCACCGCGCCATCGATCACCACCATGCCGACCCCGGGGATGTCGCCCAGCGCCACGCTCTCCAGCAACGTCCGCCCGGCAGTATGCTGGGCACAGTCGAGGAACACGAAGTCCGCCACTCTGCCCGGCTCGATCAGGCCGCAGTCGAGCTTGCGGATACGGGCAGTATTGCCGGTGGCGAAGCAGAGCGCCTGCTCCGCCGGGATGCCGCCCAGGCTCGACAGCAGAGCGATCACGCGCAGGATCCCGAGCGGCTGAACGCCGGAGCCGGCCGGACCGTCCGTGCCGAGGATCACCCGGTGCAGACACTTGCCGTCGCGCGCAGCCTGCACCGCAGCGACCGCGATCTTCTCATTTCCGTTGTGCACGATCTCGATGGCACGGCGGGAGCGCTCGCACAGCTCGCACACGTGCGCCTCCGGGAGCGCGGTGTGGCCTCCGTTGATGTGGCCGATCACGTCCGCATCGGCTTCCAGCACCACGTCCTTGTCGATCAGCCCTGAGCCCGGAATGGACGGCCCGCCGGTGTGGATGGTGCTCTGGATGCCGTGCTTGCGCGCCCAGGCCACCATCTGCTGTGCCTCCGCTCCCGCCTTCACCGAGCCCAGACCCACCTCGCCCAGCAGGGTAACGCCCGCCGCTGCGAGCTCGGCGAAGTCGGTCTCCGTCATGCCCTTTTCGATCACCGGCGCGCCGGCCAGCACCTTCACGCCAGCAGGACGGAAGTTGTGGAAGGCCCGCTGTGCAGTGATCGCCAGCGCCTTCAGTCCCACGATGTCCTTCGGCCGACCGGGCAGATGCACCTCGCCCGCCGAGATCATCGTCGTGACACCGCCGTTGAGCGTCGAATCGATCCAGCCGATCTGACTTTGGCGCGGTGTCCAGTCGCCAAACACCGGATGCACATGGCTGTCGATGAGCCCTGGGGCGAGCGCCACACCCTTCGCGTCGATCAGGGTGTCGGGCTGCGCAGTGTCGCAGTCCTTCGCCTTGCCGACCTGCCTGATAACGCCGTCGACGGCTACGACGGTGTCGGCGTCGAGGATCGGCCGGGCGAGATCCCCGGACAGCAGCAGGCCGATGTTGCGGATGACGAGCCTGCCCTTGGGGCTGGCGGTGGTGTCGACTGCCATGCCGTACCTCGCTAGTCGTTACTGTTGCTATGCCTCCGCTGCGCTTCACGCCCTGAGAGACGTGTTCTGCGGAGAGCGTAGCAACCGTTACACGGAAAGATACTCCCTCTTCACCTCTTCGTTTCCTTCGAGCTCCGCCAGCCCTCCTTGAAAGCGGATCTGACCCTTCTCGATAACGTAGGCGCGGTCACTCACCAGCCGCGCGAAGTGCAGGTTTTGCTCCGAAAGCACGACCGCCAGGCCTTCCTGCTTCAGCTCGAGGATCATGTTGGCCATGTCCTCCACGATCTTCGGCGCGATCCCTTCCGACGGTTCGTCCAGAAGCACCAGATACGGATTGCCCATAAGTGTGCGGGCGACCGTGAGCATCTGCTGTTCGCCGCCGCTCATCCGCCCGGCGGGCCGCTCACGCATTTCGGCGAGATTCGGAAACACGCGGAACAGCTTCTCCGCCGTCCACGTGGGCGCGCCCTCCCGCTCGGGCTGTCTGCCGACCTCGAGATTCTCCAGCACCGAGAGCTCGCTGAAGATCCGCCGGTCCTCGGGCACGTAGCCAAGGCCCAGGCGCGCGACCTCGAAGGGCTTGCGCCCGCGCAGCGGCTGGTCGCGGAAGCTCACTGTACCGCCCACGCGGTCCACCAGACCCATGATGGCCTTCAGTGTGGTCGACTTACCCGCACCATTGCGGCCCATGAGCGCGACCACCTCGCCGCGCGCCACCTCCAGCGACACGTCGAACAGGATCTGCGCCCGGCCGTACCAGGCGCTCAGGCCTCTCACCACAAGCAACGGCTCCAAAGCACTACCTCTCACCACGAAGACACGAAGGCACGAAGAAAACCAATAGGAAATGTTGCATGGTGTGAGTGTCGTAGCGTCTCGAACCGATCTAGCTATCCCTTTGAGACACACACGGCCAGTCCATGCTGCACTGTCCTTCTTCGTGTCTTCGTGTCTTCGTAGTGAGCGGTAGGTCTTGAGTCGTGGCTATCACGAAAGCGCCGCGTGCGCGTGGAACGTCGCCCCGGTGCCCAGATATACCGCCTGAACCTGGGGATCGTCGCGCACCTGCGCCGGCGAGCCCTGGGCGATGATCCGGCCCCGCGTCAGCACCAGCACATGCTGTGCGTAGGTGAAGACGACGTCCATGCTGTGCTCGGTGAACAGCACGCCGAGGTTGCGCTCGCGCGCCAGCTCCGCGGTGAGCACCATCAGGTCGTTGCGCTCCTTTGGCGCCATGCCGGCAGTGGGCTCGTCCATCAACAGCAGCTTCGGGTCGTTCGCCAGCGCCATCGCGAGCTCGACACGCTTGACGTCGCCATAGGCGAGCATGCCGCAGGGACGCTCGGCCTGCTCCGCCATCCCGACCTGCCCCAGCAGCGCAAGCGCTTCGTCGCGATAGCGCTCGCTGGCGCGAGACCACAGGTCGAACAGCTGCCTCGCACGAGACAGCAGGACCATCTGGACGTTTTCGCGCACCGTCATCGACCCGTAGGTGGCCGCCACCTGAAAAGTGCGGCCCACGCCGCGCTTCCAGATCTCGCGCGGTGGATGGCCGGTAACGTCGATGCCTTCGAGAGTAACCGTGCCGCTGTCCGGCGTGAGCTGACCGTTGAGCATATTGAAGCACGTGGACTTGCCCGCGCCGTTCGGCCCGATCAGCGCCAGCAGCTGCCCACGTTCGAGCGCGAAGGAGACGTCGCGCACCGCCTGTACGCCGCCGAAGGATTTGCTGAGGTTTGTGACAGCTAGCAGCGGCATCGTTCTGATGAGGCGAAAGCCGTGAGGCGTAAGGCGCGCCCCCGTGCCTGCAGTGACGCGAGAGGCGGGAGGTGGGAGGTGTACCCGCCACCCCAGCCCTCTCCCCCGCATGCGGGGGAGAGGGAGTCATCTATTGCGTTACCCAGTACCATTGAACACCTCCCGCCTGACGCCTCACGCCTCACGCCTCACGAAGCGCTGCGCGAACCCTGCGATCCCCTGCGGGAACGCCACCACCAGAAGAATGATCACGGCCCCGAGAATGAACCTCCAGTAGTCGGTGCTTCGCATCACTTCGGTCTGGAGGGCATGATAGACGGCGGCTCCCACGACCGGGCCGCTGAGCGTCTGCACCCCGCCGAGCAGCACCATGACCAGCGCGTCCACCGACTGCGGGATGGCGAGCACGGCGGGGAATACGCTGCCTTTGTGGTAGGCGTGCAGAGCGCCGGCCAGCGCGGCCGCGGCACCGGCCAGCACGAACGCTGCCCACTGCTGGCGGCGCACGTCGATGCCGATCGCATCCGAGCGCAGCGGCGAGTCCCGGCCGGCGCGCAGTGCGTAGCCGAACGGCGAAAAGATCACGCGCCGGAGCAGCAGCAGACCCCCGGCGACTAGGAGCAGCGTGAAATAGTAGTAGGCCGTCTTCGACCCGAGCCAGGCCGGAGGCCAGACGCCCAGAACGCCGTTGTCGCCTCCGGTCCAGCCCGACGTGAAAGCCACCGACCAGACGATCTGGGCGAAGGCGAGCGTGAGCATGGCGAGATAGACGCCCGACAGCCGGATGCAGAACCAGCCGAACAGGACCGCGACCGCTGCCGCGGCGAGCGGCGCCGCGACCAGGTTGATGGGCATCGGCGAGGCCAAGTGCTTCACCAGCAGTGCACAGGCATAGGCGCCGATGCCGAAGTAGACGGCGTGACCGAAGGACACCAGCCCACCGATGCTCATGATGAAGTGCAGGCTGGCGGCGAAAAGCGCGAGGATGAGGATCTCGATGGCGATCAGCTGCGCGTACTCGCCAGTCAGCGCCGGCAGCAGCAGGAGAAGGCCAAGCAACGCCGCCGCGCCGCCCAGCAGCGGCCGGCTCGCAGGACGGATGGGCAGCTCGGCCGACTGCGCAGAGACCCGCGTGCGTCCCTCCGGCTTCCCCAGCAGTCCGTACGGCCGGATGACCAGCACCACCGCCATCACCAGAAAGGTCAGCACGAGCGTCACCTGCGGGAATATGAGGATCCCGAAGGCCGACAGCAGACCCACCAGCAGGGACGCGAGAAAAGCACCGGTCACGCTGCCCATCCCGCCGATCACTACCACCACGAATGCCTCGGCGATGATGTGGATGTCCATCTGCAGGTTCACGGCCTCCTTGGGGATCTGCAGCGCGCCCCCCAGCCCGGCCAGGAACGAGCCGAGGAACAGCACGCTCGTGAACAGCCATCGCTCGTTGACACCCAGTGCACCGGCCATCTCGCGGTCCTGGGTCGCAGCCCGTACCAGCACACCCCAGCGCGAGCGGTGGAACAGTAGCCACAGCAGCCCCAGCACGATCGGTCCCAGCACGATCAGGAACAGGTGATACTGCGGGAAGCGCTCGCCCAGAATCTCCACCGTCCCCTTCAAACCCGGCGCGCGGGGGGCGAACAAGTCCTCCCGGCCCCAGATCGCCAACGCGACATCCTGCACCACCAGCACCACGCCGAAGGTCGCGAGCAGCTGGAACAGCTCGGGTGCGCGGTAGATCCGGCGCAGCAACAGGACTTCCATCACCACGCCGACCAGACCTACCGCTACAGCAGCCACCACAATCCCGGACCAGAAACCCAGCGGCGCGCCGAGCCGCTCCATCAGGAGCTCGGTCGCGCTGTAGGCTGCGTAGGCGCCCAGCATGTAAAACGACCCGTGCGCGAAGTTCACGATGCGGGTCACGCCGAAGATGATGGACAGGCCCGACGCGACCAGGAAGAGGGTCGCAGCGTGGGACAGGCCGGTGAGGAACTGGATGAGGTAGACGGTCACGTCTGCGTGAGGCATGAGGCGCGAGGCGTGAGGCGAAAGCCTTGCGCTGCGTTGGCTTCCGACGGGTGGCGCCGCAACGCGTGGCCCAGGTACGCGACGGTCGCAGCCGAAACGCTGTGCAGTCCGCCCCCTGCGACGCCCCGGAATGCGCGGATGCTGCGCGGCGGCACCGCTCGCCTCACGCCTCTCGCCTCGCGCCTCACGATTACTTCATCGCTTCCGCCGGCCGCTTCTTCCTCACCACGGCATCCGGCGGCATGTAGTCCTTGCCGTCCGCATACCGCCAGTCCACCATCACACCCTTGCGGCCCCTGAGGTCGAGCCTGCCGACGAAGGCGCCCAGCGTGGACTGCTGATCGATGGCGCGGAACGTGATCGGACCGAACACGCTTTGCACCTCGAGGCCGCGGAAGGCCGTGATCAGTTTCTCGCTGTCGGTCGAGCCGGCCTTCTTCAGGGCTCCGGCGATCGCCATGAAGGTGGTATAACCGACCACCGAACCGAGCCGGGGCGTATCCTCGAAGCGCTTCTCGTAGGCCTGGACGAACTTCTCGTGCGCCGGCAGCTTGATCTGCTCCCACGGATAGCCGGTGACGATCCATCCCACCGGCGTCTCGTCCTTGAGCGGGTCGAGGTATTCCGGCTCGCCGGACAGCATGCTGACTACGGCGCGGTCTTCGAACAGCCCGCGCAGGTTCCCCTCGCGCACGAACTTGGTCAGGTCCGCACCGAAGGTGACGTTGAAGATCGCCTCCGGCCTGGCCGCGGAGAGCGCTTGCACAGTCGCCCCCGCCTCGAGCTTGCCCAGCGCCGGCCATTGCTCCCCGACGAACTCGACGTCGGGTCGCTTCGCCTTTAGCAGCTCCTTGAAGCTCGCCACCGCCGATTGCCCATACTCGTAGTTGGGCGCCAGCGTCACCCAGCGCTTAGCCGGCAGCTTGGCTGCTTCCTCGGCCAGCATGGCGGCCTGCATGTAGGTGCTCGGCCGCAGCCGGAACGTGTAGCGGTTGCCCTGCTCCCAGACCAGCGCGTCGGTCAGGGGCTCGGCCGCCACGAACACCACCTTGTTGCGCCGGGCGATGTCGCCGACAGCCAGGCCGACGTTGGAGAGGAAAGTGCCCGCCAACAGATCGACCTTGTGGCTGGTGAGCAGCTCGTTGGCATGCCGGGTGGCATCGTCCGGCTTGCCGCCGTCGTCGCGCGAGATCACCTCCAGCTTGCGCCCCAGCACCCCGCCTGCTGCGTTCACCTCCTCGACGGCCAGCTCCCAGCCGTTGCGATAGGGAATGGTGAACGCCGGTACCGCGGAGTAGCTGCTGATCTCCCCGATACGGATCGGCTGCTGGGCGGCTGCAGGCAACGCAAGCATTGCCACAGCTGCCATGAACAGGAACTTCTGAACCACGTAGGACACGGTGGGCACGGAGGAAACCCTGATTCGTGAGAAGGACGGGAGTTGGAGGGCGCAGCTTAGCTATGGCTACGATGGCGACGCTCCGCTCGGGATCAATCGAGGCTCGACCCTGGGTCGCCAGCGTGCAGCAAAAAACGCAAACACGAGCTTTCCTCCGTGTCCACCGTGTCCTCCGTGGTTCAAGATTTTCACGCCTTAGGTGCGTCGCGCAGCTCGCGCCGCAGGATCTTCCCCACCGGGCTCTTGGGCAGCGCGTCGCGGAACTCGACATGCCGCGGGACCTTGTAGCCGGTGAGATTCTCGCGACAGTGCTGGATCAAGGACTGCGCAGTGAGCGCGGGATCCTTGCGCACCACGAACAGCTTGACCCCCTCGCCGGTGTTCTCGTCCGGCACGCCGATGGCACAGGCCTCCAGCACGCCCGGGTGCATCGCAACCACATCCTCGATCTCGTTCGGGTAGACGTTGAAGCCGGACACCAGGATCATGTCCTTCACGCGGTCCACGATCTTGAGATAGCCCTCCGGTGTGATCAGGCCCATGTCGCCGGTGGCGAGCCAGCCGTCGGAGCGCAGCACCTTCGCGGTCTCGTCCGGCCGCTGCCAGTAGCCGGCCATGACCTGCGGTCCGCGCACGAACACCTGTCCGACCGCGCCGTGCGGCAGCGCGCGCTCGACCTCATCGCGGATCTCGACCTCCGTGCCCGGCAGCGGCAGACCGGTCGTGCCGGTGTGCTCCTCGATGTCCTGCCGGTTGATGGACACGGCGCCCGACGTTTCGGTGAGGCCGTAGCCTTCCGAGAGCACCCGCCCGGTAATCTCCTTCCAGCGCTTGGCCACAGCCAACTGAACTGGCGCGCCGCCACCCCCGGCCATGCGCAGGTGGGTGAAGTCCACTTTCGCGAACGCCTCGTTGTGGATCAGCGCGTTGAACAGCGTGTTGACGCCGACGAAGAACGTGAAGCGGCTGCTGCCCAGGGTCTTGACCAGATTCGGGATATCCCGCGGGTTGGCAATCAGGATCTGCAACCCGCCCCCGCGCACGAACATCATGCAGTTCAGCACCAGCGCCAGGATGTGATAGAAAGGCAGGGGTGCGATCGCGACCTCCTGCCCCGGGCGCACGGTGTTTCCGGTGTAGGCAAGAACCTGCTCGACGTTGGACAGGACGTGGCGGTGCTGCAGCATCGCCCCCTTCGACACCCCGGTGGTGCCCCCGGTGTACTGCAGGAAGGCCAGGTCGTCCGCCGCCAGGGCCGAAGCATTCATGGGCGCTCCGGCGCCGTCGGCGAGCGCTTGCGGAAAGCGTACTGCGCCGGGAATGCTCCAGGGCTTGACCATCTTCTTGACCTGGCGGAACACCAGGTTGATCAGGCCGCCTTTGATAAAACCCAGCATGTCGCCGACAGAAGCCACGATGACGTGCCTGACCGGGGTGCGCGCGATGACCTCCTGAAGAGTGTGCGCCGCGCTCTCGAAGATCACGATCGCGACGGCGCCGGAGTCTTTGAGCTGATGCTCCAGCTCGCGCGCGGTGTACAGCGGGTTCACGCTGACCACCACCAGCCCGGCGCGCAGGATCCCGTAGACCGCGACCGGGTACTGGAGGATGTTGGGCATCATGACAGCGATGCGGTCGCCTTTCTTCAGCCCCAGCTTGCTCTGCAGGTAGGCGGCGAAGTCCCGCGAGAGGCGGTCGAGCTCGCCGAACGTGATCTGAACGCCGAAGCTCTCGAAGGCGGGCTGGTTGCGGTAGCGCTTGACGCTCGCCTCGAGCATCTGCGGAATCGACTGGAACTCCAACGGTTTCAGCTCGGCGGGCACACCGGGCGGGTAGCTCTTCAGCCACGGCTTGGCATCGATACCGGTGGTCATCGGCTGGATTCCTCTGCGGTCGGGAACGTCAGCGCAACCCGTCCTGGCCCTTAATCTCGTGCTTGGACAGCCCGCCCACGCGTGCCAGCGGCCGGCCGCTGTCGGTGACGGCCACCGCCACCACGATCTCGTTCGGCCGCGGCGCGTCGCTTACTCGCGCCTCGACCGCGTCGAAGTGGCTGCGGACGTAGGCCGCATCCTTGTGCCCCAGGGGCACGTCGATGGCCGTTCCCAACGTCCCCATCTTCTTGGCCGAGGGTACCAGCGCCGCACCTCTCTCGACGGCCTTGCGCAGCGGGGCACCGAGCTTCGGGTGCAGGATCGCGGCCGCGTGCTCCAGCTCACCGCCTTCGCCCACAATGGCTGCTTTGCCGTAGCTTTCCGCCTGTGCCGGCTGGATCCCCAGCGCCTGCACGCAGCGCTCTCCCAGCAGCCCGCCCAGCTCCTCGCCGATATCCATCAGCTCGGTGAGGTCCTCCTGGTAGCGCGCAGCGAAGGGATTGGCAATGACTGCCATCGCCACAGCACGCCGCGTGGGCGGGTTCACATCGCGGCCCATCTCGTGACGGATTTCGTCCACCTGGACGACGATTTTCCTGATGCTCGCTTTCATTCTCCCCCCCAGAATCTCAACGCAGAGGCGCAGAGAACGCAGAGCGATTCACGTGCATGACTCTATTGCGCATGCATATTATTCGGTTGCACTTTCGGTCAGCCATGCTCCTACGTGGCGCCCGGTTGCTGGTCTTCGCGCAGACTTGGTCCTATCGTCTGTCCCTCTTCATGGCTTCTTCCTCTGCGTCCTCCGCGTTCTCTGCGCCCCTGCGTTGGGGTGTTACATTGTCTGAACCTCACCGCAGGCCGTCGGCGCCCTTGATCTCGGACGCCCGCAAGCCGCCCACCCGCTCGTGCACGCGCGGCCCGGTGGTCATCACCAGGATGGTGATCAACTCGTCGGCCGCCGGTGCGCCGGGAACGTACACCTCCATCGCGTCGAAGTGGCTGCGGACGTAGCTCGCGTTGATGTGCGTCACCGGCACGTCGAGCTTGGTTCCGGGGGCGCCCACCTTCTTGGCGGACGGCACGATGGCTTTCGCGCCGCCCAGGAGCTCGCGCATCGCATAGCCGCCCGGGACGTGCCAGAGCGCACCATGCTCGAGCTCGCCGGCGGCGCCCACGATTGCGCCCTTGCCGTAGCCCTCGATCTGCTCGGGCGTCACGGCCATGGCCGCGAGAAGCCGACGCGACATGTCCAAACCCAATGGACTAAGTGCTTCCATCATCGGCACGATGTTCGGCTCGTAGCGCCCCGCGAAGGGGTTGGTGAGCACGGCTGCAACGGCGCCACGCTTGAGCGGCCGCTGCGTGGGCGGGCCGAACTCGTGGAAGATCTCTTCCACCTGGGTGAAGACTTCGCGTATCTCGATCATCCGCTGCTGACTCAGCACACCTCGGCACAGGGGCGCACAGACCGCGAGGAACCGCACGGCGGCGCCGGCACCGCTCGAGTCAAACCCAGCAGTCGTTGCGCGCGCCCAGTGTTGCGCCGGTCCCGCACACCTGCGCCGCACCTTGCAGACACAAGACGGCAGCCGCGATAGTACCTTCTTCTCGCAGACGTTGCGCGAGCTGCTCTCCGGCCGTCAGCGCAGCGTCGATCTGCCGATGCGACAGCGCTCCGACCTCGACTGTCACCAGCCTGTCTCCCAGATCAGTGTCGTCTTTGAGGTCACAGGCAGGCTTGCGCACGATCGCCGGGTCTGCAACGTTTACGGCGTTGGCAATCATAGTCGCGGCCGCATCCGCCTCGGCGGCGCTGCGTGCCAGCACGGTGACGCTGTCTGCGATACCCAGACTGAAGCTGCGGCCGCGCCAGCCGCTGGTAGCCACACCGCGCACGGGTGACTCGGCCCGCAGCTCGAAATCGCCGTCGAGCCGCCAGGGCTCGAGCGGCCTGACCCGACCCAGATCGGCAAGCAGGCCCACCCGGTAGCAGTCATCGTGTGCCAGATGCAGGGCGATGTCGCCGCCATTGTTCACGTACGCGCTGCGCACACCCGCCTGAGCGCGAAAGAACTCGATGATCTCGTCCGCGACCGCGCCCGCCACTGCCGCCATGGGGGTGATGAACTGCGCGCGATGAGGAAAGCAGGCTGCGACCATACGCTGTGCGATCGGCCCGCGGACGCCAAGCGAGTGCTGCACCGGCGTGCGCAGCAGCGTCAACTCGCCGACCAGTTCACTCAGAACCGACTCGAATCGCGTCCACGCCTGCTCCATCCCCGCTTCGATGGCCGCCGGCGCGCCGGTTGCGCCGATGACGAGATCGATCGGGCCGTGGTGGAAGTGTAGGCGGCCGTCAGGGAAGCGCGCGCGCGTGGCGCCGCTCGGTGAGGCTGGAGGCGGGAGGCGGTAAGCGTCTCCGCATCCCGTGGGTGAGGTATGAGGCGTGAGGGGCGAGGGGTCCCTCTCACCCCAGCCCTCTCCCCCGCTCGCGGGAGAGAGGGAGTATGCTATTTGGTTCGCCATATCATCGAACGCCTCACGCCTCACGCCTCACGCCTCACGCCCAACCGGCCACGGATTCAGCCCGTCCCAGCCGACCACGCGCACGCGCTCGCTCTTGAGCACGTCTTCGACGGTGCGCACGCGGTCCATATGCCCGCCCAATGTAGCGTAGTCGGACAGGCGCATGGTGAACTCGATGGGCGCGACGATCGCAGGCGTTGGCACCCAGCCGAAGGAGTTGTCGGGCATGCGCGTGACATCCACCATCACCGTGATGCCGCCGCCCGGCCATACGTACACCGGCGCGCCGCCACAGGTCACCTTGGTCAGCAGATCCTTGATCGAGCGCGTGAGGCGCACGGGGTTCTCCGTGACACCTGCGCGCAGGCTCCCGCCTGCGCCGGCGAGAAACAGCACCGTGCACAGCGCTGGCTCGCAGTTCTCCCCGATGCGCTCGACCACCTTCCGTACCGCGTCCGGCATCTCGGCGGGCGTCATGCGCAGTTTGTCGTCGAGGATGAAGTAGGCAGAGTCCTCCCCCGTGGTGGACACCATCAGAATGCGGCTGCCGGGCCGCGCCAGCTTGGGCTCGAAGCCGGTGACGATGGTCAGCGGGTCGGTGATGTCGGTACCGCCCCAGCCGGTGCCCGGGTTGGCCACCTGGAAGTAGCGGCCCGGAGTGGACTTGCGGCCTTTGATCCTGATCCCGGAAGGCGGCATGGCGAGGAACCTTCCTGCCTGGTGCTCGGTGAGGATGCCGGTGATGTGATCGTCCACCACGACTACCTCGTCGACGTGGCCGTGCCACTGCTTGGCGAAGATCCCGATGGTGGCCGAGCCGCAGCCCACGCGCATGCGCTGCTCTTCCACACCGTTGACGATGGGCGCCTTGCCGGCCTGAATCACCACATGCGCGCCGCCCTCGACTTCGACCTCGACCGGCTTCTTGTTGCCGAGGTCCATCATCATGTCGCAGGTGACGCGACCTTCCCTCTTGCTGCCGCCGGTGAGGTGGTGCACCCCGCCCAGCGACAGCATCTGCGATCCGTACTCGATCGTGGTGACGTGACCCGCCGCCTCGCCCTTGCAGCGCACCGTGGCTTGCTCCGGGCCGAGCCAGCGGTCGGTGTCGATCTTGATCTTGAAGCTGCAGTAGCTGAAGATGCCCTCGGTCACGACCGTGACCATGTCCACGCCCTCGTGGCGGGATCCGACGATGAAGGGTGCCGGCTTGTAGTCCGGGTAAGTGGTGCCGGAGCCCACGCCGGACACGAATACCGGCGCGTCCGAGATCGGGGTCCCGTCCCAGTCCTTCTGCTCGAGGAACTCGGTAACCTGCCCCGACTCGCCCACGACCTTCCTGAACAGCACGACCGGGTCCACCCGCGTCAGCTTGCCGCCGAAGTTCCCCCAGCGGTCGCACGCCCCGGTACGCCCCTCGCTGATCTGGCACAGCACCGGGCACGCATCGCAGATCACTTTGCCCGGCGCAGGGGTTTCGCTCATCGCATCGCTACTCAAGACGCAATCAAACCTCGGTTACCACGAAGGACACGAAGGAAACCCGTTGGCCCCTTGGTGTCTTGGCGGCCCAATTGGCGTTTCCCCGCCATCCTAGGAGCCTTGCCGGCTGGCGGGGTGTTGAAAAGCGCCCTCTCTCCCGACGGGAGAGGGTCGGAGGGAGGGTGAACGCTCAGGCGTCTCATTCCAACGGCATGTCTCCACGGCATCCGGTTCTGACCCGTCACCCTACCCCTCTCCCGCAAGGGGAGAGGGGACTGGTTGGCGGCATTTTTCAACAGCCTGCTAGAGCCTGCGTTTCGCATTTCCTCCGCGCTCTCTGCGTCTCTGCGGTTCAATCCGGTTGCAGTCACCGCGACTGGTCGAGAATCGCCTTGCGCACGCGATCCGGCGTGGCGGGGACATGCGTGATGCGCACGCCCGTCGCGTGGCGGATGGCGTTGAGGATGGCCGGCGCAGTCGGGATGAGCGCAGGCTCGCCCACGCCCTTCGCACCGTAGGGCCCGATGGGCTCCGGGTCCTCGATGATGTGCACCACGATCGGCGGGATATCGCCCACGGTCGGAATGAGGTAGTCGTGCAAGTTGTCGGTCCTGCCGGCGTGATACTCCTCCATCAGCGCCATGCCCAGGCCCTGGGCGATGCCACCGTGGATCTGCCCTTCAACCTGGGTCGGATTGACCGCGCGTCCGACGTCGTGCGCGGCGTGGATCTTCAGCACCTTGACCGTGCCAAGATCGAGGTCCACTTCGACCTCAGCGGTCTGCGCCGCAAACCCATAGGTGGCATAAGGGACGCCCTGACCGTTTTCGTCGAGTGGGGTGGTGGGCGGATCGAAATAGCCTTCGCCCACGGCGACATCCCCATTGGGATCCACCGCGAGCGCGCTCAGCTCTGTACGCCACTCCCGTGCGCCGGTGCGGGCCACCAGTTGTCCATCCTCCACGGCGAGCCTGGCATCGCCCGGCGCGCGCAGCAGCTCGACCAGCCGGCGGCGCAGTGCCTCGCCCGCAAAGCGCGCGGCGTTGCCGGACACGAAGGTCTGGCGCGACGCCGAGGACTTGCCCGCGTCGGCAGTCAGATCGGTGTCGCCCATCACCTGGTCGAACAGCGCCACCGGCAAACCGAGCGCGTCCGCGCAAATCTGCGGCAGGATGGTGTTGGAACCCTGCCCGATGTCGACCGCGCCATTGTAGAGAAACACCCGCCCATCGCGGCGCAAACCCACGCGGATCGTGGAGGGGTTGGCGATCACGGTGTTGCCGATGCCGTACCACATGCAGGCGATGCCCACCCCTCGCCGTTTGCCGCGCCGCGACCCGGTAAGCGCATGCTGACAGGCGTTGAACCCGGCAACCGCGGACAGCGCCTGCTCCCAGGCCGGCTTGACTGCGGTCAGACACAGGGCGAGCCCCGCGCTTGCCTGGAGCACCTGGCCGGTGGCGGTGGCCTGGCCCGCGCGGATGGCATTGCGCAGGCGCAGCTCCAGACGGTCGATGCCGGTCTGCTCGGCGAGGTCGTCGAGCAACGCCTCGTGCACGATAGTGGACTGCGGGACACCGAACCCGCGGAAGGCGCCGGCGATTGGCCCATTGGTATAGATGGCACGGGTCAGCGCGCGCACATTGGGCACGAAGTACGGGCCGCTGGCGTGGATCGGCACGCGGTTGGCCACCGTGTTGCCCCACGAGGCATAAGCGCCGGTATTGAAGTCGCCGAAGAAGTCTGCCGCCAGCAGCCGGCCTTCCCCGTCGCAGGCGAGGCGCGCATGCATGCGAGCCGGATGGCGCTTGGGCGTGGACAGCATCGATTCGGGCCGGGTGTAGATACAGCGCACCGGGCGCTGGAGCTTCCAGGCCGCGACCGCCAGCAACGGCTGGATGGAGATGTCCAGCTTTCCGCCGAAGCCGCCGCCGATGGCCGAGGGGACGATGTGCACCTGGTCCTCGCGCAGCTTCAGTACCCGTGCGATCTCCTCGCGGTCCATGTACGGCGTCTGTGTGCAGGCGAATATGCGGATGCGCTCGCCGATGCGCTCGGCATAGCCCGCTTCCGGCTCGATGTAGGCATGCTCGACGAAGCTGGTGGTGAAGGTGCCCTCCGCCATGTGCGGGGCTGCCGCCAGCGCTGCGTCTACGTCGCCCTTCACCACGCGGCCCCGGATCAGCACGTTGTCCGGCGCAAACTCGTGCAGCGGCGTCCCCGAGCTGAGCGCGCGGTCCATCTCGAGCACCGGCTGCTCCGGCTGCCACTCGATCGGCAGCTCCGCCTCAGCGATCGCCATCACAGACTCGTAGTCACCGACCAAGGCCAGAACCGCTTCGCCCATGAAGCGCACCCGGCCGGCCGCGAGCACGGGCTGGTCCTTCACCTGGGGAAAGATGCCGAAGCTGTTCTCTGGCACGTCACTGGCGGTCAGCACGTCGAGCAACCCGGGGTGCCGCCGCTTGAGCGGCGCGAAGCTCCCGAGGCTGAACCGCGCTCGCGCATGAGGCGAGCGGATCACCCGCAGCCAAGCGGCGTCGGGCGGGGCAGCGTCCGCGCCGAAGCGCTCGCGCCCGGTCACCTTCGGCACGCCGTCCAGCTTCGAGATACGTGCCCCCACGGCCCGCCCCGCCTCCGGCCGCGGGGCCTCGACGGCGCCGTGCGGCGCGGCGAGCACGGCCTCGACGATCTTGCGGTAACCGGTACAGCGGCATAGCACACCGCCCAGGCCATCGCGCACCTGCGCTTCGGTCGGTGCGGGATGGCGGGCCAAGACGTCCGCCGCGGCCATGAGCATGCCCGGCGTGCAGATGCCGCACTGCGCCGCGCCGTGGGCAAGGAAGGTCTGCTGCAGGCGCGACAGCTCGGCGCCGTTGGCCAGCCCCTCCACGGTGGTCACGCGCCGCCCCTGGACCTGACCGGCAGCCACCAGACAGGCGCACACCTGCTGCCCGTCGAGGAGCACGGTACAGGCGCCGCAATCCCCGGCGCTGCAGCCGACCTTGGTGCCGGTGAGCCCCAGGCGGTCGCGCAGAACGTCCGACAACCGCTCGCCGGGAGGGGCCGCGATGCGGCAGGACCGCCCGTTCAGTTCGAAAGCGAGCTCCATCTCGGCGCGCACGCTTATTCCTCGCCGAGCTCCCGAAGAGCGCGCTGGGTAAGACGTTGGGCCGCGTCCAGCCGGTAGGCAGCCGTCCCCCGCACATCGTCGATCGGCGCCAGCACTGAGAAATCGCTCGCGCGCACCTCGCCTGCCAGCCCCTCGGCGGCGCGGCCCGTGAGCCTCGCCTCGAGAGCATGGAGACGCTGCGCCACCGGCGAGCACGCGCCAACCGAAACGGCGGCGCTCACTACCGCGCCGCCTTCGTCCACATCGAGCACCACCGCGACCATCACGATGGAGATCACCAGGTAGCGCCGTGCGCCCAGCTTGAGGAAGGTGGAGCGCGCCCGGGTGCTGCGCTCGGAGATCAGAACGGCGGTGACCAGCTCGTCTGGCCGACGCCCGGTCTGCCGCCCGCCCGTGATAAAGCCGGCGAGCGGCACGCGGCGGCTGCCGTGGGTGCTGGCAAGCTCCACCTCGGCGTCCAGCGCGAGGAGACACGGCACACCATCGGCGGCAGGCGAGGCGTTGCATATGTTCCCGCCCAGCGTGCCGGCATTCTGGATCTGCAGGCCCCCGATCTCGCGGGCAGCGAGCTTGAGCGCGTCGAACAGCGAGGGGAGCGGCTCGCGCAGGATATCGGACCAGGTCGTGAGCGCCCCGACGCGCCACATGCCATTGGCACGGCGGATGCCGCGCAGAGCCGCCAGACCGGTGATGTCGAGAACGTCCTCGCGCAGCGGCTGCCCTACGCGCGCCGGATAATAATCCGTGCCACCGGCCAGCACCGTGAGGGCACGACCGGCCAGCGCAGCCAGCGCGTCATCCAGCCCGGCCGGGCGCAGATACAGCGGGTGTTGCACAGGCCTTCGTGCCTCCTCCGGTTCCAGCGGCCGGCTCATGGCTGCCCGGCTCGAACGGGTGTGGAGTAATTGCTACAAAGTTTGAAGAAACCACTTTACTCCCGCTTTCGCGGCAACATATCCTAGGCAACGGCAACTTTCAACCCCGCCCCCCGTTCCGCTAATATCGCAATTTTCGAGCCTGGGAAACTCCATGACCCACGTCGTGACCGAATCGTGCATCAAGTGCAAGTACACCGACTGCGTGGACGTATGCCCGGTGGACTGCTTCCGCGAGGGGCCGAACATGCTGGTGATCGACCCGGACGAGTGCATCGATTGCGCCGTGTGCATCCCCGAGTGCCCGGTGAACGCGATCTACGCGGACGTGGACCTGCCGCGCGACCAGCAGCATTTCACCGAGCTCAACGCGCAGCTGTGCAAGACCTTCCCGTCAATCACCGACAAGAAGCCGGCCCCGCCCGACGCCGACGAGTGGAAGGACGTGAAGGACAAGCTGCAGTACCTGGAACGCTGAAGGCACCGCGGCGCGCCGCCCATGGCAGTCAGCCGCAAGCCCGCCCGCAGCGCCGCGCGCAAGCCCCAGCGTGCCGCGGCGGCCAAGCGCGATCCGGCCGGCATGCAGCGCCGCATCCTGGATGCCGCCACCGCCGAGTTCGCCACCAGCGGCTTCGGCGGCGCGCGGGTCGAGCGGATCAGCCGCCGCGCCCGCACGGTGGACCGCATGCTCTACTACTACTTCGGCAGCAAGGACGGGCTGTTCCGCGCCGTGCTCGAAGACAGCTACGAGAAGCTCGGCCGCGCCGAACAGCAGCTCGATCTGTCGGGAGTCGATGCGCTCGAGGGAATGCGACAGCTCATCGCCTTTACGTGGAACCACTACCTGGCGCACCCGGAGTTCATTCGGCTGCTCAACAGCGAGAACCTGTACCGGGGCGAGCACGTGAAGAAGTCGCGGCGCGTGAAGTCGCTGTCCTTCCCCCTGCTGTCGGTCCTGACCGGCCTGCTCGAGCGCGGCGCCGCGGAGGGCCGCTTCCGCGGCGGCCTCGATCCGCTGGACATCTACATCACCATCGCCGCACTGGCCTACTTCTACCTCTCCAACCGTTACACGCTCACGCGCTTTCTGGGCGTGGATCTCATGACGCCGGCGCGGCGCGAGCACTGGCTCGAGCACATCACCAGCGTGATGCTGGACCACGTCGCCTTACCCTCAAGAGCGTGAACCGCGGTGGACACGGAGGAAGGCGAGAGCTCGAAGATGTGCGTGCCTGGATCGTTCGTGCCGGGCGGCAGCGGATGCACATCAATTCACTTCGCGTGACGTATGCACAGCTGCCTGCAAGGGTCCGGGCAGCTTCGCGATCTTGGAGCCACATCGACTTTCCTCCGTGTCCTCCGTGGTTCCACTTGTTTGCAAGGTGTTCACCTGCCCCCGGCCGCTCGAACCGCGGCGCGCGGGAAGCTGAAGGGCGCATCCAGGGCTGCCAGGCTGGCGGGGTCACGCTCGTACACGTCCTCGTAGAAGTGCACACGCCCGTCCGGCGCGACCGCGCTGGTCCAATAGGTCACCAGCACCGGCACCTTGTGCTTGAGGACGACGGTGCGCGTGTCACCCGTGTCCACCGCCTCCAGCAGCTTGTCCTTCGACCAGCGCTCCGGATCGTCGATCACCAGAGCCGCCAGATCGAACACGTTCTGCACCCGGATGCAGCCGCTGCTGAACGTCCGGCCGTCGGCCTCGAACAGGTCCTTCTGGGGTGTGTCGTGCAGGTACACCAGATGCGGGTTGGGAAACATCAGCTTGATGCGCCCGAGCGCATTGTTGGGTCCCGGGTCCTGTACGACCTGCCCGCCAACCCGCCTCAGGCCTTTCTTGCGCAGGTAGTCGGGGTCCTTGCGCAACCCCGGCAGGATGTCGCGCTCCAAGATGCCGGGCGGCACCACCCAAGTGGGGTTGAGCACCACATGCGTGATCTCCGCGCGAAAGATAGGCGTCGGGGCGTAGGGCTTGCCGACCACCACGTTGGCGGCGAACCGCCGACCCGATGCATCCGCGTAGTAGACGCGGAACGCCGGCACGTTGACCACGACCACGCGCTCGGGGAGATCGTGCAACAGCTGGCGGCTGCGGTCGAGCGAAAGCCGGATCTCGTCGATGCGCTGGGTCACGGGCACGTTGAGCGCGCGCAGCGTCCGCACGCCCAATATGCCATCGGGCTTGAGCCCGTGCCGCTCCTGGAATGCCTGCAGCGCAGCCACCACGCCCTCGTCGTACTCGTCGCCCTCTCCCCCGGCCGCGCCCAGATCGCCTTCCACCCTGAGGCGCTCGCGCAGCGCAGGCACGCGGGGATCGGCGGCTCCCGGCTTGAGGGACCGCCCACCCGGAAGGGGGTTCCAGCCACCGGCGGCCTGGATCTGCCGGTACTTCTCCAACGCCGTGCGCAACCCGTCATAGAATGGATGGTGCGGACGCAGTGCGTCCAGTTGCTCCGCCACGTGCCCCATGTCGAGGGCGCGCTGGATCGCCGCGGCCGGCGCCGCCGCCCGTACCGCGTCGTAGTCGCGGCGGAAGTTCCAGTGCGGATCGAAGCTCGCCGCATCCACTTTGCCGAAGCGCAGGTGATAGGCGAGCCGGATCAGGGCGTCGGTGGCCAGCAGGTCCAGGTCGGCATCCCGCTCCCCACCCTGCGCCCCTGCGCGCAGTTGGCCCAGAGCGGAGAGGTGGTAGTCCTCGGGATCGAGGCCGTCCCCGCCGCTGGCGCGCACGGCCGCGAGCAGCGCCTCGAGGTTGTGCGGGTCGCCCCAGGCGGGCCGGTAATCCCGCTGCTCGTAGAATTCCGGCAGCACCACGCTCGAGGCGATGGACTGCTGGCCGATCCTGACTTCGACCCCGTTGCGCAACTGCCCGACGCGGGCCTGGATGACTGCAACCGCATCCGTTTGCGCCAGCGCAGCCGGCGGGACCGCAATGCCCGCCATAACGGCGATAGCCGCGAGCAGCGATCTGACAACTCCTGCATGTGTATGCATGGTGCTCTGAATCGACTTACAGAAGGGGCGCGAGTTTACGCGGCTGCCGGGCAGCGGGCCAGGCCCTTGAGCTGCACGCGGGTTTGCCTCAGGATTGGGCCAACCGGAAACCGCCGCGCTCAGGGCTCGAGGATCCGAGCATTGCCCGCCTCCAGGACATGTCGATAGCCTGCATCGAAGACCTGCGCCTCCATGCACGTCGCCGCCTGCCCAAGGCGATCTTCGACTTCGTGGACGGTGGCGCGCAGGACGAGATCACCCTGCGCGTCAACCACGAGGACTTGGCCCGGCTGACGCTCATGCCGCGCGTGCTGACCGACGTGTCCGACCGCGACCTCGGCACCACGCTGCTGGGCAGGCGCATCGACTTGCCCCTGGTGGTCGCGCCGACTGGGCTGGCGGGGCTGGTAGCCCGCGCCGGCGAGATCGCCGAAGCACGCGCCGCGGAGCGCGCGGGCATCCCCTACTGCCTGAGCCAGATGGCCGCCTGCGCCATCGAGGACGTCGAGCGGGGCAGTCTCCAGCCGTTCTGGTTCCAGACCTACCTGCTCAAGGATCGCAGCATCAACGAGTCGCTGCTGCAACGAGCGGCGCGGGCGGGCTGCGAGGTGCTGGTGGTAACGGTGGATACCAAAGCGCAGGGCCCGCGCGAGCGCGATGTGCGAAACGGCTTCACCGTCCCGCCGCGCGTGACCTGGCGCAACGCGCTCGACCTGGCACGCCGTATCCATTGGCTCTGCGACGTCGCCCTGGGTCCGCGGGTGACGTTCGCCAACCTCGCCGGGAGCCTCGTGGGCAGCAGCGACATCATCAGCATCGCCCGCTTCGCTCAGGAGCAGTACGACTTCACCGTCGATTGGTCGCACATCGACTGGTGCCGATCGCGCTGGAAGGGCAAACTGGCAATCAAAGGCATTCTGACGCCGGACGATGCGCGCCTCGCCGTCGAGCACGGTGCCGACGCCGTGATCGTCTCCAACCACGGCGGCCGGCAGGTCGACGGAGCACCCTCGGCAGCAGCCGTGCTGCCTCTCATCGCCGCCACGGTCGAGGGGCGCGCCGAGGTGATTCTGGACGGCGGCGTACGGCGCGGCAGCGACATCCTCAAGGCGGTTGCATTGGGTGCGCGGGCCTGCATGGCGGGCAGGCCGTTCCTCTATGGGCTGGCCTGCGATGGCGAGCAAGGCGTGGCCCGCGCCATCGAGATCTTCCGCGTCGAGCTGGACGTGGCCCTCGCGCTGCTCGGGCGCGCGAGCGTGGCGGAGGTGGACCAGACGGCCCTCGCCAGTGCGTTGGGGTAAGTCCGTCCTCAAGGCCCTCAAGCAAGACCTTCACCACGGAGAACACGGTGGACACGGAGGGCGACCGAAGCCAATCACCAGAACTGGCGGGAGAGCAGACATCGGGACAGCTGGCCGTGCGGGCGTGAAGTGATACAAACGACTGCGTCCCGGGTCGGCGGGTTTGCGCCGTGGACACAGTCGGTTTCCTCCGCGTCCCCGTATCCTCCGTGGTTAGGGTGTTCGTCAACACAACATGCTCACGCCCGCGGGCTGATTAGAGTAACGGCATGGACCCCACGCACGATCCTGCCGGGCTGGCCGTCTCCGCCGAGGGCGTCGACAAAGTGTTCCCCAACG
>Ga0209705_10000005_pt1 | contig 118909 bp, 106 predicted proteins | sample PPLLaktember2015_5_FD_187262 | JGI IMG/M metagenome (GOLD analysis project Ga0209705, IMG submission 187262) | Freshwater sediment microbial communities from Prairie Pothole Lake near Jamestown, North Dakota, USA - PPLs Lake P8 Core (1) Depth... | ecosystem: Environmental > Aquatic >... | reverse complement strand
CCAAGGTCATCTCCTCCAAGCGGCCGCAATGGCTGGCTTATTGAGGAGCGCGGCGCTAACTCGCTAAAGCGGGAACGCAAAGGACGCAAAGGGAAACCCCAGGGACGCAAAGAAAACCGTGACTTGTTTGATTTCGCCTGGCTGCAGCGAGCGGGCCTCGGCAACGAATCCAGCCCGTCATTGAACACCGCCGGTTCCCACTGGCCCACTGCAAGCCCGCGCCCCGTTTTCCTTGGCGCCCTTTCTTTTCCCCTTTGCGTCCTTTGCGTTCCGGCTTTGACGGCCTGCCTGAAGCCTTAAGCCTGCCGGCAATCTGCCGATAACCCTCGCAAAACCAAGACCGGTCCGCGCGAGGTGCTTTCGATCGCCGCCGGCATGACCTGAAGCGACAACTCAATGAGCGGCTCCGCGCCGACCGCGCTCGCGTTGCCTTTCGTGTTTGCCGGGCTGACCGTCCTTGCGGTAGGGACGGCAATCCTGCTGCGGGAGCGCTTCTCCCGGGTCGGCTGGTTGCACTTTCTCCTGTCCAGCACCATCGGCGCCTGGCAGCTCACCACGGCGGCCGAGTTTCTCAGCGCCGACATCGAGGCGGCTACGGTGTGGGCGCGGCTCACCACGCTGTTCGTCCTCGCGATCCCGGCTGTTCAGTACCACTTTGCCACCGTCATTACCGGACAGTGGCAGCGACGGCAGCGCGCCGTCGCCGGCGCCTGGCTCGCGTCCACGCTGCTGCTCGCGATTCATCTGGCTGGTGAGATGCAGGCTGGCATCGTTGCGTACAGCTGGGGCTACTATCCTCTCTACGCGCCGGTGGGCTGGGTGTTCATATTCTTCACCATGGCGGTGGTGGCCACCTGCATGCAGATGTACTGGCAACAGTACCGGAGCAACCGCCGCGGCAGCTTCGCGTCCCGGCGCGGGCTGCTCCTGCTGACCGGCCTGTCCGTCGCCTCGCTCGGCGCGATCGATTTCCTCCCGGCACTGGGCGTGAGCGTCTTCCCGCTCGGGGGTCTGGCCATCATGGTGGGCAACGTCGTCAACGCTTACACCACCTGGCGCTATCGTCTGGTCGAGATCACGCCTGCCTACGCGGCCGACCAGTTGATGGACTCCATGAGCGATGGGGTGCTCCTGATCGACCGCGACGGAATCGTGCGTCTGGTCAACCCCGCTGCTGCCGAGATCCTGGGCATCGACCGTACGCTCCTGGTCAATCGTCTGCCGCCGACCCAGCTTGCCCAGGACGTGCTCGGCTGGCAGCACCAGCCCTTCTTTCCGTCCGAGAATGCCTCCCTCGGCGAACGCGAGTATGTTTCGGCCGATGGCAGCCGCCGGACGCTGGACACCAGCGTGACCCTGATGCGCGAGCCGGGCCTGGAGCCCGCCGTGGCCGTCATCACGCTGCGCGACATCACCGCGGCGGTGCAGGCGCAGGAGCAGATCGAGCGCCTGGCCTACTACGATCCGCTTACCCACCTGCCCAACCGCGTCCTGCTGAAGGAGCGCCTGGCCGAGGGGATGGCGCGGGCGCGCCGGGCACAGGGCCTGGCCGCGATCCTGTTTCTGGACCTGGATCGCTTCAAGCAAGTCAACGACACGCTGGGCCACGATGCCGGGGACATGCTGCTGAAGGGCGTGGCCGAGCGCATCAGCGCGTGTGTGCGCGAAACCGACTCCCTGTTGCGCTCACCCGAGCTGGGCGGAGGCACGACGCTGGCGCGGCTTGGCGGAGACGAGTTCGTGCTCGTGCTGGCCCCGCTCGAGCGTCCCGAGGATGCCGCCAAGGTGGCGGCACGCGTCCTCGAGTCGCTGACCCGGCCCTTCACGCTCAAGGGTGGGGAAAAAGTGACGACGACCGCCAGCATCGGCATCAGTGTGTATCCGAGCGACGGCGAGGACGCCGACGTGCTGATGAAGAACGCCGACGTGGCGATGTATCAGACCAAGGAGAACGGCCGCAACGCCTACCGCTTCCACGACGAGAGCATGAACGCCGCAGCGCTCGCCCGCACCGACCTCGAGAACGGCTTGCGGCGCGGCCTGGCCCGCGATGAGTTTCTGCTGCGCTATCAACCCCAGATCGCGGCGCGCAGCGGCGACATCGCCGGGCTCGACGCGCAGCTGTTCTGGCGCCACCCGCAGCACGGTATGCTCCCGGCCGCCGAGTTCGTCGCTGCGAGCGAGGACGCCACCGTGGTCACGCCGATGTCCGAATGGCTGGTGCGCAGCGCGTGCCTGCAGCTGCGTGCCTGGCACGCCATGGGCCTGCCGTCGCTGTATCTCTCGCTCACCCTTCCGCCGGGCGCGGCGGACCGCGGCGATCTGTCCCGTCTGGTGCGCGAGGCCACTGCCCAGGCGGGCGTCGACCCGGGCCTGCTCATGCTCGGGTTCGGCTCGGTCCCCGGCACGCGTGTGTCGCTGCGCACGCAGGATGCGATGCGGGCGTTGCAGGACATGGGCGCACGTCTGGTTCTGGACGATCTGGGCAGCGGGCCAGCCGCGTTCTCCAGTCTCGGACAGTATCCCCTCAGCATGGTGCGGATGGAGGCCAGCTTCCTGCGCGGTCTCGCCCGCGACGGCGATCTCGCCGCGGTCACGCGCGCGATGATCCACATGGTGCACGCGCTCAACCTGGGCGTGGTGGTCACCGGCGTTGAAAGCGCTGCCCACGCCGCCCTGCTGCGGGAAGCGGATTGCGACCTCGCGCAGGGTCCTGCGTTCGGCATGCCGGTGGCGGCCGAGGACGTTCCCGCTCTGCTGTCCGACGTGCGGCAGCTGCTCGCCGCAAGCTAGAAAAAACTGAACCACGGAGGACACGGTGGACACGGAGGAAAACAAGAGCTGATTCTGGGCCTCGGGTGTCGGATGGGCGTTCGGGTCGAGGTCGGATGCAGCCGGACGGGGGATCAGACTTGAGCGCACGACGGCCACCACGTCTTCCCGTTCAAGTCTTCGCTTTTCCTCCGTGTCCACCGTGTCCTCCGTGGCTCAGGCTTTCTGCTCTGCCTCGCCGCGCGCCTGACCAGCGAGGCCCGGGTGCGCCAGAGCGCCTGCTACAATCCCAGCTTTCCCAAGCTTCGCGAAGATTACGACTATGCCCGACCGCGAATTCGGCATGGGCACACTGTGCCTGCACGCCGGACAGATTCCCGATCCGGCCACGGGCGCGCGCGCCGTGCCGATCTACCAAACCACATCCTTCGTGTTCGACTCGGCCGAACACGCCGCCAGCCTGTTCAACCTGCAGACCTTCGGCAACGTCTACTCGCGCATTTCCAACCCGACCGTGGCGGTGTTCGAGGAGCGCGTGGCCGCCCTGGAGGGAGGACGGGCCGCCCTCGCCACCTCTTCGGGACAGGCGGCGCAGATGACGGCACTGCTCACCCTGCTGGACCACGGCGACGAGATCGTCTCGGCCAGCACGCTTTACGGCGGGACCTACTCGCAGTTCGACGTGACCTTCCGCAAGTTCGGCATCAGCACCACCTTCGTCGATCCCGACGAGCCGGGCAACTTCAAGAAAGCCATCACGCCGAGGACCAAGGTGCTGTACGCCGAGACTGCCGGCAACCCGCGCATCAACATCCTGGACATCGAAGCGGTGGCGGCGATCGCCAAGGACGCCGGTATTCCCCTGGTGATCGACAACACCTTCGCCAGCCCGTACCTGTGCCAGCCCTTCAAGTGGGGTGCCGACATCATCGTGCACTCGGCCACCAAGTACATCGGCGGGCACGGCACCACCATGGGTGGAGTGCTGGTGGAGTCGGGCAAGTTCCCCTGGGACAACGGCAAGTTCCCGGGCATGACCGAGCCCTCGCGCGGCTACCATGGCGTGCGCTTCTACGAGACCTTCGGCGACTTCGGCTACGCCATGAAGTGCCGCATGGAGACGCTGCGTACGCTGGGCCCGGCCATGTCGCCGCTGAATGCCTGGCTGCTGCTGCAGGGGTTGGAGACCCTGCACGTGCGGATGGACCGGCACGTGGCCAATGCACTCGCGGTGGCGAAGTACCTGGAGTCGCATCCCCAGGTGAGCTGGGTCAACTATCCCGGCCTGCCGTCCAGCCGCTATTACGATCTCACGCAGAAGTACATGCCCAAGGGCGCCAGCGGCATCATGACGTTCGGCATCAAGGGCGGGCAGGAAGCCGGCGTGAAGTTCATCGAGAGCGTGCAGTTCCTGAGCCACCTCGCCAACGTGGGCGATGCCAAGACGCTGGTCATCCACCCGGCCTCGACCACCCACCGGCAACTGTCGGAAGAAGAGCAGATCAAGGCCGGTGTCACCCCCGACATGATCCGCCTGTCGGTGGGCATCGAGGATCTCGACGACATCCTGTGGGATATCGATCAGGCGCTGGCCAAGGCGCGCTGAGGCGTGACAGGTGAACCGTGACAAGAAGAGCGTGACGGAAAAGGCGTGACAGGTGAAGCGTGACAGATACGTCGCGCACGGTCCATGCTAGTCGTGCAAACCCCAGGACCAGCATTGGCTTTGTCCCTTTCTCCGTTCGTGGTCCGAGGCGCCCGCCTGTCACGCTCAACCTGTAACGCCATTCCTGTCCTGGCACGCCTTTTCTGTAACGCTTCACACCTGTCACGCTGTATCTGTCACGCCCTCCCATGAACGGCGTCTGGCTCTCCCTCGCCGTCACCATGGCGATCCAGACCCTCGTATCACTCGTGGTGTTCGCGCCGCCGGTGCTGGCGCCCGTCGCGGAGCCCGAAGTCGGTGTGCCCGCCAGCGCGATCGGGATTCTGACCGCGCTGATCTACTCCAGCGCCGCATTCGCCGCGCTGCGCAGCGGCAGCACGATCGGCCGCTACGGGCCGATGGGCACGAGCCAGATCAGCCTTCTGCTGTGTGCAGTGGGCATCGCACTGTTCGCGACAGCGAACGTCACGCTCGTGGCGCTGGGAGCACTTGTGATTGGGCTGGGCTATGGCGTCGTGACGCCGTCCAGCTCGGCGATCCTGGCCGAGCGGGTGCCGCCGAACCTGCGCGCCTTCATCTTCTCGCTCAAGCAGACTGGTGTGCCGATCGGCGGCGCGCTGGCCGGCGCGCTGCTGCCGGCACTCATGCTGGCCTTCGGTTGGAAGGTGGCGGCGATCGCGACCGGCGGCTTATGTCTGGGACTGACGGTGGCGGTACAGCCCTGGCGGCGCGCCGTGGACGCGGGCAGCCGGATGCCGGATGCCGAGCCGTTGGGGCTCGTCGAGCCGCTGCGCACGGTGCTCGCTGACCGGCGCCTGCGCGAGATGGCCTTGGCGTCCTTCGCCTACTCGGGCATGCAGATGTGCCTGGGGTCTTTCCTGGTCGTGTTCCTGCACGAGCGCGCAGGCTTGAGCGTCGCCGCGGCGGGTGCAGCGCTGTCAATCGCGATGGCGGCAGGAGTCGCGGGCCGCGTTCTCTGGGGTGTGGCGGCCGACAATTGGATCAAGCCGCGCCTGCTGCTGGGGGCCCTGGGAGTGGCCATGTCGCTCGCCGCGTTCGCCGTCGCCACGGTGAGCGCGAACTGGCCGCTGCTGCCGGTGCTCGCGGTCAGCCTGGCCTATGGTGCTACCGCGGTGGGATGGAACGGTGTCTACCTGAGCGAGGTCGCACGCACCGCTCCTGCCGGCCAGGCTGCGGCTGCAACCGGAGCTTCGCTGGCCCTGACCTACTGCGGTGTAGTGACGCTGCCGTTGCTGTTCTGGGCGATCGTCGCGGGCACTGGAAGCTACGCGGCCGCGTTCGTCGTGACCGGCTGCCTGACGTTGTGGCGCGGGGCGGTTCTGCTGCGTGGCTAGCCCGCCGCCGCTTCCCGCGCCGGTGTGATAGTCTCCTCCGCAGCCCGCACTTCCCCAATCCATAACAGCACAACTCCGCCGTATGTCTAACAGCGACACCGTTCTGTCCAAGGCGCAGCCAGATTCCAGCAAGACGCAGCCGGACAACGGCAAGGCCCAGGCAGAAAACAGCAAGCCCTGCCGCGGCCGGCCGCGCAGCGAGCACTCGCATGAAGCGATTCTGGACGCGGTGCTGCAGTTGCTGGAGGACGAGGGCTACGGCGCGCTTACCATCGAGGGGGTGGCGCGCCAGGCCGGCGTGGGCAAGCAAACCATCTATCGCTGGTGGAAGTGCCGGGCGGAGCTGGTCTTGGAGGCATACGCCAACCATGCCGCCAGCAAGATCCCTCTCCCGGACAAGGGCTCGCTGCGCGCCGATCTGGATGCGTTCCTGACCGCGGGCTGCAAGCGGCTCACCGACATCTCCGGTCCGATCATGCGCGGATTGATGGCCGACGCGGTGCTCGATGAGGAGTTTCGCGAGGTGCTGCTCAAGGCATTCCTGAACAAGCGCAAGGAGGCGCTCAAGGCGCTGCTCGAGCGCGGGATTGTCCGCGGCGAGCTGGCTGCCGATGCCGACCTCGATGTCATCTGCGACCTGGTTTTCGGGGCAATCTGGCACCGGCTGCTGCTCAAGCAGGGCCGGCTCGACGGGCGCTTCGCGCGCCAGCTCGCCGCTGTAGTGATGACGGCCTACCGGCCCTGATACCGTTGAACCCAAGCCTCAACGCCGACGCGCAGAGGATCGCAGAGGAAACCGGGGCAGATCAGCGGCATGAGTGAATGGACTCGATCCACCGCTGAGGAATCAGCAAGCTCCAGTTCTGGCTTTTCTCTGCGTTCCCTGCGCCTCTGCGGGCGAAGTGGGCTCAGTCGGGTTCAGCGAAGAAACGCTCCAGCACCTCAGCCAGCCGCTCGGGCTGGTCGTGATGCATCATGTGCCCGCAGGCCGTGAGGCGCACTTCGGTCAGGTTCTGGTAGGCAGCACGGCGCTCTGCGAGGTCCTCCTCGCCGGTGTTGAACCACTTGCGCATCCAATCGCTGTCGCCCCACACCCACAGCACCGGCGCGCTGGTCTTGCGCCAGCAGGCGAGCGCCTCCTCCAGCCGGTAGAGCACCGGGTGGACCATCTTGTGAGCGGGATCGCTGGACAGCACGATCTCGCCCGAGTCCAGCCGCTTGGCCCAATGGGGCGCCAGGAAGCGGGCTTTGTCGCGGGTGAGCCGCGGGTTGTTCTTCATCAGCCGCTCTTCCACCTCCTCGAACGAAGAATAGGGTTTGAAGCTCGGCGGGTCGGCGATCTCGTCCAGCCATTTGCTCAAGCGCGCAGGGGCGGCACCCGGCGTGGTGCGCGGGAGGCCTAAACCCTCCAGTAGCGCCAACCTGCGGACGCGCTCCGGGCGCACGCCCGCGTACAGGTTGGCGACATTGCCGCCCATGCTGTGACCCGCCAGGTGGACGCTGCGGTCCTGCGCGAGCAGCCCCAGCATCACGTCGAGGTCGCCCAGGTAGTCGAGGAACCAGTACCCGCCCGCGGCCCACTCGCTCAACCCGAAGCCGCGCCAGTCCGGGGCGATCACATACCAGTCGCGCTTCAAGGCATCCACCAGAAACTGGAAGGACGCCGAGACGTCCATCCAGCCATGCAGCAGCCACAGCTGTGGATGCGCGGGATCGCCCCAGGTGCGTACGTGGTAGCGCAGGCCGCGGACGTTGAGGATGTGCGATTGGCTTGGTTTCATCGACGGCAGATGAACCACAGAGGCACAGAGGCGCAGAGGAATGCACGACGGAGAGTTCCTGCAGGAGCCCGAGGCTGACCGAACCCGGTCGACCAGATCCGACAACCATCGCTGCGTGGCGAACAAGCAGCCAGGCCGACACACGCTTCCCTCTGTGTCTCTGTGTCTCTGTGGTTCAAGTCCTTACTCCTGTCCCATCAAAGGCTCGACCGGCCGGTGCCGCCGGATGGTGTCCCAGGACACCAGCGCAAGCGCAATGCCAATCAGGATCATGCCGGAAAGCTCCATCGGCATTGGCCGCTCACCGAGCTGGATCGCAGAGGCGCCGAGCGCGACGACCGGGATGCCCAGCGAGGCCATACTGGTGGTGCCTGCCGGCAGGCGCCGCAAGACATAGAACCAGGCGCCCCATCCACCGGCGGTGGCGACGATGCCCAGCGTCAGCAGCAGCAGCACGAACTCCACGCTCCACTCTATCGGCCGGGAGGAAGTGGAGAGCGAAACGGCGATCATCGGGAGCAGCCCCAGCGCCATCTGCCAGAAGGTGAAGTTGTACACGTCCACCGGGTGGCGATTGTGCAGACGCTTTGAGATCACCACGCCCAGTGCCCAGCAGATGCCGGCCAGGACCGCGAGCAACTCGGCGACCATGCCGGTACGCAGCCGCGAGGGCGCCAGGATGAACGCCAGGCCGACTGCCGCCAGCACAACCGCCAGCCAACCTACGCCCTGGATGCGCTCGCCCAGAACCGGCCACGCGAGCAGCAGCACCCAGAACGGCATCGTGAACACCAGAACCGAGGTCTTCCCGGCCTCTCCCTGCGCCAGCGCCCAGTTGTTCAGGAGCAGGAACGCGGCGGTCTGGACCATCCCCACCGCAAGCGCTTCCCACGGGTGCTCGGGCCAGATGGGCCCGCGCATCCATACCAGCGCGGGGAACAGGGTGGCCGCCCCGACGGCGGTGCGAAGGGTCGCCAAGTCGAGCGGGCCGCAGTAGGCGAGCGCCATCTTCGCCACGATCCAGGCGTAGCCCCACACCAGCACGAGCCCGAGCATGACCGCCGCGGCGCGTCGCACGGACTGCGCGCTCATCGGCGAAACCCGTGGCGTGACTGGCAGGTGCGACGCGTGCGCAATAGGTCATGTGGCTTCCCGTGACCGCTCGCCCGTGGCCAAGGCCGCGGTGCCGGGCGCACCGGGGTGCAACAGGCGTCGCCACCGGGGAACAAGGGTGCCGCAGGCCCGCAGGCGAGGCTGGTGTGGCGATTCATCGAGGGTGGGTCGCGGAGGCCGCAGTATACCTTGCGATGCCGGGGCCAGCCTCGCCAGAGCGCGCCACTGCTCGATCTGCGCGGTGTAGTGCAAGCCGGGCGCAGCACGATAAAATTGCGCCATGCCGTCGCCGCAGTTCATCCACCTTCGCCTGCACAGCGAGTACTCGATCTCCGACGGTATCGTGCGCATCGACGACGCCGTCGCGACCGCGGCCGCGGACGGGATGCCCGCGCTGGCGCTTACCGATCTTGCTAATGTCTTCGGCCTGGTCAAGTTCTACCAGGCCGCGCGCAGCGCGGGCGTCAAGCCCATCGTCGGCTGCGACCTGTGGCTCACCAACGAGCAGGACCGCGACAAGCCCTTCCGCGCGCTGCTGCTGTGCCAGAACCGCACCGGGTACCTGAGGCTGTGCGAGCTGCTCTCGCGTGCCTATCGCTGCAACCAGCACCGCGGGCGGGCCGAGGTGAAGAAGTCCTGGTTCATGGAGTTGGGCACGGACGGGCTCATCGCCCTGTCCGGCGCCGCGCAAGGCGACATCGGCCAGGCAGTCCTGGCCGACAACGAGCCTCAGGCCGAGTTGCTGGCGCGCTCGTGGGCGGCGCTTTTCCCCGATCGTTTCTATCTGGAGCTGCAGCGGACCGGTCGGTCCGAGCAGGAGGCTTGCCTGCGGCGTAGCGTGCGTCTGGCTGCGCGGCTCAAGCTGCCCGTGGTGGCGACCCATCCGGTGCAGTTTCTGACGCCCGACGAGTTCAAGGCGCACGAGGCGCGCGTGTGTATCAGCCATGGCTACATCCTCGCCGACCAGCGGCGCCCGCGGCCGTTCACGCCCGAGCAGTACTTCAAGTCCCAGGCCGAGATGGCGGAGCTGTTTGCGGACATGCCCGCGGCGCTCGCCAACAGCGTGGAAATCGCCCGCCGCTGCAGCCTCGAGATCGAGCTGGGTGCAGCGAAGCTGCCGCGGTTCCCGACCCCTGACAAGGTCGGCCTCGACGAGTACCTGCGCAGCCAGGCCCTGGCGGGGCTCGAGCGCAGGCTGGCGGCGCTGTATCCCGACTCCGCGGAGCGCGAGCGGCAGCGGCCGACCTATCTCGCGCGGCTCGAGCTGGAGATCGCGACCATCATCGCGATGGGCTTCCCCGGCTACTTTCTGATCGTGGCCGACTTCATCAACTGGGCCAAGGGCAACGGCGTGCCGGTGGGACCGGGCCGCGGTTCCGGCGCCGGCTCGCTGGTGGCCTACAGCCTCGGGATCACCGACCTCGACCCGCTGCGCTATGACCTGCTGTTCGAGCGCTTCCTCAACCCGGAGCGGGTATCCATGCCCGACTTCGACGTGGACTTCTGCCAGGACGGCCGCGATCGCGTCATCGAGTACGTCCGCCAGAAATACGGCAGCCACAGCGTGTCGCAGATCGCCACCTTCGGCACCATGGCGGCCAAGGCGGTCGTGCGCGATGTCGGTCGCGTGCTGGACATGCCCTACACGTTCTGCGATCAGCTCGCCAAGCTGATCCCCTTCCAGCCCGGCAAGCTCATCACGCTGAAGATGGCGCGCGAGATGGAGCCGCTGCTGGCCGAGCGCGAGCAGAAGGAGGAGGAAGTGCGCGAGCTGCTCGAGCTCGGCGAGCGGCTGGAGGGCATGACGCGCAACGTCGGCATGCACGCTGGCGGCGTGCTGATCGCCCCCGGCAAACTCACCGATTTCTGCCCGCTGTATTGCGCCGAGGGCACCGACAGTGTGGTGAGCCAGTTCGACAAGGACGACGTGGAAGCCGTCGGGCTGGTGAAGTTCGATTTTCTGGGGCTGACCACCCTTACGATCCTGGACTGGACGCTGAAGTACCTTGCGGCGGGAGGGGGGGGGCGGGAGGAGCGAGGAGATGCGCAGCGCGCGACCGAGCCCACCTCCCATCCCCCACCTCCCACCTCCCCTCGGAAGGAGGAGCGCCCCTCCCGCCTCCCGCCTCCCACTTCCCTGGAGGACCTGCCGCTCGACGACCCGCAGGCGTACAAGATCTTCTCCAGCGCCAACACCACCGCGGTGTTCCAGTTCGAATCGCGCGGCATGCGCGACCTGCTCAAGCGCGCCAGACCGGACCGCTTCGAGGACATCATCGCCCTGGTCGCGCTGTTCCGCCCGGGACCGATGGAGCTGATTCCCGAGTACATCGAGCGTAAGCACGGGCGCAGCCGCGTCGACTACCTGGACCCACGGCTGGAGACGATCCTGGGCCCCACCTACGGCATCATGGTGTACCAGGAGCAGGTGATGCAGATCGCCCAGGTCATCGGCGGTTACACGCTGGGCGGCGCCGATCTGCTGCGCCGGGCCATGGGCAAGAAGAAGCCGGAGGAGATGGCCACGCACCGCGACATCTTCGTCGCCGGGGCCGAGCGTAACGGTCTCGCCCGGGGCAAGGCCAATCAGCTGTTCGACTTGATGGAGAAGTTCGCCGGCTACGGCTTCAACAAGTCGCACGCGGCCGCGTACGCGCTGGTCGCCTACCAGACCGCGTACATGAAGGCGCATCATCCGGCTGCCTTCCTGGCGGCCAACCTTTCCGCGGTGATGGACGACACCGACAAGGTGCACCAGCTCTGCGAGGACGCAGCCGACAACGGGCTCAGAGTCCTGCCACCCGATATCAACGCCTCGGAGTACCGCTTCGTTCCAGTGGGCGAGAAGGCGATCCGCTACGGGCTGGGCGGCATCAAGGGCACCGGCGCATCGGCGATCGAGGCAATCCTTCAGGCGCGCCGCCAGGGCGGGCCCTTCAAGGATCTGTTCGAGTTCTGCAGGCGAGTGGACAAGCGCGTCATCAACCGGCGCGTGCTGGAGGCGCTGATCCGCGCGGGCGCGTTCGACAGTGTCAACGATCACCGGGCCAGCCTGTTTGCTTCGGGCGGCATCGCCATCGAAGGCGCCGAGCAGGCGAGCAGGGACACCGTGCAAAACTCGCTGTTCAGCGGGGATTCAGATGGGGCCGGGCCGGCCGTCGAGCTGGTCCCCGCGCCGCGCTGGAGCGACAAGCAGCGGCTCACCGAAGAGAAGCAGGCGCTCGGCTTCTACTTCAGCGGACATCCCTTCTCGACTTACGCCCGCGAGGTCCAGTCGCTGGTGCGCACGCGGCTGTCCAGCGTACAGCCCTCCAACCAGAGCGTGGCCGTGGCTGGCGTGGTCACCGGCGTGCGTGTGACCCAGGGCCGGCGCGGCCGCATGGCCGTGGTCCAGCTCGACGATGGCACGGCACGTGTCGAGGCCACCGTCTTCAACGAGCTGTTTGAGGCCAACCGCGGCTTGCTCAAGGAAGACACGCTGTTGATCGTCGAGGGCCGGCCGCAGCACGACGACTTCACCGGCGGCATCCGCATCTCGGTGGACAAGGTGCTCGATCTGGCGGCGGCGCGCCAGCGCTTTGCACGTGGCGTGAAGCTCATCTGCAACGGCGGCTCAAACGGCGCCAAGCTGCGCGATCTGCTTGCGCCCTACCGCAACGGTGGCGTGACGGTGTCCATCCAGTACACGAACCGGGAGGCCGAGTGCCGCATCGACCTGGGCGACGCGTGGCGGGTGAAGCTCGACGAGAGCCTGATCCAGTCGCTGGGGGAGTGGCTGCAGCCGGAGAATGTTCAGATTGTCTATGAGCCGTTATCACGTCAGGCAAGCTGACGTGATAACTGCGCGGATTCGAGCGTCAGAAAGGCTCTGACGCTCAATCCGCGCGGGTGTAGCGGTACTTCGCAGCGCTCCACGGTTTGACCGAAATCGGGCTCGTGGCACGGAAACGCAATCTTCTCTTGCAGGAGAGGATAGGGTGGGGGGATGAAAAAACCCGACCAACCAACCTTGATCGACAAGCAGCTCCTCGACGAGACCAGCGAAGCTGCGCGCGCCAGCCCCCGTCGGCGCAGGAACCACAACTTTCACGTCTCTGAGGCCGAAGGCGCCAACCGCCTGCTTAACGCGGTGGAGCCGGGCTCCTACATCCAGCCACACCGCCACTTCGACCCGAACAAGGACGAGACCTTCGTGGTGGTGCGCGGCCGTTTCGGGCTCGTGCTGTTTGATCAGGCCGGAAACGTCGCCCGCACGGCTATCCTGGCGGCCGGCGCGGACGCGGTCGGCGCGAACATCCCGCACGGCACTTACCACACACTTGTGTCGCTGCAGCAGGGTTCGGTGTTCTTCGAGGCCAAGGCCGGACCGTACGCGCCGATCAGCGACGCCGAGCGGGCACCGTGGGCGCCGCGCGAGGGCGAGTCGAAGGCCGCGCAGTATCTCGCCGAGCTCGAGCGGCTGTTCCCCTGAGGAGCGCGCCTCCGGCGCCGCGGGTATGGCTGCTTGTCAGGCGCTGGGGCGCCGCTCGAAGCCCTCGAAGTCGCCCGACGCTTCGTTCACCTGCAGCGAGGCGATGTGTGCGCCTGGCGGCCCGTGCCGGCACCAGTCGAGCATGCGCGACACGTCCTTCGGCCAGCCGTGCAGCATTGCCTCCACGGTCCCGTCGCTGCGATTGCGCACCCAGCCGGTCACGTTCAGCCGGTGCGCCTGCATGCGCATGCTCTCGCGGAAGTTCACGCCCTGTACGCGACCGTGGACGATGACGTGCTTGGTGATCTTCATCTACCGCCTAAGACACCGCTCACCACGAAGGCACGAAGACGCGAAGAAGAACGACGAAAAGACCATTTGCCCGGCTGCGATGGCCTCGTTAGTACTTCGAGGCCGGTGCGGGCTCGGCTGAGGCTTGAATACTGTCTTTCTTGCCGTTCTTCGTGCCTTCGTGTCTTCGTGGTGAGAGGTTGCTTCATTTAACCCGCATGCCAGGCTGAGCGCCCTCGTCGGGCGACAACAGGAAGATCCCCGGGTCCTCGCCGCTGGCGGCCAGCACCATGCCCTGGGACTCGCCGAAGCGCATCTTGCGCGGCTGCAGGTTAGCCACCATCACGGTCAGCCGGCCTTTGAGGGCCGCGGGATCGTAAGCGGACTTGATGCCGGCGAACACCTGGCGTGTCTCGCCGCCGATGTCCAGCTGCAGCTTGATCAGCTTCTCTGCGCCTTCCACGTGCTGGGCATCGACGATCCGGGCGATGCGCAGCTCCACTTTCATGAAATCGTCGATGCTGATGTAGGAAGGTGCGGTCTGCGTTTCCACGGTGTGCTCCTGGTGCTGGGCATGGCGCTGGGGTGAATGGCTCTCGCCCGCCTCACTGCTCGCTCTGGCAGCGGGGGTGGGGGCGAGGGTCTCGCGGTTGGCGGCGATCAGTGCATCGATCTGCTTGCTGTCCGCGCGCGTCATCAGGTGGCGGTACTCGTTGATGGAGGCGCGCGGGTACTCGCCAAGATGCTGCCAGTCGAGCCTGCCCTCGAGGTTCATGAACGCCTCCACGTGCTGCGCGGTGTGCGGCAGGATCGGCTTGAGGTAGATGCTGAGGATGCGGAAGGCGTTGAGCAACTCGCTGCAGACCTGGTGCAGCCGCTCGGTCTGACCCGGCTGCTTGGCGAGCTCCCAGGGCTTGTTCTGGTCCGCATACTGGTTCGCCAGGTCCGCGAGCCGCATGATCTCGCGCACAGCCTTGCTGTACTCGCGGCGGTCGTAGGCTTCCGCAATGTCGTTCTCCGCGGCGTACAGCAGCAGATCCAGCCGCTCCGCGGCGCCGGCAGCGCGCCGCTCCGGCTCGATCAGGCGCCCGCCGAAGCGCTTGGATACGAAGCCGGCCGCGCGGGCGGCGATGTTGACGTACTTGCCCACCAGGTCGCTGTTGACCCGGGCCACGAAGTCCTCCAGGTTGAGGTCGATGTCTTCCATGGTGGGCCCGAGCTTGGCGGCGTAGTAGTAACGCAGCCACTCCGGATTCAGCCCCTGCTGCAGGTAGCTCTCCGCGGTGATGAAGGTGCCGCGCGACTTGGACATCTTCTGCCCGTCCACGGTAAGAAAGCCGTGGGCGTACACGCGGTTGGGCGTGCGGTAGCCGGAGAAGCGCAGCATGGCCGGCCAGAACAGGGCGTGGAAGTAGAGGATGTCCTTGCCGATGAAGTGGATCATCTCGGTCTCGGACCCCGGCCGCGTCCACGCCTCGAAGTCCAGGCCCCGGCGGTCGCACAGGTTGCGAAAGCTGCCCAGGTAGCCGATCGGCGCGTCCAGCCAGACATAGAAGTACTTGCCCGATGCTCCGGGGATATCGAACCCGAAGTAGGGGGCGTCGCGCGAGATGTCCCAGTCGTTCAGGCCCTGGTCGAACCACTCGCGGATCTTGTTGCGTGCTTCCTCCTGCAGGTGCTCGCCGGACTGCGTCCACTGCTCGAGGAACTGCCGGCAGTCGGTATGTGAGAGCCTGAAGAAGTGGTGATCGGAGGCCTTGCGTATCGGTTTGGCGCCCGACACGACGGAGTAGGGCTCGATCAGGTCGGTAGGGCTGTAGGTCTTGCTGCACACCTCGCAGGAGTCGCCGTACTGGTCCTTGGAGTGACAGTTCGGGCACTCCCCCTTGATGAACCGGTCGGGCAGGAACATCTGCTTGACCGGGTCGTAGAACTGCTCCACCGGACGCACCTCGATCAGGCCGCGGGCTTTGAGCTCCCGGTAGATGCCCTCCGAGAGCCTGCGCGTTTCTTCCGAGTGCGTGGTGTAGTAGTTGTCGAAGCCGACGTGAAATCCCGTGAAGTCGCGGGTGTGCTCGTGCCAGACGCGCTCGATCAGCGCCTCCGGGGTGATGCCCTCTTTCTCGGCCCGCAGCATGATGGCGGTGCCATGGGTGTCGTCCGCGCATACGTAGTGGCACTCGTGGCCGCGCAGCTTCTGGAAGCGCACCCAGATGTCGGTCTGGATGTACTCCACCAGGTGGCCGAGGTGGATGCTGCCGTTGGCATAGGGCAGCGCGGAGGTGACAAGGAGCTTTCGCCGCATCGGGGAACTCGCAAACCCGCAAGTCTAACAAAGCAATGAGTAATGGGGTGCTTCCGCGCACTGCGGCTGCCGTGCCTGCTCCCGCCCTGATAGAATTCCGATCTGCGTGCAAGACGACCGCCATGACCATCAGCGAAGCGCAAGTCCAGGAACTGCTCAAGTCCATCATCGACCCTACGACCGGCAAGGATTACGTGGCCGGCAAGGCGGTGCGCAACCTGAAGGTGAGCGGTAGCGACGTGTCGCTCGACATCGTGCTGGGCTACCCGGCGAAGAGCGTGCTGGAGCAGGTGCGCGCGCAGGTCGCCGGAGCGCTCCAGGGCTTGCCGGGCGTGGGCAAGGTGAGCGTCAACGCCAGCTTCAAGATCATCGCCCGGGCCGTGCAGGGTGCGCTCACGCCCATACCCAACGTGCGCAACATCGTCGCCGTGGCCTCGGGCAAAGGTGGTGTGGGCAAGTCGACTGTGGCGGTGAACCTGGCGCTGGCGTTGGCAGCCGAGGGCGCCAGTGTGGGGATCCTCGACGCCGACATTTACGGCCCCTCGCAGCCGCTCATGCTGGGCCTGCAGGGTCAGCGCCCGCAGTCGTCCGATGGCAAGTCGCTCGAACCGATGGTTGCCCACGGCATCCAGGCCATGTCGATCGGTTTCCTCATCGACCTGGATCAACCCATGGTTTGGCGCGGGCCGATGGTGACGCAGGCGCTGGAGCAGCTGTTGCGCGATACCCGCTGGCGGGATCTGGACTACCTGGTCGTCGATATGCCGCCGGGCACCGGTGACATCCAGTTGACCTTGGCGCAGAAGGTCCCGGTGACCGGCGCGGTGATCGTCACCACGCCGCAGGACATCGCCCTGCTGGACGCCCGCAAGGGGCTGAAGATGTTCGAGAAGGTCAACATCCCGATTCTGGGCATCGTGGAGAACATGGCTGTGCACATCTGCTCGAAGTGCGGTCACGAGGAGCACATCTTCGGTGCCGGCGGCGGGCAGCGCATGGCCGCCGAGTACGGTGTGACCCTGCTCGGCTCCCTGCCGCTCGACCTGCGGATCCGCGAGCAGGCCGACTCGGGCAATCCCACCGTGGTCGCCGACCCCGGCAGCCGTGTCGCGGAGGTCTATCGTGAGATCGCGCGCAAGGCGGCCGCGAAGATTGCCGAAAAGCAGCAGGACTACAGCGCGGCGTTTCCGAAAATCGTCATTCAGAATACGTGAGGCGAGAGGCGTGAGGCGTGAGGCGAGGCGGTCGGCGGGGCAGCCCGACCCGCTGAGGCGGGCGAAGTCGAGCGGTCGCTCGGCGCTGGTGGCACCGATCGATGCTGGCGGGGTCGCGCCGCCTCACGCCTCTCGCCTCTCGCCCCTCGCCTCTCGCTCAACGCCTCACGCCTCACGCCTCACCCAAACATGAGCGTCAAATCGGACAGATGGATCCGCCGCATGGCGGAGCAGCACGGCATGATCGAGCCGTTCGAGCCGAACCAGATCAAACAGGTGAACGGCCGCCCGGTGGTGTCCTTCGGCACCTCGAGCTACGGCTACGATATCCGCTGCTCGGACGATTTCAAGCTGTTCACCGACATCAACTCGACCATCGTCGACCCGAAGAACTTCGACCCGAAGTCCTTCGTCGATATCAAGGGTGAGCACTGCATTATCCCGCCCAACTCTTTCGCCCTGGCGCGAACGGTCGAGTTCTTCCGCATCCCGCGTAACGTACTCACCATCTGCCTGGGAAAGAGCACGTATGCTCGCTGCGGCATCATCGTGAACGTCACGCCGCTGGAGCCGGAGTGGGAGGGCTACGTCACGCTGGAGTTCTCCAACACGACGCCCCTGCCCGCCAAGATCTACGCCAACGAGGGCGTGGCCCAGGTGATCTTCCTCGAGGCTGCGCCCGACGACGTGTGCGAGACCTCGTACCGCGACCGCGGTGGCAAGTACCAGGGGCAGGTGGGCGTGACGCTGCCCAAGATCTAGGCGCGAGGCGCGAAAGGCCAGGCGCGAGGCCCGAGGCACGAGGACGGACCTGCCGCCTCCTGCAGCGGGCTCCAAGCGCGCACCGTCGGGCGTTGCGCCGGAAGCGCGGAGAACCTAGCTCTCGCGCCTCGAGCCTCGCGCCTTCCTCTGCGCCTCGCACTCGCGCGGCACCGAATATTTCGCTTGATTCCCGCGCCCCCGGTCCTATAATTCGGCGCTCATCACCCCCATTTCGCCGCCGGGGCCGGCTAACCCAGAAGAGGTCGTCATGACAGGCAACAGGTACTACTTCCCCAGTGTGGATCTGACCAATCTGCACATCCCGATCACCTAGCGGCCCTCAAGGCCCTCGAGGAGAAGTAGATGTCCGTGCGCACCGCGCTGAAACAGAATCTCAATCCCGAGCCTCGGCTCGACACCCACCCCGAAACCCGCCTCGACTTCGACCAGGTCAGGCTCGCCGCCCAGGAGCGCTACGACAGGCCGTTCCTGCTGGTCGATCCGCACATCGTTCGCACCAAAGCGAGGCGCTTCAAGGCCGCCATGCCGCGGGTGCATCCGCATTACGCGGTCAAAGCCAATCCCCACCCGACCGTGCTGCGCACGCTGATGGAGGAAGACGTGGGCTTCGAGATCGCTTCCCCCGCCGAGTTGGACCTCCTGCTTTCGCTCGGCGTGCAGGCTGCAGAGATCTACTACAGCAATCCGGTGAAGAGCCGCAGCAACATCGAGTACGCGGCGGCCAAGGGCGTGCGCTGGTTCGTGCTGGACAGCGAGGAGGAGCTGCGCAAGATCGTGGCGGTCAAGCCAGACGCGAGCCTGTACCTACGCATCGATGCACCGAACGCCGGCAGCGACTGGCCGCTGTCGGGCAAGTTCGGCGCGCAGCCGCAGGAGGCCGACGGGATCATCGCGCTGGCCGCCGAGCTGAAGGCCGACCTTGCGGGCGCGACCTTCCACGTGGGCTCGCAGTGCCGGAATCCGGAGAACTGGCGGGTGGGTATCGAGAGCGCGAAGCGGGCCATGCGCAAGATGCGGCTCAAGGGGCTGCGGCCGCGGCTGCTCAACATCGGCGGTGGGTTCCCCGTGCGCCACACCAGGCCGATCCCCTCCATCGAAGTCATCGGCGAGGTGGTGAGCCGCGCCCTGGTGGGGCTGCCGGAAGGAGTCCGGGTGATGGCCGAGCCTGGCCGCTACTTAGTGTCCGACGCCGGCTGGTTCGTATGCCGCGTGGCCGGGACGGCGACCCGCAGCGGCAAGCGGTGGGCGTATTTCGACGCGGGCATGTTCGGGGGCATCCTCGAGACCACCGAGGGTCTGCAGTACGACGTCCTGACCGACCGCACGGGCCGGTTGATCGCCTGGACGGTGGCGGGGCCGACGTGCGACTCGGTGGACGTGGTGATGCGCGACCAGCTGCTCCCGGACGATCTTGCCGCCGACGACTTCGTCTACATTCCCAACGCGGCGGCCTACACGACGGCTTACGCGAGCAACTTCAACGGCTTTCCCTTGCCGGAGGTGCGCATGCTGGCGGAATGAGGTGCGGCCCTGGCGCATCCGAATGGGCGCCAGGGCAGGCCCGGAGCTTGAGAGAGCGGGCGCGCCATCGGCGCGCCCGCTTTGTTTCTGACCCGGGCCGCCCCAAATTGACTGGCGGCTGGATGCTTGTTATTTTTCAAGGCTTCGCACGCGGGAGTTGCGCTAAAGCTTTAATAATATCTGCCGATGCTCTAACGAATCGGGCAGATTCTGAATCCGGAGCGCTGCTTTCCGAGGGGGACTCCAATGAGACCGCGAACGCTGGCCATGAGGCTCACCCTGGCCGCAGCAGGTTTGTGTTTTGCGCTCTGCGCGCACGCCGCCGACGAGCTGCTCCTCAAGGCCAAGGGGCTGCTCGACAGCGGCGACGCGAAGGCTGCCTACGAGTTGCTCTCCCCGCTGCAATCCGAGCGTGCGGGCGATCCCGAGTACGACTATCTTCTGGGGGTCTCTGCCCTGGAGCTCGGGCGCAACACCGAGGCGGTGTTCGCACTCGAGCGGGTGCTCGCCGTCCAGCCGAACAGCGCACCGGCCCGCGCCCAGATCGCACGCGCCTACTTCAATCTGAAGGAGACGGACACCGCCAAGCGCGAGTTCGAGACGGTCAAGAGCCAGGAGGTGCCGCCCTCTGTCAGGGACACCATCGACCGTTACCTCGAAGCCATCAGCCGCGTCGCCGAGGCCGAGCGCTTCAGCGCCCGCTTCTTCCTGGAGTTCGCGACCGGCTATGACAGCAACGTCAACAGCGCGACCACGACCAGCGAGTTTGCCGTGCCCGGCCTGAGCGGACCGCTGCGGCTGAGCCCCGGCTCACTGGAGGTCGGCGACGGGTTCTTCTCGGCGGCGGCCGGTATCAACATCGCGAACCCGCTGACCAAACGCGTAAACCTCATCGGCGGGCTGTCCGCCTATGGCCGCTTCAACTTCGTCGAGGACAACTTCAACACCGGCTACCTCGACGGCTACCTCGGTGTGAGCACGAAGGCGGGTCGCAGCACCTTGAGCCTGATCGGGCAGGGGAACGTCTTCACGGTCTCCGACCCCGTCTATAGTCAGGCCTACCGCAACGCGCTCGGCGGCACCTTCCAGTGGACCTACGATCTGAATGCACGCAACCAGTTCACAGCCTACGTCCAGTATGCGGCGCTCACCTATCCCGAGCAGTCCCCGCGGGACGTCGACCGCTACATCGTCGGCGCTGGCTACGCGCACGCCTTTCGTGGCAACGACCCGTCGGTGTACATCGGTGTCTATGCCGGCACCGAGCAGGAGCGCGACGAGGCGTTCGCCGGCCTGGCCAGCGACCCCATCGGGCTGCGGCTCGGCGGCCAGAAGCGACTGAACGACCGCGCCCACCTGTTTGTCAATCTGGCCGGCGAGTACCGCGACTACCGCGGGCCCTTCTTCCCGCCGTTCATCCTCGATGAGCGGGAGGACAAGCAGTACTCGGTCGCCCTCGGCGTGCACTACCTCCTGCCGAAGGAGTGGCGCGTTTCTCCCCAAGTGAGCTACCTGCGCAACGACTCCAATATCGAGATCAATGAGTATGATCGCTGGCAGGCGTTTGTGAGCCTGCGGCGGGACTGGTGAGCGGTCGGCAGCGGGTCGCGGAGGGAACATGAACGCCAAACGTCTCTCGATGGGTCCCCGATTCAGCCTGAGTGCCGGTGCCCTGCTCGTCGCTGGGGCGCTTCCTGCGGCAGGCTTGGGGGCGCCTGCTGCCCGCGTGGAGTTCGCCATCGGCGACGTGCAGGTCCTTGCACCCGGCGGCCAGGTCCGCCCGGCGCGAAAGGGCGCGGAGGTCAACGCCGGGGAAACGGTCAGCACCAACGTTGGGCGCGCGCAGCTGCGCTTCAGCGACGGCGCGTATGTTTCGCTGCAGCCGCAGTCGGAGTTCCGCATCGACGACTACCGGTTCGATAGCAAGGCGGACGGCAGCGAGCGCGGGGTCTTCAGCCTGCTCAAGGGCGGGCTGCGCACGATCACCGGCCTCGTCGGGCGCACCAACAAGCGCAACTACCAGGTGAACACCGCGGTAGCAACCATCGGCATCCGCGGCACCGAGTACACCATCGCCTACACCAACAGCATCAGCGGGTCGGTGGGGGAGGGCGAGATCGAGGTCTGCACGACGCGCTGCGTGCCCTTCGGCAGCGGCGAGTCGTTCTTCGTGCCCAACGCCGAGACCCTGCCGCAGCTCACGAATAAGAAGACGGATCTGCCGCCGGCGCAGCCGGACGAGAACGCCCCGGCGCTGATCGCGGGCAACGAGACTAACCCGGACGGCACGCCCGCAGGTCTGATCCTGGCAGGTAAGCAGGAACTCGACGGCATTTACGTCGCCGGGTTTGCCAGCAACTACTTCCAGCCTGGCACTGTGGTCTTCGACGCGAACGGGGTCGTCACCGATCTGGACGGCATCATTCCTGCCGGCAGCGTCGTCCAGACGGGCAACGACGGCTTCATGGCCTGGGGTTACTTCCCGAAGCAGGCCTCCGCCTCGCCCGAGATGCTGGTATTTGCGACCGGTTTGCCGGTCAGCAATCTCAGCGAACTCAGCATCGGCAACAAGGTCGCGACCTACGATCTGGCCGACAGAGGGGCGACACCCGTCTTGAACCCGACTACTGGCCTGACGATCGGGACGCTGACCAGTGCGACGATGGCGGTAGACTTCGGTGTCGGCAGTGCGACCGCCAACCTAGCGTGGACGATCCAGGGTTCACCGTATGTCGCCGGACTGAATGGGAGCTTCGACGGGCCGATATACCTCAACGGAAGCTGCAGCGTAGGGAGCTGCTCGGTCAACGGGCTGGCGCAGGTGTTCGGACCCAATGCGGTTCGTGCGGGCATCACCTACGGCTTCTCTTCGGGGAACACCAACGGGATCGGGGCCGCCGCGCTGGTTCAGACGGGTCTGACTGACAGCACGCAGCAGACACGAAGCGTGGTGAGCATCAGCCCGTGACGCAGGCCGCGAGGTCGAAGCGGCGCCGGCTACTGGTGTGCCGCGGTCGGCGATGATGGCTTGCGTCGCCAGACTCCAGGTTCCCGTTCCAGCACGACAAAGTCGAACCCCGACCTTTCGGGGCCGCTCGCCGGATGCCGCTCGCAGCTGACCTCGCGCCATTCCCCGGGGGCCAACGCAGGAAAGCGCGTATCCCCCGCGTATTCGGCATCGAGTTGCGTGAGGTAGATGCGATCGGCGGCCGGCAAAGCCGTGCGATAGATCTCCTCGCCCCCGATCACAAACGCCTCGTCGTCACCCGCGCAAGCGGCAACCGCCTCCGCGAACGAGTGAACTAGGGTCGCTCCGGGCGCTGAATAGTCGCGCTGCCGCGTCACCACCACCGATGTGCGCCCGGGCAGCGGCCGCCCGATCGACTCCCAGGTGCGCCGCCCCATGATGATGGGGTGGCCCATCGTCAGGGCCTTGAAGCGCTTGAGGTCCTCGGGCAGGTGCCAGGGCAGCTTGCCATCCTTGCCGATGACCCCGTTGCGGGCGACCGCGACGATCAGCGAGATGCGCGGCCCAGACCGCCCTTCACCCTTCACCCTTCACCCTTCACCCTTCACCCTTCACCCTTCACCCTTCACCCTTCATCCTTCACCCTTCACCCTTCACCCTTCACCCTTCACCCTTCACCCTTCACCCTTCACCCTTCACCCTTCACCCTTCACCCTTCACCCTTCACCCTTCACCCTTCACCCTTCACCCTTCACCCTTCACCCTTCACCCTTCACCCTTCACGGCTCAGACTGCCACCGGCGCCTTGATCGCCGAGTGCGGCTCGTAGCCCTCCAGCGCAAAGTCCTCGTAGCGGAACGCGAACAGGTCCTTGACCGCCGGATTGAGCCGCATCGTGGGCAGCGGGCGCGGCTGGCGACTCAGTTGTTCGTGCGCCTGCTCCAGATGGTTCAGGTACAGGTGCGTGTCGCCCAGTGTGTGGACGAACTCGCCCGGCTCGAGGTCGCACGCTTGCGCCACCATGAGCGCCAGCAGGGAGTAGGAGGCGATGTTGAACGGCACGCCGAGGAAAAAATCGGCGCTGCGCTGGTACATCTGCAAGGACAGGCGGCCCTGCGCCACGTAGAACTGGAAGAACGCGTGGCAGGGTGCGAGCTTCATCCGGGGGATGTCGGCCACGTTCCAGGCCGAGACCAGCAGCCGGCGCGAATCGGGGTTGCGCTTGATTTCCGCAAGCACCTGCGAGATCTGATCGATGTGCCGGCCGTCGGGCGCCGGCCACGAGCGCCACTGGTAGCCGTATACCGGCCCGAGCTCGCCGTTCTCGTCGGCCCACTCGTCCCAGATGGTCACGCCGTTGTCGCGCAGGTAAGCGACGTTGGTCTCGCCCTTCAGGAACCACAGCAGCTCGTGGATGATCGACTTGACGTGCAGCTTCTTGGTGGTGACCAGCGGGAATCCCCGCGCGAGATCGAAGCGCATCTGCGCACCGAACAGCGACAGCGTGCCGGTGCCGGTGCGGTCGCTCTTGCGCACCCCCTCGCCGAGGATGCGCTGCATGAGGTCGAGGTACTGGCGCATCGCGCTAGTTTAGCGCAGCGTGAGGCGTGAGGAGCTGAGGGGAGAGGCGTGAAGGGTGAGGAGTGAAGGGTGAAGGGTGAAGGGTGAAGGGTGAAGGGTGAAGGGTGAAGGGTGAAGGGTGAACCCCTCACCCGGCCCGCCGGCCCTCTCCCTCGGTAGCGGGGGAGAGGGAGATTACTTGTTGGTTCCTCCGTCTTGCTCTCACGCTCTCGGCTCGCGCCTCACCTTTTGCCCTTCACGCTTTCACCCTTCACCCTTCACCCTTCACCCTTCACCCTTCACCCTTCACCCTTCACCCTTCACCCTCACGCCGCCGGCCGGATCCTGGGACTGTGTTCGGCAAGGTAAGCCGGCAGCTGCTCCGCCGGCATTGGCCGCGCGAACAGGAAGCCCTGCACCTTGTGGCACTCGCGCTCGCGCAGGAACGCGAGCTGCTCGAGCGTCTCGACGCCCTCGGCGATGATGGTCAGGCGCAGGCTGTGGCCCATGGCGATGATGGCGCTGGCGATGGCGGCATCGTCCTGGTCGGAGGTGATGTCGCGCACGAAGGACTGGTCGACTTTCAGCGCGTCGATGGGGAAGCGCTTGAGGTAGGCCAGCGACGAGTAGCCGGTACCGAAGTCGTCGATCGACAGGTGCACACCCATCGCCCCCAGCTCGCGCAGGGTGCGGATCGCCTGGTCGGGGTTGTCCATCACGCTGCCCTCGGTCAGTTCCAGCTCCAGGTGTCGCGGCGACAGTCCGGTGCGCTCCAGGACCATGGACACCGAGCGGGCGAGGTCGCGCTGGCGGAATTGCCTGGGAGACAGGTTCACCGCCACGTGCAGCTCGACGAAGCCCTGCTCGTGCAGGGCGCGGGTCGTGCGGCAGGCGTGCTCCAGGACCCACTGGCCGATCGGCACGATCAGGCCGGTCTCCTCCGCGAGCGGAATGAACTTGGCGGGGGACACCATTCCGAACTCGGGGTGCTGCCAGCGCACCAGAGTCTCCATCGAGGCCACCCGCTGCGTGCGCAGGTCGACAATGGGCTGGAAATGCAGGACGAACTCCTCGCGCTCCAGCGCCCGGCGCAGGCTCGTCTCCAGCATCAGGTGCTCGAAGGTCGCCGCCGTGGCTTCCGTGGAGAAGAGCTGATAGGTGTTCCTGCCCTGCTCCTTGGCCCGGTACATGGCGATGTCGGCGTTCTTCAGCAGGGTGGCCGCGTCGCGCGCGTCGTCGGGGAACATGCTCACACCGATGCTGCAGGTGACGAACAGCTCATGACCGTCGACGTTGAACGGGGCCGCCAGGGCGTTGATCAGTTTCTGCGCGCAGGATGCCACTTCCTGCGGCTCGCGCACCGGACGCATCATCACGGTGTACTCGTCCCCGCCCAGACGCGCGACCACATCGCTCTCGCGCAGGCAGCCCCGGAAGCGCAACGCGACCTGCTGGAGCAGCGCATCGCCGGTCTGATGGCCCAGCGTATCGTTGACGTTCTTGAAGCGGTCCAGGTCGATGAACAGCGCTGCGAGCTTGTCGCTGTTGCGCGCGGCATGCTGCACGGCGACCGCCAGATGCTCGTTGAACAGGTTGCGGTTGGGCAGCGACGTAAGCTGGTCGTGGTTCGCGAGGAAGTAGAGCATCTCCTCGTCCTTCTTGCGCGCCGTGACGTCGTTGAGCATCACGAAGTATCCGCACACGGTCCCTGTGGCGTCGCGGTGGGGGAGATAGTGCACCTCGAAGTCGCGCAGCGCCCCGTCGCGCCCGCGCTGGCGGCGCTCGTAGCGAACCTCGCGGCCTGCCAGCACCTGCTTCAGGTGCGGCTCCATCACCTGGAACGTCTGCGCATCGACCAGCTCGCGCACCGGCCGGCCGATGAGCTGCTCGCGCGGCGTGCCCACCCAGTCCGCATAGCGCTGGTTGGCGTAGACGATGCGCATCTCCCGGTCTGCGTAACAGATCATCGCGGGCACCGAGTCCATCACCGCCCGCAGTTGCCGTTCGCGCAGCTCGAGTGCCTCCTGGGCGCGCACGCGCTCTATCGCGATCCCGGCGATATGCCGAGCCGTGTCCAGCAGCTGCAGGTCCTCCCTGGTGGGGGCGCGCGGCGTCCGGTAGTAGGCAGCGAACGTGCCGAGCACCTTGCCGTTCGCGGCCGTGATGCACACGGACCAGCAGGCGCGCAGCCCGTTGCGCAAGGCAAGCTCCCTGTAGTCGGCCCACAGCGGGTCGAGTGCGATGTCGGATACGACCACCGTCTCGCCCCGCCAGGCCGCGGTGCCGCAGGATCCGGCGTTGGGTCCGACCGGCATCCCCTCGATGGCAGCGTTGTACTCGATGGGCAGGCTGGGCGCGGCGCCGCCGTGCAACCGCCCGTAGTCGTCGACAAGGAGCACCGAGCACAGCAGATCGGGACGCAGCGCCTCGACGCCGCGCACCAGCGTGTCGAGAATGCGCGGCAGCCGGTCGCCGGCGGAGATCATCTCCAGCAGCTGCTTCTCGGTCTGGGAGCGCTGCTCGGCGGACACGGCCTCGGTGATGTCTTGCGCGTCCAGCAGGATCACGTCCGACCCGCTGATCGGATCGCGCAAGCGTCGGGCCGATACGTTGTGCCAGCGCGGGCCGTGTTGCGTGCCGACCTGCACGCGCCGAACGACGGGCTGGCCGTCCGCAAGTCGGGCGCGGACCTCCTCGGCGGCGTCTGCGACGCGGCGGGCGAAGTCGTCGCCGCCCTCTACAATCGGCCCGAAGGCGGCGGCCGCGGCCGGGTTGCGCATCAGCGTTACGCCGTCCATACGGTGGATGGAGATCTGCGCGCTCGTGTGATTGAGCGCGTCGAGGTCCCGCTGCAGCGTCGCCGACAGGTTCTGGCCTGCGAGCGGCTGTCCCTCGGCGAGGATGGCGAGGCGCCCGTCTTCCAGCAGGATGCCGGTACGCGTGATGGTGATCGGAGTCGGCTGCCCGTGCGGATAGATGGTCCACGGCATAGTGGTGGACTCGCCCAGCCGCAAGGCCTCCATGAAGCCGGCGAGCAGGTTGTCGGCGGACGGCGAGATGTCCGAGAAATCGCGGCCGCGCAACTCTGCAAGAGTTTCCGCCTGCCACAGGTCCAGGCCGGCGCGGTTCGCCCACACCATGCGCAGGTTTTCGTAGTCGAACACCCACACGGGCGTTTGCATCCACGCGTAGGCCGCGAGGGACTGCCAGGTGCAGAAGGGGGGAGCCGGTGTTGTCATCTCTTCGCGGGTTGTGGCGGCAACACCCCGCGGGCTTCTCGGGTGCATTTCTGTTTCGGCAGGGCGGCTCGAAACTTGAGCCGGAGAGCGCCGCTCTGGCTATGCTAAACTGTTGATCTTTCGTTGCGAATTCTCATGTCCGGCAACACCCTCGGCAGGCTCTTCTGCGTCACGTCGTTCGGCGAGAGCCATGGCCCTGCGATTGGCTGTGTGGTGGACGGGTGCCCGCCCGGCCTGCCACTCACCGATGCGGACATCCAGCGCGAGCTCGACCGTCGGCGTCCGGGCACCTCCCGGCATGTCACCCAACGCCAGGAGTCGGATACGGTCGAAATCCTCTCTGGCGTCTTCGAGGGTGTCACCACCGGCACGCCAATCGGGCTGCTGATCCGCAACGTGGACGTCCGCAGCAAGGATTACGGGAAGATCAAGGACACGTTCCGCCCTGGACATGCGGACTACACCTACTTGCAGAAGTACGGTGTGCGCGACTATCGCGGCGGCGGGCGGCAATCGGCGCGCGAAACGGCAGTGCGGGTGGCGGCCGGCGCCATCGCGAAGAAGTGGCTGCGCGTGCGCCACGGCATCGAGGTGAGCGGGTATCTTGCCCAGCTCGGGCCCATCGACGTGCCGTTCAGCAGCTGGGACGCAGTCGGCTCCAACCCGTTCTTCGTCGCCGACGAGACGGTCGTGCCGCGGCTCGAGGCTTTCATGGACGAGCTGCGCGAATCCGGCGATTCGGTCGGCGCCCGCCTTACTGTGATGGCGCGCAACGTTCCTCCGGGCTGGGGCGAACCGGTGTACGACAAGCTGGATGCCGACATCGCCTACGCCATGATGAGCATCAACGCGGTCAAGGCCGTGGAGATCGGCGCGGGCTTTGCCGCAGTGACGCAGAGGGGCAGCGAGCACGGCGACGAGATGACGCCGGACGGTTTCCTGAGCAACAACGCCGGCGGCATCCTGGGCGGGATCTCCAGCGGGCAGGACATCGTTGTCAGCATCGCAGTGAAACCCACTTCCAGCATCCGCCTGCCCCGGCGGTCCATCGACAAGCGTGGTGCGCCCACCGTGGTGGAAACGCACGGCCGGCACGATCCGTGTGTCGGGATCCGCGCTACGCCCATCGCGGAAGCGATGCTGGCTCTGGTGCTGATGGATCACGCGCTGCGCCACCGCGCCCAGAATGCGGATGTGAGCTGTGCGACACCCGTCATCCCCGCACAGGCACGCGAGGAAGTGCTGGAGCGGCTGCGTCAGACTGCCGCGGTGGACGATCCCCAGCCTGACGAGGCCTAAACCGACTTCAACCCTATGGCCCAAGGCGGGGAACGCAGCGGACGCACAGTAAAGAGCGGCGAGGACGCAGAGGACATCGACCTTGTCGACCCTCACCTGGAGGTGTAAGCCAACTGCAGAAGCAATCCGGCACCCAGCCCACCGCACCGCCGTTGCGTCAGCTGCTACCGCCGACAGTCCCGTTTTCCCCCGCGTCCTGTGTGTTCTCCTCTGCGTTCCCCGCTGCAGGGTTTAGGGGGTAGGGGACTATGGCGCCTGGAACCACCCAAAGTTGTCATGCCTTCCTTCGCGTCCTTGCTCTTGTCCCGTTGCGTCCTTTGCGTTCCCTGCCTTAGAGGCTCTAACCGATGAACGCGCAGCGGCTCCATTCGCGCCTGTCCGGCTTCTACTTCGCGTACTTCCTGATGCTGGGCGCGTTCGCGCCGTTTTTCGGGCTGTACCTGAAGGGGTTGGGCTTCGCCTCGGTGCAGATCGGCCTGCTGCTCGCCATCATGCCCGTGGTGCGTACCGCTCTGCCCACCGCGTGGGGCTGGCTCGCCGACCACTACGGCCAACGCCGCGCCCTGATCCGCGCAACCTGTGTCGCCGCCACGCTCGCCTGCGCCGGGTTGCTCGTGGGTACCAGCTTCGGCTGGCTGTTCGCCGTGCTGCTCCTGATGAACGTGTTCTGGTGCGCCGCGCTGCCGCTCGTGGAAGCCACGACGTTCGGCCTGCTCAAGGGGCGGCTGGCCGACTATGGGCGCATCCGTGTCTGGGGCTCCTTGAGCTTTGTGCTCGCCGTACTGGCGGTCGGTCCAGCCCTGGACTGGGCTGGGGTGGGAATTCTGCCGCTAGTGCTCCTGGCGCTGTTTGCAGTGATGGCCGGGTCCGCCTGGCTGCTCCCCGCCGACGAAGCAGCGCCCCATCCCGAGCAGCATGCCTCGCTCGGCGGCATCCTGCGCCGCCCCGAAGTGATTGCCCTGTTCGTGGCCTGCTTTCTGATGTCATTGGCGCACGGCCCGTATCACAGCTTCTACTCGATCCATCTGGTGGATCTGGGCTACTCGAAGACCGCGGTGAGCTGGTTGTGGACCATCAGTGTCGTCGCGGAGATCGGCGTGTTCCTTCGGATGCCACATCTCCTGCGCCGGGCCTCGATCACGGCGGTCATCGCCTTCAGTCTGGGATGCGCGGTGGTGCGCTTCCTGGTGATCGGCTGGCTTGCCCACCTGCCGGCGGCGCTTGCGGCCGCACAACTGCTGCACGCGGCCACCTTCGGCGCGCACCACGCGGCGGCCCTTGCGGCCATCCATCATTTCTTCCGGGGCCGCTATCAGGCGCGCGGGCAGGGGCTGTACACGGCGCTCGGGTTCGGCGCCGGTGGCGCCGCCGGCGTGTTCCTCAGCGGATGGCTGTGGGACCGCGTCGGCGCCGAAATGACTTTCACCCTCGGCGCAGCCGTGGCACTCGTTGCGCTCGTGATCGTCCTCGCCCGGCTGCGCCTGCCCGCCATGGCCCACGCCGGCGCCTAGATCCAGCCATGAACCGCAGAGGACGCGGAGGAACGCACAGGAAGCGTAATACGTTGGGAGTGCCAATCCGCGGTGAAGTGCGCTTAATGCAGTGTGCCAGAGCCGGGGTGGGTCCAGGTTTCCCTCCGCGTCCTCTGCGGTAAATGCGGTGCGGGTTAGTGCGTGCGGCGGATCGGCTGTGCGATAATTTGTCGATTCGGATCTTTCCGCCATGAAGCCGCAGACGCTCTACGACAAACTCTGGTCGAGCCACGTCGTCCGCCAGGAAAGCGACGGCACGGCGCTGCTCTACATCGATCGCCATCTGGTGCACGAAGTGACCAGCCCGCAGGCCTTCGAGGGCCTCAAGCTGGCCGGGCGGCGGCCCTGGCGTACCGACTCGATCGTGGCCACGGCCGACCACAACACGCCAACCCGGGATTGGGACCAGGGCATCAAGGACCCCATCTCGCGCACCCAGGTAGAGACGCTGGATGCAAACATGCATGAGTATGGCGCCAAGGCCTACTTCCCTTTCCTAGATGGCCGTCAAGGCATCGTGCATGTGATCGGGCCCGAGCAGGGGGCGACGCTTCCGGGGATGACCGTCGTGTGCGGCGACTCGCACACCAGCACGCACGGCGCTTTCGCCTGCCTGGCCTTCGGCATCGGGACCTCCGAGGTCGAGCACGTGCTGGCCACCCAGTGCCTGGTCATGAAGAAGGCCAAGAGCATGCTGGTGGAGGTGCAGGGCAGGCTGCCGCGGGGCATCACCGCCAAGGACATCGTCCTGGCCGTGATCGGCAGGATCGGCACCGCCGGCGGCACCGGCTACGCGATCGAGTTCGGCGGCAGTGCGATCCGCTCGCTCAGCATGGAAGGGCGGATGACGGTCTGCAACATGGCGATCGAGGCGGGGGCGCGCGCGGGCATGGTAGCGGTAGACGACACCACGATCGCCTACCTGCGCGGTCGCCCCTTTGCGCCCAAAGGCGACCTTTGGGACCGCGCGGTGGCCTGCTGGCATACGCTGGTGAGCGACCCGGGCGCCGGCTTCGACCGCGTGGTCACGCTCGATGCGGCCGCGATCAAGCCCCAGGTGACCTGGGGCACCTCGCCGGAGATGGTGAACACCATCGACGGACGCGTGCCGGATCCCGCCCGTATCGAGGACCCCAGCAAGCGCAAATCGGTCGAGCGGGCGCTGCAGTACATGGGGCTGCAGCCGAACATGCCCATCAGCGAGATTCGCATCGACAAGGTGTTCATCGGGTCCTGCACCAACTCGCGCATCGAGGATCTGCGGGCGGCTGCCGAGGTGGTCAAGGGCCGGCGCGTGGCGGCCAACGTGAAGCTCGCCATGGTCGTGCCGGGGTCGGGGCCGGTGAAGCGGCAGGCCGAGGCGGAGGGGCTGGACCGAGTGTTCCGGGAGGCCGGCTTCGAGTGGCGTGAGCCGGGCTGCTCCATGTGCCTGGCGATGAACGACGACCGGCTGGAGCCGGGCGAGCGCTGCGCCTCGACGTCCAACCGCAACTTCGAAGGCCGCCAGGGTGCCGGCGGCCGCACCCACCTGGTCAGCCCGGCGATGGCTGCCGCGGCGGCGATCGCCGGCCGCTTCGTCGACGTGCGCCAGCTCTAGGGGTCGTCATGGAAAAGTTCCTTCGCCTGGATGGCCTGGTGGCGCCGCTGGATCGCGCCAATGTCGACACCGATGCCATCATCCCGAAGCAGTTCCTCAAGTCCATCAAGCGCAGCGGTTTCGGCCCGAACCTGTTCGACGAGTGGCGCTACCTGGATCACGGCGAGCCGGGGATGGACAACAGCAAGCGGCCGCTCAATCCGGAGTTCGTGCTGAACCAGCCGCGCTACCGCAGCGCGCAGATCCTGCTCGCGCGCGAGAACTTCGGCTGCGGCTCGTCGCGCGAGCACGCGCCGTGGGCGCTGATGGACTTCGGCTTCCGCGCCATAGTCGCACCGAGCTACGCCGACATATTCTTCAACAACTGCTTCAAGAACGGTCTGCTGCCGGTGGTGCTGGATGCAGGTGTGGTGGATTTGCTGTTCCACGAGGTGCTGGCCGCGCCGGGCTATCGGCTGACGATCGACTTGCCCCAGCAGGTGGTGCTGACGCCGTCGGGGAAGACCCACTCCTTCAACATCGACCCTTTCCGCAAGCACTGCCTCGTGAACGGCCTGGACGAGATCGGGCTGACGCTGGCACACGCCGAAGAGATCCGGGCGTTCGAGGCGAAACGCAAAGCCGAGCAGCCTTGGCTGTTCGGCTAGGTCCCCAGTTCTAACCACAGAGGCACACAAGCACAGAGGACAGCTTCTCTCAAGAGCGCTGCGACACCAGAAGACGGTGGTGATATTGCGCATCTCAGCACCATGTCCGGCTGTGGTCTTTCGCCGTACTCTGTGTCTCTGTGCCTCTGTGGTTCAACCGCAATATGAAGATAGCCATCCTGCCCGGTGACGGCATCGGTCCCGAGATCGTCGCCCAAGCCGTCAAAGTGCTGAAGGCCCTGCAATCTGACGGCCTGAAGATCGAGATGGAGCAGGCGCCGATCGGTGGCGCCGGATACGATGCCGCCGGCGATCCGCTGCCCGATGCGACGCTCAAGCTCGCCCGCCAGGCGGATGCGGTGCTGCTGGGCGCCGTGGGCGGGCCGAGGTACGACACACTGCCGCGGCCGATGCGTCCTGAGCAGGGGCTGCTGCGCATTCGCAAGGAGCTCGGCCTCTTCGCCAACCTGCGACCCGCGGTGCTCTACCCCGAGCTCGCCGCTGCGTCTGCGCTTAGACCCGAGGTCGTCGCGGGGCTGGACATCATGATCCTGCGCGAGCTCACCGGCGACATCTACTTCGGACAGCCGCGCGGGCAGCGCACGACGCAGAGCGGCGAACGGGAGGGGTTCGACACGATGCGCTACAGCGAATCGGAGATCCGCCGCATCGCGCGGGCGGGCTTCGACATCGCGCTCAAGCGCAGCCGCAAACTGTGCTCCGTGGACAAGGCCAACGTGCTCGACACGAGTATTCTCTGGCGCGAGGTGGTAAGCGAGGTCGCGAAGGAGTTCCCGCTAGTCGAGCTCAGCCACATGTACGTGGACAACGCGGCGATGCAGCTGGTGCGCGCGCCCAAGCAGTTCGACGTGATCGTCACCGGCAACATGTTCGGCGACATTCTCTCCGACGAAGCCTCGATGCTGACCGGCTCCATCGGCATGCTCCCCTCGGCTTCGCTGGATGCGAGCAACAAGGGCCTGTACGAGCCGATCCACGGCTCGGCGCCCGACATCGCCGGCAAAGCTGTAGCCAATCCGCTCGCGACCATTCTCTCCACTGCGATGATGATGCGCTACACCTTCAACCGGGCCGACACCGCCGAGCGCATCGAGGGCGCGGTCAAGCAGGTACTGCGACAGGGGTATCGCACAGCGGACATCTACCAGGATGGCACACGCAGGGTCGGCACAGTCGAGATGGGCGACGCGGTGGTGGCCGCTCTGGGCCACCGGTAAGCGCGCCGAGCGAGCAAGCGAGGACGGCAATGATGCGAGTGGGATTCATCGGTTGGCGCGGCATGGTGGGCTCGGTGCTCATGCAGCGCATGCTCGAGGAGCACGACTTCGACCATATCGAGCCGGTGTTCTTCACCACCTCGCAGGCGGGCGGCAAGGGCCCGGCGATCGGTCGGGACGTGCCGCCGCTGAAGGATGCGCGCGACGTGCAGGCGCTCGCTGCACACGATGTGCTGCTTTCCTGCCAGGGCGGCGACTACACCAACGAGATCCATCCCAGGTTGCGCAGTGCCGGCTGGAAGGGCTATTGGATCGACGCTGCCTCGGCGCTGCGCATGCGCGACGACGCGGTCATCATCCTCGATCCGGTCAATCTGCAGGGGATCCAGGACGCCCTGGCCCGGGGCGTCAAGGAGTACATCGGCGGCAACTGCACCGTGAGCCTCATGCTCATGGGCATGCACGGGCTGCTGCGCGAGGGCCTGGTGGAGTGGATCACCGCCATGACCTATCAGGCCGCCTCCGGCGCCGGGGCACAGAACATGCGCGAGCTGGTGGCGCAGATGGGGGCGGTACGCCAGGCCGCTGGCAAGCTCATGGATGACCCCGCCTCCTCGATCCTGGAGATCGACCGTGCGGTATCGGATGCGTTGAGGGGCGACGCGCTGCCGCGCGAGCACTTCGGCTATGCACTCGCCGGCAGCCTGCTGCCCTGGATCGACAAGGACCTGGGCAACGGACAGAGCCGCGAGGAATGGAAGGCGCAGGCGGAGGGGAACAAGATTCTCGGCCGCGAGCGCAATCCGATCCTCATGGATGGTGTGTGCGTGCGCATCGGCGCGATGCGCTGCCACAGCCAGGCGCTCACTATCAAGCTCAAGCGCGATGTGCCGCTAGCAGAGATCGAGAGTATTCTCGGCGGTGCCAACGAATGGGTGAAGGTAATTCCGAATCAGCGCGATGCCTCGCTGCGCGGGCTGACGCCGGCAGCGGTGACCGGCACGCTCGAGGTCCCCATCGGCCGGCTGCGCAAGCTGCCCATGGGCGGCGAGTATCTGACCGCATTCACTGTCGGCGACCAGCTCCTATGGGGTGCAGCCGAGCCGCTGCGTCGCATGCTGCGCATCCTGCTGGAGCGGCGCTGAAGCACTCCAGTCCGGCCGCCCTGCACGCCGGGGCCCGTCCTCGAGCTCGCCCGTTTGCGCCCGCTCCCATCGGACCTGGCGAGGGTTTTGCTTACCGCAGGGCATTTGACAATCTCGCCCCGCAAAACCGTCGCTGCAAGCCGGGGCAGCGGGAGAAAACCCTCAAGGGCGCAGGCTGGCAGCCGAAAATAGTCAGAAAAATGATGGGTTACGCCACAATACAAGACGAAAGATTAGCTTGCATCGATAACTACATGATGTTATTTTTAAATATCGCATGGTCATAAACACAGGTGGTGCCGTGGCCAAACCGTCCCTCCGAGCCCTTCTTGTAGCAGCCGCATTGCTGATCGCGCCGCTGGCTGCGCCGGCTGCAGGACTGGGCAAGCTCACTGTGCTGTCCAACCTCGGACAGCCCCTGCGTGCCGAGATCGACGTGGTGGCGGTGGAGAAGAACGAGATGGATACCCTGGCGGCGCGCCTGGCCTCCATCGATTCCTACCTGCAGAACAACCTTCCGTATCCCTCGCCGAGCCTGGGACTGAAGCTGGCTCTCGAGCAGCGGGCCTCCGGTCAACTCTACATTCGCGCCACTACGGTCCAGCCGGTCAACGAGCCCTTCGTCGATGTGCTGGTTGAGTTGACGTGGACCGGCGGCCGCATCCTGCGGGCGTACACCGCACTCCTCGACCCGCCGACTTACACGCCGGAAGAGCCGGCTGTGGCAGCGGTGCCTGAGACGCCTGCGCAGCAGCCGTCAGCACCTATGCCGGCTCCCGAGCCGCAAGTCCAGACCCAGCTGGGCAGCGAGTTCCAGCCAGCGGAGCAGCCGGCGCCCGTGGAAGTCCCGCCGCTGCCCGAAGCGGCTGCGCAGCCGCCCGAGATGGCGGCGCAGGCCCCCGGCGAAATGCCGCCCAGCGAAACGGCGCCGCCACCCGCGGCAACGCCTGCCGCACCGGCAATGCCGCCAGCCGAAGCCGGCATGCCGCCCGCACCGCAGGCGCAGGGCGATACCTACGGACCGGTGGAGCGTGGCGACACGCTGAGCAAGATCGCGTTGCAGTACAAGCCCGAGGACGTGAGCCTCGAGCAGATGCTCGTAGTGCTGTTCCGGAACAACCCGGAGGCCTTCTCCGGCAAGAACATGAACCGGCTGAAGACCGGCCCGGTGCTGACCATCCCGGACCCGAGCGAGGTGGCTGCTGTCGATGCCAAAGAAGCCCGGCGCGAAGTGCGCGTGCAGGTGGCCGATTGGAATGCCTACAAGGAGCGTCTGGCGGAGGCCGCCGGCATGGCAGCCCCGATGCCGGATCAGGCGGGTCAGGCCGCCGGTGGGCGACTCACCGGACCGGTCGAGGACACCGGCGCCGGCGCCCAGGCGCAGCCCAAGGAGTTGCTGAAGCTGTCGAAGGGCGAAACCCCAGGGGGATCCCAGGCGGCACAGGAGCGCATTCGCTCTCTCGAGGAAGAGCTCGCGGCGCGCCAGAAGACGATCCAGGAGCAGAACACCCGAGTAGCCAAGCTCGAGAAGACGATCAAGGACATGCAGTCCCTGCTCGACATCAAGAGCAAGCAGGGCGCAGATCTCCAGAGCCAGGCGGCGGCCGGGGCAGCGCCGCCCAAGCCAGAGACCAAACCGGCCATGCCGAGCATGCCGGAGCCGGTTAAGCCGGGAGCGCCCGCGCCGCAAACGATGCCGGCCAAGCCCGAGGTCGGCGCCGAGCCTGTGCCGGAAGCTTCCGCGCCGGCCGCGCCGATGGCCGAGTCGGGCCCGGCAGCCGCGCCAACGGCCGAAGCCAAGCCCAAGCCGAAGCCCACGACGAAACCCAGGGTTGCCGCCCCCGCTCCGCCCCCGCAGAGCCTGGTCGATCAGATCCTCAACGAGCCCATGTATCTTGGCGCCGGCGCCCTGGCGCTCGCCCTCCTGGGCTTCCTCGGGTTCCGCATCATCAAGAAACGACGCGCGGGCGCGGAAGACTACGACGTCGGGGCGGAAAAAAAAAATTCTGACGTAGAGCCACTGACCGGCACCGATACCAGCGGCAGCATGGCCGCTGCTGCGCGAGCGGCGGCCGCTGCCCAGGTCACCGAAGAGGTCGATCCCCTCGCCGAGGCCGAGATCTACCTGGCGTATGGGCGCGATTCGCAGGCCGAAGAGATCCTTAAGGAAGCCCTGGCGGCCAATCCCAGGCGCCACGAGATCCATATCAAACTGCTGGAGATCTACGCCAAGCGGAAGGACCTGGCAGCGTTCGACCCGGTAGCGCGCGACCTTCAGGTGAGCACCGGCGGCCAGGGCGAGCTATGGCTCCAGGCGGCACGCCTGGGCTATCAGATTGACCCGCAGAACCCGCGTTACCAGGCTGGCAAGCCAAGCGGAGCACAGGCCCCGGCCGTGACTGCGGCCGCAGCCTTAACCGGCGTGCCAGCCCTGGACGAGAAGCTCGACTTCAACATCGGTCTGGAGGACGCCGATGTCGGCACCAAGACCGACATCGACCTCAGCCGTCTCGGTGGCGCCGGCGGCGGCACTACCACCGACATCGACCTCAGCCGTCTCGGTGGCGCCGGAGGTACCACCACCGACATTGATCTGGGCAACCTGGGTGGACCGGGTGATATGGGCGTACCGGACGTGGATCTGTCCACCATCTCCGGCGTTCCGGAGCGGACGGTGCAGGTTCCCGAGGTGGACTTCGACATCGAGGCACCTGCGGCACCCGGGGAGACTGGGGCCGCCTCTGGTGGGGTGGATTTCGACTTCGACCTGAACGCCATATCGGCGGCACCGGAGCCCACCAGCACGCAGATCATGACCAAGGCCATGACGCAGACGGTCGCCGACGTCGGTGAGCCCGGGATGGGCACCATCGAGTTCGATCTGTCCAAGATCTCGCTAGACGTGGGCGATGCCGGCAAGATGGAGCCCAAGCTCGAGTTCGAGTCCCCCGGTGGCGGCATGGTGCCGGAGATCGACCTGTCCTCCATCAACCTCGATCTTGGTGGGGCTGAGCCCGGAGGCGGCGGCGAGGGGCCCAAGGACGACCGCTGGTACGACGTGCAGACCAAGTTCGATCTGGCCAAGGCCTACCAGGAGATGGGCGACCGGGAAGGCGCGCGTGAGATCCTGCGCGAGGTCATCGCCGAAGGCGACGACGATCAGAAGGCGGCAGCGCAGCGGGTGCTCGAGACGCTCGCTTAACCTATACTCAAACCTGTGCGTGTGCGGCGCGGCCCTGCGGGGCCGCGTTTGCTTTCGATCCCAGGCGAACCGGACAGGCACACAGAGACACACAGAAAGGCGGGGCTTGTGCAGTGTGACGTGTTTGCCCACCCGGTGAGGGTCGACCGATATTTGCGGGCTCCCGCTTCTGTTGCAAGGGAATCTCTGTGCCTCTGCGTCTCTGGGGTGAGCACCTGTTTCCAGGGTTGAGGAACCTCCCCGCCCACTCATGCGTCTCGCCCTCGGCTTGGAGTACGACGGCAGCCCCTATTGCGGCTGGCAGACCCAGCCGTCCGGGTGCAGTGTGCAGGATGCGCTGGAGCGTGCGTTGTCGCAGATCGCCGATCATCGGATCGAGGCACAGTGTGCCGGACGGACCGACGCGGGCGTGCATGCGCTAGGGCAGGTGGTGCATTTCGACACCGAGGTGCGCCGCCCGATCACTGCGTGGGTGCGCGGCGTGAACACTCTGCTGCCGCGCTCGATCGCTGTCGCGTGGGCGCGGGAGGTGGATGGCGCGTTCCACGCCCGCTATTGCGCCCGCGGTCGTGCCTATGCGTACCTCTTGCTCAACCGACCCGAGCGGCCCGGCCTGCATTACCGTCACCTGGGGTGGCACCATCACCGGCTGGAGCTCGACCCCATGCGGGAGGCGGCTGCACACCTGCTCGGCGTGCACGACTTCAGCGCCTTCCGCGCCGCGGAGTGCCAGGCGCGCTCGCCCATGAAGGAACTGCGACGGCTCGATATCGAGCGCGAAGGCGAGATGGTGATCTTCCACCTCGCCGCCGATGCGTTTCTGCACCACATGGTGCGCAACATCGTCGGGTGCCTGGTGAAAGTGGGCAACGGTGCCCGCCCGCCCGGCTGGATCAAGGTCGTCCTGGAAGGCCGCGACCGCGAGCACGCTGCTCCCACCTATGCGGCCAACGGCCTGTACCTGACGGGCGTGGAGTACGATGCGCGCTGGGGGCTGCCGCCCGGGCGCACGAGCGCCGACAGCGGCGCGCTCGCCAGCCTGGGTGCGCTGCTGATGCCTTGAAGACATAGACAGGACGCACAAGATTGGAGCTTCGCAGAGAAAGCAATAGACAGGATCTTCCGGGATTAACAGGATTCTGTTCAGGCAGTCCAGCCAGGTTATCGCGCAAATCCGGCAGTCCTCTCGATGATGTTCGGAGAATCCTGTCCAAGTTCTCCTTCATCCGACGCCGAGTTGCGGCCGGCGCCCTTGGACCTCGGCGGAGGAAATCCTGTTAGTCCTGCGAAATCCTGTTAATGCTGTCTATTCGCTCTGGTTTGGGTGAATGGCCACTGCAGTCAAGATCTGCGGCATTACCCGAGTCGAGGACGGCTTGGCAGCCGCCCGCGCCGGCGCGCACGCCATTGGCCTGGTGTTCCATGCCGGGAGCCCGCGCGCGGTCAGCGTAGAGACCGCGCGCGAAATCGCGCGCAGCCTGCCGCCCTTCGTCACTGTGGTGGGCCTGTTCGTGGACGCGCCGGCCGAGCAGGTGAGGACCGTGCTGCAAGCGGTGCCGCTCCAGCTGCTGCAGTTTCATGGTGCGGAGCCGCCCGACTACTGTGCCCAGTTCCCCCTGCCTTACCTCAAGGCCGTCAGGGTGGAAGCGGGGGTGGATTTGCTACAATACGCGGTCCGTTATTCGGCGGCTAAGGGCTTGTTGCTGGATGCCTTCGTAGCAGGCAGCCACGGCGGCACGGGCAACGCGTTCGACTGGGATCTCATTCCGCCCAACCTGCCGCTGCCGGTCGTGCTGGCTGGTGGCCTCACGCCGGACAACGTCGGCGAGGCGATCCGACGCGTCAGGCCCTGGGCGGTGGACGTCAGCAGCGGCGTCGAGCAAGAAAAAGGCATCAAGGACGCGGCCAGAGTAGCCGCCTTCATAAGAGGAGCGCGCCATGCAGATGTATGAGGCCGGGCAGATCTACGACCTGCCAGACGCCACCGGCCACTTCGGTCCCTACGGGGGCGTGTTCGTCGCCGAGACCCTGATGCACGCCCTGGACGAGCTCAAGCGCGAGTACCTGCGCGTGCGCGATGACGCTTCCTTCCAGGCCGAGTTCGAGTACGACCTCAAGCACTACGTTGGGCGCCCCAGCCCCGTCTATTACGCCCGGCGGCTCTCGGAGCAGCTGGGTGGCGCGCAGATCTGGCTCAAGCGCGAAGACCTCAACCACACCGGTGCGCACAAGATCAACAACACGGTGGGCCAGGCGCTGGTGGCCAGGCGTATGGGCAAGAAGCGCGTGATCGCCGAGACCGGCGCAGGCCAGCACGGTGTGGCTTCAGCCACAGTGGCCGCACGCTACGGAATGGAATGTGTGGTGTACATGGGCTCCGAGGACATCAAGCGGCAGGCCATGAACGTCTACCGCATGAAGCTGCTGGGGGCCAGCGTGGTGCCGGTGGAAAGCGGCTCCAAGACACTGAAGGACGCGCTCAACGAAGCCATGCGCGACTGGGTCACCAACGTCGAGAGCACCTTCTACATCATCGGCACCGTAGCGGGCCCGCACCCCTATCCGATGATGGTGCGCGACTTCAACTCCGTAGTGGGCAAGGAGTTGCGGGTGCAGATGCCCGAGACGATCGGCCGGCAGCCGGACGCGATACTCGCCTGCGTGGGCGGGGGCAGCAATGCCATGGGTGTGTTCCACCCTTACATCCAGGACACCAGCGTGCGGCTCATCGGCGTGGAAGCGGCCGGCGAAGGCATCGCAACCGGACACCATGCCGCGACCCTGTGCGCCGGTCGCCCCGGTGTGCTGCACGGCAATCGCACCTACCTGCTGCAGGACCAGGACGGCCAGATCATCGAGACCCACTCGATCTCGGCGGGCCTCGACTATCCCGGCGTGGGCCCCGAGCACTCCTGGCTCAAGGACAGCGGCCGCGCGCAGTACGTGGCAGCCACCGACGACGAGGCGCTGCACGCCTTCCACACGCTGTGCCGGATGGAAGGCATCATGCCCGCGCTGGAATCGAGCCACGCCCTCGCCCACGCCATGAAGATCGCTCCGTCCATGAGCAGGGACAAGGTGCTCGTGGTCAATCTCTCCGGGCGCGGCGACAAGGACATGCACACCGTCGCCAAGCATTCGGGCATCACCCTGTGACCCGGGTGAGGCGTGAGGCGAGAGGCGTGAGGCGAGCATACCAACCGGCTTTTGAACGCCTCACGCCTCACGCCTGACGCCTCACGCCTACATGTCCCGCATCCCCGCCACCTTCGAAGCGCTGCAGGCTCGCCGCCGCAAGGCACTCATCCCGTTCATCACGGCGGGCGACCCGAGCATCGAGCTGACCGTCCCGCTCATGCACGCCCTGGTGGAGGCCGGTGCCGACATCATCGAGCTGGGCATGCCGTTCTCCGATCCGATGGCCGACGGGCCGGCGATCCAACGCTCGAGCGAGCGGGCGCTGAGGAACCACACCAACCTGAAAGCCGTCCTCGGCGCCGTGGAGCAGTTCCGCAGCAAGGACAGCCGGACGCCGGTGGTGCTGATGGGCTATGCCAACCCGATCGAGGCGATGGGTGCCGAGCGCTTCGCCGAGGCTGCCGCGCGCGCCGGCGTTGATGGGGTGCTGGTCGTGGACTATCCACCGGAGGAGGGCAGCGAGTTGCATGAGCAACTGAGCAGCCGCGGGCTCGACAGCATCTACCTGCTGTCGCCCACCTCCGAGGACGCGCGCATGGACAAGGTCGCACGTGCAGCGAGCGGCTACATCTACTACGTGTCGCTCAAAGGGGTGACCGGCGCCAGCCACCTCGACTTGAGCGAAGTGGAGCGCAAGATCCCGCAGATCCGTTCCCACATCAAACTACCCGTAGGCGTGGGGTTCGGCATCCGTGACGCCGAGACAGCGCGGGCTGTAGCGCGCATATCGGACGCAGTGGTCATCGGCAGCCGGTTGGTGCAGGAAATCGAAAGGTCGGGCCCCGAGCAGGTGATTGGCAACATCAAGTCTCTGGTGGGCAGCATCCGCCGGGCGATGGACGAGTGATGCCGGCCCGGCCGCCTGTGATGCTGGGACCGGTCCGCATCGAACGTACGCTGCGGCGACGCAGTGGCCACTGATCCGGAGGTGACGTGAGCTGGTTGCAGAAGCTGCTTCCTCCCAAGATCAAGCGCAGCCCGGGTGCCGCGAAGAAGGCGGTCCCGGAGGGGCTGTGGGTCAAGTGCGAGGTATGCGAGGCGGTCCTCTACCGCGCCGACCTGGAGAAAAGCCTCAACGTCTGCCCCAAGTGCTCGCACCACAACCGCGTCAACGCGCGCGAGCGATTGGACATCACGCTCGACCCCGAGGGCCGCTACGAGATCGGCTCGGAAGTGATGCCAGTGGATTTCCTCAAGTTCGTGGACAGCCGGCGCTATACCGAGCGCCTGGAGGCAGACGCCGCGGAGACCGGGGAGAGCGATGCGCTGGTGGTGATGCAGGGCGCCATCAAGACCATTCCCGTAGTCGTGGCTGCCTTCGAGTTCCGCTTCATGGGGGGGTCGATGGGTTCGGTGGTGGGTGAGCGCTTCGTGCGTGGGGTCGGGTCCGCCATCGAGCAGAAGATGCCCTTCATCTGCTTCACTTCCAGCGGCGGCGCGCGCATGCAGGAGGGGCTGATGTCGCTGTTGCAGATGGCCAAGACCACGGCGAGCCTCACGCAGCTCGCGCAGGAGCGCCTGCCGTTCATTTCCGTCCTTACCGATCCCACCATGGGGGGCGTCTCCGCGAGCTTCGCCATGATCGGCGATGTGGTGATCGCCGAGCCCGGCGCACTGATCGGCTTCGCCGGCCCGCGCGTGATCGAGCAGACCGTGAAGCAGACCCTGCCGGAAGGATTCCAGCGTGCCGAGTTCCTGCTCGACAAAGGTGCGGTGGACATGATCGTGGACCGGCGCGAGATGCGCGACCGCCTCGCACAGCTCATCACGCTACTGATGCGTGCTCCTGCGGTCTGATGCAGTTGAACCACAGAGGCACAGAGGCACAGAGAAGATCCCCTCCACGCAGCCCGGCGCACGCGAAGAGGCAACGCTCGCGGCAGTGTCACCAGCAGCGATGATCTCGGTGATCTTCAAGTTGAACTTCTCTGTGGCTCTGTGCCTCTGTGGTTAGTCAGGTGTCTCCGCCGCGGGGTGGCAGCGATCTCGCCGCCTGGCTTTCCTATCTCGAGCGCATCCATCCGCGCACGATCGACCTGGGGCTCGAGCGCGTGGCGCGCGTGCGCGATCGACTCGGCCTTGCGCTGTCCTGTCCCGTCATCACCGTCGGAGGCACCAACGGCAAAGGCTCGACCTGCGCATTCCTGGAAGCGATTCTGCGTGCTTCGGGCTATCGCGTCGGTATGTACAGCTCGCCGCACCTGCTGCGCTACAACGAGCGGGTCCGCATCGAGGGGAGGGAGGCGACCGACGCGCAGCTGGTAGCCGCGTTCGAGCGCGTCGAGGCGGCGCGTGCCGGGACTTCGCTCACGTACTTCGAGTTCGGCACGCTGGCCGCGGCGCTGCTGTTTCACGAAGCCGCGCTGGATGTGGCGGTTCTGGAGGTGGGGCTCGGAGGGCGGCTCGACGCGGTCAACCTCTTCGACCCCGACTGCGCCGTCGTTGCGAGCATTGGCCTGGATCACATGGACTATCTCGGGGCGACCCGGGAGAGCATCGGCCTCGAGAAGGCCGGCATCTTCCGGGGCGGCCGGCCGGCGGTGGTCGGCGACCCCGACCCGCCGGCGTCGCTGCTCGATCATGCCCGGCGCATCGATGCCCAGGTCCGCTTGATCGAGCGCGATTTCGGCGTCCGCGCGGGCGACGGTGATTGGACCTACTGGAGCGCACAGGGGCGCCGTGCCGGGTTGCCCTGGCCTGCCCTGCGCGGCGAGTATCAGCTTGCCAATGCGGCGGCCGCCCTGGCTGCGCTGGAATGTCTGCACGGGGAGGCCCCCGTCGACATGGGCGCGATCCGTCGCGGCCTCGTCGAGGTGGAACTGCCCGGGCGCTTTCAGGTGTTGCCGGGACGCCCGACGGTCGTCCTCGATGTCGCGCACAACCCGCACGCGGCCGAGCGCCTGCGGGACAGCCTGATGCGCATGGGGACCTTCGGAACGACCTTCGCCGTGCTCGGCATGTTGAAGGACAAGGACGTCGCAGGCGTAGCGCGTACCTTGGCCACGCTCGTCGATCGGTGGGTGTTGGCGCCGCTGCCGGGTGCCCGTGGCGCGAGCACCGAGGACCTGCGCGGGCAACTCACCGTCGCAGGCGTCGTGGCGCCCATGGAGGCATGTACAAGCGTGGCGGCTGCATACCGGCATGCGCAAGAACAGGCGCGTGCAGATGATAGAATATTGGTGTTCGGCTCGTTCCATACCGTCGGCGACGTCCTGGCGTTGACGAGACCTTGAGGCCTCAGCTGCTGAGAGTTTCGGAGAAGACTTCCTCACCGGTGAGGCTGGCAACGCGAATCGACAGCAGTGGCAGGATTCAAAGCACGATTCACCAGACCAGACCGCTGTCCGCAGTCGATGAAGGGAGACCCTGTCGATCCTGAGAACTCCCGTTAGTCCTGTCCATTTCTTGATTCCGGCAACGCCGGACTGGAGGATTCGATATTGGCGAAAACTGCCGTCTCCCAGGAAGAGGTCCAGCTGCGCAAGCGTGCGCGCCGCCGTTTGGTCGGCGCCATCGCGCTGGTGCTCGTTGCCGTCGTGATCCTGCCCATGGTGCTGGACGGCGAGCCGCGTCAGCGGCCCGGAAACATCGAAATCGAGATCCCGCCCATTCCGGCCGACGGGCCAGGGCAAGGGGCTGTGCCGGCTCCTCCCACCGCCCTGCCCGAAGGTGCGGCAGCGACCCCGGCGCCCGAGCCCGGCGAGACCACGGCGTCCGCCACCCCGAGCCCCCAGCCGGTGCAGGCCACGCCACCACCTGCAACCGTCGAAGCGCGCACGGGCACACCCGCCGATAGCCTTGTGATCCAGATCGGATGCTTCTCCGATGCGGGTAAGTCGCGCAGCCTCGCGACCCAGATCAAGGCGAACAAGATCCCCGCTTTCAGCGAGCCCGCGCCCGGCCGGGAACGCCCCTGCAACCGCGTGCGCGCCGGCCCCTTCGCAAGCCAGGACGCTGCGCAGAAGGCGCGCGAGCGGCTGGTGAAGCTCAAGCTGATCCCACCGCCCAGCGAGGGCAAGATCGTGCGCCGGGGCGACTGAGCACAGAGACGGCAGACTCGCTCACTCCCATGACAGGCTTCGACTACATCGTGCTCATCGTCCTGGGGCTCTCGGTGCTGGTGAGCGTGGTGCGGGGCGCGGTCCGGGAGGTGATGTCGCTGGCGTCCTGGATCGTCTCGGCTTTCGTCGCAACACGCTTCGCGCCTGCCGTCTCGGCCCTGTTACCGGCAGCCGTGACCAGCCCGACGGTGCGGGTGGCCGCTGCGTTCATCGTGGTGCTGGTGATCTGCCTGATGCTGTTCGCGCTGGTGAGCCTGCTGCTCACCAAGCTGGTCGTGAAGTCGGGACTGAACGGAACGGACCGCACGCTGGGTGCGTTGTTCGGGCTGCTGCGGGGTGTCGTGATCCTGGTCTTGCTGGTGCTGCTCGCCGGCCTAACCCCCTTGCCGCGGGAGCCGGCATGGCGCAACGCCATGTTCAGCCAGCCGTTGGAGGCGCTGGCCACCTACGCCAGAGCCTATCTGCCGCAGCGGTTCACCGAGCACATCCGCTTCGACGAGCCGGCCCCGCCGGCCTGACCATATCGGCGCCGGCAGTTGGACGGCACCCACGCGCCTCACTCGGGATGAGGACTGTTTCGTCTATACTACGTGTGCTCGTTTACCGCGGTCGGTCCGGGTCATACATCAGGACTCGGACGCGCAAGCGCGAGGAAACTCATCGGAGTGCCGGGGCATGTGTGGAATCATTGGCGTAGTCGCCCAGTCTCCCGTTAACCAGCTGCTGTACGACGGACTGCTGGTGCTCCAGCACCGCGGACAGGATGCTGCGGGCATCGTCACGGCCGACGAGAGCACGTTCCACATGCACAAGGGCAGCGGCTTCGTGCGCGACGTCTTCCGGACGCGCAACATGCGCACGCTGACGGGCAGCGCCGGCATTGCGCACTGCCGCTATCCCACCGCCGGTTCCGCCGAGAACTCCGCCGAGTCCCAGCCGCTGTACGTTAACTCACCCTTTGGCATCGTGCTCGGCCACAACGGCAACCTCACCAACTCGGAGCAGCTCAAGCGCGAGCTGTTTCGGCAGGACCTGCGGCATGTGAACACCAACTCCGACTCGGAGGTGCTGCTCAACGTGCTGGCGCACGAGCTGCAGGAAGCCTCCTCGTCCTACGCGCTGGATCCGGCCACCATCTTCCAGGCCGTCTCCGGGGTGCACCGCCGCTGCCGCGGCGCCTACGCCGTGGTGGCGATGATCGCGGGCTACGGGCTGCTTGCCTTCCGCGATCCTTACGGGATCCGGCCGCTGGTGGTGGGGTGCGCGCAGACCGAGCACGGCACCGATTACCTGGTCGCGTCGGAGAGTGTGGCTCTCGACGTGCTGGGCTTCAAGCTGGTGCGCGACGTGGCGCCGGGCGAGGCGATCTTTGTCGACCTGGACGGTAACTTCTACAGCCGCCAGTGTGCGCTGAATGCCTCGCTCAACCCCTGCATCTTCGAATATGTCTATCTGGCGCGGCCCGACTCCGTCATCGACGGCATCTCCGTGTACGACACGCGGCTGCGCATGGGCGAAAGCCTGGCGGAGAAGATCCGGCGCGACCACGCCGACCTCGATATCGACGTGGTGATCCCCATCCCCGACTCCAGCCGGCCGGCCGCAGTGGAGCTGGCCAAGCTGCTCGGTGTCAGCTACCGGGAGGGCTTCATCAAGAACCGCTACATCGGCCGCACCTTCATCATGCCCGGACAGGCGGTCCGCAAGAAGTCGGTGCGCCAGAAGCTCAACGCCATCGGCCGGGAGTTCAAGGGCAAGAACGTGCTGCTGGTGGACGACTCCATCGTGCGCGGCACCACCAGCCGCGAGATCGTGCAGATGGCGCGCGAATCCGGAGCGAACAAGGTGTTCTTCGCCTCGGCCTCGCCGCCCGTGCGCTACCCCAATGTCTACGGCATCGACATGCCCTCGACGCGCGAGCTGATCGCCAACGGCCGTTCGGGCGAGGAGGTCGCCAGAGAGATCGACGCCGACTGCCTGATCTACCAGGACCTGGATGCGCTGATCAACGCCGTACGCTCGGTGAACCCCAAGATCGCGAACTTCGAGACTTCCTGCTTCAGCGGCGAGTACATAACCGGCGACGTCACGCCGGAGTATCTGGCCGGTATCGAGGCTATCCGCAACGACATCGCGCTGGCGCGCCGCTCCACTGTCGCCACCACCCAGCTCGATCTCAATCTGGTTACTGCCGACTAAAGCATAACCGCTCACCACGAAGACACGCAGAAGAACAAGAAACGGAGCGACCCAGTTACCATCTAGGTAATGGGTTGTTGCCAGACCACCTCCCCTCCACACCCACAGCCGCAAGGCAGCGATCGGCGATGCAAGCGGCGCACAGAAGGAAGAAAACGAGCAGCGATCCCGCAGCCCCAACCGTCGGACGGTTTATCTGGGGTCTCTTCGTGCCTTCGTGTCTTCGTGGTGAGAGGTAGCCCAGCTGTTGACAAACCGCGGCAGATCCGCGTAACGTACTTACTTCGCGCCGATTTGAGCCACAGCTTGCGGGCGCGTAACAAGTTCAGCTAAAGCGTGCGAGAGGACCCGTCTTCAGCGCTCGCTGGACGGGTTTTTTGTTTGCTGATGGAAGCATCGTGGACACTCTCGACTTCGAAACGCTGGCGGTGCGCGCCGGCATCCACCGCAGCCAGTTCCAAGAGCACGCCGAGGCGCTGTACCTGACCTCGAGCTTCGTGTTCGAGAATGCCGCACAGGCGGCCGCCCGCTTTGCCGGGAGCGAGCCGGGCATGGTGTACTCGCGCTATACCAACCCGACCGTCGAGGCGCTGCAGGAGCGACTCGCGGCACTGGAGGGCGCGGAGTGCTGTGTGGCGACCGCCTCCGGCATGTCGGCGATCCTGACCGCCATCCTGGGGCTGCTGCGGGCAGGCGACCATATCGTGGCTTCGCAGAGCCTGTTCGGCGCGACGGTGCAGCTGCTCAACAACTGGCTGCCGCGGCTGGGCATCCAGACGACCTTCGTGGCAGGGACGGGGCCGGAGGCGTGGGAAGCGGCGCTGCGACCGAACACGCGGCTGCTGTTCGTGGAGACGCCCTCCAACCCCCTCACCGAGGTCTACGACATCGAAGCGCTGGCGCAGCTCGCTCATCGGCGCGATGCCTGGCTGGCGGTGGACAACTGCTTCTGCACGCCGGCCCTGCAGCGGCCGCTGGAGCTGGGCGCGGACCTCGTGATCCACTCGGCGACCAAGTACCTGGACGGGCAGGGCAGGGTGCTGGGCGGCGCCGTCCTTGGCCGGCACGCGTTGATTCACGAGCCCTTGACGGCGTTCCTGCGCAACGCCGGCCCCACGCTCTCGCCGTTCAACGCGTGGGTGATCCTGAAAGGACTGGAGACCCTGAAGCTGCGCATGAGTGCACACAGCGCCGGTGCGCTGGAGCTTGCGCGCTGGCTGGAGGCGCATCCGCGTGTGCAGCGAGTCTACTACCCGGGCCTCGCGAGCCATCCCCAACATGCCCTGGCCACACGTCAGCAGAGCAACGGAGGCGGGGTGGTGTCGTTCGTGGTGCATGGGGGGCGCGAGGCGGCGTGGCGCGTGGTGGACTCGACGCGGGTGATCTCCATTACGGCCAATCTCGGGGATGTGAAGAGCACGATCACCCATCCGGCCAGCACCACGCACGGGCGGCTAAGCGCCGAAGCGCGTGCTGCAGCCGGAATCGAAGAGGGCTTGCTGCGCGTGGCGGTGGGGCTGGAGTCGGTGCGCGACCTGCAGGCGGATCTCGCCCGCGGGCTGGGCTAGGGCTTACGGCCTACATCCTCATTCTGAACCGCAGAGGCGCAGAGGCGGTTCAGGGGGAGGTTTTAGGGGGTCGACTAGACAAACGCGTTAAGCGAAAGGAAGCTCGATCGACTCCCAGGATCCGGGCGCAACGCGCAGGTACTGGCCGCGCGTGTACCAATCGGACAGCACCCAGCGCTGGCAGCGGCGGCCGTCCACCATGTGCTCGTGCTGCCCGGGCCGGTGTGTGTGCCCGTGGATGAGACGCCCGCATCCACTTCTCCGCAGCGCCTCTTCCACTGCGGCTTGGTTGACGTCCATGATGCTCATCACCTTGGTCTGCGTTTCGCGCACGCTCATGCGGCGTGCGCCCCCGACCAGTGCCTTACGCTTGGCGAGCGGAAGCAGGAGCGCGGCGCGTTGCACAAGCCGGTTGCGCACGACGCGCCGGAAAGCCTGATAGCGGCGGTCGTCGGTGCACAGCAGGTCGCCGTGCATCAACAGCGTGCGCTCGCCATACAGGTCTGCCACGTGGCGCTCCGGCAGGAGACGGACGCGGGCAGCGCGCACGAACCCGTCCTGCAGCAGGAAGTCGCGGTTGCCGTGGATCAGATAAACCGGTACGCGCGCGGCGACGGTCTCGATCGCAGCGGCGACCCGGGCATTGAACGGATCGCTCAGGTCGTCGTCTCCCGCCCAGTACTCGAAGAGGTCGCCGAGGATGTAGAGTGCGTCGGCGCCGGGCGCAACAGCGCGCAGGAAAGCGAAGAACGCGTCGGTCGCAGCCGGACGCTCCGCGGCCAGGTGCAGGTCGGAGATGAGGGCGGTGAACGGCAATGGCTACACCCTAACGCTGAACCGCAGAGGCGCAGAGGAAAAGCCGCAAAGGAAAACTGGAAAGGCTGGGCCCATCGCAGCAGATGGCCGGTCCGTGCTGGTTCGGACGCCGCCGAGACGTTCTGGATGCAGGGTGGTCCCGGACGATTGTGCCGCTCGTGATCATCTTCCCATCGAGGTTGCCGTTCTCTGCGCTCCTCTGCGCCTCCGCGCCTCTGCGGATCAACTCTTGGGCTCGATCACCTCTGCCTTCTTGATGACGACATCCTCCACCGGCACGTCGTCGTGCCCGCCGCGGCTGCCGGTAGGCACCTTTTTGATCTGATCCACCACTTGCTGGCCTTCTACCACGCGGCCGAACACGCAGTAGGCCCAGCCGCGCGGCGTGGGCGCGCTATAGTCCAGGAAATCGTTGTCGGTGACGTTGATGAAGAACTGGCTCGACGCCGAGTGCGGGTCGGGTGTGCGCGCCATCGCTACGCTGTAGGCGACGTTCTTCAGCCCGTTGTCAGCCTCGTTGCGGATCGGCTCGCGCGTGGTCTTCTGGCGCAAGCCGGGCTCGAAGCCCCCGCCCTGAATCATGAATCCGTCGATGACCCGATGGAAGATGGTGTTGGCGTAGAACCCGCTGTTGACATAGTCGAGGAAGTTGCGTGTCGTGACGGGCGCTTTCGCCTCGTCCAGCTCGATGGTGATCTCACCCAGCGTCGTGTGCAGCTTGACCATGGCGTTCTCCCGTATTGCTTTGCGTTCATCGGAAGGTGATCGTCTCGCGTTGGATCAGCCAGCGATCGCCCTCCCGCACCAGTTGCAGAGTCTTGCGCCCCGACGACCGGTAGGCGTCGGCGCGGTAGTTCTGCTTGAACGTAACCGTGGCGTGGTTGGGGTCGCTGATGGTGACCTTGGGCTCGACCACCTCGACGCTGATACTGCGAGGTGCAGTCAGCTGCTTGCGCCGCGCCGCTTCCCACATCCCACGCGGCTCGCCCTTCGGCGTGACGAAATCCCTCGCGTAGAAGGACAGGTACTTGTCGACGTCCTTGCCGGACCATGCCCTGGCCCAGTCCTCGACCGTGCTCAACACGGCCCGAGTCGGATCGGAGACTTGGGCGGCTGCCGTCGCGACGGGCGCCTCCCGGACAACAGGTGGCGTAGGCAGTGCCGGGCTCGCCGGCTGGGGCGGTGCTGTCTGCTGCGAAGCGGCTGCTGCGGTGGACGCCGTTGCGGCCGGAGCCGGTGGTGGCGCGGCCACGGCACCCTCGGGGAGCAGTTCCCGGATCTGCGTGAGCTTGGTGCGCGCCGCGCTGTTGCCCGGGTCGGCCTGCAGGGCCTTCTCGTAGGCTTGGCCGGCCAGCGCCGCGTACACGTCGCCTAGGTTCTGGTGTGCCATGGCATACCCGGGATAAGTCCGGATCGCCATCTCGAGCTCGCGACGCGCGTTGTCGTATTTCCCCTGGCTGGCGTACAGGACCGCCAGATTGTTGTGCGGCTCGGGCAGCTCCGGAAACTCCTCGCTCAGCGCCGTGAGGACCTCGATGGCATCCTCGGTGCGGCCGCGCTCGGTGAGGATGACGCCCTTGAGGAACCGGGCGCGCGCATCGCGTGGATGCTCGGACAGATGGGCGTCCAGGCGCGAGAGTGCCGCTTCGTCGTTGCCCTGCTTGTGCAGCTCGCTCGCTTCCTGGTACCCGTCGCCTGCAGCCATGGCGCCGGATGCCAGGCACCCGAGCGTCAGAACGACGGCCGCGAGGCGGTGGAAGAGCGTCATCGTGCTATACTTTTTCCGGCTTCGACGCTAGGTTCTTGTAAACCCGGTAATTTTACCAACAAGCCCAGCCGCTCCACAATCGCGCCGCGCGCGTCGTGCTACCCGTAACTCGACGCCACGCCGCGTGGGCCATCCCCCGCCTGCAGTTCAGCCCACATGCTGAAGATCCACAACTCGCTTGCGCGCCAGAAGCGGGACTTCGTGCCCATCGAGCCGGGCAAGGTGCGCATGTACGTGTGCGGCATGACGGTGTACGACTATTGCCACATCGGCCATGCACGCGTGATGGTGGTCTTCGATGTCATCCGGCGCTGGCTGCGCGCCAGCGGCTTCGACGTTACTTACGTGCGCAACATCACGGATATCGACGACAAGATCATCAAGCGCGCAGCCGAGAACGGCGAGAGCATCTTCGACCTGACTGCGCGCTTCATCCGCTTCATGGAGGAAGATGCTGCGGCGCTGGGCACGGAGAAGCCGGACGTGGAGCCGCGTGCTACCCAGCACATACCCGATATGGTGCGCATCATCGCGATGCTGATGCGCAAGGGGCTCGCCTACCGCGCAGATAACGGCGATGTGTACTACGCGGTACGCGAGTTCGACGGCTACGGCAAGCTGTCCGGCAAGTCGCTCGAGGACCTGCGCGCCGGCGAGCGCGTCGAGATCGATGCGGCTAAGCGCGATCCGATGGACTTCGTCCTCTGGAAGGCCGCCAAGCCGGGAGAGCCATCCTGGGAATCGCCCTGGGGTCCCGGCCGACCGGGGTGGCACATCGAATGCTCGGCGATGAGCGAGCATTTCCTGGGTGAGCAGTTCGACATCCACGGCGGCGGCCAGGATCTGATATTTCCGCACCACGAGAACGAGATCGCCCAGTCCGAGGGGGCGCACGGCCATGCCTTCGTGAACTACTGGGTGCACAACGGCTTCGTGCGGGTGGACGACGAAAAGATGTCCAAGTCGCTGGGCAACTTCTTCACCGTGCGCGAGGTGCTCGCGCGCTACGATCCCGAGGTGGTGCGCTTCTTCATCGTGCGCGCCCACTACCGCAGCCCGCTCAACTACTCCGACCAGCATCTGGAGGATGCGCGCGCCGGGCTGACGCGCCTGTACACGACGCTGCGGGACACGCCGCCCGCGGCCGCGGCCATCGACTGGAACAATGCCTACGCTGGGCGCTTCCGCGAGGCCATGAACGACGACTTCAACACGGCGGACGCCACCGCCGTGCTGTTCGAACTGGCGAGCGAGGTGAACCGCACCCACAGCGCCGCGCATGCCGGCCTGCTCAAAGGGCTGGCGGGGCTGCTGGGGCTGCTGCAGCGCGAACCGTCGGCATTCCTGCAGGGTGGCGTAGCGGAAACGGGCGAACTCTCGACCGAGCGCATCGACGCCCTGATCGCCGCCCGAGCGGCCGCGCGCAAGGCGAAGGATTTCGCCGAGGCGGACCGAATCCGCAAGGAGCTGGAGGATGCCGGCGTGTTGCTGGAGGACGCTCCGAAGGGCACGATCTGGCGGCGGAAGTGATGGTGGGGTTAGGCGGGAGGCGACAGGCGTGAGGCGTGAGGCGTGAGGCGAGGGAATCACCTCTCGTCGCCGTTGACGCAAGAGGGTCGGGGTAAGGGTGGCACGCGCGTGAGCCAACCCGCCCTCGACCGCTCCCGGAGGGGCTCACGAGGAGGGGTGGCGCCCCCGGGTCGTTGCCCTGGGCAGGCTCTGTGGGCGCTGCAGGCGGCGCGCCTCTACGAGGTTCTGGGTCCTACATAGCGCGCTTGGCGTATCAGCCCCCCCGGACGGTCGAAGCTCCGCGCGCCGGCGGCCAGCCCGGCACGGCGGCGCTACGCGTCTTCAGAACGGTCGGCTCGCTCCTCTAGACGTCCTGGTTGGTCCAAGCGTTCGTGCAAAACAATTACCCGGGAGCTTGACAAGGTTTTAGATTTGGACTTAGTCTCAGTCCTGAAATTGAACCAGGCCACACCTATCGCAGAACCATCGAGTCTGGGTCCAGGCAGCCCTTATCTGCACTGAACGAGCGTCGAGCCAACTCGGCGCCGCGACAAAACCGAGGAGGAGAGGTACGTGAGAACTGCACCCCTAATGGCGGTCGGCCTGATCGCCACCCTGCACTTTGCCCCCGTTGCCGCTGCTGCGGAGTACCAGTCGGGCGCGGTCCCCGACGGCGGAACGATCAAGGGCAAGATTATCTACAAGGGCACAGTGCCCACCAAAACGGTGCTCCCGACCAAGGACAAAGAGACATGCGGCGGTCCACGCAAAGACCCACTGGTCATCGTCGGGGCGGGCGGGGAAGTCAAGGACGCTGTCGTGCACCTGAAGGAAGTCGGCAAGGGCAAGGAGTGGCCGAAGGCGGCGAAGAAGCCGGAGATCGACAATGTTAAGTGCAACTTCGAGCCGCACGTGCAGGTGATTCGCTCCGGGATGATCGACATCGTCAATACCGATCCGGTCTTGCACAACACCCATGGCTATTACGGGACGAACACCGCGTTCAACGTTGCTCTTCCGCTGCAGGGGGGCCGCGTGACGAAGCCTCTGCGGCGGCCGGGAGTGGTCCGGGTGGACTGCGACGCGCACGGCTGGATGGAGGGCTGGATATACGTCGTCGAGAATCCCTATTACGCGCAGACCGGCGCCGACGGCACGTTCACGATCGGCGACGTTCCGCCGGGGAACTACACCCTGGTCGTCTGGCAGGAGCACGTAGGAGTCACCGAGATGCCGGTGACAGTCAAAGCCAAGGAGACGGTGCAGGTTCCGGTCGAGCTGAAGAAATAACAGCGCGAGCGGGTTCAGTGAGTGGCATGTGAGCTGTATCAGGACTAGCGGGAGGGAAGACGACACATAGACGAGATAGGAGTTTCGCAGCGCTTGCAGCTGTTTGATCCTTTCTAGAGGAGGGGGAATCAAATGAAGAGAACACAAGACCAGCGCAGTACAGACGGGGAGTCGCGGGAGGACGGCGGGCCAAGCGGGGTGCCCAGTATCACGCGCCGTACCTTCCTTCACAAGTCGCTCGTGGCCGGTGCTGCCGTTGCTGGCGGCAGCGCGCTGAATTTCTTCGAAACCTTCACCACCATCGGTGTGGCGCACGCCGCAGAGAACTTCAGCTTCGGCTGGGTCTCCGACACCCACCTATACCCGAGGACGCTCAACACACGCTTCATCGAGAAGGCGCAGCGCGCGTTCCAGGAAGTCGCGGCGATGGGTCCGAAGCTCGATTTCATGATCTTCGGGGGTGACCTGGCGCAGCTGGGCGACCCGGTGGAGATCAAGCTCGGCGCCGAGCTGCTCCAGGAGGTGAAGATCAAGAAGTACTTCATTCCGGGAGAGCACGACTGGTACCTGGACATGGGCAAGACCTGGGTCGATACCTTCGGCGCCGCCCCCTGGAAGTTCGATCACAAGGGGGTGCGCTTCATTGGCCTGGACACAGTGGGCAATGCCCCGGATTACTGGTCGGCCAAGAAGATGAGTCCGAAAGAGCGCATGGATCACATGTCGGTACTGGACGGCTCCGTGGCCGGACCCTGGTCCGGCCTGGGTCACAAGCAGCTGCAGTGGCTCTCGAGCGCGCTCTCCGACTGGGACAAGAGCAAGCCGGTGATCGTGTTCACCCATACTCCGATGTACGAGTACTACCCGCCCTGGAACTTCTGGCTGCGCGACTGGCGCGAGGCGCAGGAGATCCTGCAGCAGTTCAAGAACGTGACCAACGTTCACGGGCATGTCCACCAGCCGCTCTACCACGAGGCGGGCAACATGCGCTTCATCGGTCAGCTTGCGACATCGTGGCCGTGGCCCTACGCACCACAGGGTGTGCCTGCACTGACCAAGGCGATGATCCGCGGCGACCCGGGCGATCCCTTCGACGCCGTCGGCTGGGGTCTGGCCAGCTTCGCCGGGGGCAAGGTGGATCAGCAGTACAAGATGTGGCGCAAGGAGGTGTTCGCCAAGGCGGACGTGGACTCGGGCACGGGCGACAACAGGAACCAGGTCCTGACGCCGCGCATCGCCGATCGTGCATGGCCGTACTAGGGAGAGGAGAGATAGCTATGAGAACGAGAAAGATGCGGGTTACGGCGGCGATCGGCGGTTCTGTCCTGGGTGTGCTGCTCGCCGTCGGGGCGAACCAGGCGGTCGCGCACAAGGAGCCGCATGATGCGGAAACGCTCAAGGCCTTCGAGGACCAGTTCATGGAGCAGGTGGTTCTCGGCGACAAGCTGTTCCACGGCGACGGTGATGCCCAGAAGGCCATGGGGGTCAATCTGTCGAAGACCGGGATGGCCTGTGCCATGTGCCATCCGTTCACGTCGGACACCCATCCTCACGAGTTTCCGAAGTTCCAGGAGCAGATGAGCGAGTTCGCGACGTTGCGAGACATGATCAACTGGTGCATCGAGAAGCCCAATGAAGGCGTGAAGATCGACCCCAACAGCGCGGCGATGAAGGCGCTGGAGGCTTACATCTACTGGTCCAACAAGGGCTCTGTCTTGGATACGGGCAGGCACTGACCGGCAGCGGGCCCGGCGCGTCGATCGAAGCCGCGGTCGGCCGCCGGGCCCCAAGCAGAGGGTGCATCGTGCTCGTGCGCGTTTGGTACGGTGCACCCTCGACCCGTCTCCGCTCCTCGGAGGCGGAAGGCGACAGAGAACTGAACGAACTGCGTGTTGCCTCGGGTCCGCGGTTCACGGGAGGTGGCGTTGAGCAAGCTGATTGTGGCCTTGTCTGTGGCGGCTGCTGGGGGACTGATGCTTGCCGTCAGCACTGCCGTCCTGACCAAAGAAGACTCGGCGGCGCGCGACAAGAAGTCCTTCTTCGATTACTCGGCCGCGACAGGGAACATCGAGCCCGTCGGCGAGAGCCCGCCAGTGACTCCCCGCCTGATCGAACACGGGCACTGGGTGTTCCGCGGGCTGTGCATCGGCTGTCACGGCCCGAAGGGCGACGGCAACGGCGCGGTGTGGGAGCTGGGAGACAAGTATGCCAAGATGCACAAGCTCCCACGGAAGCCACGCGACTTCACCTCGGCGGTGTTCAAGGTCCGCTCCACGCCGAGCGGATCGCTGCCCACGGACAAAGACCTTTTCAAAGCGATCTCCCGAGGCCTGGTCGCGGACCAGGACATGCCCGCGTTCAAATACCTGCCGGAGCGGGACCGGTGGGCCGTGATCGCATACTTCAAGACGCTCTCCACCCGCTGGGTGGAGGAGAAGGACTACCAGGAGCCGCCGGTCGAGGTCGGCGAGCCCCCGATCCCCGACGAGGCCAGCATCGCGGCCGGCAAGCTGGCTTATGCCGAGATGAAATGCGCCAAGTGCCACGGCGAGCTCGGCAAGGGCGACGGCCCTTCGGCGCCGGAGCTGACCGATGACAACGGGCTGTCGATCAAGCCGCGTGACTTCAGCGACGCCAGCCAGTTCGTCGGTGGCAGCGATCCCAGAGGCGTGTATCAGACCTTCACCACCGGACTGGACGGCACGCCGATGCCGACCTTCGCGGACTTCCTCAACGAGGAGAAGCGCTGGCACCTCGTATGGTACGTGATGTCCTTGCGCCCGGACTTCGACCTGGCCGCCGTGCGCCAGGACATGCTGCGCGCGCGAAGCGGAAAGCCGACCCACGCCAGCGCCGGCGCGGGAAAATGACATGGTTCCCGTTCCCTGGAGGCACGCTCACGGCGGCGCTGGTGCCGGCCGGCGTTGCGCTGGCGGCTGTGCTCGCGTGGCTGATCACCACGCTCAGTCCCGGCGATCCCCTGGGATTTCCCGCGGCCGAGAGCGGGCAGCCGGCCGGTCCGGCGCAGGTGGAGGAGACGATCGATTATGTGGCCCTCGAGCAGGGTCGCGTCTACTACGCGCAGATCTGCATGTCCTGTCACGGGGTGCGGGGGGACGGGTTGGGCGAGTGGGCGTATCGAGTGGCTCCGCGCCCGGCGAATCTGACGCACAGCCGCACGCGCAACCGCTCCGATGCGCAGCTGTACCAAATCATCAGCGAAGGTCTGCCCGGCACGGCGATGACCGGCGCGAAACGACAACTTTCGGAGGCGCAGCGGCGGCAACTCGTGACCTATGTCCGTTACCTGAGCCAAAGCGGCGGCAAGGACGTGCGTCATGAGTAACCTCGCCGAGCTGCGCCGCCGTCACCCGGCCGACCATGCCGGGGATCCTCCTGCGCCGGCAGCGGCGACGCAGCCGGGAGAGGCCGCATCGATCGTGCGCTTCTTCGTGCTCTCGGTCACCAACCTGTTCATCGGCACGGTCCAGGGCGTGGCGCAGACCTTCCCCGGCATCGGTCAATGGATCCGCGAGGCCGGGCCCGCCGGGCACTTGATTGACCCGCTGGCGCACGCGCATATCAACCTGGTGGGCGGGGTGACCACGGGACTGATGGGTCTGTTCTATTACGTGCTGCCGCGCCTGCTCAACCGCCCGATCTACAGCCCGGTCCTGGCGGCGACCTCGTTCTGGTTCTCCGCGATCGGCGTGGGCATCTTCTACACCTCGCTGGTGATCCTGGGTCTGATCGAGGGCAACCTGGTCCATGCGGGCATGACCTACGCCCAGGCGCTCGAGGCGGTCGGGCCGATCCACCATGTGCTCATCATCACCGGCGCCATCCTGATGGGGCTGGGCTACTGGACCTACATCACCAACATCTACCTGACGGTGTTCAGGAAGCGGGGAGGTCGATCGCATGCACCGGCTGCTTAGTATCCTCTATAGCGGGTTTGTCGTCGGACTGGGACTCGGAACCGTGTTCCAGCTTGCTTTCCTGCCGCTGCTGGGTATGCGCAGCCATGAGGACTGGACCGGGCTGCTGGTATGGGGCTTTGCCATCAGCGTCGGGACCGGCATCCTGTCCGCACTCAGTTTCTGGTTCATGAACTCGGTCATGGTTCGGCAGGGCAAGTAACTCCTACACCGTCGCGCACGCTAGAGCGAGAGTACAAGATGATCGTGAGACTGCTGAGACACAACGACTACCAGGAAGGCACCGCGGCGAAGCACTTCTTCTTCTCCGCAATCGTCATGCTGAACATCGGCGTGCTCATGGCGCTGGGCACGTCGTTGCGTCTCGCCTGGCCGGACATCCTCCCTAACGACATTCCATGGCTGCACTTCGGCCGTATCCGACCGGTGCACGTGCACTTCGTGATCTTCGGCTGGATCTCCATGGCCTTTGCCGGCGCCATGTGCTACATGGCCCCCGCTCTGTGCAAGACCAAGTTGTGGAGCGAGAAGCTCGGCGTATGGAACTGCTGGGCCTGGAACCTGGGCATGGTGGTCGTGTTCTTCACCCTGATCAACGGCATGACCACCGGCCGCGAGTACCAGGACCTGATCTGGCCGGTAGACATCTACGTTCTGTTGTTCATATTCCTGCCGCTGGCCGTGAACATCTGGATGACCATGCTCACGCGCCAGATCGAAGGCCTGTACGTCACGCTATGGTTCTTCGGCGCCTCGCTGCTGTTCATCCTGCTGTCCTACTTCATCGGTGCGGTCCCCGATTTCTTCCCGGTCACAGGCCTGAGCGAGGCCTACATGACTTGGTGGCACGCCCACAACATCCTCGGGCTGTGGATCACGCCGGTCTCGGCGGCGATCGCCTACTACCTCATTCCGAAGGTCTCGGGGAATACGCTGTACAGCCACAAGATCGGCCACCTGCATTTTTGGTCGATCGCCGCTTTCTATTCCACCCCCGGCGCCCATCACCTGATGGGTGCGCCGATCCCGGAGTGGCTGAAGTCGTTCGCCTCGGTGTCGGGTGTGCTGATCATGATCCCGGCGCTCGCCTTCGTCGTGAACATGCTCATGACGATGAAGGACAAGTGGTGGATGTACGCCAAGAGCATTCCGCTGCAATGGGCACTCACCGGCGTGCTGTTCGCCATTCCGCTCAACATCCAGGGCGCCTTCCAGCAGACGCGCGCCTTGAACTGGTACATCCACGGCACGCACTGGATCGTGGCGCACGCGCACCTGGCGCTGCTCGGGTTTTCCAGCTTCATCGAGATCGGGGCGATCTACTATGGCCTGCCCAAGCTGCTGAAGCGCGAGCTGTACAGCGAGAAGCTCGCCAGGCTGCACTTCTGGATGATGGCGATCGGCTTCCTCGGATTCTGGTCGGTGCTCACGGCCGCCGGGCTCGTGCAGGGGGCCGCAAAAGTCTACGAGATCCCGTACATCCAGTCGGTGGTCGCGACGCATCCTTACATGGTCGGGCGCGTGATTTTCGGGGCGCTGATCATCTTTGCGCAGCCGATCTTCCTGTACAACATGTATATGACCGCCCGATACGGCAAGAAGATCGTACCGGAAGCCCGGGTGCGGCCGATCGCCGCTCCGGCGGGTGCTTGAGTCGCAGCGGAGGACAACGATGCCCAAGTACGTTATCGGCGCGGTCCTGGTAGTGCTGGTGATCTTCACCTCGATCGCCATCACGGTGGTCGGGGGATCGACCTACATGAGCCAGATCCCCCAGACCGAGCACGCCAAGGAAACTCAGCGCATCTGGGGGCACACGGGATGGTCCATCTCCGATCCGTGGATGACGGGCAAGAACGCGCCCACTCTGGCGGGCAAGGGCAAGACCATCTTCATCCGCGAGGGTTGCTGGTGGTGCCACACCCTGCTGCCCGAGCAGACCCAGGACTGGGCTTACTTCGGTGCACCGCCGGTGGCCGGAGACGTGCAAGGCGAGTCGCCCAGCCTGTTCGGCTCGGACCGCAAGGCGCCGGATCTGCTGCACATTGCCAGCCGCAACCGGGTGAAGGCCTGGCACTACGTGCACCATCGCAACCCGCGGGCGGTGACGCCGGACTCGATCATGCCCGCGTTCCAGCATCTGAGTGACGAGGACATCGACGCCATCGTGGCGTTCCTCGAGAGCCTGAAGTGAGCAGACGATGACGAACACGACGCGACGCGACCAGCCGGTGGAAATGGGCGAACTGGAGGACAAGGGCGAGGTGTTCGGCCGGTTCTCCGATGAGGAGTATGACGGCATCAAGGAAGGCAACGGCAAGATCCCGTGGTGGCTGGTGATGATCGTAGGCGTCACCGTCTTCCAGGCATTTCTGTGGACACTGCCCTGGCCCGGCTTCGGTCAGCGCTACGACAGCGTCACGACGACTTTCGTGAGCGCGAGTGGCGCGCAGCCCTGGTGGGACTGGGGCTATTACATGATCATGCTGCAGATCATCGTCGTGCTGTCGGGGATTGTCGGAGTGGTCTGGCTGATCAACGTGCAGAAATGGAAAGAACGCGAGAAGGAGCACAAGGGGCAGGACCGCACACCATAGCCCGTCGTTAAGTGGAGCTGACCGACAAGATCTCGGCGCTCATATTTGCGCTGATCGTCGTCGCAGTCGTCGTGTTTCTGACGATGTCGCGTTTCGTGATCGGCCCGCTATCGCGCCTGAAGCGCGCCGAGCGGCTCATATTGGGCGTGAGCTTCCTGGGAGTTCTTGCGGTCATGGTGTATGCAGCAGTCGAGCTTCTGTTCCATGTCGTGTTCTAGCCAATGATGAAGTTGAAGCTGGGCGAGAAGCTGATGTTCGGATTCGCCGTGCTCCTCGCCGTGGCCGCAGTCGCCAAGGGGCTCAAGCAGATGCGCGCGCACGAGCCCGGCAAGCCGCGCGAGTACTACGAGTGGACGCAGGCCGGCTTGGAGGGCAAGGCGCTCTACGGGCGCATGGGCTGCAACAGCTGCCACCGCACCATGGGCGTTGGAGAAATCGGCGTGGCGCCGGTGCTCGACGGTGAGGGCACGCGCCGCACACGGGAGTGGTTGGAGGGCTATCTGGAAGACCCGGGCGCGCTGGTCCCCGGCACCGCGCACGACGGCAGCCTGGGACCGGACTTTCGCAAGCTGACCGCGGAAGAGCGCAACGCCTTGGCGGCGTTCCTGTTCGGACTAAAATCCAATCCGGGTTCACCGAACTATCCGACGCCGCCCGTCGCGGGCGCGGGCAGGCAGCAATAGATCAGGAGGCGTGATGGGTGCCGATACTCTGATTCCCTACCTCTGGGCCGCTTCGGGCCTGGTGAGCCTGGTCGCGATCGTGCTGCTGATCTACTGGGCGTACACGCACCGTCAGTTCGACGAGGAGATCAAGAATCAGATGTTCACCGAAGGCGACGATGACCGCTACGGGAAGACTCGCACGGGCTAGCCGTGACATTGCGCCTGGGCGAATGGGTCGTCGTAGGCGGCTCGGGTGTGATCGCAGCGTTCGCGGTGCTGGTCGGCGTGCTGATCTACCTCAAGCCTCCGCCGGTGGAATACCGGTATGTGGAAAATGCGCTGGCACGCGACGGGGAGGCGATCTACCGGCGCGAGGGCTGCAGCTCCTGCCATCGCCTGTTCGGCAACGGCGCCACCTATGGGCCCAGCCTCGACGGGGTGGGCAGCCGCCGCGGCGCAGACTGGCTGGAGAATTACCTGCGGGACCCGAAGCCCGGTGTGAGCGATAGGCCTTACCGGGTCAGCATGCCGTCGTACGGCAAGCTGCAAAGCGTGGAGTTGAGCGCGCTGGTGGCCTTCTTGCAGGGACACCGTGCGGTCGGTACGGACGGCGCGCCGATCGACGCGCCGGGGCAACGGTAGCGTGGACGCAGGACGGCTTGCGAGCGCCGCTTCAGGATTGATACTTCTTGTTCTTGTTGTACAGGCCGGTTCCGATGCAAGCCCAAGGCACGATCGCAAGTGCGACCGCACCGCCCACACCGAAGATGAACAACGCGACTTTGGCGGCAATCGAAAGCTCGTGCATGGCACTTCCCCGCTGAATGTTGGCGATTGTTTCTAACTCTTTTTGGATCGTGTGTCAATGTCATCAACCCTGAGCAAGCTCGCTGCAATCGTCGCAACCGCCCTGGTTCTGGTGTCCTGCAAAGGCGAGGGCGGATTGAGGTCCAAGGTGGGAGTCGGCGACCTTGCACCCAAGAGCGAGAACCGGGTGGTGGTGCGCGACGAGGACTGGCATACGGTGTCCACGATGGACACCAAGGTCCGGCTGTACCGCTGGCGCATCGCCGATCTGATCGAACAGCACAAGCCCTTTCTGGTGGTGTTCGGAACGCCCCAGCACTGCACCATGTGCGTGGATCAGCTCACGCGCGTGGCCGTCATGGAAGAGAAGTACGGCGAGCGCTTCGCGTTCGTCCACGTCGACGGGTACAAGGACAGCGCGGTGTGGGTCGAGTGGGGTGTGAAGGGGGAGCCCTGGACCTTCCTGGTCGATGCCAAGGGCGTGGTGCGCAAGGTCTTCCCGGGCCAGACCGAGCTCCCCCTGATCGAGGGAGAGATCGAGAGTCTTCTCAAGGAAGCGGCTTGAGCCCGGTGCCTCTGCGAGCGCGGCTGGCGGCCGGCTGCCTGGCAATGGTGGCCGCAGCCCCGGCTGCGGCCCAGAACCCGTATTCGTACGTGAAGTTTTCGCTGGAAGTCCCTTGGACGCTGTACTTCGTCTTCCTCGGATTGGTCTCGGTGCCGTTCGCACTGATGATCCTGCTCGCCTGGCGGCGCGAACGCGGCGAAGAAGAACCGCAGGAACCCGTGCCGCAGCAGTCAGCAGGGGCCGCCGCCAAGCGCCCTGCCGGGAAATGAACGGTCCTCATGAAGCGATTCCTGCGTTATGTCCTCCCGCTCATTCTGGTGGCGGTCTTCGCGGTGGTTGCGCTGTTCGTGTTGAACGCGTTCGAAGTCACGCACCTGATGGAGACGGAGAAGCGGGCGGGGCCGACCCTGTTGAACCGCTAGTGCATGCCCGATCAGGCGCCGGACAGCTGCAGCGATTTCACCTCGCCGGAGGCGAAGGTCAGCGTGCGGATCGTGTCGCCTTGCGCAGGCGTCCAGACGTGCAACCGATAGCTGCCCGGCGGGATGTCGCGCAGCGCCGCTTCACCCGGTGTCCACACGACGGCGTGATGCGGACCGGATGGAACGAACAGCCAGGCACGCATCCACGAGTGGAGGTCGCAGCGGACTTCGAAGATCCCCGGGCGGCCCAGTACCTTGTGCACGCGCACGCCGGAGAGCGGGACGGCCACGTTGAACAGCGTGCGCCCGCCACCGAACACGTGGGTGTTGTGCGGAATCGGGTCCTGGTTGCCGACCTCGACGCTGGCGGCGACCGGTGCCACCTGAAACACCGGTTGAAAACTGCTGTTGACGCTGGTGATCCGCACCGCAGCCTCGGCACCTGCCTGTGTTTCCCGTCCGGCCGGCCCGGGGACTTCCAGGAACACCACCAGCGGCGCGGACTCGATGGCGTCGACGTGCAGCTGCAGTGTTGCCGTTGGCGCCGGGGCCAGTGCGAGCGGGACGGGAGCGACTCCCAGGTACGCGTATGCACCGATCAGCGCCGCGCATGCGGCCAAAGCAGCCGCGCCGACTGCGAACTTAGGGCCGCTGCGCCGACGGCTCGGCGCAGCGTAGCCGAGTGCAGGGGCGCCGCGTTCTCGGCGCGCCTTCTGGCGCAGCAACAGATACAGCAGACGCAGCATGGTGCGGGTTATTGTAGCGAGCGATGAACCAAGTCACCAGTCTGCAGGTGGAGCCGGTCCCCGCCTATCTGCCTCAGGGCAACGAAGTGGAGGTGTTTCACTCAGCCTACAGACGCCGCCTGCCGCTGCTGCTCAAGGGCCCAACCGGCTGCGGCAAGACGCGTTTCGTGCGCCACATGGCAGCGGTGCTGGGCCGGCCGCTGTACACCGTGGCGTGCCACGACGAGCTGTCCGCCGCCGACCTGGTGGGGCGTTTCCTCATTCGCGGCGAGGACACCGTGTGGCAGGACGGACCGCTCACGCGGGCGGTGCGCGAAGGCGGCATCTGTTATCTCGACGAGGTGGTGGAGGCGCGCAAGGACACGACCGTGATCCTGCATCCGCTCACCGACGACCGCCGCGAGCTGCTGCTGGAGAAGACCGGCGAAGTCGTTGCCGCGCCGCCCGAGTTTATGCTGGTGGCATCCTACAATCCCGGGTACCAGCACGTGTTCAAGAATCTCAAGCCGAGCACCCGGCAGCGCTTCGTGGCGCTCACCTTCGAGTACCCCGACGCCGAGCTGGAAGTGCGAATCGTCGTGCAGGAGTCCGGCTTGGACCAGGCGCGGGCGCGACGGCTGGTGGAACTGGGCCGGCGGCTGCGCGATGTCGCAGGACACGACCTCGAGGAAGTCGCGTCGACTCGCCTGCTGGTGCATGCCGCGCAGCTGATGACCGACCGGCTGAGCCCCTCGCAGGCCTGCCGCGTCGCCCTGGTCGAAGCGCTTTCCGACGATCCAGCGATCCGCGAGGGACTGTTGGAAACCGTGCGCGCCTACTTCGAAGGCTAGCCCGGATATTTCACCAGGCCACCCCCGAAATGCTTGCGGATTCGCATCAGCAGCCCTCGACAGCGCATTTGGCACCGACGCCATCTTGGATGTCGGGGTTACGCAGATTCTGGCCCGTTCTGGGCGGCCATCTCGGGCATGCCCGCCTTGCCAAAAGAATGATCTATTGGCTGTGGCGGTCGAGCCCGACCTGGCTCGCCCAGAACGACCCAGACCTCCGCGTCCTGATGAAATATCCGGGCTAAATCATGAACGCGGGCCTGGGCAGCACACTCTGGTACGGACTCCACATCGGGCTCGCAGGCCGGTTGCGTTACCCGCAAGCAGCGGTGTCGGTAGGCGAACTGGAGCGTGGCCTGGAACTGCACTACCACAGCCTGGGCGGCACCCTTGCGCGGCGTGTGGTGGGGGATGCCGGGTCGCAGCGGCGCGGTCCGCTCAGGGCGGTGCTGTCCGATGGCATGCTGGATCTGATGGCCTGGCTGGACCAGGAGCAGGTGCACCTGCCGAAGACGGTGGACCGCTATGCAACGCTCGCGCTCAACCGTGAGCTGTACTTCTGGCTGGCGGCCTTCCTCGCCGAGGACGTCCCGCTCGGGGACGAGGCGTCGCTGCCCTTGGGTGTGCGCCATCTTCTGCGCGGGGTCGCCACGAGCAGCAGGGTCGGGGAGCGGTATCCGCCGCTTGGAGAGCGCTACCGCCGCCTCTGTGCCGCCGAGCTCGAGCAGCGCAGGAGCGTGCTCCCGCACTGGGATGCGACCTCGAAGCATCCTGTGCTCGTGCTGGAGGCGGCCATGCGCTACGCGCTCGGAAGCGCTCAGCCCCCACCCGACGAGTGGTTGGTGCAAGCGCTGGACGCGGTCCGGCGCGGGGAGCCGATTCCGCGGCCTCTGCCACTGCGCAACCGTGGGCTGCTGCCGTTTCTGCCCGTGGCGCTCTGGGGCCATCCGGCGATGTCCATGCCCGGGCTGAGGTTCCTGCGGTTCAAGCGCCAGATGCGGCGCAGGGACCGCGGCACCAGCAAAGCGCTCGCGCGTCCGCGTTTCGATCCGGCGCACCGCCCCGACTCTGTGGAGGGCGCCGCCGCTCACGGGCAATTCGTTTATCCCGAGTGGCAGTACCAGCGCCACGCCTACCGGCGCGACTGGTGTGTCGTGTCCGAGCGGGTGCCGGCGGGCAACGGCCGCATTGCGTTCGATGGCACCACCAGCTCGCTCGCTGGACAGGTGCGGCGTCAGTTCGAGGCGTTGCGCCAGCTGCCTGGGTGGAGGCGGCACGTGGAAAGCGGAGACGAGCTGGATCTGGATGCCTACGTCGAATCGCAGTCCGACGCGCGCGGGTGCGGACGCCGCAGCCCCCGCATCTACCGCGAGCGCGTGCAACGCTGGCGTGACCTCTCGGTGGCCGTGCTGCTGGACAGCTCACGCTCCACGCAGGCGTGGGTAGGGCAGGATCGCATCATCGGGATCGCGCGCCGCTCCATGCTCGTGCTGGCCGAAGCACTCGCCGCGACCGCGGACGATTTTGCCCTGTTCGCATTCGCCAGCGACAGCCGGCTTCGCGTCACCTGCTACCGGATCAAAGACTTCAGCGAGGCCTACGGGGAAGCGACACACCAGCGCATGGCTGCGCTGCAGCCGCAACACTACACGCGGATGGGGGCGGCGATCCGGCACGCCGGCGCTCGCTTGGAGGGCCGTTCGCCGGCGCAGAAGCTGTTGCTGGTGCTGACCGACGGCCGCCCGAACGATCCTACCGATGGATACGAGGGGCGCTACGGCCTGGAGGACACGCGCCGGGCGCTGCTCGAACTGCGCACGCGCGGTGTGCATGCCTTCGGCTTGACGATCGACCAGCGCGGGCGCGCGTGCCTGCCGCACCTGTTCGGTGCCGGGCATTACGCGGTGTTTGGGGATCCGCGCTCCCTGCCGCACCTCTTGCCCCGGCTATATGCCCGCATCACGGCGCGAGCGCACTAGAACGACGATGGGAAAACAGTGAGGATGAAAATGCGACTCGAGCAGTCGGAAAGTCTCCCTCCCCCGCGTGCGCGCGGGGCCCGGGGAAGGAGTTGCACGCCGTGGGTCCGCTCTGCAATGCGTGGCCTCGCCGCACTCATGGTCGCCTTGCTCGCCGTCGTATCCGTGCAGCCGGCGCTCGCAGAACCCCCTGAACGCCAGCGCACGAGCCGTCTCACCAGCGGCTGGCCGCCCTCTGATTTCATGCTGATCGATCAGCACGACCGCGCATTCACGCAGGAGAACCTCATCGGGCAGTGGACCTTCGTGCTCCTCGGGGATACGCGCTGCGGCGAGCCCTGCGCGGCGGCGCTCACGGCGCTCGCCGGAATGCGACAGCGCATCGCAGGCACCAACCGGGTGAAGACGACCCAGGTCTTGTTCGTCTCTCTCGCGCAGGAGTCTCCGGAAGAGCTGCGCCGCTACCTGGCTCCCTACGACGAGCACTTCATCGGCGCCAGCGGGTCGCCGCAGACGGTTGCCAGGCTGGCCGACGAGCTGGGCATCGCGGCTGCCGTGCCGGTGTCGTCGCGCGGCGGTCGCGAGTATTCCGGCGTGCTGTCGCTCATCGATGCGGACGGAATCATCTGGGGCGAGTTTCTGCCGCCCTTCGAGGCGCAGATGCTCACCGCGCGCTATCTGAAGACGCGCATCGGCCGTTGAAGCCCGCGAATGGTGTGAATCGAACGTCGGATGAGGAGCCCATGTCAGTTCGAGCAGTCCGCAACGCGATAGCCGGCAACAGGCGGCTGTGGGTGGCGCTCGCCGCCGGCATTGCAGTGCTGGTGGTCGGCGTGGCGCTGTGGCTGCTGGCGCGTCCCGAGGAGAAGCCGCAAGCGCATTTCGTCGAGGTCGCCGACAGCGCCTATATCCTGCCGAAGCCCGATCCCGTAGCGACGTTCAGCCTGCTGACCCACGACAACACTTCGTTCGACAACGCGGCCCTGAAGGGCAAGTGGAGCTTCCTGTTCTTCGGGTTCACCCATTGTCCCGACCTGTGCCCCACCACGCTGGCCGTTTTCAATCAGGTTCATCGCATGCTCGGCGAGGGTCCCCAGAATGTACACGATGTGCAGTTCGTGTTCGTCAGCGTCGATCCGGAGCGCGATACGCCGCAGGTGCTGAAGGAGTATGTCGGATCCATCAACCCCGAGTTCATCGGCGTCACCGGCAATGGTGCGGACCTCGCGCAGCTCAGCGACTCGCTGGGCGTCGTATACGCGAAGGTCCCGGGGACCACCCCCGAGCAGTATTTCATGGATCACTCCTCGGCTGTCCTGCTGATCAACCCCGAGGGCCATTTCCGGGGGGTGTTCGCCGCACCGCATGTCGCGCAGAAGATCGTGGCGGGCTTCACTGCGATCCGGGAGCAGAGCAGATGATCCTCGATCTCGGCCGCTTCGCGCTGATCGACGATGATCTTGCGCTTCACCCCTGGAAAAACTCCTTCACCCGATCCATCCAGCCCTTGGCGCGTGGGTCGTGGCGGCCGACCTCTTCCTGGTTGATGGCTTCGAGCTCCTGCAGCAGTTCCCTCTGACGTGGCGTGAGGTTGACGGGCGTCTCGACCACGACGTGACACAGCAGATCACCCGGGGCATGACTGCGCACGCCCTTGATGCCCTTGCCGCGCAGGCGGAACACCTTACCCGTCTGGGTTTCGGCGGGGACCTTGATCTTGGCGCTGCCGTCCAGCGTCGGGATCTCGATCTCTCCGCCGAGCGCGGCGACGCTGAAGCTGATCGGCATCTCGCAATGCAGGTCGTTGTCCTCGCGCTGGAACACCGGGTGCTCGCGCAAGCGGATCACGACGTAGAGGTCTCCGGCCGGCCCGCCGTTTACTCCGGCCTCGCCCTCGCCGGACAGGCGGATGCGATCGCCCTCGTTCACCCCGATAGGGATCTTGACCGACAAGGTCTTCTGCTTCTTGATTCGGCCGGCGCCCGAGCAGGTGCCGCAAGGCTCCTTGATGACCTTGCCGCTGCCACTGCAGCGCGGGCAGGTCTGCGCGATGGAGAAGAAGCCCTGCTGGATGCGGACCTGGCCCTGGCCGTGACAGGTCGGACAGGCGACCGGCTCGGTTCCCGGCTTGGCGCCGCTGCCGTGGCAGACCTCGCAGGCTTCCAGCGTCGGGATGCGGATGCGGGTCTCGGTACCGCGCGCCGCCTCTTCCAGTGAAATCTCCAAGTTGTAGCGCAGGTCGGCGCCGCGATAGACGCTGGAGCGGGCGCGGCCCTGGCCGAAGATCTCGCTGAAGATGTCGCCGAAGGCATCGGCGAAGCCCCCCATTCCCGCGCCGGCCCCCATGCCCGACTGTGCGTCCACCCCCTGATGGCCGAAGCGATCATAGGCCGCGCGCTTGTCGGGCTCGCTCAGGACCTCGTAGGCCTCCTTGGCTTCCTTGAACCTCTCCTCGGATTTGGGATTGTCCGGGTTGCGGTCCGGATGGTGCTGCATGGCCAGCTTCCGGTAGGCCTTCCTGACGTCTTCTTCGGAGGCGTCGCGGTTGATGCCCAGGACTTCGTAGTAGTCTCGCTTGGCCATGCATTACACCTCACCACAGAGACACAGAGGCACAGAGAAGAATCACCACAGGCGAAGGCGCGCCAAATACGCGAAAAGGCGAGGGCCGCGTCATCGCATGCCCTCGCCGCAATTGCCAACTGAGACTCTTTCGGGCTGTCCTCTGTGTCTCTGTGCCTCTGTGGTTATTTTTTGTCTTTCACTTCCTCGAACTCAGCATCGACCACATCCTCGTCGGCCTTGCCGCCGGCCTGCGAGCCGCCCGCCGCGCCGGCTTCAGCCGCGCCTGCGCCAGCCTGCGCCCCGGCCTGGGCGTACATCTGCTCGCCCAGCTTCTGCGACGCCTTGGCCAGCGCTTCGGTCCTGGCCACGATGGTGTCCTTGTCGTTGCTCTTGAGCGCTTCTTCGGCGGCCTTGACGGCCTCCTCGATGCGCGACTTCTCCGCCGCCTCGACCTTGTCGCCGTGCTCGGCCAGCGCCTTCTTCACCGTGTGCACCATGTGGTCGCACTCGTTGCGGGCGTGCACCAGCTCGACCTGCTTGCGGTCCTCCTCGGCGTTGGCCTCCGCGTCCTTCATCATGCGCTGGATCTCTTCTTCGGACAGACCCGAGTTCGCCTTGATGGTGATCTTGTTCTCCTTGCCGGTGGCCTTGTCCTTGGCCGACACGTGCAGGATGCCGTTGGCGTCGATGTCGAAGGTCACTTCGATCTGCGGCATGCCGCGCGGCGCCGGCGCAATCCCCTCCAGGTTGAACTGGCCGAGGCTCTTGTTGCCCGCGGCCATCGGCCGCTCGCCCTGCAGGACATGGATGGTCACCGCGGTCTGGCCGTCGGAGGCCGTGGAATAGGTCTGCTGCGCCTTGGTCGGGATGGTCGTGTTCTTCTTGATCAACCAGGACATCTCGCTGCCCAGGGTCTCGATACCCAGCGACAGCGGCGTCACGTCGAGCAGCAGCACGTCCTTGACTTCGCCCTTGAGCACGCCGCCCTGGATCGCCGCGCCGATGGCCACGGCCTCGTCCGGGTTGACGTCCTTGCGTGCTTCCTTGCCGAAGATCTCCTTGACCTTCTCCTGCACCTTGGGCATGCGCGTCATGCCGCCGACGAGGATGACGTCGTCGATGTCGGCGAGCTTGACCCCGGCATCCTTGATCGCGATGCGGCACGGTTCGGCCGTTTTCTCGACCAGGTCCTCCACCAGGCTTTCGAACTTGGCGCGCGTGATCTTCATGGCCAGGTGCTTCGGTCCGCTCTGGTCCATCGTGATGTAGGGCAGGTTGATCTCGGTCTGCTGGGTCGAGGACAGCTCGATCTTGGCCTTTTCGGCGGCCTCCTTCAGGCGTTGCAGCGCGAGGATGTCCTTGCGCAGGTCCACGCCCTGCTCCTTCTTGAACTCGTCGGCGATGTAGTCCATCAGGCGCTGGTCGAAGTCCTCGCCGCCCAGAAAAGTGTCACCGTTGGTGGCCAGGACCTCGAACTGGTGCTCGCCCTCGACTTCCGCGATCTCGATGATGGAGATGTCGAAGGTGCCGCCGCCAAGGTCGTACACGGCGAGCTTGCGATCGCCCTGCTTCTTGTCCATGCCAAACGCCAGCGCCGCCGCAGTCGGCTCATTGATGATGCGCTTGACGTCCAGCCCGGCGATGCGGCCGGCATCCTTGGTGGCCTGGCGCTGGGCGTCGTTGAAGTACGCGGGGACTGTGATCACCGCTTCGGTGACCGTTTCGCCGAGGTAGTCCTCGGCGGTCTTCTTCATCTTCATCAGCACCTGGGCCGAGACCTCGGGCGGGGCCATCTTCTTGCCGCGCACCTCGACCCAGGCGTCCCCATTGGGAGCCTGGACGATGCTGTACGGCGCGAGCTTGACCGCCTTCTGCACTTCGGCATCGCCGAAGCGGCGGCCGATCAGGCGCTTGACGGCGTAGAGCGTGTTCTTCGGGTTGGTGACCGCCTGACGCTTGGCCGGGGCGCCGACCAGGATCTCGCCCTCCTCGGTGTAGGCCACGATGGACGGCGTCGTGCGGGCACCCTCGGAGTTCTCGATCACCTTGGGCTGACCGTTCTCCATGATCGCAACGCAGGAGTTGGTGGTCCCCAGGTCGATGCCGATGATCTTTGCCATGTTCGATTCCTCGTTGACGAATCAGTATGTTGTCGTTTCTGGACAAGCAGCTAGATGGGGCTGCGGCAATGCCCTTTCAAGCCGGCTCAGGATCCAGGCGCCTTGGCTACCGTGACCAGGGCCGGCCTGAGCACGCGGTCGTTGAGCAGGTAGCCCTTCTGGAGGACGTGCACGACGGTGTTGGGGACCTTGTCGGACTCCACCGTGGTCATCGCCTGGTGGCGATGGGGATCGAACTTCTCCCCAATCGGGTTGATTTCCTTGACGGAGAACTTGTCGAAGGCGCCGGTGACCTGCTTCAACGTCAGCTCTACGCCCTGGCGCAGCGCCTCGATAGTCGTGTTCTCCGCCGACAGCGCCGCTTCGAGAGCGTCGCGCACTGGCAGCAATTCGGCGGCGAAGCTCTCCACCGCGTATTTGTGGGCATTGGCAACATCGGCCTGCGCGCGCTTGCGGATGTTGTCGCCCTCGGCCTTGGCGCGCAGCCAGGCGTCATAATGCTCCTGCGCCTGCAGCTCCAGCTTGCGGATCATGTCCTGCAGGCTGGGCATCGTCTCGGTTGCGGCTTCCGGCGCTTCGGCTTCCGATTCGATCGCCTGCTCGGGCGATCCCGGCTGCGGCGCGATCAGGCTGGGGTCGTGTTCTGCCATCAGTAAGTTCTCCTCGCTTGACCCCTCGCAGAATGGGGCTGCTTGCGGGCATTTCAAGGCGCCGGCAGCAGGCTTCGGTCGCCTTGCCGAGGTAAGTGCCTACTCGTGCTGCAAGCTATTACCGGGTTAGATCTGCACGCAGTGATCAGCGTGCAGCACCGAGGGCGAGAGCGCGCTTGCGGGAGGCCGCCGCGGCCTGCTCGGCGCCGGCAGGGTCCGCGCACCGCTCCAGCCAACCCTGGAGGTGCGATTGCGCGATGCCGGCCAACGCCTCGATCCAATCGTCGCGTTCATTCAGGCAAGGGAGGTAGTGGAACTCCCCGCCGCCGGAGCTCAGGAACGCGGTCTTGTTCTCAATCGCGATCTCTTCCAGGGTCTCCAGGCAATCGGCTACGAACCCGGGGCACACCACGTCGACCCTGCGCACCTTGTCTCTGCCCAGCGCTTCGAGGGTGTCCTGGGTATAAGGTTTGAGCCACTCGGCGCGACCGAAGCGCGACTGGAAGGTCACAAGGTACTGCCCCGGCTCCAGCGACAAGGCGTCGGCCAGCAGCCGGCCCGTCTTCTGGCACTCGCAGTGGTACGGATCGCCCCGCTCCAGGGTAAAGCGCGGAACACCGTGAAAGCTCATGACCAGCCGGTCCGGCCGGCCGTTGGCCGTCCAGTGGTCGCGCACGCTGCGGGCGAGTGCCTCGATGTAACCGGGATGATCATGGAAGTGCTTCACTAGGCGCAGTTCGGGAACGTTGCGCATGCGGGCGGCTGCGCAGAGCACGGCGTCGCAGGTGCTGCCCGTCGAGCTGGCTGCGTACTGCGGGTACAGCGGGACGACCAGGATGCGGTCGCAACCCTGCGCTTTCAGTTCGGCCAGCGCCTGTTCCACGGGCGGGGCGCCATAACGCATGGCCCAGGCGACCACCACCGATCCCCGGGTTCTGGCGTCCAAACAAGCGCCCAATAGGCTGGCCTGGCGCTCGGTGTGGACCTTCAGGGGCGAGCCCTCCGCGGTCCAGATCTTGGCGTACTTCTCGGCCGACTTGCGCGGGCGCGTGGTGAGGACCACGCCGTGCAGGATCGGCCACCAGACCAGGCGCGGGATCTCGACCACCCGGGGGTCCGACAGGAACTGCTTCAGGTAGGGTCGCAGCGCCGCGGCCGTTGGCGCGTCGGGCGTGCCGAGGTTCACCAGCAGGATGCCGATCTTCGGGATCGAGCCGTGCTCGTAGGGGGGCTCGGGGACGAACCGCATGCGCGGCAGTCAGGCGCGAGGCGCGAGGTGCGAGGCGCGAGAATGAGACGACGCGATGCGCCGCCGCCAACCCCTCGAGCCTCGAGCCTCGAGCCTCGTGCCTGAGGTCATTCCAGCGCCCGCGCCCGCTGCGCCATCGCCACCGAGAGCAGCCGCGCAGTGATCTCGACGATGGGAATGACGCGCTCGTAGGCCATGCGCGTGGGGCCGATCACGCCGACCGTGCCGAGCACCTCGCCCTCGACCTCGTAGGGGGCGGTGACCACGCTGCACTCGTCCAGCGGCACCAGGCCGGATTCCCCGCCGATGTAGATCTGCACGCCCTGGGCTTTGCTTCCCATCTCCAGCAGCTGCAGCAGGGAGGTGCGCTGCTCGAACAGGTCGAACAGGCGGCGCAGCCCGGTCATATTGGAAGACAGGTCCTGCACGTGCAGCAGGTTGTGCTCGCCGGACAGCACGTAGTCGTCCGGCTGTTCGGTCAACGCCTCGTTGCCCACTTCCACCGCCTTGGTGAGCAGCTGGGTCATGTCGTCGCGCAGCTGCTTGAGCTCGCCGTGCAGCCGGTCCTTGACCTCCTCGAAGGTCAGGCCCGCGTAGTTCTGGTTGATGAAGTTGGCCGCCTCGATCAGCTCCGAGGGCGAGTAGGCGCGATCGGTGAACAGGATGCGGTTCTGCACGTCCCCTTCGGGCGTCACCAGGATTAGCAGGATGCGCTTGTCCGCCAGGCGCAGGAACTCCACATGGCGCAGCACGGTGGAGCGGCGCCGTGGGGTCATGACCACCCCGGCGAAGCGGGTCAGGTCCGAAAGAATATGGGACGCGGACTGCAGCAGCCGCTGCGGCTGGTCGCCCTGCAGCTGGGCCACCAGCTGGTTGATCTCCGCGCGGTCCAGGGGCCTGACTGTCAGAAGACTGTCGACGAAAAAGCGGTACCCGCGTGGCGTCGGGATGCGGCCGGCGGAGGTGTGCGGGCTCGCGACCAGCCCCATCTCTTCGAGGTCCGCCATGACGTTGCGGATGCTCGCCGGGGACAGATCCAGGCCGGAGAAGCGCGACAGCGTGCGCGAGCCTACCGGCTGGCCTTCCGCGATGTAGCGTTCCACCAGTGTCTTGAGCAGGATCTGCGCGCGTTCGTTCAGCATGAGAGCTATTCTAGCGGAGCCGGAGGGCAAGCAGTGCTGTTCGTGCGTGGGGTCGTGGAGGATGGTATGCGGGCGCGGCCTGCCACTGCGGCTTTATGCTTTAATGCGGGCATGACGGCCGAGTTCAAGACCATCGCACTGATCGGGAAGTACAAAAGCCCCGAGATCGGGGAACCCCTCCTGCGGCTGGCGGCCTACCTGGAATCGCGCGGCCTGCGCGTGCTCCTCGACCCCATCACTGCGGCGCACGTCGCCCGCAACGATCTGGAGGTGATGCCGCTGGAGCGCTCCGGCGAGCTGGCCGACCTCGCCATAGTGATCGGCGGGGACGGCACTATGCTGAACATCGCACGCGCGCTGGCGCCATTCGACGTGGCGCTGGTGGGCGTGAACCAGGGCCGGCTCGGCTTCCTCACCGACATCTCGGTGGATACCATGCTGGACACCATCGGCGCCATGCTCGATGGCCAGCACATCACCGAGTCGCGCATGCTGCTCGCCTCCGAGGTGTGGCGCGGCGACCAGCGCATCTTCGACGTGCGCGCCTTCAACGACACCAGTATCGCCAAGGGCGCCGACGGCGGGCTCATCGAGCTGGAGGTGCGCATCGACGGGCAGTTCGTCTACATGCTGCGCGCCGACGGCTTGATCGTGGCCACACCGACCGGCTCGACGGCGTACGCGTTGTCCGCGGGAGGGCCGATCCTGCATCCGGCCCTTTCGGTCTTCGCCATTGTTCCGGTGTGTCCGCACACGCTGTCGAACCGGCCGATCACCATCTCCAGCGACGCGCAGATCGATATCCTGATGCACCGTTGCGCCGATGCGCGCGTGCACTACGACAGCCACTCCCATTGCGAGCTGCGGCCGGGCGACCGCATCGTCGTTCGGCGCTTTCCGCGCACGATCCGCCTGCTGCACCCCCTTGGCCACAACTACTACCACATGCTGCGCGAGAAGCTCCACTGGAGCGAGGCGCTGTAGCAGATGCTGCGTACCCTGAGCATCCGCGACTTCGTGATCGTGGACCGCCTGGACCTGGAGTTCCAGGAGGGCTTCACGGTGCTGACCGGCGAGACCGGCGCCGGCAAGTCCATCCTGATCGACGCCCTGGCCCTCGTGCTGGGCGAGCGCAGCGACCCGGCCCTGGTGCGGGACGGTTGCGCACGAGCCGAGATCGGCGCCGAGTTCTCCCTGGAGCGCCTCCCCCAGGCGCAGGCTTGGCTGCAGACCGGTGACCTGGCCGAGGAGACCGGCATGTGCGTCCTGCGCCGTGTGCTCGAGGCCGGCGGGCGTTCGCGCGCCTACATCAATGGCCGGCCCGCCACCCTGCAGCAGCTCAAGGAACTGGGAGAGATGCTGATCGACATCCACGGCCAGCACGAGCATCAGTCCCTGCTGCGCCCGGTTGCCCAGCGCGATCTGCTCGATGCCTACGCCGGCGCCACGGCGTTGTCCCGCCAGGTCGCGCAGGAGTGGCGCGAGTGGCAGGAGCTGAAGCGCCGGCGCGAGGAGTGGGAGAAGAACGCCGAAGCGCTCGCTGCCGAGCGTGAGCAGTTGCAGTGGCAGGTGCAGGAGCTGTCGCGACTGGCGTTCTCGGCCGAGGAGTGGGATGCACTACAGGCCGAGCACAGGCGCCTGAGCCACGCAGCGAGCCTGCAGGAAGCAGTCGAGTACTCGCTGGAAGCACTGTCCGAGGGCGAAGCCGCGGCGCTTGCGGTCGTCGGGGGCGTCGTTTCGCGCCTGAACGCGGCGGCCGAGTACGATCCCAGGCTCAAGGAGAGCCTCGACGTACTGGAGCCGGCGCAGATCCAGATCCAGGAAGCGGTCTATGGCCTGCGCCACTACCTCGCAGGCATCGACCTCGACCCGCGCCGTCTGCAGGAAGTGGAGCAGAGGCTGGAGGAGGTGCACACCACTGCCCGCAAGTACCGTGTCATGCCTGAGCACCTGCCGCAGACCCTGGTGGGGCTGGAGGAACGTCTCGAATCGCTGGGCGGTGCGGCTAGCGCGGAGGAGCTGCAGCAGAAGGAAATCGCGGCGGCGCAGGCCTACCGGAAGGCCGCGGAGCGGCTGTCGCGCGAACGCTTGCGCGCCGCTGCGGAACTGGGCAAGCGCGTGACCGAGCAAATGCAGGGGCTGGCCATGGCCGGCGGGCGCTTCGAGGTCGCGCTCACGCCCGTGGAGGCGGGCAGCGCGCACGGTCTGGAGCAGGTGGAGCTGCTGGTGGCCGCCAACCCCGGGGCCGCTCTGCGCCCGCTGGCCAAGGTGGCTTCGGGTGGCGAGCTTTCGCGTCTCAGTCTGGCGATCCAGACCGTCACCACCGCGGTGGCCGAGGTGCCGACGCTGGTCTTCGACGAGGTGGATGCTGGGATCGGCGGGCGCGTGGCCGAGATCGTCGGCCGGATGCTCAAGGAGCTGGGACAAGCCCACCAGGTGATGTGCATCACTCACCTGCCGCAGGTGGCGGCGGCAGCCGACCGGCAATGGCAGGTGAGCAAGTCCGAGGTCGCCGGCAAGGTGCGCAGCCAGGTCCGGCCGCTGGAGCGCGACGAGCGGGTGGAGGAACTCGCGCGGATGCTCGGAGGATTGAAGATCACCGAGACCACTCGCCGGCATGCTGCCGAGATGCTCGGTGTCAGGCGTGACAGGTGAGGCGTGACGCCTTCCGTCTCACGGCTTAGGCCGGTATGGGCAGGCGGTCTTGGTGCACTCGGCATAGATCTGCAGCGAGTGCTCCTGGATGTGGAAGCCGCGGTCCTTGGCGATCTTGACCTGGCGCCGCTCGATCTCGGGGTCGTAGAACTCCTCCACGTGCCCGCATTGGACGCACACCAGATGGTCGTGGTGGCCGCCCTGATTCAGCTCGAACACCGCCTTGCCGGCCTCGAAGTGGTGGCGGATGAGAATGCCGGCCTGCTCGAACTGGGTCAGCACGCGGTAGATCGTCGCGAGCCCGATGTCCATCCCCTCCTTGAGCAGCAGCTTGTAGACATCCTCGGCCGTGAGGTGGCGCACCTCGCTGTTTTCGAACAGATCGAGGATCTTCAGCCTGGGGAGAGTGGCTTTGAGGCCGATGGTCTTCAGGTCGTGGGGTGTGCTCATCGCGCCCCTGACAGAGGTGGGAGTGCCCGGTATGATATAAGCTTTACCCCGATTTGAAAACGCAGGCCCTTCCAGCCCGCCTATGTTTTTCCGCATCGTCGTCCTGTGCGCCTGCTTCGCGCTGTCGTCCTGCTTCCTCAGGCCGTACCGCATCGATGTGCAGCAGGGCAACTACATCGACAAGGAGATGATCGCGCAGCTCAAGCCAGGCCTGACCCGCGCGCAGGTGCGCTTCATTCTTGGGACACCGCTGATCGCCGATCCGTTCAATCCGGACCGCTGGGATTACCTCTATATCGATCGTCACCGGGGCCGGCTCAAGGACGTGCGTAGGCTGACGGTGTACTTCGAGGAGGACCGCTTGACGCGTGCCCTCAGCGACGCACCGATCGAGCGTGCCGCCGGCACGCAGGGCGCCGCCAGTGAGCAGCGCGCGGCGCGTTGACCGAGGCGCGGCGGAGTGAGCTTGCAACACATCGCTATCGCCGGAAGCTCCGGCCGCATGGGCCGGGCGCTGCTGGAGGGCGTGTTCCAGTCTCCCGACCTGCGGCTGCACGCGGCGCTGGAGCGCGACGACAGCCCGTTTTTAGGGAAAGACGCCGGAGAGCTGATCGGCTCTCCCTGCGGGGTGACAATCAGCGCGGAGGTGCGCGGCGCATTGGCCGGCGCGCATGCCCTGGTGGACTTCACCCGTCCCGAGGGCACTCTGCGGCACCTGGAGGCCTGCGTCGATCTGGGCGTGAACATGGTGATCGGCACGACGGGGCTGAACGCAGACCAGAAGGCGCGCATAGCCGATGCGTCCAACCGGATCGCCGTGGTCATGGCGCCGAATATGAGCGTGGGCATCAACGTGGTGCTGAAACTCCTCGACACTGCTGCCCGCGTGCTCGAGCAGGGTTACGACATCGAGATCATCGAGGCCCACCACCGGCATAAGGTGGACGCCCCGTCGGGAACGGCGCTGCGCATGGGGGAGGTTATCGCGCGCGCACTGGGACGCGATCTCGAGCAGGTGGCCGTGTATGGGCGCGAGGGGGTAACCGGCGAGCGGGCTCCCACGGCCATCGGCTTCGCGACGGTGCGCGGCGGCGATATCGTCGGCGACCACACCGCGCTCTTCGCCGGCATCGGCGAGCGCATCGAGATCACCCACAAGGCCAGCAGCCGCGCCACGTTCGCGTTAGGCGCACTGCGCGCTGCGCGCTTCCTCGCCGGGAAGGCGCACGGGTTGTACGACATGCAGGACGTCTTGGGCCTGTAGCACCACGACTACCTCTCACCACGAAGACACGAAGAACAGCACGAGACCGTGTTCCTAGAGGTTTTCTTCGCGTCTTCGTGTCTTCGTCGTGGGAGGTTGCAGTTGTCTTTTCCTCTCTGCGTCGTCTGCGCCTCTCCCCTCAGCTTTCCGTCGGCCCTTGGCCCAGACAGCGCCAGGCCGTATAATGCACGGTTAACAAGAGCGGGGGGCAGGAAGCTCCCCGCTTTTCTACGTCCGCCGTCCCCAGGAGCCCCGCCGTGTCCGTCCGTCCACCTGCCCTGCTCGCGCTAGCGGACGGGACGGTGTTTCGCGGCGAGTCCATCGGCGCCGACGGCGTCTCAGTCGGCGAGGTCGTCTTCAACACGGCCATGACCGGCTATCAGGAGATCCTGACCGACCCGTCCTACTGCCGACAGATCGTTACCCTGACCTATCCCCACATCGGCAACACCGGCGTGAACCGGGAGGACATGGAGGCCGACCGCGTTTATGCGGCGGGGCTGGTGATTCGCGATCTGCCGCTGCTCGCCAGCAACTGGCGTCTCAACGAAGACCTGCCCGCTTATCTGCGCGCCCAGAACCTGGTGGCCATTGCCGGCATCGACACCCGCAAGCTCACGCGGATCCTGCGCGAGAAGGGTGCCCAGAGCGGCTGCCTGATGGCGGGAGCCACTGATTCCGCCGATGCGCTCGAGCGGGCGCGCGCGTTTCCCGGCTTGGCGGGGATGGACCTGGCGAAGGTCGTAAGCTGCACGGCGCCCTACAGCTGGGACGAGTCGGAGTGGCGGCTGGGGTCCGGCTACGGCCGTCAGGACAGCCCGCGCCTGCACGTCGTGGCCTTCGACTACGGCATCAAGCGCAACATCATGCGCAAGCTGGCCTCGCGCGGGTGCAGACTCACCGTGTTCCCGGCCCAGACGACGGCGCAGGACGCCCTCGCGCTCAAGCCCGACGGGGTGTTTCTCTCCAACGGCCCCGGGGATCCCGAGCCCTGCGAGTATGCCATCCGCGCGATCCGCAAGCTGGTCGACATCGGGGTCCCCACGTTCGGGATCTGCCTGGGGCATCAGCTCCTGGGGCTGGCGAGCGGCGCGCGCACGCTGAAGATGAAGTTCGGTCATCACGGCGCCAACCACCCGGTGCAGGACCTCGACTCCGGCCGCGTCATGATCACCAGCCAGAATCACGGCTTCGCGGTCGACGCGGACACTTTGCCTGCGAACTGCCGCGTGACGCACCGGTCGCTGTTCGACGGCACGCTGCAGGGCTTCGCCCGCACCGACCGCCCGGCGTTTTGCTTCCAGGGCCACCCCGAGGCGAGCCCCGGGCCGCACGACGTCGACTACCTGTTCGATCGTTTCATCGACTTGATGCAGAAACAACACCGGTGAATGCGTGAAGGGTGAATGCGTGAAGGGTAACTCCCCTTCACCCTTCACCCTTCACCCTTCACCCTTCACCCTTCACCCTGATGCCGAAACGCACCGACATCGACAGCATTCTCATCATCGGCGCCGGCCCGATCGTGATCGGGCAGGCCTGCGAGTTCGACTATTCCGGCGCGCAGGCGTGCAAGGCGCTGAAAGAGGAAGGCTATCGGGTCATCCTGGTGAACTCCAACCCGGCCACCATCATGACCGACCCCGGGCTGGCGGATGCCACTTACATCGAACCGATCACCTGGCAGATGGTCGAGAAGGTGATCGCGCTGGAGAAGCCGGCCGCGCTGCTGCCCACCATGGGCGGGCAGACCGGGCTCAACTGCGCGCTCGACCTCGCCAAACACGGCGTGCTCCAGGCCCATGGTGTCGAGATGATCGGCGCCACCCGCGAGGCGATCGACAAGGCCGAGGACCGCGAGAAGTTCAAGGCCGCCATGACCCGCATCGGCCTGGCCAGCCCGCGCTCGGCGCTCGCGCACAGCATGGAGGAGGCCATGCAGGTGCAGGCGGCGCTCGGCTTCCCGGTGGTGATCCGGCCGTCCTTCACGCTCGGCGGCAGCGGTGGCGGCATCGCCTACAACCGCGAGGAGTTCCTCACCATCTGCGAGCGCGGCTTCGAGGCCTCACCCACGCACGAGCTGCTGGTCGAGGAATCGGTGATCGGCTGGAAAGAGTTCGAGATGGAGGTGGTGCGGGACCGCAAGGACAACTGCATCATCATCTGCTCGATCGAGAACCTCGACCCGATGGGCGTGCACACCGGCGACTCCATCACCGTCGCCCCGGCGCAGACCCTAACCGACAAGGAATACCAGATCATGCGCGACGCCTCCATAGCGGTGTTGCGCGAGATCGGCGTAGACACGGGCGGGTCGAACGTGCAGTTCGCCATCAACCCGCGCGACGGGCGCATGGTGGTCATCGAGATGAACCCGCGCGTGTCGCGCTCGTCGGCGCTGGCATCCAAGGCCACCGGCTTTCCGATTGCGAAGGTCGCGGCGAAGCTCGCGGTGGGGTACACGCTGGACGAGCTCAGGAACGACATCACTGGCGGCGCCACCCCGGCCTCCTTCGAGCCGACCATCGACTACGTTGTCACCAAGGTGCCGCGCTTCGCGTTCGAGAAGTTTCCGCAGGCCGACAAGCACCTCACCACGCAGATGAAGTCGGTCGGCGAGGTGATGGCCATGGGGCGGACCCTGCAGGAATCGCTGCAGAAGGCGCTGCGCGGCCTGGAGACGGGAGCCGACGGGTTCGACGAGCGCACAACCGACCGCGATGTGATCGACCAGGAGCTGGTGCACCCGGGGCCGGAGCGGCTGTGGTTCCTGGCCGACGCTTTCCGCGTCGGCATGTCCCTGGACGAAGTGCACGGTCTGACGCACATCGACCCGTGGTTCCTGGCGCAGATCGAGGACATCGTCCGCCAGGAGCAGGAGTTGACCGGTCGCCTTCTCGAGGAGCTGGACGCGGGCGCACTGCGCAGGCTCAAGCGCAGCGGCTTTTCCGACCGGCGACTGGCCAGGCTGCTGGGCGTTGGCCAGCAGCACGTGCGCGATCGGCGCTGGAGCCTGGGCGTGCGCCCGGTGTTCAAGCGCGTGGATACCTGCGCGGCCGAGTTCGACACCCGTACTGCCTACATGTACTCCACCTACGAGGAAGAGTGTGAGGCGCGCCCGACCGGCCGCGAGAAGATTATGGTGCTGGGCGGAGGACCGAACCGCATCGGCCAGGGCATCGAGTTCGACTACTGCTGCGTGCACGCCGCGCTCAGCCTGCGCGAGGACGGCTTCGAGACCATTATGGTCAACTGCAATCCGGAGACCGTTTCCACCGACTACGACACTTCCGATCGCCTGTATTTCGAGCCGCTCACCCTGGAGGACGTGCTCGAGATCGTGGCTGTAGAGAAGCCGAAGGGCGTAATCGTCCAGTACGGCGGTCAGACACCGCTCAAGCTCGCCCGCGACCTGGAGGCCAACGGCGTGCCGATCATCGGCACATCCCCCGACATGATCGACTGCGCGGAGGATCGCGAGCGCTTCCAGAAGCTGCTTCACCAGCTGGGGCTCAGGCAACCTCCGAACCGCACCGCGCGGGACCCCGAGTCGGCGTTGGCGCTGGCCCAGGAGATCGGCTACCCGGTGGTGGTGCGCCCCAGCTACGTTCTGGGCGGGCGCGCCATGGAGATCGTGCACCAACAGGCCGACCTGGAGCGCTACATGCGCGAGGCGGTGAAGGTGTCGAACGACTCGCCCGTGCTTATCGATCGTTTCCTGAACGACGCTACGGAGGTCGACGTCGACGCCATCTGCGATGGCGAGCAGGTCCTCATCGGCGGCGTCATGGAGCACATCGAGCAGGCCGGCGTGCACTCGGGGGATTCCGCCTGCTCGCTGCCGCCATTCAGCCTGACGCCCGCGCTGCAGGCGGAGCTCCGGCGCCAGACCGAGGCGCTCGCCCACGGGCTGAACGTAGTGGGTCTGATGAATGTGCAGTACGCGATCCAGGACGAGGTCGTGTTCGTCCTGGAGGTCAACCCGCGCGCGTCTCGCACTGTGCCCTACGTATCCAAGGCAACCGGGCTGGCGCTGGCGAAGATCGCGGCGCGGTGCATGGCGGGCAGGACGCTGGCGGCGCAGGGCGTGACCCGCGAAGTGGTGCCGCCCTATTTCTCCGTCAAGGAAGCCGTTTTCCCGTTCCTCAAGTTCCCCGGCGTCGACACCATCCTCGGGCCTGAGATGAAGTCCACGGGCGAGGTGATGGGTGTGGGTGAAACCTTCGCGGAGGCGTTCGTGAAGGCGCAGCTGGCCGCCGGTGTCAGGCTGCCCACCGCCGGCAAGGTGTTCATGAGCGTGCGCAACGCGGACAAGCCCCGGGTGGTGGAGATCGCACGCAGCCTGCGCGAGCTCGGGTTTATCCTCTACGCCACGCGCGGCACCGCGGCTTATCTCGCAGAGCGCGGCATCGAAGTGACTGCCGTGAACAAGGTGATGGAAGGCCGCCCCCACATCGTCGACATGATCAAGAACGGCGAGATCGCCATGATCATCAATACTACGGACGAGCGCCGTGCCTCGATCCAGGATTCGTACTCCATCCGGCGCTCCGCGCTGCAGGCGCGCGTGACCTACTTCACGACGCTCGCCGGGGCGCGGGCCGCGTGCGCCGGGATGCAGCACATGCAGGAGCTGCGCACTTACTCGCTGCAGGCGCTGCACGCCTCGCTCGGCCACGCACAGCCCGCCTGACGGTACAATCAAGCGACGCGGTCGCGATCGCGACCCGAGAGCCTTCACACTTCATTCTTCCGGCCCGGCTGCACGCAGTCGTCGATGCAGCGAGGATCCGGGGGCGCGAAGTCTTGAACCAGGGGACATCAGCATGAGGAAAGTTCCGTTGACCACGGCGGGCGCAGAGATGCTGCGCAGCGAGCTGCAGCAATTGAAGACAGTCGAGCGTCCTCGGGTGATCCAGGCGATCCAGGAGGCGCGCTCCCACGGCGATCTTTCCGAGAACGCCGAATACGACGCCGCCAAGGAGCGGCAGGGCTTCATCGAAGGGCGCATTGCCGAGCTGGAGGCCAAGCTGGCCAACGCCCAGGTCATCGACCCCGCCCACATCGACGGCGACGGCCGCTGCGTGTTCGGTGCGACCGTCGAGCTGCAGGACCTGGACAACGAGGAGACGGTCACCTACCAGATCGTCGGCGACGACGAGGCGGACATCAAGCGCGGCAAGATCTCGGTGAGCTCGCCGATCGCCCGCGCCCTCATCGGCAAATCCTCCGGCGACGTGGCCGAGGTGCAGGCCCCGGGCGGGATCAAGTCTTACGAGATCCTGGACGTGCGCTATGTTTGAAAGGCGTGACAGGAGAGGCGTGACAGGGAAGGCGTGACAGATGATCGAGCTCTCCGCGGGCCAGCGCAGCCTGCTCAAGGCCAGAGCGCACAAGCTGCACCCGGTCGTGATGATCGGGGACAGCGGCCTGACCGACGCGGTGCTGCGGGCAATTGACGCCAGCCTGAAGAGCCACGAGCTGATCAAGGTGAAGATCGCCAGCGGGGACCGCGCGGAACGGGAAAGGGCTCTCGGCAGAATCTGCGAGGCGCTCGACGCTAGTCCGGTGCAGCACATCGGCAAGATTCTGGTGCTGTATCGGGAAACTCCGACTCTGCCTGCGACGGCGCCCGCTCCCGCACGCGCTGAAGCAGCTCACGCCAGGCCTGCGCGCCGCGGCGTCCGCGCATCGGCGCCGCAGAGCGGCCCGCAGGCAAAGGCGCAGAAAGCCCCAACGCTCCGAAGAAGACCCGGCTAGGTTGGGCGAGGTGCCGGCTGCGGAGTCTTGCGCGAGGTGCGCTCGACGCGCATCGACTCAGCCAGCCGTTGCGGTCTCGCCACAGTCCGGCCACGCTTCACCTGTTACACCGTTCCTGTCACGGTTTCGCTGTCACGCCCTGTCTGTCACGCTTCAACTGTCTCCGCACAGAGCAATGGCACGCACCAAAACTAGTAAAGCATGGATGCACGAGCACGTCACCGACCGCTACGTGCGGCAGGCCAGGCAGGAGGGCTATCGCTCGCGCGCGGCTTACAAGCTGATGGAGCTGGCGCAGCAGGACCGCCTCATCCGGCCCGGCATGACCATCGTCGATCTGGGTGCGGCACCCGGCGGTTGGTCCCAGGTGGCAAGCGAGCTCACCGGGCCGAAAGGTAATGTCATCGCGGTCGATATCCTGGACATGCCGGCCGTGCCAGGCGTGACGTTCATCCGGGGCGACTTCCGGGAGGATGCGACGCTGCAGGCCCTGGAGGAAGCGCTGGCAGGACAGCGGGTCGACCTTGTGGTGAGCGACATGGCCCCCAATATCAGCGGCATTGGCGTAGTGGATCAGGCGCGGGCCGCGCACCTGGCCGAGCTGGCCCTGGAATTTGCGCTCAAGTGGCTGAAACCCGGCGGAAATTTTCTGGTCAAAACGTTCCAGGGAGAAGCCTACAACGAGTTGCGGGGAGCTCTGCGCCGGCACTTCCGGCAGGTGCTCACGCGCAAACCGGGTGCCTCACGCAGCCGCAGCAGCGAAATTTACCTGCTGGCCAGGGACTTGACCACAGCCTGACAGCCGGGGGCCAACGGCCTACAATGCATCGGTCCGGACAGTAACCGCCCCGCAAGGGCACTATGGAGCAGCTTTGAACAATCTCATCAAGAACGTCGCCATCTGGCTTGTCATCGCGCTGGTGCTGATGACGGTGTTCAACCAATTCAGCGCGCGCCAAGTGCCCCAGAAGTCGATGGACTACTCCCAGTTCATCGAGGAAGTCAAGCAGGGGCACGTAGCCAAGGTCACCATTGAGGGCCGGGTCCTCAAGGGTGTGAAGACCACTGGCGAGAAGTTCAGCACCTACTCGCCCTCCGACCCCTGGCTGGTGAGCGACCTTCTCAAGGCCGGGATCATCATCGAGGCCAAGCCGGACGAAGAGCCCTCGCTGCTCATGAACATCTTCGTTTCCTGGTTTCCGATGCTGCTCCTCATCGGGGTGTGGATCTTCTTCATGCGTCAGATGCAGGGGGGTGGGCGCGGCGGTGCGTTCTCCTTCGGCAAGAGCCGGGCGCGCATGCTGGACGACAGCAACAACTCGATCACATTCGCGGATGTCGCCGGGTGCGAAGAAGCCAAGGAAGAGGTGCGGGAGCTAGTCGAGTTCCTGCGCGATCCAGGCAAGTTCCAGAAGCTGGGCGGCCGCATCCCGCGCGGCGTGCTCATGGTGGGCAGCCCCGGCACCGGCAAGACCCTGCTCGCGAAAGCCATCGCCGGCGAGGCGAAGGTGCCGTTCTTCAGCATCTCGGGTTCGGACTTCGTCGAGATGTTCGTCGGCGTGGGCGCAGCCCGGGTGCGCGACATGTTCGACCAGGCCAAGAAGCATGCGCCCTGCATCGTGTTCATCGATGAGATCGATGCGGTTGGGCGCCAGCGCGGCGCCGGCCTGGGCGGAGGCAACGACGAGCGCGAGCAGACGCTCAACCAGCTCCTGGTGGAGATGGATGGCTTCGAGGGCAACTCGGGCGTGATCGTGATCGCCGCCACCAACCGCCCCGACGTGCTCGACCCGGCCCTGCTGCGCCCCGGTCGTTTCGACCGCCAGGTTGTCGTGCCGCTGCCGGACATCCGCGGCCGCGAGCAGATCCTCAACGTGCACATGCGCAAGGTGCCGGTTGCGCCGGATGTGCGCGCCGACCTCATCGCCCGCGGCACTCCCGGGTTCTCCGGCGCCGACCTGGCCAACCTGGTGAACGAGGCGGCGCTGTTCGCCGCCCGCGGCAACAAGCGCCTGGTTGAGATGGACGACTTCGAGCGCGCCAAGGACAAGATCATCATGGGGGCCGAGCGGCGCTCGATTGTCATGCCCGAGCACGAGCGCAAGAACACTGCCTACCACGAGTCCGGACACGCGGTGGTGGCCAAGCTCTCGCCCCGGACCGATCCGGTGCACAAAGTCACCATCATCCCGCGTGGCCGCGCGCTGGGGGTGACCATGCAGCTGCCCGAGCAGGATCGCTACAGCATGGATCGCGAGCAGATCCTGCAGAACATCTCGGTACTGTTCGGCGGCCGCATCGCCGAAGAGGTGTTCATGGGCCAGATGACCACCGGCGCCTCGAACGATTTCGAGCGCGCCACCGAGATGGCCCGCCGCATGGTCACGCAGTGGGGCATGTCGGACAAGCTCGGGCCGATGGTGTACGGGGAGAACGAGGGTGAGGTGTTTCTGGGCCGCTCGATCACCACCCACAAGAACGTGTCGGAAGCAACGATGCAGCAGGTCGATGCCGAAATCCGCCACATTATCGATCAGCAGTACACCCTCGCGCGCAAGCTGATCGAGGACAACCGCGACAAGGTCGAGGCGATGGCCAAAGCCCTGCTCGATTGGGAGACCATCGACGCCGACCAGATCGACGACATCATGGCCGGGCGCCCGCCGCGCCCGCCCAAGCCCTCGCCGAACGTTGTGCCGCCGCCGCGCGATAGCGGGCCGAGTGCTGCGGCACCTAGCGGGACACCGGCCGCCGAGGCCAAGTAAGTCTCGTCCGGTAGCCAGGAAGGGGCAACTTCGGTTGCCCTTTTTCTTTGGCAGTTACCTCCTACCCCGTAAAGCCGGAACGCAAAGGACGCAAAGGACACAGAGGAATAGCGCAGGATGAGAGTTTGGCCAGGTGAAGCTGGCGGGCACAACGGGCGCTGGCCTTACACTCGGGGAATGTTGAACGTCCCCGTAGCACCGGTCGGGCAAAACTCAAAGCCATCCTCTTGCTTTTTCTCCGCGCCCTCTGCGGTTCAAGATTTAAGGTTTAGTTGACCGTCGCCACCCGCCGGCAGGCGTAGAATCGTGTGAGTATGTCTGCAATTCCAGCCCCGGACCTGTTCTCCGGTTTCCCGCGCGTGCTTGCCTGTGGGAGATACACGCTGCCGCTGCGCCGGCCCCTGATCATGGGAATCGTCAACGTCACGCCCGACTCCTTTTCCGACGGCGGCCGGTTTATCGAAGCGGGACGGGCGATCGAGCATGCCAACCGGCTGGTCGAGGAGGGCGCGGACATCCTCGACATCGGCGGCGAGTCCACCCGTCCGGGCGCGCAGCGAGTACCGGTACCGGCGGATGAGGAGTTGGCGCGTGTGTTGCCGGTATTGCGTTCGGCGCGCGATCTGCCGGTGCCCGTCTCGGTGGACACGCTCAAGCCGGATGTGATGCGCGTGGTGCTCGCAGAAGGCGCGTCGATGATTAACGACGTCAATGCACTGCGTGCGCCGGGCGCGCTGGATGCAGTTCGGGGCGCAGGCTGTGGCCTGTGCCTGATGCACATGCAGGGCGAGCCGCGCACCATGCAGGCCGCACCCCACTACGAAGATGTCGTCGCGGAGGTGAAAGCGTTCCTGGCACAGCGCATTGCTGCCTGCGAAGCGGCGGGCATCGCGCGCGAGCGGCTGGTCATCGATCCCGGCTTCGGCTTCGGCAAGAGCGGACAGCACAACCTGGCGTTGCTGCGTGGCCTGGGCGCGCTGCGCGAGCTTGGCGTTCCAGTCCTGGCGGGCCTCTCCCGCAAGTCCACCTTGGGTACAATTACCGGTCGCGGGAGCGAAGACCGCCTTGCGGCCAGTCTCGCGGCTGCCCTGCTGGCAGTCGAGCGGGGCGCGTCGATCGTCAGGGTCCACGACGTAGCCGCCACGCGCGATGCCCTGCTCGTTCTGCGCGCCGTGAACAACGAAGTCGACCAACGACCATGAGCAGACAGTACTTCGGTACCGACGGTGTGCGGGGCAAGGTGGGCGAGTTGCCGATCACCCCGGAGCTGGTGATGCATCTGGGCTACGCAGCAGGCAAAGTGCTGGCCGACGTGGACCGGCGTCCAACCGGTGGCGAGCCGCCCGCCGTGCTGATTGGCAAGGACACGCGCATCTCCGGCTACATGCTCGAATCTGCCCTGCAGGCCGGGCTGTCCGCCGCGGGCGTGGACATCTACCTGTGCGGGCCCATGCCCACACCGGCGGTGGCTTATCTCACCCGCGCGCTGCGCCTGTCGGCGGGCATTGTGATCAGCGCCTCGCACAACCTCTTCGAAGACAACGGCATCAAGTTCTTCTCGGCTGCTGGCGACAAGCTGCCGGACGCCACCGAGCAGGAGATCGAGGCGCGTCTGGCCGATCCTATCGTCACGGCGCCCTCGGCGCAGCTCGGCAAGGCGCGGCGCTTGAACGACGCCGCCGGCCGCTACATCGAGTTCTGCAAGAGCACGTTCCCGACCGACCTGGATCTGCGCGGCATGAAGCTGGTGGTGGACTGTGCTCATGGCGCCAGCTACCACATCGCGCCGCATGTGTTCCACGAGCTGGGCGCCGACGTCACGGCTATCGGCAACCAGCCCGACGGGCTGAACATCAACCTCGACTGCGGCGCCACGCGGCCGCAGGCGCTGACCCGTGCGGTCATGGAGCAGGGTGCCGACCTCGGGCTTGCGCTGGACGGCGACGGCGACCGGCTGATCATGTGTGACGCGCGGGGGACCGTGTACGACGGCGATCAGCTGCTCTACGTGATCGCCCGTCAGCGCACGGCGAGTGCGGCACTGAAGGGAGTGGTTGGCACGCTGATGACCAACTTCGGCCTGGAGCGGGCGCTTCAGCAGCTCGCCATCCCGTTCGCGCGTGCGGCGGTCGGCGACCGCTATGTCCTCGAGATGCTCAAGGAGCGTGGCTGGCAGCTCGGCGGCGAGAACTCCGGCCACATCATCTGTCTGGACAAGCACACGACCGGCGACGGCATCGTCTCGGCGTTGCAGGTGCTGCATGCGGTTCGCGCCACCAGGCAGCCTCTCGACCAGCTTGTGGCCGAACTGCACCTGTTCCCGCAAGTGCTCGTCAACGTTCGTATCGCTCGCGGCGTCGACCCGCGCAAGGACCCGCTGGTGCAGGAGGCGGTGCGGGCAGCCGAGGCCGTGCTCAGCGGTAAGGGCCGCGTTCTGCTGCGGCCCTCGGGCACCGAACCCGTGATCCGCGTCATGGTCGAGGGCGAGTCAGAAAGCCAGGTGCGCGGTCTCGCGCAATCCATCGCCGGCACCATCCAGCAGCAGGCCGCGGCCTGATCCCACGCCGGCGTTGGCGCGGCGGCCCTGACTACTGCGCAATGGAACTGTCACATTGCGTGCATACAATGCGCGCGAGTGCCTATCGCACTCCTCACAGGAGAATCTTGATGAATATCAAGTACTTGAAACGCGCCACAGCGGCACTCGCCGGCATCGGTGCGGTCGCCCTGGCGCTGCCCGCCCACGCACAGCTGGTGAAGATCGATGGCTCCAGCACCGTCTTCCCGATCACCGAAGCCGTGGCAGAGGACTTTCAGCGGTCCACCAAGGGCAAGGTCAAAGTCACCGTCGGCATATCCGGGACGGGCGGCGGGTTCAAGAAGTTCTGCCGCGGCGAGACCGACATCTCCGACGCTTCCCGACCGATCCTGAAGTCCGAGATGGACGCCTGCCGCGCTGCCGGCGTGCAGTACTACGAGTTGCCGGTCGCCTACGATGCCCTGACCGTGGTCATCAACCCCCAGAACGACTGGATCAAAACGCTCACCCCGGCGGAGCTCAAGAAGATGTGGGAGCCGGGCGCCCAGAACAAAGTGAAGAGCTGGAAACAGGTCAACCCGGCCTGGCCCGACCAGCCCCTCAAGCTGTTCGGCCCGGGCGCGGATTCTGGGACCTTCGACTACTTCACCGAGGCAGTCAACGGCAAATCCAAGGCGAGCCGTGGCGACTACACCGCGAGCGAGGACGATAACGTGCTGGTGCAGGGGGTGTCGCGGGACGTGAACGCACTGGGCTACTTCGGATTCGCCTACTATGTCGAGAACCAGGACAAGCTCAAGGCGGTTCCCATTGCGCCTGCCGCCGGCCAGCCGGGCGTGGAGCCCTCGATGGACAGCGTGATCACCGGCAAGTATCAGCCGCTGTCGCGCCCCATTTTCATCTACGTCAACGCCAAGTCCTACGAGCGGCAGGAGGTCAAGCAGTTCATCGAGTACTACATGAAGCACTCCGACGAGCTGGTGCGTGAGGTGAAGTACGTGCCTCTACCCGCCAATGCCTATACTCACAACCTCGACATGCTCAGCAAGAAGGAGCTGGGGACCAAGTTCGGCGGCCAAGCCCAGGTCGGGCTGACCATCGAGGAACTGATGAAGATGGAGGCGAAGCTGTAAGCGTGCGCTTCGCGCTGCGCACCACAGCAAGAGGGGCGAGCCGCCCCTCTTGCGTCTTTGGCGCCCGACGCGTCGGCGCCGCAAGGCTGGTGTAAACTCGGCCCCGTTCGAGCCTCAATGCCCCCCACATCCGCCTCCTACACAGCAGGGCTACCCGCGGTGGCTGACAACGTCATAAGTGAGCGGCTGTCGAGACGAAAAACCCGCCATGTGCGCGAGCGCGTGATCGAGTTCATCCTGTTCTCCGCGGCGGCTTTCTCCGTGGCGATCACGCTGGGGATCGTCTACGTGCTGGTGTCCGAGTCCGTGCTGTTCTTCCAGCAGGTCTCGATCTGGGACTTCCTGACCGACACGCAGTGGACGCCGCTGTTCGACGACGCGCACTATGGGATCATGGTCCTGCTGTCGGGCACGCTGGTGAGCTCGGGCGTGGCCCTGATGGTGGCGGTTCCGCTCGGGACCATCATTGCGATCTACCTGTCCGAGTTCGCCCCTTTCAGCGTGCGGGAGGCCGCCAAGCCGCTGCTCGAACTGTTGAGCGGCGTCCCGACCGTGGTCTACGGATACTTCGCCCTGTTATTCGTCACGCCGCTGTTGCAGCAGCTGATTCCCGGGCTGCCGGGCTTCAACCTGCTGTCCGCCGGGCTGGTGATGGGGATCATGATCATCCCCTACGTCAGCTCGGTGAGCGAGGACGCGATGCGCGCCGTGCCCATGAGCATGCGCGAAGGCAGCTACGCGATGGGCGCCACCCGCTTTCAGACCGCCGTGCGCGTGGTCACGCCCGCGGCGCTGTCGGGCATCACCGCCGCCTACATCCTGGGAATATCCCGCGCGGTGGGCGAGACCATGATCCTGGCGGTCGCCGCGGGCATGCAGCCCAACCTGACCTGGAACCCGATGGAGCCTGCGGCGACCATCACCTCCTTCATTGTGCAGGTCGCGCTGGGGGATCTGCCGCATGGAAGCATCGGTTACCAGACCATCTTCGCCGCGGGCCTGACGTTGATGCTGATGACGCTGATGTTCAACATTCTCGGCCACATCATGACCCGCAAGTTCCGGCAGGCCTACTAGGGCCGCGCCAGGGAGATCAGGGCGCACCCATGGATCGCAACGATCTGCAGCAGATCCGCAGCCTCATCGCCAAGCACAAGCGCTGGGACCTCATCTTTGCGCTGATCGGCGTGCTTTCCCTGAGCATCGGCGCGCTGACGTTCCTGGCGCTGGTGATCGACATGGCCATAGACGGCGCGCCGCGGCTCACGTGGGACTTCTTCACCAACTTCCCGTCGCGGCGTCCTGCGCAGGCTGGGATCCTGTCGGCCTGGGTAGGCAGCACGCTTGTGATGATCGTGACGGCAGTAGCGGCGATCCCGGTGGGCGTCGCGGGCGCAGTCTACCTGGAGGAGTACGCGCCGAAGAACTGGTTCACCGCAGTCATCGAGATCAACATCACCAACCTGGCCGGTGTTCCGTCGATCGTCTATGGCCTGCTCGCGCTGGGGCTGTTCGTGTACGCCTTCGGCTTCGGCCAGAGCATCCTGTCGGCGGGGTTGACACTCGGCCTGCTGATCCTGCCGGTGGTCATCGTGGCTACCCGCGAAGCCATCCGCTCCATCCCTTCCGCGATCCGCGAGGCGTCCTATGCGTTGGGCTCCACCAAGTGGCAGACGACCTGGGATCACGTCCTGCCGTATGCCATGCCGGGCGTCATGACCGGTGTCATTATCGGCATGGCGCGCGCCATCGGCGAAACTGCGCCGATCATCACCATCGGAGCGTTGACCTTCATCGCGTTCCTGCCGCCAGCCCCGATCACCATGGAGTTTCCGTTCCTTTCCATCGAATGGCTCACGGCGCCGTTTACCGTAATGCCGATACAGATGTTCAATTGGACGTCGCGTCCGGAAGCGGCGTTTCATCAGAACGCCGCCGCCGCCGGACTAGTGCTGCTGCTCATGACGCTGTCGATGAACGCACTGGCCATCTACATCCGCTACCGGCTGCGCAAGCGCATCAAGTGGTGACCCGATAACCAGACACCTGCCCACACCATGCCCAAAGTGACCGAGGGCCCGCTCGCGGCGGCGGCGCTCAACGTGAAGGCCGAGACGAAGAACCTCAGCTTCCACTACACCAACTTTCATGCGCTCAAGGCGATCAACATGCCGCTGTATGAGAGGAAGGTGACGGCCCTGATCGGCCCTTCGGGCTGCGGCAAGTCGACCTACCTGCGATGCTTCAACCGGATGCACGACCTGTATCCAGGCAACCGCTACGACGGCGAGATTCGGTTGTATCCCGATAACACCAACCTGCTGGACCCGCAAGTGGACCCGATCGAGGTGCGCATGCGCATCAGCATGGTGTTCCAGAAGCCCAACCCGTTCCCCAAGTCGATCTACGAGAACGTGGCCTACGGCCTGCGCGTGCGCGGAGAGCGGCGCGTGAAGGTGGTCGACGAGAAGGTGGAGCAGGCGCTGCGCGGCGCGGCCCTGTGGGAGGAGGTCAAGGATCGCCTGAAAGATCTCGCTTTCAATCTCTCGGGCGGCCAGCAGCAGCGCCTGTGCATCGCTCGCGCGCTGGCGACCGACCCGGAGATCCTGCTGTTCGACGAGCCGACCTCGGCGCTCGACCCGATCGCCACCGCCAGCATCGAGGAGCTGATCGCGGACCTCAAGGGCAAGCTCACGATCCTGATCGTCACACACAACATGCAGCAGGCCGCGCGCGTCTCCGACTACACGGCCTACATGTATCTGGGCGAATTGGTCGAGTTCGACGCCACCGACACGATCTTCATCAAGCCCAAAAACAAAGCCACGGAAGATTACATTACCGGCCGCTTCGGCTAGAAGCGGCGAGGTACTGTAACGGCGGACACTAACCTTCAGGTTACGTGGGAGCCACTACATCACGGGAAGGTTCGGGTAGCGAACCGCCGTGATGTAGCGGCGCAGACTAACCTTCAGGTTATGTGGGAGCCACTACATCACGGGGAGGTTCGGGTAGCCAACCGACCGTGATGTAGCGGCGCAGACTAACCTTCAGGTTATGTCGTAGCCACTGCATTACCGGCCGCTTCGCCTGTCACGCCTCAGCGCCCGTCCAGGGCCGCGATTTGACCCTCCCCAAGCCCCAGAGTAAACTTCGCAAGTTTCAGGCGGGGCCGGTATTCAAAGGACAGGTTTAGCGGGCATGCGAGCCAAGTTGGTCGCGGGAAACTGGAAGATGCACGGCAGCCTTCCGGACAACGCGACGCTGTTGACCGCGGTGCGCGACGGTGCCGGGAAGCTGCGTTCCACGCAAGTTGCCGTGTGCGTGCCCTTCCCTTACCTGTTTCAGGCCCAGCAGGTGCTGACCGGCACCCGGGTGGGGTGGGGCGCCCAGACGCTGAGCGAGCATGCCAAGGGTGCCTATACCGGCGAAACCTCGGCGGGAATGCTGCGGGAGTTCGGCTGCACCTATGTGATCGTGGGCCACTCCGAGCGCCGCGGCCTGTATTGCGAGGGCGATGACGCGGTCGCAGCCAAGTTCGGTGCGGCGGTGGAAGCGGGGCTGGTTCCGATCCTGTGCGTCGGCGAGACCCTCGCGCAGCGCGAGGCGGGGGTCACGGAACGCGTGGTGGCTGCGCAGCTAACTGCAGTCGTCGCGCGCGTCGGCGCAGGCGTCCTGGACCGGGCGGTCATCGCGTACGAGCCGGTATGGGCGATCGGGACCGGGCGCACGGCCACTCCGGAGCAAGCCCAGGCGGTGCATGCGTTCCTGCGCAGCCGGATTGCCGACAAGGATGCGGCCCTGGCGCAGCGGGTACCGATCCTCTACGGCGGGAGTGTCAAGTCGTCCAACGCTGAAGAGTTGTTCGCGATGGTCGATATCGACGGGGGCCTGATCGGCGGCGCATCGCTGGTGGCCAGTGAGTTCATGGCGATCTGCCGGGCGGCAGATGGCGCAAAGGCGTAGTCAGACATGATTCAAGTAGTGGTGTTGCTATTGCACGTGCTGGTCGCAGCTGGCGTCTGTCTCCTGGTGCTCCTGCAGCACGGCAAGGGAGCCGACGTGGGCGCTGCTTTCGGCAGCGGAGCCTCCGGCAGCCTGTTCGGAGCGTCCGGGTCGGCGAACTTCCTGAGCCGGAGCACGGCAGTGCTGGCCGCATTGTTCTTCTTGACGAGTCTCGGGTTGACCTGGTTCCACGCCAAGGCGCCCCAGGCCAGCAGCGTAATGGACATGAAGGTCGAGCAGCCGGCGGCGCCTGCCACGGGGGGCGCCACGGTCCCGCAGCCCGCTGCACCGGCGGACGACTCGAAGGCTAAAGACATTCCGAAGTAAGCCGACGTGGTGAAATTGGTAGACACGCCGTCTTGAGGGGGCGGTGGCGAAAGCCGTGTGAGTTCGAGTCTCACCGTCGGCACCAGAGAACGGGAAAGGGCAGGCAGACGACTCGGTCTGCCCACGGAGGAGGCTCGGACCGGCGCGCGGGGTAAAGTCCCGGGCGCCTGCAGTACGCTGACGGAGCCGCCTGCCCGCAGGGGTCGGGCCTGACCTGTAACGATGCTACAAGAGTACTTTCCGGTCCTGCTTTTCATCCTCGTTGGATTGGCGATCGGCGTCGTGCCGGTCGCCTTGGGGTGGCTCCTCGCCCCCAACCGCCCGGACAGCGAAAAGCTCTCTCCCTACGAGTGTGGCTTCGAAGCCTTCGAAGACGCGCGCATGCGCGTCGACGTGCGCTATTACCTCGTAGCCATCCTGTTCATCCTGTTCGATCTCGAGATTGCCTTTCTGTTCCCCTGGGCCGTCGTGCTGAAGCAGATCGGCATGTTCGGCTTCGTAGCGATGCTGGTGTTCCTGGCCATCCTGGTCGTCGGCTTCGTCTACGAGTGGAAGAAAGGGGCCCTGGATTGGGAGTGACGCGCCGATCGGGAAAACTCCACGGGGTGGACGCTGTCTTCCTATATGACAGAGTCGATTTCGGAGTAACCCTATGAGCATCGAAGGCGTTCTCGAGCAGGGTTTCGTCACGACCAAGCTCGATACCGTGATCAACTGGACCCGCACCGGGTCTCTGTGGCCGATGACCTTCGGCCTGGCCTGCTGCGCTGTGGAGATGATGCATGCAGGGGCCTCGCGCTACGACCTCGACCGCTTCGGTATCGTGTTCCGGCCCAGCCCGCGGCAGTCGGACGTGATGATCGTCGCCGGCACGCTCTGCAACAAGATGGCGCCGGCGCTACGCAAGGTCTACGACCAGATGGCCGAGCCACGCTGGGTCATCTCCATGGGTTCCTGCGCCAACGGCGGCGGCTATTACCACTATTCCTACTCGGTGGTACGCGGCTGCGACCGCATCGTTCCGGTGGACGTCTACGTGCCCGGCTGCCCGCCGACTGCAGAGGCGCTGCTGTACGGGATCATCCAGCTGCAGAACAAGATCAAGCGCACCAGCACTATTGCGCGATGAAGGCGCAGGAATCTAAACATGCCCGGATCGCCGGAAGCTCTGCGTGATACTCTGATCCAAGTGCTCGGTGAGAAGCTCGCCAGCTTGACCCAGGCGCTGGATGAGTTGACGGTCGTCATCAGGGCCGAGGAGCTGGTCAGTGTATGTGTGGCGCTGCGCGACGCGCCGGGGCTGCGGTTCGACACGCTGGTCGACCTGTGTGGTGTGGACTACAGCGGTTACGGTGAGGGTGCCTGGGGCGGGGCGCGCTTCGCGGTCGTCTATCACCTGCTGTCGGTGGAGATGAACCAGCGGCTGCGCCTGCGCGTCTTCGCAACCGACAACGACCTGCCGGTCCTGGAATCGGTCACTGTCGTGTGGCCCTCGGCCAACTGGTACGAGCGCGAGGCCTTCGATCTGTACGGCATCGTGTTCACAGGTCACCCGGATCTGCGCCGCATCCTGACCGACTACGGCTTTGTCGGTCACCCCTTCCGCAAGGACTTCCCGCTGTCGGGCACCGTCGAGATGCGCTACGACCCGGACCAGCAGCGGGTGATCTACCAGCCGGTCAGCATCGAGCCGCGCGAGATCGTGCCGCGGGTGATCCGCGAGGAGCACTACGCCGACGCCGATCGGAAGCTTTAGACAACCTCTCACCACGAAGACACGAAGACACGAAGAACTACATGAAGAGAACCCGCATTGTTTTCGCGCCTCGTCGGGCGTCCGTGCCTTGGTACCCGAGATGACCAGCGAGCGCGTTCCTCGGGAGACCAGCTTCCAAGGTTTGTCTTCTGGTTTTCTTCGTGCCTTCGTGTCTTCGTGGTGAGCGGTTAAGAAGTAATGGCTGAAATTCGCAATTACACGATGAACTTCGGGCCGCAGCACCCTGCGGCGCACGGGGTGCTGCGACTGGTGCTGGAGCTCGACGGCGAGGTGATCCAGCGCGCCGACCCACACATCGGCCTGCTGCACCGGGCCACCGAGAAGCTGGCCGAGCACAAGACCTACGTCCAGGCGCTGCCCTACATGGACCGGCTCGATTACGTGTCCATGATGTGCAACGAGCACGCCTACTGCCTGGCGATCGAGAAGCTGCTCGGCATCGAAGTGCCGCTGCGGGCGCAGTACATCCGGGTGATGTTCGACGAGCTCACGCGCGTCCTCAATCATCTACTGTGGCTCGGGGCGCATGGCCTGGACATCGGGGCCATGACCGTCTTCCTGTACTGCTTCCGGGAGCGCGAAGACCTGATGGACTGCTACGAGGCGGTGTCCGGCGCGCGCATGCATGCCGCCTACTACCGGCCGGGCGGCGTCTACCGCGACCTTCCCGAGCGCATGCCCCAGTACGCCGAGTCCAGCATTCGCAGCGCGGAGGACGTGAAGCGGCTGAACGCCAATCGCCAGGGCTCGGTGCTGGATTTCATCGACAACTTCGCGCAGCGCTTTCCCAAGTGCGTGGACGAGTACGAGACGCTGCTCACCGACAACCGCATCTGGAAGCAGCGCACGGTCAACATCGGTGTGGTTACGCCGGAGCGCGCCAAGGCCCTGGGCTTCACCGGGCCGATGCTGCGCGGATCGGGAGTCGCCTGGGATCTGCGCAAGAAACAGCCCTACGAGGTCTACGATCGCCTCGACTTCGATATTCCGGTAGGCGTGAACGGCGATTGCTACGACCGCTATCTGGTGCGCGTCGAGGAGATGCGGCAGAGCAACCGCATCGTCAGGCAGTGCATCGACTGGCTGCGCCAGAATCCGGGCCCGGTCATCGTGGAGAATCACAAGGTCGCTCCGCCCTCGCGCCTGGACATGAAGACCAACATGGAAGAGCTGATCCACCACTTCAAGCTCTTCACCGAGGGGATGCATGTGCCGCCGGGCGAAGCCTATGCAGTCGTGGAGCACCCCAAGGGGGAGTTCGGCATCTACCTGGTGTCTGACGGCGCCAACAAGCCCTATCGCATGAAGATCCGCGCGCCCGGGTTCCCGCACCTGGCGGCGATGGATGAGATCGCCAGAGGCCACATGATCGCCGATGTGGTGGCGATCATCGGCACGATGGATATCGTTTTCGGCGAGGTCGACCGATGAGCGGTGTTGTGAGTGAAGGCGTGAAGAGTGTGAGCAGTGAATGCGTGAAGGGTTGGACCTTGCGCGTGGTCGTGGTTTCACCCTTCACCCTCCACCCTTCACCCTTCACCTACCAATTGGGCTGCCCACCGGCTTTATCGTAAACACCATGCTTTCCGCAGACGCCATAGCAAAGATCGACCGGGAGATTGCCAAGTACCCGCCCGACCAGAAGCGCTCGGCGGTGATGGCCGCACTCGCCATCGCCCAGGACGAGCACGGGCATCTCGGGACGGAGGTGATGGACTTCGTCGCCGAGTATCTGGCGATGCCCCCCATCGCGGTCTACGAGGTCGCCACCTTCTATGAGATGTACGACCTCGAGCCAGCGGGCAAATACAAGCTGTGCATCTGCACCAATCTGCCTTGTGCCTTGTCCGGGGCCACCGAGGCGGCGCAGCATCTCAAGCGCAAGCTCGGCGTGGACTGGAACGAAACCACTGCCGACGGCCGCTTCACGGTCAAGGAAGGCGAGTGCTTCGGCGCCTGCGGTGACGCGCCGGTGATGCTGGTCAACAACAAGACCATGCTGATCGGCATGACCCCGGAGAAGCTCGACAAGTGGATCGCGGAGGCCGAGAAGTGACGCCGTCCTCCGTCGCGCCGTTCGCACCTGACGTGTTCGGGCCGGACGCCATCATCATGAGGGGTCTCACCGGCCTGAACTGGCGGCTGAAGGACTACGAGCAGCGTGGCGGCTACGCGGCGCTGAAGAAGCTCCTGAACGAGAAGATCCCGCCCGAGACGGTGATCGCCGAGGTGAAGAAAGCGGCCCTGCGCGGGCGCGGCGGGGCCGGTTTCCCGACCGGGCTGAAGTGGAGTTTCATGCCGCGCAACTTCCCCGGGCCGAAGTACCTGGTGTGCAACTCCGACGAGGGCGAGCCGGGTACCTTCAAGGACCGGGACATCCTGCGCTACAACCCACACATCGTCATCGAGGGCATGGTCATCGCGGCCTACGCGATGGGAATATCTGCGGGCTACAACTATATCCACGGCGAGATCTGGGACGTCTTCGAGCGCTTCGAGGAGGCGCTCGCGGAGGCCTATGCCGCCGGCTACCTCGGCAAGAACATTCTCGGCTCGGAGTTCAGCTTCGACCTCTACGCCCATCACGGCTACGGCGCCTATATCTGCGGGGAGGAGACGGCGCTGCTGGAGTCGCTGGAAGGCAAGAAGGGGCTGCCGCGCTTCAAGCCGCCTTTCCCGGCGAGCTATGGGCTTTACGGCAAGCCGACCACGATCAACAACACGGAAACCTTCGCGGCGGCACCGTGGATCGTTCTCAACGGCGGCGAGGCGTTCCTGAGTCTCGGCCGGCCGAACAACGGCGGCACGAAGATCTTCTCAGTCTCCGGTCACGTGGCCCGGCCGGGCAACTACGAAGTACGTCTGGGCACCCCTTTCGGCAAGCTGCTGCAGATGGCCGGCGGCATGCGGGGTGGGCGCGAGCTGAAGGCCTGCATCCCGGGCGGGTCGTCGATGCCGGTGCTGCCGGGCAAGGTCATGCTGCAGACCGATATGGACTACGACTCGATTGCCAAGGCCGGGTCCATGCTCGGCTCCGGGGCGGTGATCTGCATGGACGACAGCACCTGCATGGTGCGAGCGCTCCTGCGCCTGTCCTACTTCTACTTCGAGGAGTCCTGCGGCCAGTGCACGCCCTGCCGCGAGGGCACCGGGTGGCTGTATCGTGTTGTCCACCGCATCGAGCACGGTCAGGGCCGACCGGAAGACCTGGACCTGCTCAACTCGGTGGCCGACAACATCGCCGGGCGCACCATCTGCGCACTGGGTGATGCGGCGGCGCTGCCGGTCAAGAGCTTCATCAAGCATTTCCGCGACGAGTTCGTCCACCACATCGAGCACAAGCGATGCCTGGTCGACGAGCCGGCATACGCGTGACCGGGACACGGCGGAGAGCAGGCGCATGCCCAACGTGAACATCGAGATCGACGGCCAGCCGATCGAGGTGCCGGCCAACTCCACCGTCATCGAGGCGGCGAACCGGCTGGGGATCTACGTCCCGCACTTCTGCTACCACCGCAAGCTTTCGATCGCCGCCAACTGCCGAATGTGTCTGGTGCAGGTGGAGAAGGCGCCCAAGCCGCTGCCTGCATGCGCCACGCCTGTCGCGGAAGGGATGAAAGTGTTCACGCACTCGGCCGCCGCCATCCAGGCGCAGAAGGGCGTGATGGAGTTCCTCCTCATCAACCACCCGCTCGATTGCCCGATCTGCGACCAGGGCGGCGAGTGCCAGCTGCAGGACCTGGCGGTTGGTTACGGCGGCAGCGCTTCGCGCTACGCCGAGGCCAAGCGCGTGGTGCCGAGCAAGGACATCGGACCGCTGGTCGCGGCCGAGGAGATGACCCGCTGCATCCACTGCACGCGCTGCGTCCGGTTCGGGCAGGAGGTCGCCGGCATCATGGAGCTGGGCATGGCCGGTCGCGGCGAGCATGCCGAGATCCTCGCCTTCGTCGGCCGGACCGTGGACTCCGAGCTGTCGGGCAACATGATCGATCTGTGCCCGGTGGGCGCCTTGACCTCGAAGCCCTTCCGCTACTCGGCGCGCACCTGGGAGCTGACGCGGCGCAAGTCGATCAGTCCACACTGTGGACTGGGGTCGAATCTCGTCGTCCAGGTCAAGCAGGACTGCGTCATGCGCGTGCTCCCGCTGGAGAACGAAGCGATCAACGAGTGCTGGCTGTCCGACAAGGACCGCTTCTCCTATGAGGGCCTGAACAGCGAGGAGCGCCTCACGCGCCCGATGGTGAAGCGTGACGGCAGGTGGGAAGAGACGGAGTGGCCGATCGCGCTGGAGGAAGTGGTCTTGGGGCTCAGGCGCGTGCGCGAAGCGCACGGCGCGCAGTCCATCGGCGCGTTGGCCACGCCGCATTCCACGCTCGAGGAGCTGTACCTGCTGGGCCGGCTGATGCGCGGCATCGGCAGCGGCAACGTCGACTTCCGGCTGCGCCAGAGCGATTTTGCCCCCGATGCGAAGCCGGCCGGCGTGCCCTGGCTGGGAATGAGCATCGCAGAGCTGAACGGGCTGGACCGCGTGCTCGTGGTCGGAAGTCAGCTGCGCAAGGACCACCCGCTGATCGCCGCGCGCCTGCGCCAGGCGGCCCGCAAGGGAATGCAACTCAGCATCCTGCACTGCCTGGACGACGATCTGCTGATCAAGCTGCATGAGAAGGTCGTTGCTGCGCCCGCTGCGTTGCCTGCCGCGCTTGCCCAGGTTGTGCGGGCCACCGCGACGCTGAAGGGGGTCGAGGCGTCGCCCGAGGCACACTCGCTCGCGGGGGACGCGGCGTCTCCGGCCGCGCAGCGCATCGCCGAGAGCCTCGCATCCGGCCAGAATGCTGCCGTGCTGCTGGGCAACCTCGCGCAGCAGCATGGCCAGGCTACGCTGCTGCATCGGCTCGCACACGAGCTGGCGCAGCTCAGCGGCGCACGCCAGGGCTTCCTCGGCGAGGCCGCCAACAGTGTCGGCGGCTACCTCGCAAGCGCCGTGCCGTTCGGGGAACCGGCCGGGCTCAATGCCCGCGAGATGCTTGCCCAGCCGCGCCGTGCCTATCTACTGCTCAATGCCGAGCCGGAGCTGGACTGCCACAACCCGCGTCAGGCACTGGCCGCCCTGCGCAGTGCGGAGTTCGTGGTGGCGATGTCGGCTTTCCGCCACCGGGCGCTCGAGTACGCGCACCTGCTGCTGCCCATTGCGCCTTTCACGGAGACGGCCGGCACCTTCGTGAGCACCGAGGGCCGTCTGCAGAGCTTCGTCGGAGTGGTGAGGCCGCTGGCTGAGACGCGTCCCGCGTGGAAGGTTCTGCGGGTGCTCGGCAGCCTGCTCGGGCTTCCCGGATTCGAGCTGGCCAGCGCGGAAGAGGTACGGACAGCCGCGCTGCACGGCCTGGACATTCCCGCACGGCTCTCCAATGCGCCTGCAGCCGTGACCGTTCCCGCGGCTGCGCAGTCCGATGGCATCCAGCGCATCGCAGAGGTGCCGATCTACTCTGCGGACGCGCTGGTGCGCCGCGCACTGCCTCTGCAACGGACCGCCGACGCGGCCGCGCCCGTGGTCGGCGTGTCGGGAATCCTGATGGAGCGCCTGGGTCTGAGCGACGGCGACCTCGTGCGGGTGGCACAGAATGGCGGCGAGGTGATGCTGGCGACTGTGCTCGACGAGCGGGTGCCGGCGGGCTGCGTGCGAATCGCCGCTGCCCATCCGCTGACCGCGGAGCTGGGCGAGATGTTCGGCACAGTGGAATTGTCCCGCGCCCAGTCACCCGCCAGGGCGGTGGTCTGAGCATGCTGGATGCGCTCGAACAAACCCTCGGCCCGGCCTGGACGCTGGTCTGGACTCTGGTCAAGATCGTCGCCATCGTTCTGCCGCTCATGCTCGGGGTAGCCTATCTCACGCTTGCCGAGCGCAAGATCATCGGCTTCATGCAGGTGCGCATCGGCCCCAACCGCGTCGGGCCGCTGGGGCTGCTGCAGCCGATCGCGGACGCCATCAAGCTCCTGTTCAAGGAGATCATCATCCCGTCGGGCGCGAACAAGCTCCTGTTCGTGTTCGCGCCGGTGATGGCGATCATGCCCGCGCTGGCGGCGTGGGCGGTGATCCCCTTCAGCCCGGACGTGGTGCTCGCCGACATCGACGCCGGCCTGCTGTACATCCTGGCGATCACCTCCATGGGCGTATACGGCGTGATCATCGCCGGGTGGGCGTCGAACTCCAAGTACGCGTTTCTCGGCAGCCTGCGGTCCGCGGCGCAGATCGTCGCCTACGAGATCGCGATGGGCTTCGCGCTGGTGTGCGTGCTGATGATGAGCGGCAGCCTGAACCTGGGCGCCATCGTCGAGTCGCAGGAAGGCAGGTGGGGGCTGCTGTCGTGGAACGTCGTTCCTCTTTTCCCCATGTTCCTGGTGTATCTGATCTCCGGCGTGGCCGAGACCAACCGGGCGCCCTTCGACGTGGCCGAAGGAGAGTCGGAGATCGTGGCCGGCTTCCACGTCGAGTACTCGGGGATGGCGTTCGCCATCTTCTTCCTGGCCGAGTACGCGAACATGATCCTGGTGTCCACGCTGTGCTCGGTCATGTTCCTGGGCGGCTGGCTCTCGCCGGTGCCGTTCATCCCCGACAGCTTCCTTTGGCTGCTGGCGAAGATCGCTTTCGTGCTGTTCCTGTTCCTCTGGTTCCGCGCCACCTTCCCGCGCTACCGCTACGACCAGATCATGCGGCTGGGCTGGAAGGTATTCATCCCGGTGACGCTGGTCTGGCTGGTGGTGATCGGCGGCTGGATGCAGACGCCCTTTTGGCTGTGGGGCGACTGACGATGGTCCAGCGCATCCGCGAGTTTTTCCGCACTTTCCTGCTCTTCGAGCTGGTGAGGGGCATGGCGCTCACCGGGCGGCACCTGTTCGCGCGCAAGATCACGGTGCAGTTTCCCGAGGAGAAGACTCCCCAATCGCCGCGCTTCCGTGGCCTGCACGCCCTGCGTCGCTATCCCAACGGCGAGGAGCGGTGCATCGCCTGCAAGCTGTGCGAGGCGGTCTGCCCGGCGCTGGCCATCACCATCGAGTCCGAGCAGCGGGCGGACGGCACGCGCCGCACCACCCGCTACGACATCGACCTCACCAAGTGCATCTTCTGCGGCTTTTGCGAGGAGTCCTGCCCGGTCGATTCGATCGTGGAGACGCGCATCCTCGAGTATCACGGCGAGAAGCGCGGCGACCTGCTCTACACCAAGGAGATGCTGCTCGCGGTGGGGGATCGCTACGAGGAGCAGATTGCGCGCGACCGGGCCGATGATGCCCGCTACCGGTGATGATTGAACCACAGAGACACAGAGGCACAAAGAAGTACAAGGGTAGACGTGGTTTCCTCTGTGCCTCTGTGCCTCTGTGGTGAGGGTTTCAGATTGTGACCTTTCAGACCGCCGTCTTCTACGTCTTCGCAGCGATCCTGCTGCTCGCCGCGTTGCGCGTGATCACCGCGCGCAACCCCGTGCACGCGACGCTATCCCTGGTACTCGCCTTTGCTACCGCGGCGGGGCTGTGGATCCTGCTGGAAGCGGAGTTCCTGGCCATCGCGCTGGTTCTGGTCTACATCGGCGCGGTGATGGTGCTGTTCCTGTTCGTTGTGATGATGCTGGACATCAACCTCGACCGGCTGCGCGAGGGGTACTGGGACTATCTCGTCCCCGGGCTCGCGGTGGCGCTGATCATGGTAGCGGAGATGGCCGTCGTCCTCACCGGTCGGCGGTTCGGCCTGCTCGAGATGCCGACCCCGGCGCCCAGGCCGGCGGGCTACAGCAACACCGAGGAACTGGGGACGGTGCTGTACACCTATTACGTCTACCCGTTCGAGATTGCGGCCGTCATCCTGCTGGTTGCCATCGTCGCGGCCATCGCACTGACGCTACGGCGTCGGCCGGATTCCAAGCATCAGGACCCGGGCAAGCAGGTGGTCGTGCGCAAGCAGGACCGCATCCGCATCCTGACGATGCCCGCCGAGCGGCGGGCGGGGGAGAAGTGAGGGGCAAGCGAAGCGGCCATGATTACTCTCTCGCACTATCTCGTACTGGGCGCGATCCTGTTCGCCATCAGCGTGGTGGGGATCTTCCTGAACCGCAAGAACGTGATCATCCTGCTCATGGCCATCGAGCTGAACCTGCTGGCGGTGAACATGAACTTCATCGCGTTCTCGCACTATCTGCAGGACATCTCCGGGCAGGTGTTCGTGTTCTTCATCCTGACCGTAGCGGCGGCCGAGTCGGCCATCGGCCTGGCCATACTGGTGTGCCTGTTCCGCAACCGCCGGACTATCCACGTGGAAGATCTGGATAGCCTCAAGGGGTGAAGGGTGAAGGGTGAAGGGTGAAGGCGTGAAGGGCAAGAATGCCTCCCTCTCCCCCGCAGCCGGGAGAGAGGGTCGGGGTGAGGCGGATCACGCCTTCACACCTTCACGCCTTCACCATCTTTCCCCCATCCATGGGCACACTCTCGCGGGGATCCAGGCATCCGCATGAAACTCCTCTATCTCATCGTCCCTTTCGCCCCGCTGGTGGGGGCCATCATCGCCGGCTTCCTGGGGCGGCTGATCGGCCCGCGCGGCACGCACCGGGTCACCATTGTCGGTGTGGCGCTATCGTTCGCGGCATCCTGCCTGATCCTGCTGGACGTGCTGAAGGGCAACACCTTCGACGGCCCGCTCTACACCTGGATCACCAGCGGCGGCGCGGCCTTCCACATCGGCTTTCTGATCGACCCGCTCTCCGCCGCCATGATGGTGGTGGTGACTTTCGTGTCGCTGATGGTGCACGTCTACACCATCGGCTACATGCACGGCGATCCCGGCTACCAGCGCTTCTTCAGCTATATCTCGCTGTTCACCTTCTCGATGCTGATGCTGGTAATGGCCAACAACTTCCTGCAGCTGTTCTTCGGCTGGGAGGCGGTCGGCCTCGTCTCGTATCTGCTGATCGGCTTCTGGTACACCCGGCCCTCGGCGATTCTCGCCAATCTGAAGGCGTTCCTGGTCAACCGCGTCGGCGACTTCGGCTTTCTGCTGGGCATCGCGCTGGTGCTGATGCACCTGGGCAGCCTCGACTACCGCCAGGTCTTCGACGCCGCGCCCGGGATGGCCGGCCAGACCATCGAGATCTTCTCCGGGGTGCCGTGGTCGCTGATGACGGTGATCTGCATCCTCCTGTTCATCGGGGCGATGGGCAAGTCGGCCCAGTTCCCGCTGCACGTCTGGCTGCCCGACTCCATGGAGGGTCCCACCCCGATCTCCGCGCTGATCCACGCCGCGACCATGGTGACGGCGGGGATCTTCATGGTCGCGCGCATGTCGCCGCTGTTCGAGCTGTCTCCCACCGCGCTTTCGGTGGTCTTGATCATCGGCGCGATCACCGCCTTCTTCATGGGTCTCCTGGGGCTGGTGATGAACGACATCAAGCGGGTGGTGGCGTACTCGACGCTGTCCCAGCTCGGCTACATGACCGTGGCGCTGGGCGCCTCGGCCTACGCTGCCGGCATGTTCCATCTGGTGACTCACGCCTTCTTCAAGGCCCTGCTGTTCCTTGCAGCGGGCTCCGTGATCATCGCGCTGCACCACGAGCAGGACATGCGCAAGATGGGCGGCCTGCGCAAGTACATGCCGGTCACCTATTGGACGGCGCTGATCGGTGCGCTGGCGTTGTGCGGCATTCCGCCGCTGGCGGGCTTCTTCTCCAAGGATGCGATCCTGGAGGCGGTGCGCGAATCTCACACGCCGGGAGCCGGTATCGCCTACGCCGCCGTCCTGGTTGGTGTGTTCATCACTGCCCTGTACACCTTCAGGATGCTGTTCATGACCTTCCATGGGAGGGAGCGCTTCGGCAGGGGCGAAGGTGAGCATGGTCACGCGCATGACACCCACGCGCAAGGCGGTGCGACGAGCGATGGCCATGGCGCCGGCAAGCATGGCGAGGAAGAGCACGACCACCACGGCCCACCGCGCGAATCGCCCTGGGTGGTGACGGTGCCGCTGGTTGCGCTCGCGATTCCGTCGGTCTACGCCGGCTGGGCGTACGTCGGCCCCATGCTGTTCGAGGGCTTCTTCGGCCAGTCCATTGTGGTCGATCCGGCGCACGATCCGCTGCGCAAGCTCGGCGAGCACTGGCACGGTCCCGCGGCGTTCGCCCTGCACGGGCTGACGGCCCTGCCGTTCTGGCTGGCGCTCGGAGGGATCGCAACGGCCTGGTACCTCTACCTCAAGCGGCCGGAACTGCCGGAGGTGATCGCGCGACGCGCGCGGGGCCTGTACGCCCTGCTGATCAACAAGTATTACTTCGATGAGATCTACCAGACGGTGTTCGCCGGAGGCGCGCGCCTTCTCGGGCGCGGGCTGTGGAGAGTCGGAGACGTCGGCATCATCGACGGTTTCTTCGTCAACGGCTCGGCGCGGGTGGTGGGCTGGTTCGCCGGCGTGATCCGGCGCGTCCAGTCCGGGTTCATCTACCACTACGCCTTCATGATGATCATCGGAGTGCTCGTGCTGCTGACGCTGTGGTTCGCACGCGCCTGACAGCGGCTCATCGGGTCAACAAGAAAAACGCATGCTCTTCGGTCTGCCTATCCTGAGCCTGGTCGTCTGGGTTCCTATCGTCGCGGGGATCGCGGTCCTGGCTACCGGCTCGGACCGCAACGCCCAGGCGGCGCGCTGGCTTGCGTTGCTCGGCTCGATGCTCGGCCTGGTTGTCGCGCTGCCGCTGTGGGGTCAGTTCGACCCATCCGCGCACGGCTTCCAGTTCCAGGAGCTGGTGCCCTGGATTCCGCGCTTCAACATCCACTATCACTTGGGCATCGACGGCATTTCACTGCTGCTGATCCTGCTCAACTGCATCACGACGGTGCTGGTGGTGATTGCCGGCTGGAAGATCATCGAGACGCGTGTGGCGCAGTACATGGCCGCCTTCCTGGTCCTCTCGGGCCTCATGAACGGGGTGTTCTGTGCCCTGGATGCGGCGCTGTTCTACTTCTTCTTCGAAGCCACGCTGATCCCGATGTTCATCATCATCGGAGTGTGGGGCGGGGCCAACCGCGCGTATGCCGCGGTGAAATTCTTCCTCTACACGCTGCTCGGCTCGCTGCTCACCCTGGTCGCGCTCATCTACCTCTACAACGTTTCGGGGGGCAGCTTCTCGCTGCTCGAGTTCCACCGGATGAAGATCGAGCTGGTGCCGCAGGTGCTCGTCTTCCTGGCCTTCTTCCTGGCTTTCGCCGTCAAGGTGCCCATGTGGCCGGTGCACACATGGCTGCCGGACGCGCACGTGGAGGCGCCCACCGGCGGCTCGGTTGTGTTGGCGGCCATCATGCTGAAGCTGGGCGGCTACGGCTTCGTGCGGCTGTCGCTGCCGATCGCTCCGGACGCGAGCCACGTCCTGGCCGGGTTCGTCATTGCGCTGTCGCTGATCGCGGTGGTCTACATCGGGCTGGTGGCGCTGGTGCAGAACGACATGAAGAAGCTGATCGCCTACTCGTCGATTTCGCACATGGGCTTCGTGACGCTGGGCATCTTCATCTTCAACCCGCTCGGCATGGAAGGGGCGGTGCTGCAGATGATCTCGCACGGCTTCGTATCGGGCGCGCTGTTCCTGTGCGTAGGCGTGCTCTACGACCGCCTGCACTCGCGCCAGATCGCCGACTATGGCGGCGTGGTCAACAGCATGCCGGTGTTTGCGGCGCTGTTCATGCTCTTCGCCATGGCCAACTCCGGCCTGCCGGGCACCAGCGGCTTCGTCGGCGAGTTCCTGGTCACGCTGGGATCGATCCGGGTGAACTTCTGGTATGCGGCGCTTGCGGCGACCACGCTCGTCTTCGGCGCTGCCTACACGCTATGGATGTACAAGCGCGTGGTGTTTGGCGCGGTGGCTAACCGGCAGGTGGCCGAGCTGCGGGACATCGACCTGCGCGAGGCGCTCGTGCTGGGAGTTCTGGCGGTCGCGGTACTCGCCATGGGGATCTACCCGCAGCCCCTGAGCGAGATGCTGCACACGTCGGTGACCGACCTGCTCGCGCACGTCGCGCAGAGCAAGCTGTAGAGCGTGAGGCGTGAAGCGAGGGGCGGGAGTGGATAGCCCACTGGAACAGAACTTCACCGCAGAGGCGCGGAGGCACACAGAGGCCCGTTTCTGCAAATCGGGGGCTCGATGACACAGCATGACCGTGTTAGAGGGGTGCAAGCGCTGTTTCTGATGCACCTTGATCTCCTCTGTGTCTCTGTGCCTCTGTGGTTGAGATCTAGGGTTTAGCATGAGTCTCGAACTGAATCTGCAGGCAGCCGCGCCGGAGATCTTCATCCTCGCGGCGGTGTCGGTTATCTTGATAATCGACCTGTTTCTGGACGATGCGCGGCGGCACTGGTCCTACCTGCTGACTCTCGCCACGTTGGGTGTGGCGGCCGTCCTCACGCTTGCCCAGGGCGGTGCACCGACCAGCTATGCGTTCAACGGCATGTTCGTGGCCGACCGCATGGCGACCGTGCTCAAGCTGTTCGTCTACCTCGGTGTGGCGGCGATCCTGATTTACTCGCGCCAGTATGCGCCCTCGCGCCAGCTGTTCCGCGGCGAGTTCTTCACTCTCGCGCTGTTCGCCACGCTCGGCATGCTCGTGATGATCTCCGCCAGCCATCTCCTGATGTTGTACCTCGGGCTGGAGCTGCTGAGCCTGAGCCTGTACGCGATGGTGGCGCTGCGACGGGACTCGGGCACGGCGACCGAGGCGGCCATGAAGTACTTCGTGCTCGGTGCGCTGGCCTCCGGGATGCTGCTCTACGGCATGTCGATGGTGTACGGTGCGACCGGGAGCCTCGCTCTTGCCGACATCGCGAACCGCATCGCCGCAGGCAATGCCCTCAGCCCGATCCTGATGTTCGGGCTGGTGTTCATCGTCGCCGGGCTGGGGTTCAAGCTGGGCGCAGTGCCCTTCCACATGTGGGTGCCGGACGTGTATCAGGGCGCGCCCACGCCGGTGACCCTGCTCATCGGCTCGGCCCCGAAGCTGGCGGCGTTCGCCTTCGTGATGCGCATCCTGGTCGAGGCGCTCGGCGCTCCGGCGCTGCTGGCGGAGTGGCAGAACATGCTGGCAATCCTCGCACTCCTGTCGATGGCGGTAGGCAACATCACCGCCATTGCCCAGACCAACCTCAAGCGCATGCTCGCCTATTCGACCATCGCGCATATGGGGTTCATGTTGCTGGGGATCCTGGCCGGCACGCAGAACGGCTACGGCTCCGCGATGTTCTACGCGGTCACGTATATGCTGATGACGCTCGGGTCCTTTGGCATGATCCTGCTGCTCTCGCGCGAGGGCTTCGAGGCGGAGAATTTGGAGGACTTCAAGGGTCTCAACCAGCGCGATCGCTGGTATGCCTTCCTGATGCTGCTGATCATGTTCTCGCTGGCCGGGTTGCCGGTCATGATCGGTTTCTGGGCCAAGCTGGCCGTGCTGCAGGCCGCATTCCAGGCCGGCTATACCGGGCTGGTCGTGGCGGCGGTGCTGTTCTCGCTGGTGGGCGCCTACTACTATCTGCGCGTGGTCAAGCTCATGTACTTCGACGAGCCGGTCGACCGCTCGCCGATCGTCACAACCGCCGACCAGCGGGTGGTGATCACGGTCAACGGCCTGGCGGTGCTGGTGCTGGGCATCGTGCCGGGTTGGCTGCTGGCGCTCTGCCAGCAGGCCATTCAGGCGTCGCTCTGAAGCCACAGCCCGGCAGTCTGGCCCAGGACGTGCTGGCGGGGGATCGCCAACCCATACGGAGCGTCACATGTCCGCCGACTACACCGAGAAGCTGGTGACCTCACGCACCGGCTATGAAGGCAAGCTCCTGACCCTGAAGGAAGACCAGGTGCAGCTCCCGGACGGACGCACCGCCATGCGCGAGTACGTGCTCCATCAGGGTGCGTCGATGGTGGTGCCGCTGTTCGAGGACTTCAGCCTGCTGTTCGAACGCCAGTACCGTTACCCGGTGGGCAACCACTTCCTCGAGCTGCCGGCCGGCAAGGTGGACCGCGGCGAGGCGCCGCTGGCCGCCGCGCGCCGCGAGCTGGTCGAGGAGACCGGCTACGTTGCCGAGCGCTGGCGCCATCTGGCCACGCTGTACCCGTCTGTGGGCTATTCAAACGAGCGCGTCGACCTGTTCCTCGCGCAGGGGCTGAAGCACGAAGGTCATCCCGGCGAGGACGGTGAGTTCCTCGAGTGCGTGCGGATCCCACTGGACGACGCGCTGGGACTGGTGATGCACGGCGAGATCACCGAGGCCAAGACCATCGTGGGGATCTTCTGGGCGGACCGACTCCGCCGCGGGCTCGGATGAAAGCGTGAGGAGTGAGGGGTGAGGAGTCAGGGGCCAAACTGAGCCGATGCAGGCCACGCGCTATAGGGCGGCGCAGCGAAGCGTAACCCTCCGGGATGTTGGCTCCTCACTCCTCACCCCTCACGCCTTTCTTTCAGGTCTTAGTCAGCACCTGCCGCGCGGCACTCTCGTCGGCCGACTCGCCCGACGGCAGCTGGGCCCGCTCCGGAACGTCTTCCCACAGCGGCGCAGGGCGGTGGAAGAGGTAGCCCTGCCCGTAGACCGTACCCATCTCGTTGAGGATCGCCATGGTCTCGCGGTTCTCCACCCACTCGGCCACCACCTGCTTGTTCAATCCGCGCGCGACGTCGCACAGGGCCTTCACGAAGATGCGGTTGCCTTCGTCGGTGGCGAGATCGCGCACGAACCCGCCGTCGATCTTCAGGTAGTCGACGTCGAAGCGCTTCAGGTAGTAGAACGAGCTGAACCCTGCCCCGAAATCGTCCAGCGCGAAGCGGCAACCCATCTGCTTCAGCTCGCGGATGAACTGCTGGGTCACGTCCACGTCGGACATCGCCGCCGTCTCCGTGATCTCGAACACCAGCTGCGTGTGATTCACGTCGGATCCGGCCAGCATATTGTGGAACTTGCGCACCCAGTGCTGATCGGAGATGCTGACGCGTGACAGGTTGACGAAGTAGCGTATCTTCGCGCTGCGCTGCTCTGGCTGCCGCAGGTGCTCCAGCAGGCGCTCCACCACCCGCATGTCGATCTCCTGCACCATGCCCAGGGATTCGGCGCACTCGATGAACTGGCCCGGCAGTACCAGGCTGCCGTTGTCGTCGCGCAGGCGCACCAGGATCTCGCAGTGGACCGTGCGCAGATCGGCCAGCCGCACCACGGGTTGGTAGTAGAGCAACAGGCGATCGTCGTCCAGCACCTCGCGCAGCTTGTTCGCCCACAGCACGCGGCTGTGCGTCCGGCGCAGGCTCAGCGCGTCCTGGTCGTAGAGCACGGCGCGATTGCGGCCGGTGTCCTTGGCCTGGTACATCGCGATGTCGGCGTTGGACAGCAGACCGGCTACGTCACTGCCGTGGAAGGGGTACAGCGCGATGCCGATCGACGCCGTCAGGCTGGACACGCGCTGCTGGCCCGAGGCCTGGAAGCGGTAGTGGCGCAGGGCTTCGAGGATGTGCTCGGCTGCATGGGTCGCATTGCCGCGCAGCGCTTCGGGCAAATAAACGGCGTACTCGTCACCGCCCATGCGGAATACGTGCCCGTTGAACTGCTTGGCGGTTTCCTTCAGCACGCCGCTGACGCCGACGATGAGCTGGTCGCCCTGGCGGTGGCCGAAGTTGTCGTTGACGTACTTGAAGTGGTCGATGTCCAGGAACAGCACCGCGCCCACGTCCCCGGCCTGCAGGGCCTGCTCGAGGGTGCGTTGGAGGCTCACCCGGTTGGGCAGCCCGGTGAGCGAATCGTGCGTGGCGAGGTGCTCGATCTGCAGCGCCGCTTCGTGCTGCTCGGTAACGTTGCGGGCCGTGCCGCGGATGCCGATGATCTGGCCGTCGTCGTCGTACTGTACGCGGGCGTTGATGCCGATCCAGCGGTCCGAGCCGTCGGGCGCCAGCAGGTGGGTGATGTAGTTCTTCACCTCGCCGTTCTTCTTCAGCGTGGAGAAGAACCGGCGGTTGGAGATATGAGAGGGCTTGGCTTCGAAGTCGAAGAAGCAGCGCCCGAAGAGCTCCTTGGGCGGGACGCCGAGGATATCCATGGCGCCGTTGTTGAGGTAGGTGAAGCGGCCCTGTGCGTCGGTGGTCCAGATCAGGTCGTGGGAGGTCTCCACCAGATCGCGGTAGCGCGCCTCGCTTTCCAGCAGCAGCTGGATGATGCGGCGCTTCTCGCGCAGCGTCTTGCGGGCGGTGGCCAGCTCGTCTTCGTACTTGTCGATGGGCAGCCCCAGCGAGGTGCGGGCCAGGCCATCGATGATCTCGCGCGCATAGCGGCGGTGGCCGCCCTCGGTGCGTCTGGCCACCAGCACGCCCTGGGTGTCCCAGCGGCGCAGTTTCTGGACCGGTACACCCAGCTTGGCTGACGCCTCCTGGATGGTGTACTCCGACGGAAGCCGCGTCATCGCATTCCCCTTTGCCGGCGCCGCGGCGGTCCCCGGACCGCGGTGCCTCCTCCTCGTGCTTCTAGTGGACCTGACCGCCAGAGGCAATGTCGTTCTGTCGCGCCACCAGTCGCTGCATCAGCTTCAGGTCCCGGCTGGAGAGCCGCAGTGCGCAATCGGCCCACAGGTGCACGACTTCGAGCAGCTCCTGGAACCTCACCGGGTTGACCCGGCGGCGCACCGAAGCGATACCGAGCAGCCCGTTGCGGTTGCGGCTCTGGCGCTTGATCAGGGCGGCGACCTCGGCCTCGCCGCAGCCGCTCTCGGCCACCCGGTCGATTACGCCCATCGCCAGCATATCATCTGCGCAGTAGGTTTTTCCAGTCGAAAGAAGCTCTTCCGTCACCCTCCGGCCGACCCTCCGGTCGAGGAAGGAATAGGCCCCCATGCCCGGGAACAAGTTGAACAGGATCTCGGGGAAACCGAAGCGGGCATGCTTCTCGGCGACCACGATGTCGCTCGACAGCGCCGCCTCGAACCCGCCGCCCAGGCAATCGCCCTGCACCAGCGAGATGGTGGTGATGGGCAGCTCATGGGCGCTGTAGTTCTGGTACAGAACGTGAATGCAGGCCGTGCCGTACTCGACCAGGCCGGTGCGGTCCCGGGCTTCGATCAGGCGCATGAACAGGTCGAGGTCGCCGCCCAGATTGAACACGCCGGGTACGCCGGAGGACAGCACCGTGTACTCGATCGGCATGAGGTCCGCCTGCGCATCGAGCTTGTCCGCGCTGTCACGGATGAGCCCGTCGTCCGCGCGGATGAATTCGGCGCAGCGGTCCAGCGAGCGCAGCAGTCCAGGGTTGAAGCTTGGGCGCGGGCTGGGTGTCCAGCGGATCCACAGGGCATGGTTGGCCGCCTCGTAGCTCGCGGACAACTGCTCGGAGAAGAAGTATTCGGGCCGGTTCGAGGTGCGATAGGGGCTGGGCGCCTGGGCAACCTGGAGAAGGGCTTGAGGGATGTGCATGTCCATGGTGGATCCTCCTGAGTCGAGTGGCAGTGAACATAAGGTTTCGCTGCTGTTCTTAAGCCCCCAGCGGTGCGCTGGAGGGGCTTGCGGTCCAATCTAAGAGAGGTTGACCGCAGTGAGCAAATCTCACAGATTGTAAGGTTCTACCGCATTGATCCGGCGAATCAGAGGATTATCCGCCCCTGCCGATTGACCGCCGGAGTCGAACGCACTACAAAGGCATCTGTCATGACCCGTGCCTATAACGGCGTGCCAACAGGAATCCGGATGACCGCGCGATGCTGAGCAGAGCTGTCGGACTGCTGCTGCATGCGCTGCTGCGCATGAGGGTAGTGGGCCCACCGCCAACGCCGGGGCCGGGCGCGCTGCTGTACGTCATCGCCCATCGCACCAGGCTCGACAGTGTCATCGCCGCGCTGTTCCTGCCCCGCCGTCCGCTCGCCGTCCTGCCTTCAGAGGAGGCACGCCCGCGCTGGATGCGACTGCTGTTGCGCTGTGTGCCCCACGCGGTGATGGACGTGAACGATCCCGCCAGCGTCAAGAAGCTGATCCGTCTGCTGGAGTCGGACCGTGCGGTCGCGCTGTTTCCGGAGGGCCGGGTCGTGCAGGCGCCCACGGTCATGAAGAACTACGACGTACCGGCTCTGGTCGCCGCCAAGACGAATGCACTCGTCGTCCCCATCGTCGTGCAGGTGCGATCGGGCTGGCTGCCGCGGGTGACGCTGCGGATCAGCCCGGGGTTCAAGGCCGGTGCCGACGCCCCGGCCGGCCTGCACGGTGCACGCGCGCGCCGGGCCTGGGCGACCCAACATCTGCAGCGCTCCCTGGAGAATGCGGTGCTGGATTCCCGCGAGCGCCAAGGCATCTTCGATGCGTTGCTCGCCGCCCTTGCCGTCCACGGCCGGCGCTTCGAGATCATCGAAGATGCCAAGGAGGAGCCCAGGACCTACCACGACGTGCTCAAAGGCGCGCTCGCAGTCGGGCGCTGGGCCGCGCGCCGCAGCGAGCGCGGCGAGAACGTCGGGGTGCTGCTGCCCAACGTCATCCCGACGGCGTGCACCATCTTCGGCTTGATAGCCTTCGGGCGCGTGCCCGCCATGCTTAACTACATCTCGGGCCCGGTCGCTGTGCGCAGTGCTTGCACCGCGGCGCATGTGCGCACGGTGATCGCTTCGCGCGCTTTCGTCGAGCAGGCGAAGCTCGTGCCGCTGATCGAAGCGCTCGAGGGGCTGAGCATCGTCTATCTCGAGGATGTGCGGCGCGATCTCGGCTGGAAGGACAAGCTGTGGCTCATGGGCATCGCGGTCTGGTTCCCGCGTCTGGTAACGCACCGCGCGCACAGCGATGATCCGGCCGTGGTGGTGTTCACGTCAGGCTCGGAGTCGCGGCCAAAGGGTGTGGTGCTCAGCCACGACAACGTCATCGTCAACTACCGGCAGATGGCCACGGTGATGGACTTCACGCCGGCCGACCGCATCCTCAATGCGCTGCCGCTGTACCACACCTACAGCTTCACCGCGGGACTGATGCTGTGCCTGCTGTCCGGCACCCGTCTGTTCCTGTATGTGTCGCCATTGCGCTACCGCGCGATCCCGGAGATCGCCTACCGCCGCGATGTGACCGGCCTCTACGGGACCAGCACCTTCCTCAGCTACTACGCGCGCCACGCCAACCCCCTGGACTTTCACACTGTGCGCTACGTCATCTCGGGCGGCGAGAAGCTGGGCGAGGACGTGGCGCGGCTCTACCTGGAGAAGTTCGGGCTGCGGGTGTACGAGGGCTACGGCGCCACCGAATGCGCGCCGGTGATCGCGCTGTCCACGCCACAGTGCTACCGGCCGGGGACCGTGGGCCGGGTGCTGCCGGGCATCGAGTATCGGGTGGAGAAGGTTCCGGGCATCGAGCACGGTGGCGTGCTGCACCTGAAGGGGCCGAACGTGATGCTCGGCTACTACCGCTTCTCCAACCCCGGGGTGATCGAGCCGTCGCGCTCGCTGTACGGGGATGGCTGGCACTGCACCGGCGATGTGGTGGATGTTGCCGAGGACGGCGTGCTCAAGGTGGTCGGGCGGCTGGGGCGCTTCGCCAAGATCGCGGGCGAGATGGTGTCGCTGGACGAGGTCGAGCGCATTGCGCAGTACGCCTCGCCCGCTCACCAGCATGCCGCAGTCGTGCGCGCCGAATCGGCGAGCGGCGAGACTACTGTCCTGTTCACCACCGATCCGAGCCTGACGCGCAGTGCCCTGCTGCACGCTGCGCGCGAGCTGGGGCAGCGTGATCTGGCTGTCGCGCGCCGCGTCGTGTGGATGCCGGAGATCCCGCTGCTGGGCAGCGGCAAGACCGACTACGTCACCCTGCAAGCTGTAGACATGGAGGAGCGCGCGGCCAATGATCCGGCCGCGTTGGTGCTCAAGGCGGCGGAGCCGACGGCGCCCTACGGCTAGGGCCGTATAAACCGCAATCCCAACGCAGAGACGCAGAGCACGCAGAGGGTCGCAGAGACGAGGGGTGAGAGCTCAATGGGTCATCGGTACATGACGCGATAGACCACCCCCGCATAGTCGTCCGAGATCAGCAGCGCGCCATCAGGCATCACCAGCACGTCCACCGGCCGGCCCCAGTTCTGCTCGTTGCGTAGCCAACCCTCGGCGAACACTTCGTAGCGTTCGACCTTGTTGTCCTTCAGCGTGACCATCATGACCCGGTAGCCGCTCTTCTGCGAGCGGTTCCAGGAGCCGTGCTGGGCAATGAAGATGCGATTGCGGTATTCCGGCGGGAACATGGCGCCGGTGTAGAAGCGCAGCCCGTCGGGGGCAACGTGGCCGCCGAGCTTGAGCGCCGGGGGTACGAACTCACCGCATGGGCGCTTGGCGCCGAGCTCAGGGTCCGGAGTGTCGCCCTGGTGGCAATACGGGAAGCCGAAATGCAGTCCGGCGCGCGGCGCGTGGTTCAGCTCGTCGGAGGGCATGTCGTCGCCCATCATGTCCCGGCCGTGCTCGTTGAACCACAGTTCGCCGGTGCGCGGGTCCCAGTCGAACCCGACGCTGTTGCGGATGCCGCGCGCAACGATTTCGTAGCCGGTGCCGTCCGGGTTGATCCTGGAGATGAGCGCGTAGCGGTCGGGATCGGGCTCGCACACGTTGCAGGGAGCGCCCACCGGCACGTAGAGCTTGCCGTCGGGCCCGAATGCGATGACCTTCCAGCCATGGTGGGTTTCGCGCGGGAAGCGGTCGGTGACCACCACCGGCTGGGGCGGGTTGCGCAGGCGGGCGGTGATGCCGTCGTAACGCAGAATGCGGTTGATCTCGGCCACGTAGAGCGCCCCGTCCCGGTACGCCACCCCGTTCGGCACGTTGAGCCCCTTGGCCACCTGGACGGCCTCGGCTTTGCCGCCGGGCCGGGGCACCAGGGCCGTGACGGTGCCGCGCCGCTGGCTGCCGACGTACACAATGCCCTCGTCGCCGAGCGCCAGCGAACGGGCATCCGGAACCTCCGCGTAGACCTCGATGGCAAACCCGGGGGGCAGCTTGATCCGCTCCAGCGACAGGTCGGCCGCGCAGGCGGTTGCAGCGGACAGGGCGAGGACCGCTAGAATCCGGGCTAGGGCGTCGGGCATGGTGACTCCTGTTGCTTCGGGGGCCGGGGCCTTGAACGGCGTCGGTTGGACCCTATTATCCATGGGTCGTTCGACCCCAGGGGAGACAAGAGATGAGCGAAGCAACATCCACCAAGGAAACGCTGGGCTTTCAGGCCGAGGTCAAGCAGCTCCTGGATCTGATGATCCACTCCTTGTACAGCAACAAGGAGATCTTCCTGCGAGAGCTGGTCTCGAACGCCTCCGACGCGTGCGACAAGCTGCGCTTCGAGGCGATGACCGATCAGGCGCTGTTCGAGAACGACGGGGAGCTGAAGATACGCGTCACCTTCGACAAAGCCGCGCGCACTGTCACCGTCGCCGACAACGGCATCGGCATGTCACGCGACGAGGTCATCGCCAACATCGGCACCATCGCCAAGTCCGGCACGCGCGAGTTCTTCAAGAGCCTGACCGGTGACCAGGCCAAGGACGCCCATCTGATCGGACAGTTCGGCGTGGGCTTTTATTCCTCGTTCATCGTCGCCGACCGTGTCACGCTGGTGACCCGCCGCGCCGGGATGGGCGCGGAGCATGGTGTGCGCTGGGAGAGCGACGGGCAGGGCGAGTACTCGCTGGAGACGATCGAGAAGCCATCGCGTGGCACGGAGGTCACGCTCCGTCTGCGCGAGGGAGAAGACGAGCTGCTTTCCGGCTACCGGCTGCGCTCGATCATCCGCAAGTACTCCGACCACATCACCCTGCCCATCCTCATGCAGAAGGAGGAGTGGGACAAGGACAAGAGCGAGAACGTGCTGAAGGA